>OHJT01000102.1_pt1 | contig 75252 bp, 71 predicted proteins | sample 1568651 | NCBI WGS metagenome assembly OHJT01 (sample SAMEA3879608, study PRJEB24766) | human gut metagenome | biome: human-associated habitat; feature: feces | place: USA | collected 1985/1987 | reverse complement strand
CAGCGGCCCGGTTTTTGGTTGGCGGGCTTGCCCTCTCAGTCACCTTCGGTGACAGACTCCCCTTTTTGTCGCTTGCGCGACATCTTCCCCCGGCCGGGGGAAGTCTTTCCTCAAAGGGAGAGCCTTTCGCCTACCGGCAAGCTCCAAGCCTCTCCCTTTGGGAGAGGTGGCATTGCGAAGCAATGACGGAGAGGGCAAGGCCGTTTATTTCTTACTATAATCTCTCTCGCCGTAGATGGCCGTGCCGATGCGCACGAGGGTCGCGCCCTCGCGGATGGCATTCTCGAAATCGCCGCTCATGCCCATGGAGAGAGTCTCCATCTTCACGTTGGCGTAGCCGCGCTCTCCGGCCTGCACGAACAGCCGGTACACCTCGGCCAGATACCGGCGGTTCTGGGCATCGTCGTCGTTGACCGGGGGAATGGCCATCAGGCCCTTGACCCGGATGTGCTCTTCGGCGGCGGCAGCGTCCAGCAGGGGCCAGAGCTGCTCCGGCGAGACGCCCGACTTCGACGCCTCACCGCCGATGTTCACCTCCAGCAGCACATCCTGCACGATACCGGCCTTGGCCGCCTCCTTCTCGATGGCGGTCAGCAGGTGCTCGCTGTCCACGCTCTGGATGAGGCTGGCCCGGCCCAGCACCTTCTTGATCTTATTGGTCTGCAAATGGCCGATGAAGTGGCTGGGCTTGCCGCAGTAGGCTCCGGCGTCGAAGTTTGCGCAAAGCTCCTGCACATGGTTTTCGCCAAAGACGTCGATGGCAAGGGCCGCGCTGGCGGCGACGGTGTCAGCGGTGCGGGTCTTGCAGGCCGCACAGAGCTGCACCCCGGCGGGGTCGCGGCCCGCCTCCCGGGCCGCAACGGCCATCTTTTCCCGGATGGCCTCTACGGCCTCCCGCATCTCGTCCAGATTCTTTTCTGCCATAAAGCTCAATCCTCCTCGGTATATTTTGCGCGCTCGCCGCCGATGAGCTTCGGGCGGGTGCGGGCGCAGAGAATATTCGCTTCGCCGATCTTCGAAAGGCTCAGCCGCACCGGCACGGCCACCCGGCGCAGATGCATCCCGATGAGGGTGCCGCCGATGTCGATTCCGGCGTGGGCACGGATCTCTTCGACGGCGATGGGGTCACGGAACTGCTTCCAGCAGGTGGTGGCCCAGCTGCCGCCCGCGTGGGGGCGGGGCACGACGCAGACCTCCTCCCAGCCGTATTTCCCGGCGGCCTCCCGCTCGAGGATGATGGCCCGGTTGAGGTGCTCACAGCACTGTGCCGCCAGCCAGATCCCGTTTTCGGCCAGCACCGGCGCAATGCCCGCGTAGACCGCCTGCGCAGCCTCAAGGCTGGAATCCTTGCCGATGTGCCCGCCGACGATCTCGCTGGACGAGCAGCCCACCACAAAGACATCCCCCTTTTTCAGCTTTGCCTGCGCCAGCAGCTCGGTCACAGCCTGCCGCGCCTCGTTTTCGATCTGCTTTTTGAACTCTTCCGTCATAAAAAACACCTCGTTTACACTCTTGCCGACAGCAGGCTGGCAGAGCCTGCCGCACCGAAATACACTTTGCTGCCCGCCGGGCAGACTGCGGTGCAGCCGTCCATCTCCCGGCCCGTGAAGGTCCGCTCCCAGCTGCCGTCCGCCGTATCCACCGCCTCAGCGCAGGGCGCGTCCGCCGACAGGCCGAACAGCTTCTGCTGCATATTTTCACCGGCCCGCAGGGCGATGCTCCGCAGCAGGGTGCGGTCCGCGTTCTTTTCCAGCCAGCTGCTGCGCGCCCAGCGGTAGCTGACGTAGAGGATGCCGTCCTCGTCCAGCGCCAGTGCGCCGGGGTAGCCCGGCAGGCCGGAAAGGAAGCTTTTGCAGTTCTTCCCCCCGGCAGTCAGCTCCCGGGCGTCGGCGTCCACGGCCCAGACGCAGCGGCTGCCGAGGTCGGAGACATAGAGCGTCCTGCCATCCTCCGAGAGGGCCAGCCCCGACGCGCCCGCGATGCCCCCCAGCACCCGCTGCACCGAACGGTCGGCCGGGTCGTAGACGTAGACCCAGCCCGTGCCGGTGTGGGCCAGAAGCTCGGTGCGCAGCGCACCTTCCAGCCCGTTTTTCACGCTGGTCTCCGCTGCGGCGGCAAAATAGACTTTTCCGTCCGGGCCGGCCTCCACCGCCGACAGCGCACCCAGCGGTGCGCCGTCCAGCTGGGTGACCACCGGCTCCACCGAGGTGCCCCAGCTGTCATGCCGGGCACGGCAGAGGGTCCCGCCGGTGGGCGTCACGACCGTCAGCCACAGATCCCCGTTTCCGTCAAAGGCAAAACCTGTCAGCTCCCCCTCCACGGACAGGATGGCCGCATCGTGCCCGCCGTCGGTGCGGACCAGATCGCTTTTCCGCTTTTTCATTGATGCACCGTCGTAGGCCGCAGCGCAGACAAGGCCGTCCTGTGTGCGGACACAGTCCACGCCCAGATAGTCCTCCAGCTTCCAGCCGTCCTTGCTGTCGGCGGACAGCTCCGTCCGGGCCGCGCCGGTGTCCTGCCGGACATCCGGGACGGTGTAGGCTTTCGGCGGCGTCTCAATGGGCCGCAGCAGCAGGCCGTAGGCCAGCGCCGCCAGCAGCAGCAGGGCAAAGACATTGCTGGCCACCCGGAAACGGGTCAGCAGAGCCTCCCGCTCGATGGCGGCCTGTGCTTCCAGCTGGGCCTTCCGGCGGGCCGCTGCCGCCGAGGTGCGCTGGGCGCGGCGGAGCCACCGGTCTACGAAAAGGGCCACGTTCGGCCCCACCGTGAGGGATGCGATGAAGAGGAGCAGTACCAGCTCTACGAATCCAATGCGCATGAACAGTTTTCCTTTGCTGTGTCAGATTTTGGGTGTTGCTTTTATCATTGTAGTATAGCACACTTCGTTTTTTTTTCCAAGACGGTGCTGGACTTGACACGCCCCTTATGCCCGGGCTGGGATGTTTTCCCAAAAAATCTACCCAAAATTCACAGAAATTCCTAATTGATAGGGTATGATAGAATCAGACTTCGTATCCAGTTCCGCCGGGCTGCATCTGAGCCGTCCCGGCGCTTTGAGAGATATAAGCTTATGAGGAGGAATGCCTTATGGCAAAAATTCTGATCGTTGACGATGAGCCGCGCATCCGGGAGCTGATCCGGGAGAATCTGCAATATTCGGGCTACACCTGCGAGGAGGCCGGCGACGGCTCTGCCGCCCTGTCCCTGCTGTCCGGCGGCGGTTATGATCTGGTCATCCTCGATCTGATGATGCCCTTCATGGACGGCATGACCTGCCTGCGGGAGATGCGCACCCGCCGCATCAACACCCCCGTCATCATCCTGACCGCCCGCGGCGAGGAGTACGACAAGCTGGCGGGCCTCGAGGGCGGTGCCGACGACTATGTGGTCAAGCCCTTCTCCCCCCGGGAGCTGGTGGCCCGCGTCCGGGCAGTGCTCAACCGCACCATGCCCCGCACCGAGGCCTCCGACAGCACCATGACCTTCGGCGAGCTGTCCATCGACACGGCCAGCCACACCGTCAAGGTCTCCGGCGAGGAAGTGAGCCTGACCCCCAAGGAGTTCGACCTGCTGGTCTTCCTCGCCTCCAACAAGGGCATCGCCCTGAGCCGGGAGAAGATCCTGCAGAAGGTGTGGAACTACGACTACTTCGGCGAGGACCGCACCGTGGACACCCACGTCAAGATGCTGCGGGGCCATCTGGGCAAGTGCCGCAGCTACATCGCCACGGTCTGGGGCATCGGCTATAAGTTCGACCCCGACGCGGCGCGTTAAGCGGAGGTTCTGCTCTTCATGCGGCAAACGAGCAAGACACGGCGCACCATCGGCATCCGGGGCCAGCTCATGGGCTTTCTCTGCTTCATCTGCTTTTTGCTGGTGGGGCTGTTCTGGTTCCTGAGCACCCAGCTGCTGGAGCCTCTCTACACCACCCATATCCAGAAGCAGCTCACCGAGCAGGCCGAGGCCATCGTCGCCCGGATGGATGAGGCCATCGAGCGGGGCGAGACGCTGTCCTACTGGGCCTTCGGCAGCCAGCTCTACGTCAACAACACCTTCTTCAACTCCCTGCGGGACGACATCTTCGAGACAGGCGGGATGAGCAGCTTCTGCATCGACATCTCCGACACCACCCTGCGGCAGATCTTCAAGGTGGACAACCTCTCCTACTGCAACCTCCACCGCACCCGCCCCACCGACTCGTCCGACGAGAAGGCGGCCTACACCACGGCCCGCGCCATGCGCCAGCTCTGCCGGGAGAGCGGCGGCGCGGTGGTGCGGAAGATCAATCCCCCTTCGCCCTCCGGCTCGGTGCAGCTGATGGTGGGGCGGATGACCGCCGACGGAAATTACACCGTGCTGGTCACCACCAGCCTCATGCACGTCGCTGAGGCCGGCAAGGTGCTGAGCACTGTCCTGCCGCTGGCTGCGGCCCTCATCTTCGCCTTCTCCATGTCGGCGGCGTGGCTCTTCAGCGAATGGTTCACAAAGCCCCTGCGCGCCCTCTCCGGGGCCGCACGGCAGGTGGCACAGGGCAACTACGCCGTCCATGTGGATTCGGTGCGGAACGACGAGCTGGGCGATCTGGCACAGGAGTTCAACCACATGGCGAAGGAGGTCCAGCACGCCTCCCAGATGCAGCGCGACCTGCTGGCCAACGTCTCGCACGACCTGCGCACCCCGCTGACCCTCATCAAGGGCTACGCCGAGACGGTGCGCGACCTGACCGGCGACGACAAGAAGCACCGCGACGAGCAGATGAACATCATCGTGGACGAGACCGACCGCCTGACAGCCCTTGTGTCCAGCGTCATGGAGCTGAGCAAAGTGACCAGCGGCGCGCTCAAGTGTGAGAAGGTCCACTTCGACATGGGCCAGCTCTGCGACGAGGTCAGCGAGCGGTACGACGCCGTCTGTGCCCAGAACGGCTGGCAGCTCAAGCTGGAGCTGCCCGACGAGGAGCTGCCCGTCTGCGCCGACCCCGACATGATGCAGCGGGCGCTGCACAACCTGCTGGGCAACGCCATGCACCACATCGGCGAGGACGGCATCTTCGTGCTGCGGGCGCTGCGCTGCCCCGAGGGGGTGCGCGTCGAGGTAGAGGACCACGGCCCCGGCATCTCGGCGGAAGACCTGCCCTATATCTTTGACCGGTATTACCGCTCCCGCTCCGACGCGGGCAAACAGGGCACCGGCCTCGGCCTCTCCATCACGAAAGCCATCTTCCAGCAGCACGGCTTCCGCTTCGGCGTCCACTCCACGGTGGGCAGGGGCACCGTGTTCTGGTTCATCATGACCGACGCCGAAGAAACTTCGGCATAACAAAAAACGGACAGCGACCCAAAGTCGTTGTCCGTTTTTCTGTTTTGCTCTTGTCCGGGCCTCAGGTGCGGGTCGTGGCTTCCATGCAGTGCTCCGAGGGGGCGTAATACTCCATCAGGGCGGTGTAGTTCTCGAAGTGGTGGCAGAACGCCGCACGGATCGCATTGTCGGGGGCGCTCCGCATAGACACGAACATCAGGATGTACTTTGCAATGAGGCTCACCGCCTCGCTCTCAAGGCCGTAGCAGAGGCCCACGGCCAGCACCGGCACCACGATCTGCTGGGCACGGATGGGGATGCTGCCCGTATCGACCCGCTTGAGGACGGCACGACTCATGGTGGACGCCGCCCAGACGGCGTGGGAGATCTTCCAGTAGTCCATGTTCTTCAGGTGGGTGAGGGTGCGCAGACGCTGGATGACCTCGCCGTCGTCGAGGATCTTGTTCTCCGTCACCTCTTCCTCCGAGCGGATGAAGGTGCACTGGATCATGTCCATCAGGGCCGCCTCGTAGTTCTCGTGGTAGTTCTCCCGGGAGATGAAATATTCCTCCATCTTGAGCATAAGCTCGTGGGTCTCTTCGTTGGTGGCAAGCCAGCTGAAATCCAGCGGCACGGGGCCGAAATCGTTCCTGCCCATCTCGTTGAGGTCGTTCAGCTCCTCTTCGTTCCGGGTGGAGGGGAGGAAGCGGTCGTTGCCGTTCCGGTGGTAGCCCCATTCCTCGGGCATCAGGCAGGGCACGATGTCGCCGCTGGAGACGATGTTGAAGATATTGCTCTCGCCCCAGCTCTCCTTCAGGGTGCCGTCGGCGTTGTGGTTGTTGTCGTAGTCCTGCTGCAGGTTGGGGTAGTCCTGCGGGCCGAGGGCCACCGGCGTGGCAAAGGTGTAGACGAAGACGTCCTCCCGCGCCAATCCGGGCAGCTCTTTGTCGAGGCGGGCGGCGAGAAGGTTCGCCACCGCAGCGCCCCGGCTGTAGCCGCCCATCCAGAGCTTGACAAGGCCCAGTCCACCCGCCTTCTGGGCTGCTGCCAGATAATTTTTCAAATCGGTGAACACCTCGTTCACCGGGATGATGAAGCCGCTGTGGGCATGGCCTGCGCCGGTGTGCAGGTTGCTCACCCACTCGCCGCCATAGCCGCCGCCCCGCAGGATGAGCGCCACGATGGTGGTTCGCCTGCCATTCAGGGTGATGGTCTTGCGGGCGGTGGACCAGCCCACAAAGTCACCGGCCTTGCCCACGTCGATGTCGTAGTAACGATACTTCGCATCGCTGTAGCCCAGCTTCGTATAGGCCGCGTCGAGGCTGTTCTCGCGGCCCACATCCCCGTTGGCCCAGTATTTCGCCTCGCTGGCCCATGTATTGAACGCCGCGCCCACCATGCCCAGCGTGGCCAGCGCCAGCTGGTGGTCATACTGGAGGGACGAGTGCGCAAAAAAGCTGTCGCTGTAGTAATATTCGTGCTCAATGTCCATCTGGCTCAGCTCGCTGCGGAACGACAGGCTGTATTTTCCCGACGGCACCGCGCGGCCCACCGTCTGGTTCTTCGCGGCTGCCTCGGCCCGGGGCAGAGTCAGCCCGGGCGCAAGAGCGGCACTGCAAGCCAGCGCTTTGCAGAAATCACGTCGTTTCATGTTCTTTGCCCCCCTGCTGTTATGATAAACTCCATTTTATTTGAGGTTTGCTATAGTATACCGTATTTTGCCTCCGGATACAATCATCATTCTACAGTTCTGCATGAAAAAAACGGACCGCAGTGCTGCGGCCCGTTCTCTCACGATTCTTAAAGAGGCTGTGCGTCCATCTGGTGGCAGAAGTCCACGATGTGATGGAACATCTGTTCGACCGCCGGGGCCATCGCCGTGGGGCGCTGGACCGCCAAACCCACCACGCGGTCTTCCTCCGGCTCGATGGGGTAAATCTTGACGGCCGCGGTGCAGCTGCGCAGCAGCATCCGGGGCATGATGGAAATGCCAAGGCCCGCTTCCACCATCGCAATGTTGGACTGGTCATCGATGACATGGCAGCGGCGCTCTGTAGAGATGGAATATTTCTTGAGGAACTGGCGCATCTCGGCGTCGGTGGCGTCGCACTGGACGACGAAGCTCTGGCCGTTCATCAGCTCGGGGGTCATGATGCCGTTTGGCGGCTCGGGCCAGTCCTGCGGCACGATGCAGAGCAGCGGCTCCCGGAACAGCTCCGTCAGGTTGAACTCCTCCCGGCAGGTGGCGGACAGGAAAGCCAGATCCACCTGACCGGTGCGCAGCCACTCCTTCACATCATCGTAGGTGCCCTGATAGACCTCCACCTCGATCTGAGGGAAGCTGGCCATAAAGCTCTTGAGGATCTGGGGCAGCAGACCGGCGCAGACCGAGTTGAACGCACCCAGCTTCACCTTGCCCTTTTCCAGGCCGTTGAGGCGGGCGATGCTCTGCTGCAGGGCTTCGTCGCTGTTGAGCACCGCCCGGATGGACGGGTAGAGCGAGGCGCCGTAGCTGGTCATGGTCACGCCGTTTTTGCCGCGGTTAAATAAGGTAAAGCCCAGTTCTGCCTCCATCACCGCGATGGCGTGGCTGATGGCAGAGGGGGTCAGGTGCAGCTGCTGGGCCGCCTTGTTAAAGCTGCCCTGCCGCGCAACTGCATCGAAAATCTCGTAGGAAAACAGCGTCATGCCCCAAGCCTCCTTCCGTTTTTCAGTTCGGAGACGCCCGTTCTTCTGTGAATCTTTTTCACCTTGTAGATGCTATGCATCAATTTTCTTTTTGAGTGTACTATCCTATCTCCGCTTTGTCAAGCGTCCGGACCTCAATTTTGGACGTTGGACTAAATTTCTGCTCTTAAAACGCCATTTATCGGGTATATTTGCGCCCTTTCGGGGCGGTTCTCGGTCATTTTCCACAAATTTTCCGGGCGGAAACTTCTCGGCTTCCGAAATTTCATCGTTCTCTTCTGGAAAGAGATTAGACATCCCCTGCCCAAGATGTTATCTTAGTGGTGCAAAGAAACTTCACAGCAGACTTCGGGAGGAGGAAAAACAGTGGAAGTTGCGAAGCTTGGTCTGATTTTCTGCATCATTGTGGTGATCATCTGGTTGAAGTATCCGCTCTACCTTGCCATGACGGCGGGCATCCTCAGCGCCATCCTTCTGTTCCAGATCCCGGTCACAGAGGCTTTGCTGCTCTTGGGCCGGCAGACCATCGCATGGGAGACCATCGACCTTCTGCTGAGCTTTTACGTCATCATCTTCCTGCAGCTGATGATGGAGAAAAAGGGCCGTTTGAAAAACGCCCGGGACTCCTTCGACCACCTCCTGCGCAACCGGCGGCTGAACACCATCATTTCTCCTGCCATCATGGGCCTCCTGCCCTCTGCGGCGGTCATGACCATCTGCGCCGACATGGTGGATAAGACCTGTGAGGACTATCTGGATGCAAAGTCGAAGACCTTCGTTTCCTGCTTCTACCGGCACATCCCGGAGATGTTCCTGCCGACCTTCCCGGTCATCCTGCTGGCCATGTCGCTGAGCGGCCAGAACGTCGGCCTTTTCATCCTGTCCATGATCCCGCTGGTAATTCTGGCCTGTCTGGTGGTCTATTTCACCTATCTGCGAAAGATTCCCCGCGAGATGCCCCCGGTGGAAGGAAAGGTGGACACCGGCAGGGAGCTTATGGCGCTGGTACGCAACCTCTGGACTCTGATTCTGGTCCTTGCCATCATCATCGTCGGCAACATCTCGGCGACCTTTGCGGGCGCTTTCGTCATCCTGCTGAACTATTTTGTCGATCACTTCCGAAAGAGCGACCTGAAAGACCTCATCGTCCGCTCCGCAGAGCCGGTGCTTCTGGGCAATATGTATCTCGTGATGCTGTTCAAGGGTGTGCTGGCTTACACGGGCGTGCTGGGCGCGCTGCCGGACTTCTTCCGTCAGTTTCCCATCTCCCTGCCGCTCTCCTTCTTCCTGCTGTTCTTCTTCGGCACCATCATCGGCGGCTCGCAGGCCGTGGTCGCCCTATGTATGCCCATCGCCATGACGGCCATCCCGGACGAGGGCCTGCCCTTCCTCGCCATGCTGATGGGTGCAGTGTGGGCGGCCATGGAGCTTTCGCCCACCCACGTCTGTGCTTTTGTGGCGGCGGACTACTACCACACGACCTTCGCCGACCTTGTGGCAAAGGCCCTGCCCTCGGTGATCCTCTTCTCGGCCCTGTGTTACGGCTATGGCCGCCTGCTGATGTTCCTTTTCTGAGCTAAGACATCCGAAACCTCTTTTTTCATACCCAGACAGAACTGCCCCGCGTCACCGGATCTTTTCCGGCAGACGCGGGGCAGTTCTGTTTTTTCATAAAACACATTATTGTGCGGTCGAAATGAGCATATCCCGGAATGCAGCGGCAGCGGGCGGAAGCTTCTCGTTTTTGCGCCAGACCAATGTAAGGTCGCGCATGAGCGGCTCTTTGAGGTCCAGCGGGATGCGGACCACATCGGGTCGTTCCAGAAATCGGGTGGTGGGGATGATCGCAATGCCGTCGCCGGAGGCCACCGAGTTCAGGACGCCGTAGTCGTTGTATGCCTCCATTGCGATGTTTGGCTCAAAGCCATAGGGCGAGCACAGGTCATACAGCATCTGGTTCGTTCCGCGGAAGCTGCGGATGTAGACGATAAAGCGCTCGTCGCGCAGGTCTTCGACGGAAACAGAGCTTCGGTGCGCAAAGGGGTGATTTTTGCCAACGATAAGTCCGACCGGCTCTTTATGGATGACACGCCGATCCAGAGAGCAGAGCACCGGGTCATCCGGACTCAGGTTGCTGCACAGGCCCAGCTCGCTGTTCCCCTACAGGACATCGTTTACGATGATAGAGGTATATTTGTACTCGATGCGGAAGCGGTAGGTGGGGTTCATCTTGCGGAACTGTGCGATCTTCTCCGGCAGAAACTCGGTATAGTTGGAAAAAAGTGCCGAGACGAAGATGATATTCCGCTCCACGTCGGCGCGGTGCTGCACCGCCGCGATGCCATTGTTGATCTCATCCACCGCACGCTTGACGTACTCGTAAAAGACCGCACCGCTGGGCGTCAGCGTGACATTTCTGCCCTCCTTCTGGAACAGCGTCACGCCCAGCTCGACCTCCAGGTTGTGAATCGCCTTGGACAGAGCCGGCTGGGTAATGAAAAGGGTACTGGCGGCCTTTGTATAGTGTTGCAGCTCTGCAACGGTCTTGAAATAGACCAAGGATTGAAAATTCATCGAATATCCTCCCATCGTTCTTTCTGTTTTCGCTTGGCGCGCATTTGAGCATCTTCCACAAAATTTTTAACACTTTATGAAAATTACTACCGAAAGTTATGAATCGGGACGAAACAGATGTTGGACGAAACCGGAAAACCTCTCTATAATAAGAACAGAAACACAAACAAGTTCGGCTCTGTACACCGGCCCCTTCCCTGCACGAAGATCGTCGATTATGACTAGTATAGCAGTTGTACCAAAACAAAGCAAGTGGCCCGCACCGAGCGATCACGAAGAAATGCTTGTTTGCAAAAAAACGGATCTACGCACAGAAAAGAAAGGAGACTCATTATGAAAAAAATCTCTCGTCGTGAATTCCTGACCGTCGTAGCAGCAGCGAGTGCAGCAGGTCTTCTGTCGGCCTGCGGCGGCAGCAGCGGCGGCACCACCTCCACCTCCGCAGCTGGCGGCGGCGCAGCTTCCGGCCAGTCCATCAACCTCCGCATCGCCTCCTCTTCTCCCACGGTCGAGTTTGAAGGCGACGGCACCACGGCTCTGGGCATCTCGGCGCTCTATTTCGTCAACCAGATCTCTGCCCGCACCGATGGCCGTATCACCGCACAGATCTTCCCCGACGGTCAGATCGCTTCCTCCACCCAGGAGTACATCGGCGGCCTGCAGAACGGCGCATTCGACATCGGCATCCTGAACTGCGGTTCTTGGGGCGACTACACCTCCGCATTCGCCGGCCTGAATATGCCCTACCTCTACCTGAACTACGACGAGGCGTATGCTGTTCTGGACTCCGAGGTCGGCCAGAGCTGGCTGCAGAAGGCGCAGGAGGACACCACCACCATTCCTCTGGCCTTCTTCGACATCGGTTTCCGGGAACTGACCTGCAACAACGAGGTCCACACGCCCGACGACCTGAAGGGCGTTAAGATCCGCGTCATGCCCGACCCCATCCAGACTGCCACTTGGGAAGCTCTGGGCTGCGCCGTGACCCCCGTTGCATACTCCGAACTGTACACCGCTCTGCAGCAAGGCATGGTGGACGCACAGGAGAACCCCCCGTCCAACATCGTCTCCTCCAAGGTCTACGAGCTGCAGAACTACATGGTCATGACCAACCACAACTTCACCGCCACCATCCCGGCCATCAGCCCCGTCATCTGGAACCAGCTTTCCGCAGACGACCAGCAGCTCATCCGCGACGTCATGGTCGAGGCCCAGAACGAAGGCCGCAAGCACACCGCAGAGCTGGCCGACGGCTTTATCCAGACGGTCGAGGACGACGCCGGTACGAAGGTCATCTACCTGACCGACGATGAGCTGAAGGCGTTTCAGGACAAGGTCAAGGGACCCATCTGGCCCATGGTCGAGAAGCAGATGGGCACCGACGCCTACAATGCCCTGATCTCCTTCGTGGAGGACTACGAGGCAGGCAAGAAATAAGCCGCCCCGGAAAACGAATGTTCCACTGCAATGCTAAGGTTCGTAAGGAGATACATACATGAAAAATGGAAAGTTTGATTTGAAAACATTCCTGAATAACATCGAGCTGTATCTGGCGACGCTTTGCTTCATCGTACTGACAGTAATGCTCACGCTTCAGGTGTTCAGTCGGTTTATTCTGCATCATTCTTGGACATGGATGGAGGAGTTTGCCACCATCATGTTCGTCTGGATGATCTATCTGGCGATCTCTGCGGCTGTTACCTACCGCAAGCACCTGCGCATCGATTTCCTTCTGGACATGATGCCCTTCAAGGTGAAGAAGGTCATGCTCATCATCTCCAACGTGATCTTCGCCCTCTTCAACGTGTATATCAGCGTCATCATGTTCAACGTCATCAAGCTTCTGGGCGCCAGCAAGACCACGATGCTGAAGATCCCCCAGCAGCTGGTGTACATCGTCATTCCCATCAGCCTGCTGCTCACAGTGATCCGCCTGATCCAGGACACCATCAAGCTGGCCAAGGAGAGCGAGGAGAACCTCGGCGCCTCCAAGCCCTCCATGGATCTGGACGCTTGCGAGCGCGAGTGGAACGCAAAGAAAGCAGCGATGAATGAGAAGGGAGGCACCAAGTAATGGCAACTGGCATTATGTTCCTTGTGATGTTTGGTCTGATGTTTCTGGGTGTTCCCATTGCCGTCTCCATCTACATCGCAATGCTCGTTCTGATCGGCATGAACCCGGTCACTACCACCAACTTCATCGCCCAGACCCTGTACGGCGGCGTTGCAAGCTTTACCAATCTGGCGCTCCCCTTCTTTATGATCTGCGGCACCATCATGGAGACCGGCGGTTTGTCGAAGCGTCTGGTGCGCTTTGCAAACTCTCTGGTCGGCGGCATCACCGGCTCTCTGGGCATGGTCACTGTCATCGCCTGTATGTTCTTCGGTGCAGTTTCCGGCTCTGCCCCTGCAACGGTCGCCGCCATCGGCTCCATCATGATCCCCATGATGGTCTCCAACGGCTATAACAAATACTACGCCACCGGCCTCACCTGCTGTGCAGGCGGTCTGGGCGTCATCGTTCCTCCCAGCTACCCGATGGTCCTGTACGGCGTCACCTGCAACGTGTCGGTCGGCAAGCTGTTCATAGCCGGCCTTGGCCCCGCTTTCGTCGTCGGCGGCCTGCTCATGCTCATCAACTACGTCATGTGCAAGCGCTGGGGCATCAAGGGTGACACCAAGCTGGAGCTGAAGAACATTGCTTCCAGCTTCTGGGACGCCAAGTGGGCGCTCATCATGCCCGTCATCATTCTGGGCGGCATCTACTCCGGCATCTTCACCGCTACCGAAGCTGCCGTCGTGGCGTCTGTCTACGGCATCGTCATCGGCCTGTTCGTTCACAGAGAGCTGAAGCTGGAGAAGCTGTGGGCCATCTTCCGCGACAACGCTGCCTTTATCGCCGGTACCATGTTCGTCATGGCCCCCTCCAAGGCCACCGGTCAGGTCTTCGCCTACCTGAACATCACCAAGATCATTGCCAACTTCATGTTCAGCATCTCCACCAACCCCTACATCGTCCTGTGCATGATCTTCGTCATCATGTTCATCGTCGGTATGTTCGTCCAGACCACCCCCGCCATCGTCATTCTGGCCCCCACCCTGCTGGCTGTCGTCAGTCAGGTCGGCATCGACCCCATCCACTTCGGCATCATCATGACGCTGGCTCTGGCCATCGCATTCGTCACCCCGCCTGTCGCACTGAACCTGTTCGTCGGTTCCTCCATGACAGGACTCAGCATCGACAAGATCGTCAGGGCGTTTATGCCGTTCCTCATCGGCCTCATCGTAGCGTTCTTCATCGTGTCCTTTGTCCCAGCCATCTCTCTCGGTGTTCTGGGTGATTGGTCCCTCACATTCGGTTGATCCGGTCTATGAAAGGAGCTTCGCTCTATGAAAATCACAAAGGTTGACGTCCTGCATCTGAAAACCAATCTGAAAAACGGCCACTGGCGCCCCATCGTCTGCCGCATCTACACCGACGAAGGCATCTACGGCGACGGTGAAGCCGCTCTGGCCTACGGCGAGTCCCAGATCGCAGCGTTCGGCATCGTACAGAACTTTGCCAAGCTCATCATCGGCATGGACCCGTTGCAGCATGAGGTCATCTGGGATAAGCTGTACCGCACCACCTTCTGGGGCCAGAATGGCGGCCCTGTGATCTTCGCCGGAATCTCGGCCATCGATATTGCGCTCTGGGACATCAAGGGCAAGTACTACAACGCCCCCATCTACGAGCTGCTGGGCGGTAAGCGCCGCGAAAAGCTGCGCACCTACGCCAGCCAGCTGCAGTTCAGCTGGGGCCCCGACATCATCCCCCAGCGCACCCCGGACGACTACGCCCGCGAGGCCAAGAAGGCTGTGGCCGAGGGCTACGATGCCATCAAGATCGACTTCTTCACCTTCAAGCCGGACGAGGGCAACTTCAACGACAACGACCGCCTCGGCCTGCTCAGCCCGGAATATCTGCAGATGTACGAGGCCCGCGTAAAGGCAGTCCGCGAGGCCATCGGCCCCAATGTGGATCTCATCATCGAGAACCATTCCTTTACGGATTCCCAGTCCGCCGCCCAGCTGGGCAATCTGGTCAAGAAGTACAACATCTTCTACTTCGAAGAGCCTTCCACCCCCACTCCCCAGCTGTCCAAGTTCGTCCATGACGAGACGGGCCTGCCTATCGCAAACGGTGAGCGCATCTATACCCGCTGGCAGTACATCGAGTACTTCAAGCAGAACGCCATTCAGGTCATCCAGCCGGACGTTGGCACCTGTGGCGGCATCACCGAGATCAAGAAGATCTGCGATATGGCCCATGTCTTCGATGTCGGCGTTCAGGTTCATGCCTGCGGCAGCCCCCTGTCCACGGCGGCAGCCCTGCATCTGGAATGCGCCATCCCGAACTTCGTCATCCACGAGCATCACACCTACGCCCTCAGCCCGTACAACAAGGAGCTGTGCATCCACGATTACCAGCCGGTGAACGGCAAGTTCTCCGTCCCCGATCTGCCAGGTCTGGGCAACGAGCTGAGCGAGGTGGCCTTCAAGAACTGCGACCGCGTCACGATCCAGTGAGCGGAACAAACTACTATCCACAAGAGCAGAGATCATAAAAAGGAGTAATGCACCATGAAGATTACGAAAGTAGACGTCTGGGTTCTGGATGCCGGCGAACAGCGCGGTGCCCGTTATCCTATTTGCTGCCGTGTCTATACCGACGAAGGCATCTACGGCGACGGCGAAGCGGGTGTGGCTTACGGCACCGGTTATACCGCAGCCTATGGCATGATCATCGACATGGCCCACCATATCATCGGCATGGACCCCATGAACACCGAGCTGATCTGGGAGACCATCCTGAAGGGCACCTTCTGGGGTCAGGGCGGCGGCGTGGTCGTCTTCTCCGGTATGTCCGCTCTGGACATCGCTCTGTGGGACATCAAGGGCAAGGCTCTGGGCGTGCCCATCTACCAGCTGCTGGGCGGCAAGTGCCGTGACGAACTGCGCTGCTACGCAAGTCAGCTGCAGTTCGGCTGGACCACCAAGATCGGCCCCTGGGGCTCCGACAAGGAGTATGTGGACATCGTCCGCCACGCCGTCAGTGAGGGCTACGACGCGGTGAAAATCGACTTCACCACCTACGACGAGAACGCCAAGAAGATCCCTCACCTGTCCAAGGAAGGCTTCCCCGACCGTTCGCTCTACAAGCGGATCGAGAGCCGCATGGCTGCCATCCGCGAGGAGTTCCCCGATATTGACATCATCGTCGAGAACCACTGCCAGACCGACCTGACCTCTGCCATCCGCATCGGCGAGCTGTGCGACAAGTACGATATGATGGCTTACGAGGAGCCTGTCACCATGCTGAACCCTGACATGATGAAGGAGCTGCGCCAGCGTATCCGCACGCCTCTGGCCGCCGGTGAGCGCATCTACTCCCGCTGGGGCTACTACAACTTCCTCAAAAACAACTCCATCCAGCTCATCCAGCCCGACGCCTGCAACTGCGGCGGCATCACCGAGCTGAAGAAGATCGCCGACATGGCACACGTCTTTGACGCCCGCGTGCAGGTCCATGTGGCCGGTGCGGTCATCACCAACGCAGCTTCCATCCAGCTGGAGGCCGCCATCCCCAACTTCGGCATCCACGAGCACCACTTCCGCACCACGCAGGAGTGCATCAACAAGCTGGGCAAGTACGATATGCAGCCCGTCAACGGCAAGTACATCATCCCGGACCGCCCGGGTCTGGGTCAGGAGCTGTCTGACTTTGCCATCGAGACTGCCCTGATGCACACCGAAGTCACCGATTTCATCCCCGCTCTCCAATAAATACCTCCCCGTTTTTCCATCGTCTTGTGTTTCTCCTTGGGCAACTCGTCTGGCAGAAGACCGGCCGTGAAAACGGTCGGTCTTTTGCCTGTCCGGGGAAACTCCGTCAAAGAGAGGAGAGAATATCTTGAGAGAAATCCATATCCCCTATTGCCGCGAGACACTCCCTTTGCATGTGGAAGAGAAGAATCTGTCCGCCGTCCTGACAGCCCGGATGCATGAGTACGACCCCGGCCAGCCGGAAGCCGCCATCGTGCAGGAGGCACTGGAGCATCCCATCGGGACGCCCCGCCTGCGCGAGCTGGCAAAAGGCAAAAAGAAGGTCGTTCTGGTCACATCGGATCACACCCGCGCCGTTCCCAGCAAGCTCACCCTGCCGCTGCTGCTGGCCGAGATACGGGCCGGACAGCCGGACGCCGACATTACCATTCTGATCGCCACCGGCCTGCACCGCCCGACGACCGAAGAGGAGCAGCGCCGGATGTTCGGCGACCAGATCGTCGATCAGGAGCACATCGCGGTGAACAATGCGTTCTGCGAAGCAGATTTCGTCGATCTGGGCACCCTGCCCTCGGGTGCCGGATTCTATGTGAACCGCCTCGCCGCCGAGTGCGACCTGCTGGTGACGGAGGGCTTCATCGAGCCGCATTTCTTTGCGGGCTTTTCGGGTGGACGCAAGAGCATCCTGCCGGGCATCTGCGCGGAAAAGACCGTCAACGAGAACCACTCTTTTAAAGCCATCTCCAGCCCATGGGCCAAGACAGGCGTCCTCGAGCACAACCCCATCCACGAGGACATGATCGCCGCTGCCCGCCGGGTCAATGTGCAGTTCATCCTGAATGTGGCCTTGGGCGAAAAGAAGAATGTCGTGGCCGCCTTTGCCGGTGACTTGGAGGAGGCCCATGCTGCGGGCGTTGCCTTTATCCGTGAGCAGTCTCAGTGCCCCGTCGTAAAAGGCGACATCGTCGTCACCTCCAACGGCGGCTACCCGCTGGACCAGAACCTCTATCAGTCTCCCAAGGCCGTCGCCACAGCCGAAGCCTGCTGTGCGGAGAGCGGCGTCATCATCATGTGCTGCTCCTGCATCGACGGCATGGGCGGCACCAATTTCGAAAAGCTCATCACCTTGGGCACCCCGGAGGAGATCGAGGCTTATCTCTCGCAGATCCCCCCAGACAAGACCATCCCGGAACAGTGGTGTCCCCAGATCTATGCCCGCATCCTGAAAAAGCACAAGGTGATCTTAGTCACGACCTATCTGGACCACGAGCTGGTCCGCAAAGCCAATATGATACCCGCCTCGACCCCCGATGAAGCGCTGGCCATCGCCTACGAGATGAAGGGGCCGGATGCAAAGGTCGTCGTCATCCCGGACGGCGTCGCCGTGCTGGCGGTATCCTGAAAGGAGCAGATGACAATGGATGGACCCCGAATTGCTCTGAAAGTAAACGACAGAGACAACGTCGCAACGATCTTTGCCAACGGCATCCACAATGGGAGCGAGGTGGAGCTGCGCGATAAGAAAGGCTTTGTCGAGACGCTCACGGTCCACGGCGAGATCCCCTATGGGCACAAGATCGCCGTCCGCGACATCAAGCTGGGCGAGCTGATCTTCAAATACGGCGAAGAGATCGGCATCGCCACCCAGAACATCAAAAAAGGCGATCATGTCCATATCCAGAACCTCGACAGCCTGCGCGGCCGGGGCGACCTGCCAAAACGGGAGGGAAATTATCATGGCGTATGAATTTATGGGATATGTCCGCCCGGATGGACAGGTCGGATGTCGGAACCATGTGGCTATCATGCCCAGCGTGACCTGTGCCGGAGACGTGGCCTCTGCCATCGTGCGGCAGGTAGCCGGGACAGTGGGCTATTTCCACCACCAAGGCTGCTGCCAGCTTCCGCCTGACCTCGACCGTGTCACCGAAACGCTCATCTCGCTGGGCAAAAGCCCCAATGTGGCAGCGGTCTTGGTGGTGAGCCTCGGCTGCGAGGGCACCGACCACGAGCGGCTGACCGCTGAGATCCGCAAGACGGGGAAACCCGTCCGCATCATCCGCATTCAGGAACTGGGCGGTGTCAGCGCCGCCATCAAGGCCGGTATCGATGCCGCGCAGGAGCTGGTAATGCTCGTCAGCGGCATCCAGCGCCAGCCTGTCAGCATCGACCGCATCACCATGGCCATCAAATGCGGCGCTTCGGACACCACCTCCGGCATGGCCTCCAACTGCGTCGTGGGCTATGTGGCCGACAAGCTGGTGGACCTCGGTGCGACGGTCGTTTTCGGCGAGACGACGGAGTTTCTGGGCGGCGAGCATCTGCTGGCCCGCCGTGCGGTCAATCCGGAAGTAAGCGACAAAATTTATGAGATCGTAAACCGGATGGAAGCGCGTGCCCGAAGTCTCGGCTGCGATATGCGCAAGGGCCAGCCCACCCCGGGCAACATCGAGGGCGGTCTGTCCTCCATCGAGGAAAAAAGCCTTGGTGCCATCGTAAAAAGCGGCACCCGTCCCATTCAGGGCGTCATGGAGTACCCCGAGACCATCGGCCAGCGCAAGGGACTCTGGATCAAGGACACACCGGGCCGCGAGCCGGAGATCCTGACCGGCATGGCCGCCACCGGTGCACAGTTTATGATGTTCTCCACCGGCCGCGGCGCGCCGCAGGGCTTTCCTACCATGCCCGTCCTGAAAGTGTGCGGCAACCCCAACACCTACGAGCGGATGTCGCACGATATGGACATCAACGCCGGCCGTATCATTACCGGCGAAAAGAGCATCGAGGAGGTAGGCGAGGAGGCCTTTTCCGCCATTCTCGACCTGCTCTCCGGCAAGCAGACCAAAAATGAGACCCTCGGCTATCACAGTTCCATCGATATTTACACTCTTGGCCCGGTCATCTGATCCACAACCGCCCAAGAGATCTCTTCCTATTTCTCCTATTCGGGCATAACACCCGAAAGCAGCGGGGCCGCTGCAAAATAATAAATACCCCCAATACTGGACACCCGGTATTGGGGGTATTTACTACAGAAATTTTCAGATTTGTCACATTTTCCAGCCCATTTTCAGCATATAAAAATAGAAAAGCCCACGATTTACACCGTATTTTCAACGGTCAATCGTGGGCTTTTCTTTGGTGCACTCGAGGGGACTCGAATCCCTGGCCCTCTGATTAAAAGAGCCCACCGGGCAGAACACTCTGATTTTGAAACTTTCGAGTTTTCGTTATTTTTATGCAAAGCATCGTGATTTTTCACTGTGTAATTTCTGCGCCCTTTGTCGTATTTTGCAAGTCAGAGTGCCCATTGCATCCCTTGAAACCGTGCAAAAACAGTGCAGAAACCGTGCACTTACTCTGGGACAAATGAAAAATGATGATTTTTGATCCATGACTTGGTGGCGATTTGAGTGACCACATAGGTATATTTGATATATAGGAAGAATAATGCCCACTTGTCTGAGGAGTTCTCAGGGGAGTGGGCAGTTCTGTATAATGGCGTTTTGTATATGTCACTTGCCACTTTTAGCATGGAGGTTGCCATTTTTTGAGATGAAGTTGACTCTTTTAGCATAAAGGTTGCCATTTGGGGGAAAGAAGTTTCCGCTTTTTTATTATGGCAAGTTTCCGCACTTTCCGCATTGCTTTCCACACTTTCCGTACCCCATGAGATATGAACACCTGCCAAACTTTTTCAGAGGTTGCTACTTTTTAAGGCATAGTTACTAAATCTTGCCCAAAGGATGCTACATTTTGGCTCAAGGTCGCTAAACATAGCGCACAGAAAATCCCACAATAATATAATTAAACTTATGATAATTCGGATTATATTATTTCTTGTGAACTGCATCTTCCTGAATCAGAATCAGGTTGGAATTCTCCGCTGCCATTTCCACCAGTCGATTGGTAAAGCCGCTCTTGGAGAACAGCCCATACACAATTTTGTAGCCACTAAACGCCGCTGTAAGTTCTTTGGACTGCCCCTTTTCTTGCAAGGCAGAGTAGATTGCCACATCCACAGGTTTTGTATGGTACTTGCACTCGCCAAGGAACAGTCGCTTGTGTTGGTTGTCTACCGCAGCAACGTCGATCTCCGTGTCTCCCTCGTTGTCGTTGCGCCAGTAAGAGCCAATGCGTGAAGGTGCAAAGTCGATCTGCCCCTTATGGCACAATTCTGCAAAGATGTTCCGGCAGATGCTCTCGTAAGCGAAAGCCACAAATTTTTGCTTGAAATCTTTGCTCATCTCATCCAGCACAATCTGCTGATTGTCCAGTTCCAACTCTCCCTTGAACGGGTACACATAGCGGAACCAGAAGCGGATGAAGTTGTCCGAAACATAATACAGGCTTTTCCGGGAACGCTCTGGATTCTTTTCGGTGATGGGAACATTCTTGATAACAAAACCAAGGTCGATCAGTGTTTTAAGGTACGGCGTAATAGCTGACGTGTCCTGTTCCATCGTCATGCCGATCTTGCTCAGCTTGTGGTTGCCGTCCGAAATCGCCTTCAGCACAGAAAAATAGTTGATGGGCGTCTGCACTTCCTCGTTGAGCAGGAAATCAGGTTCTTCATACAAAAAGCCGTTTTTTGATAGCACCACACGCCGAATCTGCTCCACCAACGGCTCGTCCGTCTGGAAAAACTCCATATATTTCGGTACGCCGCCCGTGATGGCATACTGCTCCACAGCCTGCTCAAACGACAGGTTCTGCGCCGCATACACATCCGTGAATTGCAAAGGCATCAGCCGAATCTGTGCCGTTCTGCGGCCATAGAGCGGACTGTCGTAGGCAAGTGCGTGTTTTTTCATCATGCTGATGAGGGAACCGCAGAGAACCAGCATCACGTTATGGTCTTTCAGCACTTCATCCCATGCGTTTTGCAAGATGGACGGGAAATCCGGGTTCGTCTTGACCAGATACGGAAATTCATCAATGACAAGCACCTTTTTCTCGTCCGGGTGGTCATCTGCTACCACTTGGAATAAATCCAGCCAGTCGGTGAATGTGACCTTGCTGAGCATGGGGTTCTTAGTAGTGCGGGAAAGCACTCCGGCAAACCGCTTCATGCTCTGGGCTTCACTTTCTGTGGTTGCCAAAAAGTAGAACGCGCGTTTATCTTTGATAAACTCTTTGATCAGCGTCGTTTTTCCAACACGCCGCCTGCCGTAAATCACCACAAAGCCGCTGCCGTGCTCTAGCTCCGCATTCAGCGTTGCCAGTTCGGATGTTCTGCCGATGAAGTCCATGTCATTCACCTCTCGATTAATATAATTTAAATTATGATAATTTCAATTATATTATAGCCGATATGCACAAAACCGTCAATAGGACGAAACATCGAATTTTCAACATCAAATTCATACAATGTAGAAAACTCCGGGCTTTTTCAGTTCAACTTATGCGGCTGAGAGAAGTCTGTGGACGTTTTTGATTGCAATAGGGCTACCAGTTGCTATTCCAACTACACTAAAAGATACTACGGCAAAATAGAGTACGTTTTGCCAACGCTCCTGATTTCTGCGGTCGTAATTTCTGTCCATAGCATCCAGCTGTTCTTGGGTGTTCATGTCATCGGCCGACACAATTAATTTTTGTTTTGTTATATATTTCTCTTCTGATGTGGCTTCGGCATCGATTACTGCATCAGAAATTTTTTGACAGACTTCATCGATGACTATGTTCTGGAGAGATTTCGTTTCGCCGAGTGGCTGCATAGTATTTTGTTTGTTCATAGATAACCTCCTAAATATATGTTTGTCTGGGATTGACAGTTCCTTGGTGTAGCTATATCATACTACTAGATGACGGATGAATCAATCTTTAAAATCGTCTGTTTCAATCGTTTGTAAACATAAAAAAGATAAATATGTCTTTAATGAGGTGATATAATGGCATTCAAATCTATAAAACATGATGATGAAAAGATTTTCTATAACAGACTGTGGAAATTGATGGAGGAGCGAAACCTTTCAACGGCAAGAGAATTAGCGCAGGCTTTATATGCCGAGGAGATAGTCCCTGTAGACAGTGCATCTGAAGACGAGATATCTATAATAGGAAGTATGACGCGCAGAATACAGGAACACTTAAATTTAGAAGGTACAGATAAATTGCAGGGTAGATATGTCAAAGCGTATTGTGATTTTTTTGGATGTTCAGCAGATTACCTGTTTGGCTTATCTTCAATTAAAAGTGAAAATCCAGATGTTATTAGATTCTGTGAAGCAACAGGGTTATCTGAAAAATCGGTCAGAAGGCTAATAGAAGATTTACCGGAAGATATAAAAAGAGATTTAGTTGGGTTTTGGTCTAATGTTTTAGAAAGCAATTTGTTTTATGAAGTACCTTTAGAATTCCATCAAATGTGCTATGAATTGGGACAGTACAGAATTGCACAGGACCAAATAAAGGCAATCAATATGGCGGCTAAAAAAATGGACAATTCAGATACATTTGTCGATACTTGGAGAGCGATGATGGAGAGTAATTATCTAAAGGAAGCTCAGCCGCATGAAGGGTCCTACCATATGCATCTGAATGAGCTTTTAGTGAATGTGACAGCGTGTTTGGAAAATTGGGTGGATGAATATGTTCCTACCCATAAAAAAGAGATTCAACAATATTTCTATGGCGACTTAAATAAGAGACTTCAGGAGAGTTATGATGAATTTTTGAAAACAACATAATCCGAATAATATCACAGAAAAACCGCCTCACTACCGGAGTAAATCCGATGGTGGGGCGGTTCTTTTATACCTTGATTTCTTGACCGTTCTTGAATGACCGTTCTTGAAGGTGAAGCGGATATCGTCAGTGCTGTAAGCAGGTCAACGCCAACGCAATCACAACGTAATAGAATATTTTTTTGAGACGGTAAAGGGGATTTTATCTGCTTTGCCATTTTTTCACATCTGGACTCCAACATGCCTTTGTGCTATTCAGCGATTCCATCGCGCAGCCTGCGCCGGGACGGTGCAGATTTGAAAGGGTTTGGGATTTCCCAACAAGTATTTTGCAACGCAAAATGGTCTTTGTATATACGAAGACACTGCTTGCGGGTCTGCTGGTCATATACCCTTCAGCTCTCACCACCACAAAACGTTTCATATTTTTGACTCCATTCAAACTGTGCATTTTTGTCTAACAGTTTTTTGCGTTGCTGCCAATCGGGCATGAGTGTTGTCAGGATCGCATAAAAATCCTTCGAGTGGTTTGGGTACAGAAAATGACAAAACTCGTGCAATACTACATATTCAATGCAACTGACGGGCATTTCGAGCAAGTGCCGGTTCAATGTAATGATAGCTTTCTGTGGAAGACAAGATCCCCAGCGAGTATCCATCGATCGAATATGGATTCGTGGAAATGGCACATCATATTTTCGAAATATTGGATAAAGCTGATCCACCGTCTGCTGAAATATTTCGCGACACATCTTATTCAGATAACAGTCAACAAGACGCTTTTTTTGTTCCTGATCTTCTGTGTCTTTTACGGTAAGATAGAGATAAACGCCATCGGAACGTATATCGTCTTTTTTTCCTTGCTCTACCTGCAGACGCAGACTGCGCCCCAAAACGGAAAAGCTTTCCCCACTGATGTAATGTCGAGGCTGCGGTGCATACTGTTGGAATTCTCGAAAATGCTGCTGTGCCTCAGCAATGTAACGGCTACGTCGTTTCACGAATTGCGTAACAACACTTTCCGGAACATCTTTCGGAGCAGAAATATAAACAGAGGCATCTGTCCGAATCCGAAGGTTGATATTGCGTACATTTTTTCGTTCCAGCTGATAGCAGATACACCCATGCTCCGTCTCAACTTCACAAAACTGTATCATGCAAACCTCCGCAACGCAACTGTTTTAACATTCTCAATAATCATGTCGATCACATCAAAAGAAAGTACCAGGCCCCTTTCTTTTTGGTAGCGGTAAAACAGATCATCAATATCCTGTGAGATTCGATCATGAATCGTCAGGTTATGGGTCCAGTCCACCTGGCTATGCTTTTCGATGATTGTCGTAATATCCAGTGCCATCTCGGCGGCAAAATCAGGCTCCACTGACAATTTTTCATTGGAGAAAATCGCGGTCAGTACACCATAGAACGCCTGTGCATGGACATTGGCTCGGATACGATCCGGGTATGCGATAGCGCTTTTTCCCGTGCGGTAATCCTCCAGAATATCCCGCATCTTGGCCAGATATTCTGCCTCCGTTATCGTCCGGGCTTTATACAGCTCAAGCGCTTCCTTGATGCGCTTGGAAAAATTTTCATAGTATGCTGGGTTCTCCTGATACTTCGTATTGATACTCTTGGCGAGCCGTGTGCGAATCGCATCAGCTTTGGCACGCAGTGAGCCTAACTCGTTTAATTCCTTTTCAAACGCATCTCTGTCCAGAATGTCTACCGGCTCGGTGATTCGCTTCAGACCCTCTACTGAAAGGTGTACGTCCAGCAAGTTTTGCATCAGAGGTTCGTATTCCCGATTGTCGATTGAATCCCCATAACGAGGTTTCACGCTGCGCCGTACCGCAGAGAAAAAGCCAAATGCTTTGATATATTTTTCCCGCTCTTCCACTGCCAGCGCCTCATAGGCTTTTTCAGAATTCAGAACAAGATTCAAGGAGCGACCAAAGTTACACAGCCGTTTGTAAAACTCTCCCCGCTTCGAACTGTCCGCCAAGAAAACCTCTACCGCCTCTGCATCGGTTCCGGCAAGTGTCAGACCGGGAACAGCCGAAAACAACTCCATCAGTACGGAATAATCGCTGCGTACCGTTCCAATCGCAGAGAGCACATCTACCACAACGCCTTTCAGATCATGCCCGTCAAAGTTTTCCAGCCCGGCACCACTGTAAAGTTCCATTGCCTCATCCAATTTTTTGATCAGGCTCCGGTAATCCACGATCATTCCATAGCTTTTGCCCTCACACAGGCGATTTGTGCGGGCAATGGCCTGAAGCAAACCGTGCTCCTTAAGTTCTTTGTCCAAGTAAAGCACTTGGCAGAGCGGCTCATCAAAGCCGGTAAGCCATTTGCTGCACACGATCACAAGATCCAGTTCTCCGGCATGATACTGTGCCTTGATTGCTTCTTCATAATCATCGGCACTGCCATAGCGCTGCATCATCCGATTCCAGTAGGCAACTACCTTGTCGTCTGCTCCTTCATCTGCATCATCCACGCTCTCGCGCAGATCCGGGGCCGAGATCACGACAGCGCAGTTCAGATCGCCAAATTGCTCAAAGCATTCCAGATACCGAACGGCATCCCGCTTGTAATTGGTGGCGACCATTCCCTTGAAGCCTGTATTTTTATAGGTTTGGCAAAAGTCCTCGTTGATGTCCAAAGCGATCCGTTTGATGCGTGCATCCGTAGAGGTCAGTCGTCGGATGCTGCTCCATTTCCGGGCGAGATCATCCCTCTGTGATTCCGTCAGACGTTTTGTCGTTTGCTGAAACCATAGGTCGATGTTCTTTTCGTCAACTTTCTGTTCCACAAAGCGGCCTTCATAGATCAGTGGAACAATTGCACCATCGGCTACACCGTCCTGAATCGTATACTTGTGAATCAGTCCGCCAAACTTTTTCAAGGTGTTCTTCTCGCTCTTCATCAAGGGCGTTCCTGTAAAACCGATATAGCAGGCGTTTGGAAAAACCGTCCGCATTTTATGTGACATTTTGCCGTAATTGGAGCGGTGGCTTTCGTCCACAAGAACAAAGATGTCCCGAGATTTGTTGCAACCGTCCAGCCGTTCGGCAGTGCTGAATTTGTTGATGATGCTGGTGACGATGTCCACCCGCTCATCCGTAACCAATCCCAGCAGATGCCGCCCGTTGGTAGCACGCGCAGGGCGAAGCCGCGTGTGCGCGAATGTCGCCGTGATTTGCTTATCCAGCTCTTTTCGGTCGGTGACGATCACTACGCGTGGATGGTCTGCCTGCAGCTCCAGCAGCAAATATTTCGCCACCATCACCATGGTCAGACTTTTTCCGCTGCCCTGTGTATGCCAGATCACACCGCCGCGCCGATTTCCTTTTTCATCCCGCTGCTTGACTGTGTGCAGAATTTCCTTTACCGCAAAATATTGCTGATATCGGCAGATCTTTTTCACATTGTAGTCAAACAGCACGAAATACTTTGTCAGTTCCAACAAACGGACCGGTGTAAACAGGGAAACAATATCTTTATCCTGCACCGTTGGTGTCCGATTCGGGATCAGCTGAGCCATTTTCCGGTTCAGGAAATCTGCATCCTGCTCTTTCCAGATGCTCCAGAATTTTTTCGGCGTTCCCGTTGTCGCATAGCGTACCTCGTTTTTATTGGTCGCCATTACGATCTGCGCAAACGCATAAAGCTGGGGGATATAGTGAGACTGCTGGTTACGGCAGGTTTGCTCAATGGCCTGTTCCACCGGGATATCCGGAGCCTTGCACTCAATCACCGCAAACGGAATTCCATTGACAAACAGCACGATGTCCGGGCGGGCATCATGCTGTCCATCGGCGCTTTCCACCGCAAATTCTTCCGTGACATGGTAAAGGTTCTGCGTCGGGTCCTCCCAGTCAATGTACTTCAAGTTGAAGTTCAGCAGCCGCCCTTCGCCTACAGTTTCGGGATAGCTTTTGCCCAGCATAAGCGCATCATAGATTTTCTCGCTGGTGCGCACAAGGCCGTCCGTCAGCGGTATTTCCAGATCATCCATGGCGTGCTCAATGTTGACTGCAGAAAATTCATTTTCCACACCGCCGTAGGTATAGCGGTTCAGTTTCCGCAGCTGACCGCGCAGCACATCCCGCAACAGCACCCGGTAGCCACTTCCGCGCTGCTGACGGCATTCTTCCGGGGAGAGATATGTATACCCCATGGCCTGCAGCAGTTCCAGCGCAGGCTTTTTGCTGATGTTAGCTTCGGAGTAAATGGATTTATCGAGGTTCATGGTGACCTCCATCAGAATTTAATCTTTCTTGAAAATCGGCGGTTTGTACTCGGGATTCGGGTTAGGCGTTGTCGGCGGGGTTCCCTTGTCTTTTGGAGGGGTGGAAGGACGTCTGCTTTTAATGGTATAGTTTTCCGACATCGGTCTCTTTTCATACATTGTTTTTATTCTCCTTTATTATAATCTGCAATTTCTATTGTAAATTCATTGATATTACGTGCAAGATACACTTTTTTCATCGAATAACTCTCACTTCCATCTGAATTCCAAACGGTAACATTGCTCAACAATATTTCGTGAATATCTTGTTTATCAGAATATTCTTGCACACAGCCATAAAAAACGTGCTTTGTAATCAAATCTCTATAAATAATCCACGGTTGTGCTAGAAACAAATTATCCCAAACTTCTGTATTACCTGAGCGAGAGGTTATATTTAGTTTTTCTGCTATGAAGAAAATAATGTTTTCACTATCCACTTTTGCCAAAGCAAACGCAAAGGGAAAGCCAACAATGAGTGCAGCTATTAAATTTTCTTGTGGAATCGTAGTCCCGGGATGATTTATAATCTCGGTAATCGACATTGCCCCCCAGCCCGTCTTGATGCAAATCAATTCGAGTACGGCATTTATCACCATAATTAATAAGTTCCCGAACATATAATCTACAATCGAACACCCGAATGCACGAATAACGGTTGAAATACTTTCCGTTTCCTTTCGATTGACAAGAATGGAGTATACGGTCCATGAGATAAATCCTGGAACAAGAAAAAACGCCAATTTTATAAAATATTCCGTTAAATCCACTTCATTTCACCCTCACTTTTCCCGTCAATAACAACTGCATCAGTGCCTTTTTCTTCTGCTTTTCAGCCTCGATGGATTCTTGGAGCAGGTTGATTTCATGGTCAGCAGTGCTTAAAATTTCAACAATAAAATTTTGTTCAATTCTCGACTCTGGAATTAACATCTTGGCGCTCATAATCGCCTTCTTATCTCCACGAGGCATTTTGCTTCCTTTAGCGGTCGTCATTACATTAAAAAAGAAGTTATCGTTTGCAATTAAATAATATAAAAATTCGCTGGAAATACCGATGGGTTTAAAAACGAGGACATCTGTGCTACATAAACCATCTTTGTTTGCCCTCCAAACTTTTTTAAGATAGGGACGGATATTTCCAACTAAAATATCTCCTGCATTAAAGCCAACTCCAGAGATTTCGATGTTTGATTCATCAAATAAAACCTTTCCGCTTAAGTTTGGACTAATATTTTCGGTACTGACATAATTATATTTCTGACCATCGATATGCTTATTTATCAGGCAAGATATGTCACTGAGATGAATGGCTTTGAATGATTTCTCTTTGTTTTTTGGCATAAGCAGTTGCTGCATCAGATACTTTTTCTGCTGCTGTTTTAGAGCAAGGAGCTTTTCTTTCAGCTCAATCACTTTGTCCTGTGTGGAGAGGATGGCAGCAATTTTTTTGCGTTCCTGTAAAGAAGGTAGAGGAAAGGCGAATTTCAAGAATTTAGAGAAATGTACCCGTTGCTTTTCTATAAGTGAGCCGGTCGAGACCTTATTGTAGTAGCTGATTATCGGAGCAAAGGTCAAAAAATTTTCCATGAACACTGAATCACTTTCGTGAACTGAAGAAAAAACATCATAATATCCAGAAACAGCCACAGGGGAAGAGCCTTTATATCGTGCAATCGCACCAAAACGAACGTTCATTGGATTGTACACAAAATCATTTGGACGAACCACTTTGTAAAGATTTTTCTTCTTCACAAGATGACTACGTTCATAACGTTCCGTTTTCGCAGTAACACCATCTTCAATTGTTAAGCTATATAATGGAAAACGATCCAAATCGTTTGTATATTCGATAAAGCTCACAAACAGTTCAGAAAAAGGTGTTTTTTCCCAGTCAATAGGAACACTTCCTAGCGGTCCGTTTTTATATGCCTGCGAAACTTGTTCATCTTCAGATAGCAACATTATTCTGTACCCCGCTTTCTTTGGTCTTGCTTTTCATCTGAAATATCACAAATTTCCGCATACAGTAACTCTTCATCATGCCGTGCAATATACCATTTTTCAATTAGCAGTTCAATCAATCGGTTCAATTTCTGTGCTTCATTTGCATCAACTTCAACAATACGGTCAACGTCCTGTTCCATATGGGCACCAATATTACCGATCTTGCGTAATCCATCAATCGCATTCCACTGAGACGTTGGAACTTTATTCTTTAATGTCGTAATTTCAGCATTAAGATTTTTTTCATGAATATTCCAAAAATCATGAAGCATTCCTTGTAAGCAACGGCGCAAAAGTGTCGCCGCCGCTTTAGGACTTTTATCTAAAATCATATTGGCTTCTTCGTAATCATTACGAATTTGCTGAGGAATATAACTCGGGTAGTGCTTGTGTACATACTGAGGAACGATACTTATTACGGTGTCTGTGAATCTGCCTTTTCCTATCACTGTTACTTTTTCGCAAGCATTATTATTGCATTTAAAACAGTAAAATTTAAACTCCGCATCTCGTGCGACAGTCGGAACATTATCATTGCTCCAAGTACTGTAATATCCTACATCCTCCGAAGAGTGTGACGACCAATACACCTGCTCCCTTCCACAAAAAGGGCAGGTATAAGTATGTTTCAAAAAGTCAACTTCAACCATTGTTCGGATCTCCTAACTTGTTTACAGTCCCAGCTCGTCCAGATACTTTTTCATCTGCTCCTGTACCTGTGCCAGTTCAACTTCGATATCCGCAATATTTTTCTTCACCGCCTGAATATCTACAGGAACTTCCTCTTCAAAAGTATCCACATAGCGGGGAATGTTCAGATTGTAGTCGTTCTCCCGGATTTCATCCAGCGTTGCACGATAGCTGTATTTCGGTGTGGTTTCACGCTTTTTGTAGGTATCCACAATTTTCTGGATGTCCGTGTCCCGCAGAAGGTTCTGGTTTTTGCCCTTTTCGAAGTTGCCCTCTGCGGAAGCGTCGATGAACAGAACATTATCGACACCGCAGCTAATGCGATCCTTGCGGAACACCAGAATGCAGGCCGGAATACCCGTGCCATAAAACAGGTTGGCAGGCAGACCGATCACAGCATCCAGAAGGTTGTGTTCAACAATCTGGCGGCGAATTTTGCCTTCGCTCGCACCGCGGAACAGTACACCGTGGGGCAGCACGACAGCCATTCGGCCATGACTGTGGTCAAGGCTGTTGAGCATATGCAGAACAAAAGCATAATCACCCTTGGAAGATGGCGGAACGCCCCAATCAAAGCGCCCCCATGGGTCCAGAGAAGCGTTCATTTTTTCCGGCTTTTTTCCCTTGGCATCCAGAACCGCATTGGAAAGGAAGCCGCTGTCCCATTTGTCCAAACTGAATGGCGGGTTTGCCACAATACACTGGAACAGCATCAGATTATCGTTTTCGACGTTCTGCGGATTGCTCAGGGTATCGCCCTGCCAGATGCGGGCATCGTCTACCTCGTGTAGGAACATATTCATCTTGCACAGAGCCCATGTCTGTGCGTTTAATTCCTGACCGTAAACTGCCACTTTTCCGTCCGGCACGCGCTTGCATGCCTTGAGCAGGAGACCACCGCTGCCGCAGGTCGGGTCATAGATACGGTCATTTTCCTGCGGATCTACCAATGCCGCTGCCAGTTCGGAGACCTTGCTCGGCGTAAAGAACTCTCCGCCCTTCTTGCCGGCGTCCGAAGCAAAGTTGCCGATCATATATTCGTAGGCGTCACCGATAATGTCAGAACCGTCCAGCGCAGAAGAACGCAGGTCAAGTCCGTGGAAGTCTTCCAGCAGGTTGCAGAGGGTCGCATTTTTTGCCTTGATGTCTGTACCAAAGTCCACATTGGAGTTGAAATCGATGGAGCGAAACACGTTCCGAAGCTTGCTGTTGTTATGATCTTCAATAGAAGCCAGTGCCGTGTTGATCTTCAGCCCGATTTCGGAATCATGGCGATTTTTATAAAGGTACCCAAACGTAGATGTAGCGTCCAGCTTGAAACGCTCCCGGCTCATGGCACGCTCGACACGGCGTTCATCACCGTCGTATTGCTCCCGGTATTGCTCTCGCTTTTCCTCCGAAACGTCGCTCAGATATTTTACGAACAGCATGGAAAGAATGTAGTCCTTATAACGGGAACTGTCAATTTTACCGCGAAAGCTGTCGCAGGCGTTCCAAAGAACGCGTTCGATTTCCGATTTTGTCGTCATAGTCGTTATCCTTTCCTCTGTGCGTGATTCATTTGTTCCAGCATCGCTTCATAGCAGCTTCGCTTTTCAACTTCCAACTTACGCAGAAGGCGTAGTTCCTGCTGTGCCAGCAAGCGAAGCTCTTCCATCTGGCGTTGTATTTCCGGCGAGGGCAGTTGAAGCTCCAAGCGGCAAAAATATCTTGCGTTTACTGAGCTGATCATACTTTTTGTGGTATTTTGATAGATCTGCCTTTTTGCTTTCGGCGTGTTCAGATACCAATAAAGATATCCCGGCATAAGCTCTGTTCCCCGAATGCGAATTACCACAAAATTCGACGTGATTACCAAGTTGCGTGTGGTGTCGTCAATCAAAACTGCTGTGTAGGGGGCAGTCAAGCGCACTACAATGTCATTTGGCTGCGTCAGATAGTCCATGGACAATGGTTCTTTCGCAAAATATGGCTCCAATTCAGCAGGATCAATCTCGCCTTCCGCTTTTACCGCCCGTAGACTAAGCTGATGGTATCGTATCGCCTGCGGGGAGTCAGCTCTTGCCTGTTTTCGAGAAAGGACAAGTCCGCTACGGATATCTGCAATTTCTCCAAGATTCATTTCACACCTCTGTTGTCACGTGCAATAAAGAACAAAAGCTTTTGAAAAAGAAAGCCAGAGCGGATTTCACTCTGGCTCTGAGTTAAGTATACTCTGCTTTGATTATCAATGTCAAGTGCTTTTTACAAATTTTCACGTCATAATTAAAAATAACACTATTTTTTGAGCTTATCAAATTTCACCGTTTCCCTGATCTGACCCACATGACACTATAGCATCGTAGAATTGGCTCGGATTTTTTATTTTGCATCATTGTATACAACGCATGGACTAAGAGGGTGGGTAACTTGGACTACGAGTCCATAAACTTTTTCTGCGGAAACCGGTACACTGTTGTCAAAGGAGGCGAACAATATGCTGAAACTAAGCAATCTCAAAATAGACCCCGAGTTTTCCGCTCAAATTTTGCCGCTGAGTTTTGAGGAGCTCCAGCAGCTTGAAATGAACATGATTCGAGACGGAAAGCTCACAGACCCGATCATTGTGTGGAACAAAACCATTCTGGACGGGCATAACCGCTACAACCTTCTGAAGAAGCATTCGTTTATCGAATATGAGATCAAAGAAATGGAGTTTTCCAGCCGTCAGGAGGCTCTGATCTGGATCTGCAATCATCAGCTTGGGCGGCGCAACCTGACACCTGAGCGTAGAAAGTATCTGATTGGAAAGCGATATGAGACGGAAAAACAGGTCTCTCAAAACCGCGGCAATCAGTATACATCCGCCAAGAAAGATGCCACGGATCAAAATGATCCCTGCCAAAACAAATCCGGTAGCCACGTTACGCGGCAGCGGATTGCAAACGAGACTGGCACCAGCGAGGGTTATGTGCAGCGGGCCGAAAAGTACATGAACGGCGTGGAGGCTGCCGATGAAGCAGCACCCGGTGCCCGGGAGGAAATTCTGAACGGGAAAATCAAAGCTGCTGACCGTGAGATCTGCGCTATCGCTAAGGCTCCGAAGGAACAGCGGTCGGAAATCGTTGCAGAACTTCGCAAGCCGAAAAGTAAGCGAGATAAGCAGCTTGTTTCCTCTACAAAAAGCCCTTCCGTGAAGGTCGAATCTTTTGATGATGACGGAAGTCGATTTCTGATCGGCATTTCAAAAAAAGTACAAGGGCACAAAAGGGCACTGACCGAAAGTGATCAAAAAGCCCTGAAAAAATCTGTTGAAGCATCTGCGGATCATTCCATCCACATCGCTGCGATTGAAGGTGCTTATGACGCCTTTATCGAGAATTGGGAACTCACGTTTCGTGAGTTCCCAGATCTTCTGACAGGGCCGGAAAACTGGAAGCAAATTGAAAAGTATTCTGACAATCTGCAGCGCTATCTGGAATTTATCCGCTCGAAGCACTTGAAAATGCTGGAATCGCAGAGACAGGGAGGGTGATTGGCTTGTTTGATAATTTGACCGTTTGTACTCTGCTACCCAGGTATCTGCCATTTCCAAAGTTTTTGCTGGACGCCCAATTAAGCCATACAGCGAAGCTGCTGTACGCACTTCTGCTCGACCGGGCAACACTTTCCCGAAAAAACAACTGGACCGATGAACAGGGCCGGATTTATGTGGTCTATCCGATTCCAAAGCTGGCACAAACCCTTGGGTGCAGCTTCTCCAGTATAACGCGTTCTCTTACAGAACTAACGAATGCCGGCCTTATTGAGCGGACTCGCAGCGGTTTTTCAAAGCCCAGCAGAATTTTTCTCAAAATTCCGCGTACAGCGCAAAAATGCGCTGCCACTCTGCGCATTTCTGGCTCATCAGACTGTGCAGAAATGACCAATATGATTGTGCAAAAATGCCCACCTAACTACCTGAATAAGAACAACCTGAATTTTAACCACTCTATAGAACAAAGCAATATTCCACTGTATGAATTTGAGGAGGGAGAGAACTTATGACAACTGGCAAGACCGTTTTAGAATCGGTCATTCCCGCAGTTTCCAAATCGAATGGGGACTATTATGGCAAAGACGGCCTGCTTTATTGCGGAAAATGTCATACGCCAAAAGAAGCGTTCTTTGCAAAGAACTTTGTCCTGATGGGAAAGAACAGGCATCCCGTAGATTGCCGGTGCCGTAAGATGGAGCGAGAGCAACAGGAAGTCGCTATTCGTCAGCAAAAGCACAACGAACTTGTCCGACGGTTGAAAGCAGGGGGCTTCTCGGATACGGCAATGCTCGACTGGAACTTTGAAAACGACGATGGTCGTGCCCCTCAAATGCATTACGCACACCGCTATGTGGAGCAATGGCAGACCATGCGTGCAGAGAATCTAGGACTACTCCTCTGGGGCGGTGTTGGCACCGGCAAGAGTTTCCTTGCCGGGTGCATTGCAAACGCTCTAATGGAACAGGAAGTGTCTGTGCGTATGACAAACTTTGCCCGCATCATGAATGAGCTGAACAACAGCTTTTCCGGGCGGAATGCAGTTGTGGACAGGCTTTGCCGCTATCCACTGCTCATCATTGACGATTTCGTGATGGAACGTGGTACAGAGTATGCGCTGGAACAGGTCTACAACATCGTGGACAGCAGATACCGCAGCCAAAAACCGTTGATCGTCACCACCAACCTGACGCTGGATGAGATACGTCACCCACAGGATACCGCTCACGCCCGCATTTATGACCGCATTCTGGAAATGTGCATTCCAATTTCCTGCATCGGGGCAAGTCTTCGCAAAGAGAACGCACAGAAAAAGTTGGAATCCATGAAATCGTTGATCGGCTGATTCACGAAATGAATATGCACCTAACAAAAGGAGGACAGCAATGACCGGAACTGTGAAATCTTTGGATTATACGAAAAATATCTTGCAGACCATTCCGAATAACGATACAATGGAAGTGGTCACTCAAACCAATGCCGTCAAGTCTCCGACTGACAGCCTGAAAGCCACAACACTGGTGTACACGGTGGAGGAAATTGCGCAGATGCTGTCCATCAGCCTGCGCTCTGCCTACAATCTGTGCAACAGCACCACCGAATTCCGTGTCCTGCGGGTCGGCGGAAGCATCCGCATCCCGAAAGACAGTTTCGATGCGTGGCTCCGGGCAGCTTGAAAAAGAGATAACGTATGGCATATATTACGAAACGCGGCAGCTCCTATGGTGTCCGCTATACTTACCAAGACGAGCAGGGTAAAAACTGCAACAAATGGGAAAGTTTTCCCACGAAAGAGGAGGCAACAAATCGCAAAAAACAAATCGAACACGAACTTGCAAACGGAACGTTTCTGATTCCGTCCACCATCACCGTCAAAGAGTTTTTGATGGAGTGGCTTCCTAAACAGTGCAACAAGCACAAGTGGGCACCGCAGACCTATCAATCCAATCTGGGAACGGTCCAGAACCTCATTATTCCGTATATCGGCGATATGCAGATGCAAAAGCTCAAGCCTTACCATCTGGAAGACTTGTATGCCACTCTCAGCAAAACGCCTTGCGGCCAATATCTTGAGGGCAAAAAGCAGGTACTCTCGGAAAAACAACAGCAGCGGTTTCTCTCCGGCACGACCATCCACGAGGTACACCGCCTGCTGCGGACAGCGTTCCAATATGCGGTGGAGTGGGGCATCCTCATCAAAAGTCCCGTTCCGGTGGACAGTCCTAAAAAGTCAATTCAAGAGCGTGCCATCTGGGATGCAGATGAGATGTGGGCCGCACTTGCCAGCATGGAGGACCCGATTCTGCATCTGGCAGTCCATCTTACGCTGGTGGGTGCATTGCGAGAGGGCGAAGTCGCTGGCCTGACCCCGGAAGATCTTGATTTTGAGGGAGCAGACGGTACAGGCACGTTCCGCATCAACAAGTGTATGCAGCGCGTCCAGAAGGCATCGCTGGCAAAAACAGGCAAGGACTGCATCTTGCAGGAATTTGAGGATAAGCGTGAGGGCAGCACCACAACGCTGGTGCTCAAAAAGACCAAAACAGCATCTTCCAACCGAACCATCTTCATGACGGCAGTGTTGAAAGAAGAACTGAAACACTGGCTAAAGCGTTTGGAAATGGACGAAGCCGTTGAGCCGGAACGCTACCGCAACAGTGGGATGCTCCTGCGCTTGCCCAACGGTTTGGCGGTAGAGCCGATCCTCATCCGCAAGAAGTTCATCAAGTGGCAGGACGAGCACCCGGAGTTCACTCGCATCGTGTTTCACGGCCTGCGGCATTCCAGTGCCACTTACCAGCTGATGATCTCCGGCGGCGATGTGAAAGCGGTACAAGGCACAACGGGCCACGCCAGTGCCAATCTGCTGGTCAACACCTATGCACACATCCAGCAGGATTCCCGTAAAAAGCTGGGTAAAAAGTTCGAGGAAGGCTTCTACAAGCCGGGAGCAACACTTGTGCAGGCTGCTCCGGTTGAAGCAGAGCCGACTATCTCCGTGTCGGCACTTTTGGAGCTTCTGAAGGACGCAGACCCTGCCGTAAAAGCGCAGCTCCGCTTGGCTTTGCTGACCTGAATTGCAAAAAATAGCACGAATTGCAGAGCAATTCACAGACTTACTCCATCTGACACGAAAAATGCGGACCGTGCAAAAACCGTGCAGAGACCGTGCAAATGGCGTATAAAAAGAAAATCCCACGAGGAATCTTACGATTCTTCGTGGGATTTTGGTGCGCTCGAGGGAACTCGAATCCCTGGCCCTCTGATTAAAAGTCAGATGCTCTACCGGCTGAGCTACGAGCGCATATTTTCAGTTTTGCATATATTGCCGAATAATAATACCACAACTGCGCCCAAAAAGCAAGAGGGAAGTGCAAAAAAGTGGCCTGTGCACCGCCCGCAGCGGAACCGTCCGCTTTCTTTTATAAAAAGACTCCGGGCCAGCCCTGTGCTCTGGCGGCAACTCCCTCTTTACAAATGGGGCGCAAACCAGTACAATCAAAACAGAACGCACCGCCCCGTCCCGTATGCGGCGGGGCTTTTTGATAGGAGGCTGTTTTATTATGAAGATCTCTCGTCGGTCCGTCCTTCATGTTTCCGGTCTGGCAGCGGCAGCGCTGGCTCTGACCGGCTGCTCTGCGTCCGGCAGCGCCGCGCTGGGCGGCAGACTGCCCGGCCTGCTCAAAGGCCTGCTGGGGAAAGGCGAAGCGGCCGCTTCGTCGGCCCCGTCCGAGGCATCCAGCGAGATGGCCGCCTCCTCGCTGCCTGAGGTCGAACAGCCGGAACCCGGCCCCTCCGCCCTGCCCGACTACGACGCCGACCTTCTCACCGGCATCGAGCGCAGCACCAACAGCCGCCCGGTGGCCGTGATGGTGAACAACATCGCCAACTCCCAGCGTCAGAACGCCCGCCCCCAGCGGGGCATCGGCAGCGCCGACTTGCTCATCGAAGCGAAGGTCGAGGGCGGCATCACCCGCCTGTGCGCCGTGTTCAGCGACGCTGACAGCATCCCCGAGGTCGGCCCCATCCGCTCGGGCCGCGACCAGTTCCTCCAGCTGCTCATGCCGTGGAATATCCTCTATTACCACGACGGCGAGAGTATCTTCTGCACCCAGTTCGTCAATGTGTACGGCTACTCCGGGCTGAACATCGGCGGCAAGAGCTACTTCAACACCCCCACCCACCCCATCGTCTCTCATCGGAACAACCGCGGTCGGGACGTTGCCTACGAGCACACCGAGTTCACCTCCGGCAAGGAGATCTGCAAAGCCGCCTCTGATGCCAAGATCAGCCTCTACGCTCCCAGCGAGGGCACCATCTTCCACTTCGCCGACTACCGCACCGACGAGGTGAACAAGCTCCCGGGCGAGCCTTCCGCCAAGAAGCTCACCATCCTGCATTCCGAGAGCTACCGCACCTCGTTCAGCTATTCCGCGTTCAGCCACACCTATGCGATGCAGATGTACAATTCCTCCAAGAAGGCCACCGAAAACACCGTCGATGAGCTGACCGGCGCTCAGCTCACCTTCGAGAACGTCGTGGTCTGCTTCGCCGGCATGGACGCCTACGCAGGCGACTCCCACGATGTGCAGGAGGTCCGGTACATTCAGGGCGGAAAGGCCTATCTCTTCACCCGCGGCGGCGTGCAGGTGGGCCGCTGGGAAAAGACCTATCCCACCAACCCCCTCAAGCTCTACACCAAGTCCGGCGAGGAAATGACCCTCAACCGCGGCAAGACCTATTTCGCGCTGGTGGACGAGGACGAGCGGAGCAATTTCAGCTACCAGTAACGCTCCATGAGGGACACGATGATGAAACGCATTCGAACCGCGCTCTGCCTCATTTTAGCCGCTGCGCTGCTGGCAGGCTGCGCCTTTCTGCCCGGCGAGAGCGAACCGGAGGCCTTGGTGCCTGCCGACCCCCTCACCGGCCATCCGCTGGAATGGCCGGGCCAGCGCCCGGTGGCCGTGACCATCGAGAACAGCACCGCCTCCGCCACCCAGTGGGGCATCTCCTCCGCGTCGGTGGTGCTGGAGGCCCTCACAGAAGCCGGGATGGCCACCGAGCTTTGCCTCGTCTATCCGGCGCTGGCCGCCACCCCCAAGGTCGGGCCGGTGGCTGCCGGACAGGACATCTACTGGCGGCTGTTGGTGGGTCAGCAGCCGCTTTCCGTGCAGCGGGGCGGGGGACAGTTTGACCAGAATTATCTGGACTACTACTCCATCCGCGCCGTGGACGCGCTGGAAGCCGGACGCACCGCGTTCGACTGTGGCAGCGAATGGAGCAATGCGCCGCTGTGGTACACCAGCGGCAGCGCCGTCTCCAAGGTGCTGGATGCACTGAGCATCTCCGCCGTCCTGACCGAGTCCCGGGTGACGAGCGCTGCATCTGCGGCTGCCGCCAGCGCCTCTTCCGGGTCAGACGCCGTACTGACCGTTCCGGCGCTTCTGCCGCAGGAAGAAGACGGCAAGCTGCCCGATGCCACCGCGCCGGACGCCGTGAACATCCGGGTCTGCTTTGACGACAACAACGCCACCGGCTTCGCCTACGACCCGGACAGCGGCCTTTACCGGATGCTCCACGCCGACGGCACGCCCCAGCTCGACGCCAACAACGGCCAGCAGGCCGGATTCGACAATCTGCTGGTGCTGTTCAGCGCCTCCGCGCTGCGGGATGACGGCAGGACCTACGACTTCGACCTGAGCATGGGCGGCGGCGTCTGGCTCAACGGCGGGCATCTGTGGACCATCACATGGACACAGGGGCAGGACAACACCCTGCTGTTCTACGACGCCGACGGCCGCACCATGAACATCAAAGCGGGCACGAGCTATATCGCCCTCGTCACCAGTGTGACCGGGCAGGAGCTGACCGTCACGAATTCCAGCGGGGAAGAGATCCTCGGATGAACAAAAGGACTGCTGCGTCGCCGGCAAGAATGCCCTGAAGGACATCTGAGCCTGAGACCATCTTTTCCGAAGCCCGGCGCAGGAAGCCTCCTGTGCCGGGCTTTTTGTGATTCGGTCACGGAAAAACGCCGCGCTTTGGGGTATACTGTCCCTGTCAGATGAAAAAATACTCTTTCAGGAGGCAGTAAATATGGCAGTCATCACCATCACGAAAGAAAACTTCGACGCTGAGGTGCTCCGGAGCGCCCAGCCCGTCCTGCTGGACTTCTGGGCCAGCTGGTGCGGTCCCTGCCGGATGCTCAGCCCCATCGTGGACGAGGTGGCTGAGGAGCGCACCGACGTCAAGGTGGGCAAGGTGAACGTGGACGAGCAGCCCGAGCTGGCGGCTGAGTTCGGCGTCATGAGCATCCCCACCCTGCTGCTGTTCGAGAACGGCAAGCTGACCCGTCAGGCCGTCGGTGCCCGCCCCAAGAGCGGCGTGCTGGAGCTGCTGGGCTGAGAAAAAGGAACTGCGGGGAGCCGCTGCACAGGAAAACGCTGTGCAGCGGCTCCTTTTTTGCGCTCCCATCATCTCAAAGCGGGCTTTCGTGAAATGATTTCGCCTTTCTGTACAAACGCACAGAAAAATCGTATCATAAAATTGAAAACACGGTCACTTTCGCACTTTACAGCTTTACCTTGATAAAGTAAAATAGTCTTACATCAAGGAGCGTCCCCGGAACGCAGAGGGCCGGCGCAGTCAGGTGTCCGGCAGAAATGAGGAAAAGGGTATGAAATTTGACATCTCCTGCTTGCAGCCGAAGGAGCAGGCCTCCTTTGCGCTGCGGGCGCTGTACGAAGCGGCGGGCTGCCGCAAGTATCACATGGGCCGCTTCGAGGAGTACGGGCTGTATCAGGAGAACCGCAGCTTTCTTTCGTCGGAGCAGGTCATCACCTTCACCGATCTGGACGGGCGGCTGCTGGCCCTCAAGCCGGACGTGACCCTCTCCATCGCCAAGACGGCACAGCCCGCCCCGGGCGAGACGCTGCGCTACTACTACCACGAAAATGTCTACCGACCCTCGGCAGAGAGCCACACTTTTCAGGAGATCGGCCAGATGGGCCTTGAGCTGCTGGGCGAGGTGGGCGAAACGCAGGTGCGGCAGGCCGTGTCTCTGGCGGCCCAGTCGCTCGCCCAGCTGGGAAAGCCGTGGGTGCTGGAAGTGAGCCACATGGGCTATCTGTTCGGCCTGCTGGACGCGCTGGGCGTACCCGAGGCCTCCCGCGCAGCCCTGCTGGCCAAGCTGCGGGCCAAGAACCTCCACGAGCTGCGGGCGGCGGCCTCTGCCGCCGGGCTGGACGAGGCAGGCGCAGAGGCGCTGGCCGGGCTGATGCAGCTCTGCGGCCGCTGCGAAGAGGTGCTGCCCCGGGTGGAAGCGGCCTGCCGGAACCAGCGGATGCGGGCCGCCGCCGCTGAGCTGAACGCCATCGCCGCCGAGCTGAACGGTGCGGACGGAAGCATCCGTCTGGACATGACGCTGGCCGGTGAGATGGAGTACTACAACGGCCTCGTCTTTCAGGGCTATCTGGAGTCCCTCCCCCGTCCGGTGCTCAAAGGCGGGCGGTACGACCTGCTGATGCAGAAATTCACCCCGGGGGCGGGGGCCATCGGCTTCGCAGTCTACCTCGACGAGCTGGACCGCCTGAGCGCCCCGCTGCCGCCGGTGCAGAAGCAGCCCACGGAAAAGACCATGCTGAACGTGGCCCTGCCAAAGGGCCGTCTGGGCGATAAGGTCTATGACCTTCTGGCGGGCATCGGCTACGGCTGTCCCGAGGACTACAACGCCACCCGGAAGCTGGTGGTGGAGAACCCGGCGGCAGGCATCCGCTATTTTCTTGTCAAGCCCAGCGATGTGGCTATCTACGTCGAGCACGGCGCAGCGGATGTGGGCATCGTGGGCAAGGACATTCTGACCGAGGCCTCCGCCGATGTCTACGAGCTGCTGGACACCGGCCTCGGCAGGTGCCGGATGTGCGTCGCCGCCCCGGCCGACTATCAGGACGACCCCAGCCGCCCGGTGCGGGTGGCCACCAAGTTCGTCAACATCGCCAAGAGCTACTATGCATCCATCGGGCGGGACATCGACATCATCAAGCTCAACGGCTCCATCGAGCTGGCCCCCATTCTGGGCCTGTCGGACGTCATCGTGGACATCGTGGAGACGGGCACCACCCTGCGGGAGAACGGCCTGCGGGTGGTGACGGAGTTCATGCCCATCTCGGCCCGCTTCATCGCCAATAAGGCCAGCTACCAGTTCAAGCACCGGGAGATGGACGAGATGCTGGAAAAGCTGCGCGCCGCCCTTGCCGCAAAGGAGGAGAAAAAATGATAAAGCTGTACAACTTCGACGAGCTGAAGCCCGAAGAGATCCTGAACCGCGACATCCGCGCGGAGAAAAACGTAGAGGATGTGGTGGACGGCATCATCGCCGACGTCCGCGCCCGGGGCGACGAGGCCCTGAAGGAATACGCCCTCAGGTTCGACGGGGCAAAGCTCGAGAGCCTCCAAGTGACGCAGGAGGAGATCGAAGAGGCCTTTGCAGGGATGGACGGCTATTTCCTCGAGACACTGCGGGAGGCTGCGGCCAACATCGAGGCCTTCCACCGCCAGCAGGTGCACAAGAACTTTGTGATGAACGACAAGCCCGGCATCGTGCTGGGCCAGAAATATACCCCCATCGAGAAGGCAGGCGTCTACGTCCCCGGCGGCACAGCGGCCTATCCTTCCACCGTCCTGATGGACGTCATCCCGGCCAAGGTAGCGGGCGTTTCGGAGATCGTGATGACGACTCCCGCCGGGAAGGACGGTAAGGTGAACCCCGTCATCCTCGCCGCCGCGGCCACCGCAGGCGTGACGAAGATCTTCAAGACAGGCGGCGCACAGGCCGTGGCTGCGCTGGCCTACGGCACCCAGACCATCCCGGCCGTCGATAAGATCGTCGGCCCGGGCAACATCTACGTCGCCACCGCCAAGCGGAAGGTCTTCGGCAAGGTGGGCATCGACATGATCGCCGGACCCAGCGAGATTCTGGTGCTGGCCGACGGCGGCTGTGACCCCGCATGGGTCGCCGCCGACCTTCTGAGTCAGGCCGAGCACGACAAGCTGGCAAGCCCCGTCCTCGTCACCGACAGCGCCGACCTTGCCAAGGCCGTGCAGGCCGAGCTGGAAGTACAGATCCCCCAGCTGCCCCGCGCCGCCATCGCCCGGGCCAGCGTGGACGACAACGGCAAGATCATCGTCTGCTCTGACCTGCGCAAGGCCATCGAGGCCTGCAACATCATCGCACCGGAGCACCTCGAGGTCTGCATCGACGACCCCTTCAGCGTGCTGAACGAGATCAAAAACGCGGGCAGCATCTTCCTCGGGCGGAACGTCCCCGAGGCGCTGGGGGACTACTTCGCCGGCCCGAACCACACCCTGCCCACCAGCGGCACGGCCCGCTTCTCCAGCCCCTTGGGCGTGGACGACTTCGTCAAGAAGTCCAGCTTCCTCTATTACACCCGGGAGGCGCTGGAAAAGGCCGCACCCCGCATCGCTGACTTCGCCGAGCGGGAGGGCCTGCACGCCCACGCCCGCAGTGTGACCATACGATATGATAAATGACAGGCGGCTTGCCCTCTCAGGCGCTTCGCGCCAGCTCCCCCAAAGGGGGAGCCAAAAGCCTCTCCCTTTGGGAGAGGTGGCATTGCGTAAGCAATGACGGAGAGGGCAAGGACGCTGACGATAAACCGCAGAAACGGAAAGGAACTTGCTATGAGCCGTTTTCTTTCTCCCACGCTGGAAGCTGTCACCCCCTACACCCCGGGGGAGCAGCCGCAGGACCAGCAGTACATCAAGCTGAACACCAACGAAAGCCCCTACCGCCCCTCTCCGGCGGTGGTGGCGGCGGTGAGCGAGGCCGAGGTGGAAAAGCTCCGCCTCTACTCCGACCCCGCCTGTGCCGAGCTGCTGCGGACGGCAGCGGCCCACTTCAATTTGCAGCCCGACCAGATCATGCCCGGCAACGGCAGCGACGAGAACCTCTTCTTCGCCCTGCGGGCCTTCTGCGACGAGGCGCATCCGCTGGCCTATGCAGACATCACCTACGGCTGCTACGGCGTCTGGTGCGGCCTGATGCACATTCCCAGCCACATCATCCCCCTGAAGGATGACTTCACCCTCGACCCGTCCGACTATTACGGCCTGAACGAGACCATCGTTATCGCCAACCCCAACGCCCCCACCGGTCTGGCCCTGCCCCGCAGCGCCATCGAAGGCATCCTGAAGGCGAACCCCGACAACGTGGTCATCGTGGACGAGGCCTATGTGGACTTCGGCGGCGAGAGCTGTGTCCCCCTCATCGACCAGTACGAAAATCTGCTGGTCATCCAGACCTTCTCGAAGTCCCGTCAGCTGGCCGGTGCCCGTCTGGGCCTTGCGATGGGCAATGCAAAGCTCATCGCCGACCTCAACCGGGTCAAATTCAGCCTCAACCCCTACAACATCAACCGCCTGACCCTGAAGGCCGGCAAGGCCGCGCTGGAGGATACAGCCTATTTCGAAAAGACCTGTGCCGCCATCGTCGAAACCCGCGGCTGGACGAAGCAGCAGCTGGAAGCGCAGGGCTTCACCGTGCTGGACAGCCGGACCAACTTCCTCTTCGCCTCCACCGGGAAAAAGGGCGGCGGCGAGCTGTATCGGAAGCTGAAGGAAAAGGGGGTGCTGGTGCGCCATTTCGACGCGCCCCGCATCACCGACTGGCTGCGGATCACCATCGGCACGCCGGAGGATATGGAAGCCCTGCTGCGGGCGCTGGATGAAATTTTGGAGGGCTGAGCCATGCGGGAAGTGACCATAGAGCGGAACACGAACGAGACACAGATCGAGCTGACCCTGAACCTCGACGGCGCAGGCCGGTATCAGGTGGACACCGGGTGCGGCTTTCTGAATCATATGCTGGAGCTGTTCGCCCGGCATGGCCGGTTCGATCTGGTGCTCACCTGCCACGGCGATGTGGAGGTGGACTATCACCACACCACCGAGGATGTGGGCATCGCGCTGGGGCAGGCCTTTGCCGAGGCGCTGGGCGATATGCGGGGCATCCACCGGTACGGCAGCTTCTACCTGCCGATGGACGAGGCCCTCATCCTCTGCGCCGTGGACATCTCAGGCCGCTGCACCCTGAACTGGGACATCCGCTGTCAGACCGAGAAGGTGGGCGACTTCGACGTGGAGTGCGTCAAGGAATTCTGGCTGGGCTTTGCCCGCAGCGTGCCCGCCACCGTCCACTTCGTCCAGTTCGCGGGCGAGAACACCCACCACATCTTAGAGGCGGCCTTCAAGGGCGCCGGCCGTGCGCTGGCCGACGCCGTCCGCATCGACGCCGCCCACCGGGACGAGATCCCTTCTACGAAAGGACTGCTGGTATGATCTGCATCATCGACTACGGCGTGGGCAACCTGTTCAGCCTGAAGTCCAGTCTGGCCCATCTGGGGCTGGACGCAGCGGTCAGCGCCGACCCAGCCGACATCCGTGCCGCCGGCCGGCTCATCCTGCCGGGGGTCGGGGCCTTCGGGGACGCCATGGCAAAGCTCGAGGCCACCGGCCTTGTGCCGGTCATCAAGGAGGAAGCGGAGAAAAAGCCCCTCCTTGGCATCTGCCTCGGGATGCAGCTGCTGTTTGAAAAGAGCTTCGAATACGGCGAGCACCCGGGCCTCGGCTTTGTGCCGGGGCAGGTCTGCCCGCTGGCCCCTGACCTCGGCGATAAGACCCTGAAAGTGCCTCAGATCGGCTGGAACGCCGTCCACATCCTGCACGACGACCCGATTTTCAAGTACGTCCGGGACGGCGAGTATTTCTACTACGTCCACAGCTACTACGGCAAGAACTGCGCCGCCAACACGCTGGCCGTCAGCGACTATTCACTCCCCGTCACCGGTGTGGTGAAGGCGGGCCGGGTGTACGGCACTCAGTTCCACCCGGAAAAGAGCGGCGACGCGGGACTGCGGCTGCTGCGGGCGTTCAGTGAGTTGTAAAAACAACCTCTCAGTCTCGCTGTCGCTCGACAAGGTCGGGTTGCGGCTCCCAGCATCCGCTTCGTGCTTTGATAAGCACTCGCGTCTTGCTGGCCGCGGCCCCAACAACGACTCCCTGTTTCCGCCACTGGCGGCGGTCGTCGTTGTTGCCCCTGCCGAGGGGAGCCTCTGGCGAAGAGGGAAAGCTTACAAGTTATGCCAAGGCCTCTCCTCGATAGGAGAGGTGGCACGCCGTCAGGCGTGACGGAGAGGTTTAGCCAAGAGAAGCGTAAAGTAAGGAGAATTGCAATGCAATTATTCCCAGCCATTGACCTGCGGGGCGGAAACGTCGTGCGCCTGACGCAGGGCGACTACGATAAAATGACCGTCTACGGCGAAGACCCCTGCGCACAGGCGCGGGCCTTTCTGGACGCGGGGGCCAAGAACCTCCATGTCGTCGATCTGGACGGCGCGAAGGACGGCACCCTTTCCAACTACGACACCATCGCCGCGCTGGCCAAACAGGGCGGCTTATACATCGAGGTGGGCGGCGGCATCCGCACCGAGGAGCGCATCGAACGATACCTCTCCCTCGGGGTGGGCCGGTGCATCCTTGGCAGCGTGGCCGTGACGGACTTCGATTTCACGGCCCGGATGCTGAAAAAATACGGCGACAAGATCGCCGTGGGCGTAGACGCCAAGGACGGCTATGTGGCCATCCACGGCTGGAAGGAGGTCAGCGCCGAGCCGGGCGTGGCCTTCTGCCAGCGTCTGGCCGAGGCGGGCTGCAAGGCCATCATCTACACCGACATCGCCTGCGATGGCGCGATGCAGGGCACCAACCTAGCCCTCTACCGTCAGCTTGCAAGGGAAGTGCCCGGCGTCGCCATCACGGCCAGCGGCGGCATCTCCTCGGAGCAGGAGCTGCTGGAGCTGGAAGAGATGGGCACCGCCGCCGCCATCCTCGGCAAGAGCCTGTATACCGGCGCACTGGACCTCAGACGCTGCGTTGCGCTGGTGCAGAAGTAAGGAGCTAGACCATGATCACAAAACGCATCATTCCCTGTCTGGACGTCCGCAGCGGGCGGGTCGTCAAGGGCACGAACTTCGAGGGCATCAAGGACGTGGCCGACCCGGTGGAGATGGCCCGGATGTACAACGCGGCCGGCGCGGACGAGCTGGTGTTCTACGACATCACGGCCAGCGCCGAGGGCCGCTCCCTCTTCACCGACATCCTCACCCGGGTGGCCAGCGAGATCTTCATCCCCCTCACCGTGGGCGGCGGCGTCAACACGCTGGACGACTTCGACCGGGTGCTCAAGTGCGGGGCCGATAAAGTCAGCGTCAACTCGGGCGCGCTGAAGGACCCCTCCCTCATCCCGGCGGCGGCGAAGCGCTACGGCGACCAGTGCGTCGTCCTCTCCGCCGACGTCAAACGGGTGGGCGGGCAGTTCCGCGTCTTTGCCAAGGGCGGGCGCGAGGATACCGGCCGGGACGCACTGGAATGGATCAGGTGGTGCGTGGACAACGGTGCGGGCGAGGTCTGCCTCAACAGCATCGACACCGACGGCGTGCGCAGCGGCTTCGACCTTGAGATGCTGGACGCCGTGGCGGCCCGGGTGAACGTGCCCATCATCGCCAGCGGCGGCGCGGGCAAAAAGGAAGATTTCCTCGAGCTGTTCCGCCACAAGGGCATCGACGCGGGCCTTGCGGCGGGCATCTTCCACCAGAAGCTGCTCACCATCCGGGCACTAAAGGAGTACTTAAACGAAAATGGTGTGGAAATGCGGCTGTAAATGCTTGCGTTTGCCCGCCGAATACGCTAAACTATAGCTGTCCCCCTGCGGGGAAGGAGAAACATTATGGATCTGAAGTTTGACGAAAAGGGTCTCATCCCTGCCATCGTGCAGGACCACTACACCAAAGAGGTGCTGACCCTCGCCTACATGAACGCCGAGACGCTGGCGCTGACCATCGCGGAGGGCCGGACGGTGTTCTGGAGCCGCAGCCGTCAGGAGATCTGGCGCAAGGGCGAGACCAGCGGCAACGTCCAGCGGGTGGTGTCCATCACCGCCGACTGTGACGCCGATGCGCTGGTGGTGGAGGTCGTCAAGAGCGGCCCCGCCTGTCACACCGGTGCCGAGAGCTGCTTCTTCAACGAAGTGTATGTTTCCCCCGAGCTGAAGCAGTTCAGCTGGCAGGGGCTGTATGACCTCATCAAGGGCCGCAAGACCAGCCCCAAGGAGGGCAGCTACACCACCTACCTCTTCGAGAAGGGCAAGGAAAAGATCCTCAAGAAGGTGGGCGAGGAGTGCACCGAGGTCATCATCGCGGGCGAAAAGGAAGACAAGGCCGAGACGGTCTACGAGATCAGCGATCTGGCATACCATGTGCTGGTGCTGATGGTGCAGGCCGGCATCACGGTGGAGGACGTCACCCGCGAGCTGGAAAAACGCCACGTTATCGACCACAAGGTCAAACAGGAAAGGATGCAGTGATTCACTATGGCAGATTACAAGAAGTCCAGTGTCCATTGTCACTCGACGATGTGTGATGGCAAAAACACCTTACAGGAGATGGCCTCCGCCGCGTGTGCGCAGGGGCTGACCACACTGGGCTTCACGGGCCATAGCTACACCCAGCGCGACCGTGAATACTGCATGAGTCCCAGCCGCACGGCCCAGTACAAGGCCACCATCGCCAAGCTCAAGACCGAGTACAAGGGCAAGGTGGACATCCTCTGCGGCATCGAGTGGGACCTGCTGAGCGAGGACAAGCGCACCGGCTACGACTACTGGATCGGCTCGGCGCACCACCTCTACGGCAAGAACACCGGCAAGTATTACGAGATCGACTTCCGCCCGCAGGACCTGCACGACTGCATCTACGACGACTTCGACGGCGACCCGCTGGCCGCTGTGGAGGCCTACTTTGCCGAGGTGGAGAAGGTGGCGGCCATGGGTCCCGACATCCTCGCCCACATCGACCTCATCAAGAAGCTGAACGCCGACGGCGAGTTCTTCGATGAGGAGGCTCCCCGCTACAAAGCCGCAGCCCTCAAGGCACTGGCTGTGGCCAAAGAGCACGGCTGTCGGCTGGAAGTGAATACCGGCGGCGTCTACCGCGGCTACCGCAAGGACTTCTACCCCGGCGCATGGATGCTGGGCGAGTGGCAGAAGATGGGCGGCCGGGTCATCATCACCTCCGACGCCCACGACATCGGCAGCCTGACCTTCGGCTTCGACGAGGCCGCAGCTGCCATCAAGGCCGCAGGCTTCTCCAGCGTGGACGTGCTGACGGCCAACGGCTTCGAGACGCAGGAGCTGTAACCCCTGAATTTTGCAGCAAGGCTGCCGTGCAGTTTATCTGTGCGGCGGCCTTGTTTTCTGGTAAACGGCCTGCGCCCTCTCAGGCGCTCACGCGCAAGCTCTCCCAAAGGGAGAGCTTGCACCGAAGGTGACGGAGAGGGCAAGCCGCCTAAAGTTATGAAGGAGAACCGCCTATGACCCGATCCCCCGCAAAAAAATCGTTTTTCAGCCAGAGCGTGGACCTGATGAACGGCCCCATCTTCCAGAGCCTCGTCATCTTCATGCTCCCCATTCTGGTGTCGAGCCTCTTCCAGCAGCTCTACAACACCGTGGACACCATGATCGTGGGCAATGTGCTGGGTGACACCGCCCTTGCTGCCATCGGGGCCTGCGGGGCCATCTACGAGCTTCTGGTCGGCTTCGGCATCGGCATCGGCAACGGTCTTGCCATCGTCGCAGCGCGCTCCTACGGGGCCGGAGACGACGAGCAGCTCAAGCAGACCGTTGCAGGCTCCATCGTCATCGGACTCATCGCGTCGGCGGTCATCACGCTGGCGGGCGCGATGGGCCTGCACCCGCTGCTGGAGCTGCTGGACACCCCGGTCGAGATCTTTGAGGACGCCTACCGCTATATCATCATCATCGACTACGGCGTCTTCATCATGTTCGCTTACAACCTCTGTGCCGGTCTGCTGCGAGCCATCGGCAACAGCTTCATGCCTCTGGTCTTCCTCATCCTCTCGTCGGTGCTCAACGTCATCCTCGACCTCTGGTTCATCGCCGTGCTGGGCATGGGGGTGGCCGGTGCGGGCGTGGCCACGGTCATCTCGCAGGGAGTGTCGGTGGTGCTCTGCATCCTGTACGTCTTCCGCAGTGCCCGGCTGCTCCTGCCCGAGAAAAAGCACTTCCATGTGGGCAGCCGCCTCTACTGGGAGCTGTTCAGCCAGAGCATCTCGATGGGCCTTATGAGCAGCATCGTCTCGGCAGGCTCGGTGGTGCTGCAATACGGCATCAACGGGCTGGGCACGCTGGTCATCGCGGGCCACACCGCCGCCCGGAAGCTCTTTTCCTTCACGGATATGCCTCTGACGGCGATGTCCTCCGCCTGCTCGACGTTCGTATCCCAGAACTACGGCGCGAACCACCCCGACCGCGTCCGGCGCGGGATGCGGGACATCATCCTCTACAGCATCGTGGTGGCCTCTGCCATCACGGTGCTGATGAGCGTGGGGGCAGAATGGATGGTCCGGCTGGTGTCCGGTTCCTCTGAGCCGGTGGTGCTGGAAAACGGCGCACGGTATCTGATCTGGAACGCCCCCTTCTACGCCGTGCTGGGCGTCCTGCTGGCGAACCGGTATGCGCTGCAGAGCATGGGCGAAAAAGTACTGCCCCTCCTGTCCAGCGTCATCGAATTTCTGGGCAAGATCGTCTTTGTCATGGTGTTCATCCCCCGCTTCGCGTACAACGCAGTCATCCTCTGTGAGCCGGTCATCTGGTGCTTCATGACCGCCGAGCTGATGACGGTCTATCTGCACAATCCGTTCGTCTTTCCGAAGAAGAAAAAATAAAGCATCCTCGCATAAAAAAAGAGACAGGCAGCCCCTTCCGGGGAAGCCTGTCTCTTTTTTCTTATGCAGGAAACGCTTGGCTTATCGGCCCAGCATCTCCTTTGCGGTCTTGCAGATGGTGGCGGCGTCCAGACCATACTCGCGCAGCAGGTCCCATGCAGGGCCGGAGCAGCCGAACTTGTCCTGCACGCCCACGCGGCGGACGGGGGTGGGCAGCTTCTCGCTCAGAAGCGAGCAGACGGCCTCGCCCAGACCGCCGATGACGTTGTGCTCCTCGGCGGTGACGATCTTGCCGCACTCCTTGGCTGCCTTGAGGATGATGTCCTCATCCAGAGGCTTGATGGTGTGGATGTTGAGGACGCGGGCGTGGATGCCCTCGGCGGCCAGCGTCTCAGCGGCCTTGCGGGCCTCGTTGACCATCAGGCCGGTGGCCACGATGGCGATGTCATTGCCCTCGGTGAGCTGCTCGCCCTTACCGATCTCGAAGTGGTAGTTGGCCTCGTCGTGGAACACAGGGACGGCCAGACGACCGAAGCGGAGGTAGACCGGCCCCTGCATCTCGTAGGCAGCGCGGACAGCAGCCCGGGCCTCCACATCGTCAGCGGGGCAGATGATGGTCATGCCGGGCAGGCTGCGCATGAGGGCGAAGTCCTCGCAGCACTGGTGGGAAGCGCCGTCCTCACCGACGGAGATACCGCCGTGGGTGGCGCCGATCTTGACGTTCAGGCGGGGATAGGCCACGGAGTTGCGGATCTGCTCAAAGGCACGGCCCGCAGCGAACATGGCGAAGCTGGACACGAAGGGGACATAGCCCATGGTGGACAGACCGGCGGCAACGCCCATCATGTTGGCTTCGGCGATGCCGCAGTCGAAGTGGCGGTTCGGGTAAGCCTTGCGGAACATCCCGGTCTTGGTGGCGGCGGCGAGGTCGGCGTCCAGCACCACCAGATCATCATGGCCCTCAGCGGCCAGTGCTTTCAGAGTATTGCCGTAGCTCTCGCGGGTCGCGATCATTTTCACATCTGCCATCTTACTTGTCCTCCTGTTCCAGCGCGGCGTAGGCTGCGTTCAGCTCCTGCATGGCCACAGCGTACTCTTCGTCGTTGGGGCCTTTGCCGTGCCAATCCACAGAGTTGGTCATAAAGGAGACGCCGGTGCCCTTGACGGTGTCCAGAATGATGCAGGTGGGCTTGTCGTTCTCAGCGTGGAACGCCTTGACAGCCGCCTCGATCTGGTCGTAGTCGTGGCCGTTGATGGTCAGGACGTTGAAGTTGAACGCCTTCAGCTTCTCTTCCAGCGGGGCGCTGTTCATGACCGTCTCGGTCGTGCCGTCGATCTGGAGATGGTTGCGGTCCAGCATGACGCAGAGGTTGGAGAGCTTATAGTGGGCGGCAAACATGAACGCCTCCCAGCACTCGCCCTCTTCCACCTCGCCATCGCCAAGGATGGTGTAGACATTGACCGGCTTTTCGCTGATCTTTGCGCCCAGAGCCATGCCGCAGGCAGCGGACACACCCTGACCCAGACTGCCGGTGGACATATCCACGCCCGGCGTCTCATTCATGTTGGGGTGGCCCTGCAGGTAGCTGCCGATCTTGCGCAGGGTCTTGAGGTCTTCCACCGGGAAGAACCCGCGCTCGGCCAGCGCAGCGTAGAGCGCCGGGGCGGCGTGGCCCTTGGACAGCACCAGACGGTCGCGGTCCGGCTTTTTCGGAGCCTTGGGGTCAACATTCATATCCACGAAATAGAGGTAAGACAGCACCTCGGCGATGTCCAGACTGCCGCCCGGATGGCCGCACTTGGCGCTGTGAGTTCCCTCGATCACGCCCATGCGGATGTGGCAGGCGTGCTTGGCAAGGGTGAGCTTTTCTGCATTTGTCATGATGGTCCTCCCGTATGAACCTCAGAATTTGCAAGGTAACAGCCGCGCAAGGTGCGGCTCCTGCCGCCTCATTGCGCTATAATTCAAGTTTATATTATCTATTCTGCGCAAAAAGGTCAAGCATCTTCCAGCAAAATGTACACACGCGGTCAAAAACCGCTCCAAACGCTTTCTTTTTTGGTCAATTTGCAGTCTGCTTTGCACCGGTCTTGACAAATCCTGCGGCACTCTGCTATAATTTTCACGATTTCCGGCAGGAAGCCGGGCCTGCGGGCCGAAGCCCGCCGCACGCTTATTTTCCGCCGCACTTTTTGCAACAGACGCCATGAAGGGGTCTGCCTTTGGGATGCATTTCCAAGGGCAGACCCCTTTTTTCTGTCCCGGTGCGGCCTGCAAGGAGGAACTCCGATGAAAACGAAACACACCTCTCCGGCCCGCAGCATCGTGCTGGCTGCGCTCTTTCTGGCTCTGGCCTTCGTCCTGCCCATGGTGACGGGCCATGTGCCGCAGGTAGGCAATATGCTCTGCCCCATGCATTTCCCCATCCTGCTCTGCGGCTTCGTGCTGGGCGGGCCATGGGGTCTGGCCGTGGGCTTCGCGGCCCCGCTGCTCCGCTCGGTGCTCTTCGGGATGCCCCCGCTGTACCCCATCGCCCTCTCGATGGCCTTTGAGCTGGCTGCCTACGGCGCGGTGTCCGGCTGTCTCTACCGCCGGGTGAACCACACGCTGCCCATGACCTATGCTGCCCTCGCGGCGGCCATGGTGGCCGGACGCCTCGTTTGGGGCGCAGTCCGCTTCCTGCTGGCGGGCCTCAGCGGCTCCAGCTTCCCCTTCTCGGCCTTCCTGTCCGGCGCACTCTTCACCGCTGTGCCCGGCATCATCGCCCAGCTGGTGCTCATCCCCCTCATCGTCACCGCACTGCAGAAGGCAAAGGTCATCGACTGAGCCTTTTCCGGAAAACGAAACAATGGCTGGAGCCGCGCGGCTCCAGCCATTGTTTTTTTGCACTTTACTTGCGGAGGAAGTCCGGCAGGGGCTTGCCCTGCTTGAGCCACTGATGATACTCAGCGGTAGCGGCGAACTCCACATCGCCGGCGGAGTTCAGCGCAGTCTCCACAGAATCCTGAATCACGCCGATGATGAAGCCGACACCGACCATCTGCATGGCCACATCATTGGAGATACCGAACAGCGAGCAGGCCATCGGGATGAGCAGCAGGGAGCCGCCGGCCACGCCGGAAGCGCCGCAGGCACCCAGAGCGGACATGGCGCTCAGGACGATGGCGGCAGGCAGGGTCACGGGGATGCCCAGCGTGTTGGCCGCAGCCAGCGTCATGATGGTGATGGTGATGGCCGCGCCGTCCATGTTGATGGTCGCGCCCAGAGGGATGGAGACGGAATACATATCCTTATCGAGGCCCAGCTTCTCGCACAGGGCCATGTTGACGGGGATGTTGGCCGCCGAGCTGCGGGTGAAGAATGCGGTCAGACCCGACTCCTTCAGGCAGCGGAACACCAGCGGATAGGGGTTGCAGCCCAGATAGATGAACATGATGAAGGGGGAGACGATGAGCGCCATGAAGAGCATGGTGCCCACCAGCAGGCCCAGCAGCTTGCCGTACTGGGTGAAGATGGCCAGACCGTTGCCTGACACGTTGGTATACACCAGACCCATGATACCGAAGGGGGCCAGATTGATGATCCAGCGCACCACCTGCGACACAGCGTCGGCGGTGTCCGCGAGGAACTTCTTGGTGGTATCCGAGCCGATGTTCTTCATGGCAAGGCCGAACATGCAGGCCCAGAACAGGATGCCGATGTAGTTGCCGCTCATCAGAGCGCTGATGGGGTTGGCGACAAAGTTGGTGAGCAGGGTGCTCAGCACCTCGCCCAGACCCTGCGGCACCACGTCCGACTGGGCGGCATCAGCCAGAACGACCGACACGGGGAACACAAAGCTCGTAACGGAAGCGATGGCCGCCGCAAGGAAGGTGGTCAGCATATACAGCCAGATGACCGTGCCGAAGCGGCGGTCCAGCTTGGAGCTGCCCTGCGCCAGCGCACTGGCCACGATAACGAACACCAGCACCGGGGCGATGCCCTTCAGCGCGCCGACGAACAGGCTGCCCAGCTCACCGACCCAGCCCGCACCCGGCACCGCAAGCGCCAGCACCGCACCGATGACCAGACCGGCGACGATGCGAAGGATGAGGCTGACCTCATTGTACTTCTTTGCCACGGCTTTTACGCCATTCATCATATCAAAACACTCCTCCATATGTGTGCGTACACCGCGCACACTTTTCTGTCTCTTTCCCAAAGACAAGTGTTATTATAGCACACACGGCAGAAAAGTCAAAGGTTTTCCGCAGATATTTCGGGCGGTTCCATCCGATTTCTCTCTTTTTCTCCCGGCCCCGCCGGCAAAACTGTATTTGTATCGCATACAGAGTTAAGATATTTCACCCAGCAAGGCAGAAAAATCCCCCGGCAGAGAAACTCTGCCGGGGGAAAGTCATTCTTATTTATTTTCAGTCGTCCAGATAGGTCACTTTGCCGGGGACGAAGCCCTTGATGCCCATGCCGGGGGCATCCGATACGGTGATGTCCTTCTCGTTGAAGACCGCACCGCCGAGGATGTGGTCCTCGCTGCAGAGCACCGGGCCGTCCAGATCGACCTTCGTGATGATCTTTTTGGCGCAGGCCAGCTCTACCGCCGCATTGACGGAAATCTTTGCCTCCAGCATACAGCCGATCATGCACTCGACGCCGTAGACCTCCGCCGCCGAGGCGATGCGGAGGGCGTTGGTGATGCCGCCGCATTTCATCAGCTTGATGTTCACAAAGTCCGCCGCGCCGGTCTGCATGATGCGCAGGGCGTCTGCGGGGCTGAACACGCTCTCGTCGGCCAGCACGGGCACGCTGGCATTCCGGGTGACGTACTGCATCCCCTCGAGGTCAGCGGCAGGCACAGGCTGCTCGACGAACTCGATGTCGAGGCCCTTTTCCTGCATCTGGTCGAGGATGCGGACGGCCTGCTTCGCATTCCACGCCTGATTGGCGTCGATGCGGATCCTGACCTCTTTTCCCACAGCCTCGCGGACTGCGGCCAGACGGGCCACATCCAGCTCCGGGTCGATGCCCACCTTGACCTTCAGGCAGTCATAGCCCCGCTCGAGGGCCGTGCGGGCGTCCCGCGCCATCTCCTCCGGCGGGTTGACGCTGATGGTGATATCGGTGACGATATCGCTGCGCGCGCCGCCCAGCATCCGGTAGACCGGGGCACCGTACTTCTGGCCCAGCAGGTCCCACAGGGCCATGTCCACCGCCGCCTTTGCGCTGGTGTTGTGCACGAGGGCCTTCTGCACCGCAGCGGTCAGATCCTCGAACTCGTCGAGGTCGCGGCCAAGGATGGCCGGGGCGATGTGGTCCCGGATGGCCCCGATGATGGCCCCGGTGGTGTCGCCGGTGATGACGCCGGTGGGAGGTGCCTCGCCGTAGCCCACCGCGCCGGTGTCGGTGTGCAGCTCAACGATGACGTCCTCCACGCTGCGCACGGTGCGCAGCGCCGTCTTGAAGGGGACGCGGAGCGGGGTCGAGATGCGGCCCAGCTTTACCTGTGTGATCTTCAATGTCCAGTCCCTCCTTATTCTGCCCGCAGAGGCAGAGTCGCAGACAGCTTCTGATAGGCGATGCGGGGCTTGCCGTCATCCGCTAAGATGATGCCGCAGCGGGCAAAGCCGTTCTTCTCGAGAAGATGCTGCATGATCTTGTTGTCCTCGTGGGTGTCGGCGCGCAGGCTCTCGCAGTGTTCGAGACACCATGTAATGACCTCGTCCGTCACGCCTTTGCGATGGCCCGCCGAGGCCAGCCGGTGGATGGTTCCGTAGGGCAGGGTGTCGTTGAGCCACTTGCCGCCCTCGATCTTTGCATAGGTGGGGTCCGGCCCCAGAATGAAGGCGAACACCGCCTCAAGCCGGCCGTTGACCGTATAGATGAACAGCCGGTTGGCGTCGATGTCCTCTTCCAGCATCTCTCTCGGCGGATAGCCGTCACCCCACTGGGTCGGGTTGCCCGAAGCAGCCATCACCTTCCGGGCACGGGCATAGATGTCTAAGATCTGCTCCAAATCAGAGTGTCTTGCTCCACGAAACATTCCGTTTCCACCCTTTCTTTCTGTGCGCCGCAGCGCACGTCTGGCTTCTATTGTAGCACACTCCGCCTCATTTTTCCATGCACAGACATCAAAAGGCGTCCCGAAGGCACGGGACGCCTTTTGGTGCATCTTGATCTTACCAGCTCAGGCCGGGGTGCGGGTGCGGACGGCGCGGCTCTGGCGGTACTCGCGGGGGCTTTGGCCGTAGCGCTCGTGGAACAGGCGGTAGAAGTAGCTGGTGTTCTCGTAGCCGACATAGGTGATGATCTGCTGGATGTTCCAGTCGCTGCGGCGCAGCAGACGGGCGGCCGTCTCCATCCGGTGCTTCTGGAGCAGCTCCTTGTAGGTGCGGCCGGTCTGCGCCCGGACGCACTCGCTGACATAGGCCAGCGAGACGCCGTAGCTGCGGGCCACATTGGAAAGGCTGGCCTCGCGGTAATTCTGGGTGATCTCATCCAAAGCCGCCTGCACCAGCTCGGCGCGGCTGACGGCCACACCGTGGGCTTCCAGCGGGAATTTCTTGGTGTCCATAGGTATCCTCCGTTGCGGCGCGGCCCGCCGGGAGACAAGGGGATGTCGGAGCCGGGCCGCGCTCAGGTCTCACAAGCGCCCCCTTTGGGAGGCTTCTGCTTATAATACGACACAGCGTGGCCGGAAATTGCACCAGAGGGGAAAAATCTCCAAAATTTTTCAGACGGAGTTTCGGCGCACAAACAAAAGCTGCCGCCCACACCCGGGCAGCAGCTTTTCAGGAAAAGAAAAAGAGGAAAACAGAACTCAGAACATATTCTCGTGGTGATACCGGCCGGTGCGCAGGAACTCCACCCACTCGGCGACATTCACAGCGTGGTCGCCGATGCGCTCAAGGTACTTGATGACCATCAGCACATCGAGGGCGGCGTCGATCTTCCCGGGGTCGGCAGCGATCTCCGCTGCCAGCATCCGCTTGATGCTGTTGAAGTCGTAGTCCACGGCATCGTCGGCCTCGATGACCGCTTTTGCCGCCGCCTCATCCTCTGCCGCAAAGGCGGCCATGGCGTCGTTCAGCATCTTGTGGGCTTTCCGGCCCATCTCGATGCTCTTGCTCACGGCGGGGTCGCCCGCCTTGCGGACACCGGCCAGATGGGGCACGATCTCCGCGATGTCGGCGGCGTGGTCGCCGATGCGCTCCACGTCCGTCACTACTTTCATGGCTGCGGAGATAAAGCGCAGGTCGCTGGCCACCGGCTGCTGGCGGAGCAGCAGGGTCATGCAACGGTGCTCGATGTCCCGTTCCATCCGGTTGACCTCAGAGTCGCCCTTGATGATCTCCTTTGCCCCCTCGGCGTCAGCCGTGCAGAGGGACTCCAGCGCATCTTCCACCGCGTCGGCGGACAGCTGGCCCATCTTGGCCAGCAAAGCCTTCAGGGCCGCGAGGTCGGCGTCGTACTGTGTGCGTGTGCTCATATCGCAAACCCTCCTTTTTAACCGAAGCGGCCCGAGATGTAGTCCTCGGTGCGCTTGTCCTTCGGGGTGCTGAAGATCTCACTCGTGGGGCCGCACTCCACCAGCTCACCCAGCAGGAAGAAGGCCGTGCGGTCGCTGATACGGGCTGCCTGCTGCATATTGTGGGTGACGATGACCACGGTGTAGTTCTTCTTCAGCTCGCTCATCAGCTCTTCGACCTTCATGGTGGAGCCGGGGTCGAGGGCGCTGGTCGGCTCGTCCATCAGCAGCACTTCCGGCTTGACCGCCAGTGCCCGGGCGATGCACAGGCGCTGCTGCTGGCCGCCGGAAAGGCCCAGCGCGCTCTTCCTGAGGCGGTCTTTCACCTCGTCCCAGAGGGCAGCGCCCCGCAGAGAGCTTTCCACCAGCTCGTCCAGCTCCGCCTTATTGTGGACGCCATGGAGCTTGGGGCCATAGGTGATGTTGTCGTAGATGCTCATGGGGAAGGGGTTTGCCTTCTGGAAGACCATGCCAACACGGCGGCGCAGGTCGGTCAGCTGCATCTCCTTCGAGAAAATATCCTCGCCCCGCAGCCGGACATCTCCCTCGATGCGGACATTCGGCACAAGGTCGTTCATCCGGTTCAGGGTCTTCAGAAAGGTGGATTTTCCGCAGCCCGAGGGGCCGATGAGGGCCGTGATCTCTTTTTCTCCCACATCCAGCGAGATGCTCTTGAGGGCTTTGAAGTCACCGTACCAGAGGTTCAGGTTCTTGGCCGAGATGACCGGCGTATTGTTATCCATAAAATATGACCTCTTACTGTTTCTGTTTCAGCTTTATTTTTGCCAGACGGGCTGCAAGGTCGATGAGGAGCACCAACACCAGCAGCACCGCACCGATGCCCCACGCGGAGGCGAAGTCGCCGTCCTCGAAAGCCCGCAGATAGAGCAGGACCGAGAGGGTCGCGCCGTTGGAGGTGTACGCCTTGGCGATGCTGCCCGCGATGACCTCCGCCGCACCTGCGGTGAAGAGGAGGGCGGCGCTTTCGCCCACGATGCGGCCCACAGCAAGGATGCAGCCGGTGACGATGCCGTCGATGCTGCACGGGAGCACGATGGTGCGGATGATGTGCCACTTGCCTGCACCCAGACCCAAGGCACCCTCACGGTAGCCCTGCGGCACCGTCTTGAGCGACTCCTGCGTCGTGCGGATGATGGTGGGCAGGTTCATGACCACCAGCGTCAGACTGCCGGAGAGCAGGCAGGTCTTGAAGCCCATGGTCTGGGCGAAGACCAGCATACCCACAAGGCCGTAGATGATACTGGGGATGCCTGCCAGCGTCTCATTGGTGAACTCGATGACCTCGATGAGCTTCCGGTTGGAGGCGTACTCGGTCAGGTAGACCGCCGCGCCCACGCCCAGCGGAAGCACGATGAGCAGGGTCAGGAAGATGACATACAGGGTGTTGAGGATGGCGGGCAGGATGCCGTCGGTGCCCTTGAGGACGCTGGCGGTGGTGGAAAGGAAATTCCAGCTGATGTGGGGGATGCCCCGGATGAGCACCAGCCCGATGACGCCCGCCGTCAGGGCGATGACCAGCACCGCCGCAGCCCAGACCGCCGCCGTCAGCGCGATGTTCCACGCACGGCGGGAGGGGGAGAAATCACGTTTCATCCTTATTTCCTCCCTTCAGCACAGCGTTGAGCAGCACATTGATGGCCATGATGAAGACGAACAGCACCAGCGCGATGCTGAACAGCGCCTGTTTCTGCAGGCCGCTGGCATAGCTCATCTCCTTCGCAATGGCCGTAGTCAGGAAGGTGACGCTGCGGAAGAGGCTGTCCGGCATATTCGGGCTGTTGCCGGCCACCATCATGACGGCCATGGCCTCGCCGATGGCGCGGCCGATGCCCAGCACGATGCCCGCGGCGATGCCGCTCTTTGCCGCTGGGATGCTGATCTTGAACCATGTTTCGGTGTCCGTAGCGCCCAGCGCGAGGCTGCCCTGCTCATACTCCGGCGGGACAGCGTTGAGGGCCGTCACCGACACCGAGACGATGCTGGGCAGGATCATGATGGACAGCACCACGATGGCCGACAGCAGGCAGGCGCCCGAGGCCTTGCCGAAGGCTTTTGCCACCGCAGGCACCAGCACCTGCATTCCCAGCAGACCGAACACCACGCTGGGGATGCCGCTCAGCAGCTCCACCGCCGTGACCACGACGTTCCGCACGCCGGGTGCTGCGGCCTTCGAGAGGAACACCGCCGTCAGCAGGCCCACCGGCACGCCGATGAGGGACGCGCCCAGCGTGCCGTAGATGCTGGAGAGCACAAAGGGCAGGATGCCGTACTTCGGCTCGGCGGCCGTGGAGGCCCACTCGGTGCCGAAGAGGAACTTCAGCGGGCCGATCTTCCCGATGGCGGGCAGGCCCGACAGGAACATATAAACCGTGATGACAGCCACACAGCCCACCGCGAGGATGCCGCAGAGAAAGAAGATGGCATTCATGATGGCCTCCAGCCACTGGGCCGGAGTGCGGGGCAGCTCAAACTTTTTCATAAAAACACCTGAGCGTTCGCGCTCAAAATCACTCGTTCACCGGGACAGCGCCAGCAGTGCGGATGAGGTCGGCGGCGTCAGCGCTGGCAGCAAAGTCGAAGAAGGCCTGAGCCTGAGCAGAAAGGGTGACAGAGTCGTTGGTGACGAAGACAAAGGGACGCTGCACCTCGTAGCTGCCGTCCTTGACGGTCTCTTCGCTGCACTCCACGCCGCCGACAGTCACAGCCTTGACGGTGTCACCGACAGCAGACAGGGAAGCGTAGCCGATGGCCAGAGGGTTGGCCTCCACCGCGCTGATGACAGCGCCGGTAGCGGTCAGCTCCTGTGCATACTTGCAGGAGTCCTTGACGTCCACGATGCTCTCGAAGCCGTCGCGGGTGCCGGAGCCAGCCTCACGGCCCACCAGAACGATCTTGCCGTCGTCGCCGCCGACCTCAGACCAGTTGGTGATCTCGCCGGTGAACATCTGCTTGAGCTGATCGACGGTCAGATCCTCGACCTTGCTGCTCTTGTTGACGATGATGGCGATGCCGTCCAGAGCCACGGTGGTACCGGTGACGCCGGTCTCATCTGCCTTCAGAGCACGGGAGGACAGGCCGATGTCCAGCGTCTTATCGGTCGCACCGGTGATGCCTGCGCCGGAACCGGTGGGGTCATAGCTGACGGTGACGTCCGGCTCGATCTCGGCGAAGCCCTCGGTCAGAGCCGCGATGACGTTCTTCATGGAGGTGGAACCGCCGGTGGCCACATTGCCGGACAGGGCAGCGCCGGAAGCAGCAGACTCCGCAGTGCTGGAAACGGTTGCGGAAGAAGCAGCGGCAGAAGAAGCTGCACCGCCGCAGGCGGTCAGGGCAGCAGCAGCGGCAGCAGCGCCGCAGATGGACAGGAACGAACGACGAGTGATCTTTTTCATAATAAATATCTCCTTCGGATGGGCCGGCCCTACGTTCTGGCCGGAATGTGTTTTCCTTTTTCTTGTTCCCTGTTGTCTCTCTCGGAACGTCTTTATTGTAGCGCGCCGCCCATCCTGCTGCGACCATACCGGTGCAAAATGCAGGTAAAGCTTCGTGCTGTTGTTTTGTCCCACTGTCATCCTCTGGTAAAGTCCGTGTGGAAAACATAGCAGTTGATTTTACATTTCCGGTCAAACTGTCAAAAATAGCCGCTGACCTTTGTGCATCCCGCCCGGCGGAGGGGACAAAAAAGGCTGCTTCACAGAACATAAAGCAGCCTTTCAGACCCTATGATCGAATCAGAATTTCTCTTCTGCGCCGTCCGGGCGGTAGAGCTGGACGTATTTCCGCCATTTGTCCTCGCCCATGACCCGGCTGTAGCAGTCGGCCAGCGCCTTGTTGGCCTCCCCGGCCTCCATCGCGCTGCCCTCGGCGGGCAGCACCAGCACCCGGAACCATGCATCGAAGAGATGCTCGGTCCAGCCGGTGTCAGCTGCGCCGCAGCGGGCATAGAAGCCCAGACGGCGGACGGCCATCGCCCTGTCGTCCGCCTTTTCGGGGCACTCGGCCTCGATGAGGATGGCTTTTGCACCCTCCTCGTGGGCGGGCAGAGCGGCCAGCAGCTTTGCGCCCACCCCCGAGCTGCGGTAGGCGGGCAGGACGGAGAAATAGTCCAGCTGGCTCACTTCGCAGCCCGCGGGCCGCACCATCAGCAGGTAGGACACCAGCGTGTCCTCCGCGAACACGCCCCATGTGTGGGCCATGCCGGCGGCCTCGCTGTTCAATATCATGCTCAGCGGCTTCAGCTCGCTGGGCGGGAAGTCGCGGCGCATCTCGTCCAGATACACCCGCGTCAGCTCGTCGGCAGTGAGTTTTTTCCAAGTGAGGTTCTGGGGCTTCATATCGGGTTTCCTTTCCTATTGAATTAAAAAATGCCGCCGGGCCGGGCACTGAGGCCCGCTCCCGGCGGCGCTGCATCGGATGTTTTACAGCTGCTTGCGCAGGGCGTCGTACACGGCCTGCACATCGCCCTTGATGACCACCTGACAGGCGTTCTTGGCCGGGCGGATCACGCCCTCTGCACCTGCGGCCTTGGCTGCGGCCTCATCCACGGAGGCATAGCTGTGCACCTCGAAGCGGAGGCGGGTAGCACAGTAGTCCATCTTGATAATGTTCCCTTTGCCGCCGAGGGCTTTCAGGAGGTCGGAGGCCATTGCCTCGCTCTCGGCAGAGCTCATGCTGGGCGTCTCGGCCCCGCCGTTCTTATGGTTGTGATAATACTTGCGTCCAAAGTAGAAGCAGGCCATCGCCGCCATCGCCAGAACGATCTTCACCGGCAGAGAGACCGGAAGGAAGGTGACGATGAGTGCAATGACGATGGCAGCGATCCAGCTATAAATATCCATTCCCAAAAACATACGATAATTCCTCCTTTGGGGAACACAGCGGCGGGCACTTCCGGCAGGAAGCGCCCGGGTCTGATCCGGGTACGACTCCATATTAACATACCGCCGGAAAAAAAGAAAGCCTTTTCGCACATCTTTCGCCCCGGGAGCTTGCATCCCGGGCCGGAATCGGGTACTATAAAGGCAGTATATCCCGAATACACGGAAGGAGCATCCTTATGGAATGGACTGATATTCGCCTGACCGTATCCAAAGCCGACGCCGAGGCCGCCGAGGCCGTGGCCACCATGATCGCGGAGGGCGGCATCTATATCGAAGACTACAGTGACATCGAAGAGCAGGTGGAGCAGATCGCCCACGTAGACCTCATCGAGCAGGAGCTGCTGGACAAGCCCCGGGACACCGTCATTATCCATATGTATCTCGAGCCGGGGGACTCCCCGGTGGAGACGCTGGCCCTCATCGCGGCCCGGATGGAAGCCGCAGGCATCCCCTACACCTCCGAGACCGAGGGCGTGGAGCAGGAGGACTGGCAGAACGGCTGGCGCAAGTACTACCACCCGATGGACGTGGGCCAGCGCCTCGCCGTCGTGCCCTCGTGGCAGGACTACGAGACGAGCCGCGTCAAGCTCATCCTCGACCCGGGCCTCGCCTTCGGCACCGGCGGCCACGAGACGACCAACCTCTGCCTTGAGGTGCTGGACGAGCGGGTCAGGGGCGGCGAGCGGGTGCTGGACATCGGCACTGGCAGCGGCATCCTCGCCATCGCGGCCCTTAAACTGGGGGCAGCCGTGGCCGAGGGCGTGGACATCGACCCCGTAGCCGTCCGCACGGCCGGGGAGAACGCCGCCCTCAACGGCGTGGCCGACAAGCTGACCGTCCTCGTGGGCGACCTGTCCGACAAGGCCAGCGGCAAGTACGACATCATCACCGCCAACATCGTGGCCAACGCCATCATGGCGCTGGCCCCCGCCGTCCCCGGCCTGATGGCCGACGACGCCGTCTTCATCGCCAGCGGCATCATCGACAGCCGGAAGGATGAGGTCATCGCCGCGCTGGAAGCTGCCGGCCTCGCCGTGCTGGAAGTGAAGGAGAAGCGCGGCTGGGAGTGCATCGTCTGCAAGAAGGCGTAAATTTTTTAACGGGCTTGCCCTCTCCGTCATTGCTTACGCAATGCCACCTCTCCCAAAGGGAGAGGCTCAAAGCCTCACCGCCGCGTCTTTGGCTCTCCCTCTGGGAGAGCTGTCACCGAAGGTGACTGAGAGGGCAAGGACGCTCAGGAGGAACTATGCCGCACCGCTATTTTACCACCGAGATCTCCGACGGCACTGCCGTGCTGCGGGGGGCTGACGCCCACCATCTCTCCCGCGTCATGCGGGGGAAGCCGGGAGACACCGTCATCCTCTGCGACGGCAACGCCGTGGAATACACCGCCACCATCACCGGCTTCGGCGACGAGACGGTGGAGTTTTCCGTCGAGCCGGGCTATCCCAGCGCCGCCGAACCCACTGTGGACGTCACCCTGCTGGTGGGCTACCCCAAGCAGGACAAGCTGGAGCAGGTCATCCGCCACGGCGTCGAGCTGGGCTGTGACCACTTCATCCCCTTCTTCAGCCGGTACTGCGTGGCCGCCCCCAAGAAGGAGGAGCAGAAAAACGAGCGCTACAACCGCATCGCCTTCGAGGCCGCCAAACAGTGCGGACGGGGGGTGCTGCCGGATGTAGCCCTGCCGCTGCCCAACTTCGGCGCAGTCTGCCGCAGCCTCGGACAGTACGACCTCGTGCTCTTCTGCTACGAATGCGGCGGCGCACCCCTTCGCCAGCTGCTGGCCGAGGCAAAGCCCGCCGACGGCCAAAAGCTGAAGCTCGCCGTCATCACCGGCGCAGAGGGCGGCTTTGCCGCCGAGGAAGCCGAGATGGCCGCGCAGGCCGGGGCAAAGACCGTAGGCCTCGGCCCCCGCATCCTCCGCTGCGAGACGGCCCCTCTGGCCGTCGTCTCCGCCGTCATGACCCTGACGGGAAATCTCGAATGATATGCAGCAAAAAGGGCGTCCCGCCGCGGCGGGACGCCCTTTTTCTTTATCTTGTTTCTGCATCCCGCAGGGCCTTTTTGATAGCCAGAAGGTTCTGGGGACTCATGGAGAAGCTGCGCAGGCCGAGGCGGAGATACTGGGTGGCGTTGACGGCGTTGCCGACGGCAAGGCCGCAGATCGTCACAGGGATGTCGGCCTTTTTCGCGGCGTCCACCACCATGGCGATGAGCTTTTTCATGGCCGGGCTGGCGGGGCGGTAGTAGTGCTCGGCAATGGCCAGCTCCCGGCTCACGGCGTGGGTGTACTGGGTCAGGTCGTTGGTGCCGATGACAAAAAAGCGGCAGCCATGGGCCGTAAAATCCTCTGCCGTCAGGCAGGCGGCAGGGATGCTGAGCATGACGCCGAAGGGCACATCCGGCTCGAACTCCTCCCCCCGCTCCGCGAGCTTGCGGCGGCAGTGGTCCACCACCTGCATGGCGGAATCCCAGTCCTCGATGTCCGTCACCATGGGGAACATGACCCGCAGGGGGCCTTTGGCGGCAGCCCGCATGAGGGCACAGATCTGGACTGCCATCTGGGGCAGGTTGCGCAGGCTGCTGCGGATGCCCCGCAGGCCCAGCTTGGAGGACTGGACGCCCTGATAGGCGTCCGCCATCGTGCGGTCGGCGCCAAAGTCGAAGGTACGCACTGTCACCATCTTTCCCTTGGCGGCGGCGAGGCAGGAGGTATAGAACAGATACTGCTCCTGCTCGTCCATGGCGTGGCCGGGCAGCATCATGTAGCTGCTGCGCAGCAGGCCCACGCCGGACGCTCCGGAGCTCATGGCTGTGCCCACATCCTCCGGGCCGAAGCAGTTGGCCAGAAGCTCGAACTCCTCGCCGTCCCGGGTGCGGTTGGGCAGCTCCAGCTGCGCGTTCAGCTCCTCGTTCTGGCGCTGCAGCTCGCAGATGCGGGTGATGGCGCTCTGGCGGGCGGCGGCGTCCGGGTCAAGGATGCACTCGCCCTCGGTGGCGTTCAGGATGACCTCGCGGCCATCGCAGTCCTCGAGGAAGTCCCGGCCCACCTGCGTGATGCCCGGGATGTTCAGCGAGCGGGCGATGATGGCCGCGTGGCTCTGGCCGCTGCCCTCGGCAGTGATAAGGCCGAGGATGCGCCCCGACGGGATGCTGAACAGGTCAGTGGGCATAAGCAGGTCCGACGCGATGATGACTGGGTGGTCGAGGGCCAGCCAGCTGCGGGGGCGGCGGCAGAGGATGTTGGTGATGCGCTGGGTCACGTCGAGGATGTCCACGCTCCGCAGCTGCATATAGGCGTTGTCTTTCATGGCCGAGAGCTGGGCCGCGTAGCGGCGGCCCACACGGTCCATCGCTTCGGCCGCACCCACACCGGCCCGGATCTGGAAGTTGACCTCATTCATGAAGCCCTCATCCTCCAGCATCATGCTCTGGAACAGAAAGATGGCCTGCTCGGTGGGGGCGGCGCGGTCTGCCATATCGTTCAGCTCCTTCTGAGCCAGCTGAATGGCATCTTCCAGCGCCTGCTTTTCCTGCTCGGGATGGAACGGCCCCTCGCCAAAGACCAGCGGCGGGCGCTCAAGACGGCTCACCTGCCCCAGCACAAGGCCGGGCGAGGCGGTAAAGCCCTTGTATCTCTTCATGTTTCCATTTCCTCCGGCGGCACCCTGCCGGTCAGCGCCCGGCAGACCAGTGCCTGCAAAAAGGTGTTGGGCAGCAGCGCGGCCCGCGCGGCCTGTGCCGGGCCTGCCTCGCCCTCGAACAGCGGCCCGAAGCGCGAAAGGCGCTCAAAGTCGCATTTTGCAAGGAACGCTTCTTCCAAGCTGCGGGTGGTATAGTAGGGGGCAGGGTCCACGCCCACATCCTCGGCGACGGCTTCCAGCGGGGCCAGCTCGGCATCCGAGAGCTTCGCCAGCAGGAGGGCAATGTCCGCCGTCAGGGTGGAGGGGTGCTTCTCCCGCACCTCCTTCTGGACGGCCTCAAAGGCCGCATGGAATGCGGCGGCGTCCGCGCTGCTCCCGGCCCCGCTGTCCACAGCGTAGGCACAGCCGCGCAGCCGCCCAAAGGCCCGCAGGGTATCGTGATAGCCCAGCTCGATGTTCCGCCGGGCGGTGGCGGGGTCGAAGTGAAGGATGTCGCCCAGCTCCCAGTAGCTCCGGATGAGGGTCGTGGGCAGGCCGGTGCGGTTGGGGCGGGTGATGCCCACGCCCTCGAGGTCTACGCAGACCAGCTCTTCCGCCCCCATCTTCTGGGCCAGCGCCGTGGGCATATTGTCCCGGTAGCCGCCGTCCAGATAGGAAACGCCGTCGATGATGTGGGCGCGCAGGGCCGGGAAGCAGGCCGCCGAGGCCAGCAGGTAGTCTTTCACCTTTCCCTCCGGGATCTCTTCCAGCGGAAGCTCCCGGGCCTTGAGCGTCTTCTGCTCCACCGTGACGAGACCCAGCCGGATGGGGCTGCGGCGGAGGGCGTCCTCGTCCAGCACCCGCTCCACGATCTCTTCCAGCGGGGTGACGTCCATGCCGCCCTGCGTCACGGCGTCCTTGAGAAAGGCGTGCAGCTCCGGCAGGGGCGCGTCCTCGGCGGGCAGCTCTATCACATCCTGACTGCGGATGGTGAGCCACATATCCCGGGCCGTCTCGTAGAGGTCGAGGGCGAACATCGCACCGTTGAGGCTGCCCACGCTGGTGCCCGTGATGATCTGGGGGCGCCAGCCCAGCTCGGCGAGCGCCCGCCAGACGCCCACCTGATAGCTGCCGCGTGCACCGCCGCCTGCCAGCACCAGCGCCCTTATGGGGGTGTTGTTCTGCGCCATATCTGCCGCCTCCTTTGATGCGTTCCGGTTTTTCTAGATTATAGCATATTTCCCGGGAGATTTCTCTCTGTTTTTGTAACAAAAAATATGCTATAATAAATTCACTTTGCCAGAACGATTCAGGAGGACCACAGATGCACCGCAAACAATGGATATTCGACATGGACGGCACCCTCACCGACAGCATGACCGTGGTGTGGCAGGGCGCACCGCTGGAGCTGCTGCGCCGCTATGGCCGCGAGGCCCGGCCCGGCATCCACGACGTCCTTCTGAGCATGGGGATGGTGGAGGGGGCGGAGTATCTCATCCACACCTACGACCTGCCCCTCACCCTCCGGGACTACGAGCCCGCCATGCGGCAGGTCATCCGGGACCTGTATCAAAAGGTCGAGCTGAAGCCCGGCGTCCGGGAGATGCTGGCCCGGCTGAAGGCCGAGGGGGCGCGGATGTGCATCTGCTCCAACACATGGGCTGACCAATGCGAAGAGGTCCTCACCCGGCTGGGCGTGGCGGACTATTTCGAGTTTTTCTGCACCGCACAGGGCGCGAAGAGCAAGGCCCACCCCGCCGTGTTCCATGAGGTGCTGGGCCGTCTGGGCGGCAGCGACCCCGCCGACGCCGTCGTCTGTGAAGACGCCGTCTACGCCTCCCGCACCGCAAAGCAGTGCGGCTTCTACCTCATCGACATCGAGGATGCGTGCAGCGCCGCCGACAAGCCGGAATTGCAGCGGCTCGCAGACCAGTACATCCCCGACTGGACGAAGCTGGACTGGGCGGAGCTTTAAGAAGCGGTTTTATCGCAAGGCAAGAATTACAGCAACATGAAAACAGCAGTGGGGAGGCTCATTCCGGGCCTCCCCACTGCTGTTTATTGAAACTGCTTTTCCAGATAATCCCGCAGCGCCGTGCGGGCAGCAGGCTCCCGCCCGCGCGGCACAGGCACCCGCGCGCCGCTCTGCATCCAGAACTCGCTCGCTGCCAGCTGGGAGACTGCCGCCAGATTGACCACATAGGAGCGGTGGAGCTGGACGAAGCGCTCGTCCGCCAGCAGCGGCTGGGCCACCTGCGCGAAGGGGACCCGGACCGAGAGGGAGGGCACATCCTCGCCGCTGGCGAGGTGGAAATGCACCACATGGTGGGTGCACTCGAGGTACTCGATGTCCGCGAAGGGCAGCACCCGCAGCCCCGACGCCGTGGCCACCGGGATGGCCGGGCCGTACTCCGGCTCGGTGGCCCGAGCCAGTAGGGCCATCAGCTGCTCGGGCGGGACGGGCAGCAGCAAATACTGCATGGCGTCCACCCGGTAGGCGCTGTAGGCGTGGGCGGGCGTGTGGGCCAGAAAGGCCATCGGCGTCCTGCGTCCCCGGCTGCGGAGCGCCGCCGCCGCCCGCAGCGACGCAGCGGCCGCCGTGCTGGGCAGCTCGATGAGATACAGCTCGTACCGCTCCCCGGCGTCGTCCCGGGCCAGCAGGGCCTCCGGGCCGTCCAGCTGCTCGACGATGCAGGCATCGTCCCGCCGGGCATAATAGTCGAGGCACTGCCGCTCCACCCGGCTGCGGAGGACGCTGTCCGGGCTGCACACTGCGATATGGAAGATCAATTCAAAGCCCCCTTTCGGGCCTGCCGCCGGGTGCTTGCTTTTTCGGCCCGGTGGGAGTATCATTGCTGTAAAAAGCGCTATCGCAAAGATGCCGTTTTGACAGGCGCTATTTTTGAAAATTGCGATAAAAGGAGAAACTGCTATGGAAATGCCCCTCGTCAGCATCATCCTGCCGGTGTACAATGCCCAGAGCCATCTGAACCGCTGTCTTGGCAGCATCTGTGCCCAGCAGTATGAGGATCTCGAGATCATCGTCATCAACGACGGCTCCAAGGACCAGAGCCTGCCCGTCTGCGAGGAGTTCCGCAAAAAAGACAGCCGCATCCTGCTGGTGGACAAGGCCAACTCCGGCGTGTCCGACACCCGCAACCTCGGCCTCAAGCTGGCCAGCGGTAAGTACGTCCAGTTCGTGGACAGCGATGACTACATCGCCCCGGACTACACGGCCCGGCTGGTGGAGGCGGCGGAGAAATCGGGTGCCGACCTCGTCATCTCGCCCTACACCATGGTCATCCCCGCCGGGGCATCCAAGCCCGGGCAGGTGCTGGAAAAGATTCAGGACGACCTCGGCGTCATGCACGTTGCCCGCCCGCCGGAGACGAGGGAATACGGCTTCCTGCCCGCAGGCATCTACGACAAGGACACCTTCGCCCTCCACCTGATGGACAAGCCCGCTTCGTATTTTTACGGCGTGCTCTGGAACAAGCTCTACCGCCGCGACCTTCTCGCGGCCCACGACATCCGCTTTACCAGCGAGATGCGCTGGGCCGAAGACCTCGTGTTCAATATGCAGTATATCCAGTACGCCGAGGTCTTTGCGTCCATCCCGCAGCCCGGCTACTACTACGTCCAGAACCCCCAGAGCATCTGCCACACCCAGATCAAGCCCGCCACCCTCGTGCAGAACAAAATTCAGGTATTCCGCTACTACAAAGACCTCTACACCCGCCTCGGGATGTACGAGGAGGTGCGTCCCCAGCTCTACAAGTTCCTCATCGACATCGCCGAGAGCACCTATCCCTCCGGCCCCTTCAAAAAGGTCATCGACGAGGCCAAAGCCTACTGGAAGGAGCACAAGGCCGAGCTGGAGCAGAGGTCCTGACGAGAAACAAAAACGGGCTGTTGCACATCCCAACCTCTCAGTCTCGCATTCGCTCGACAGCTCCCCTACCGAGGGGAGCCTCTGGCGAAGAGGGAAAGCTTTCCGGAATGCCAAGGCCTCTCCTCGATAGGAGAGGTGGCATTGCGAAGCAATGACGGAGAGGTTGTCGATATGCCGCAGCCCTTCTTTTATTTGTTATGCCCCGATGGCGGCACACTTCTTGGCCAGCCAGTCGCGCTCATCCTCGGTCAGGCGGGGAGCCAGCTTCTCGAAGACCTCGCGGTGGTAGGCGTTCAGCCAACCCAGCTCGTCGCGGCTCAGCACGCCGGGGACGATGGGGGAGGTGGCGATGGGCACGAACGTCACCGGACGGAAGGCGAGGAACTCGCCGTACTGGTTGGAGGCCTTGTGATAGCACTCCAGCTCGTTCTCGATGCGGATGCCCACGACGCCGCCCTCGTAGACGCCCGGCTCATCGGTGACGATCATACCGGGCTTGAAGACGGTGGTGTTGCGGCCGTTCAGAGCGTGGGGACCTTCGTGGACGTTGCCCACATGGCTGACGCTGTGGCCGGTGCCGCAGCGGTAGTTGATGAGGTGGCGCCACAGCGGCTCGCGGGCGATGGTGTCCAGCATATGGCCGTCGCAGTAATCCAGCCAGACGGCCCGGGCGATGTCGATGTGGCACTGGAGCGTCCAAGTGTAGAACAGCCGCTCGTCCTCGGTCAGCTCGCCCAGCGGGTAGGTGCGGGTGATGTCGGTGGTGCCGTCCATGTAGGTCGCGCCGCTGTCCACCAGCAGGAAGCCCTTCTTCTCCAGCTTTGCGTGATCTTCCTCGGTGGCGTGGTAGTGCATCATGGCGGCGTTCGGGCCGTAGGCGGCGATGGTCCCGAAGCTCTCGGTCAGGAACTTGTCCTGTGCGCTGCGGTATTTGTGGAGGAGCTCGTCGATGGTCAGCTCGGTCAGCTCTTCGCCGGCAGCCAGACGGTTCTCCAGCTCGATCTGGAAGCGCACCATGGCCACGCCGTCCCGGAGGTGGGCCTCGCGGGTGTGGGCCAGCTCGACTTCGTTCTTGACGCCCTTCATGGGCAGCAGGGGGTCGGCCTCATCCTTGACGGTGAGGGCCGGGTTGGCCTCCAGCGTCTGATAGACAGCATAGTTGACGGAGGCGGGGTCGGCCAGCACGGTCTGGGTCTCGGTCTGGGCGGCGAGGAAGGAGAGCACATCGTCGTACTCTGCCAGCTCGACGCCGTTCTCCTTCAGCTCAGCCGCTGCCTCCGCGCTGACGCGGGCGGTGTTGATGAAGAGAGTCGCCTTGTCCGGGGTGACGTAGCAATAGGCCATGGCATAGGGGGTGCACTGGATGTCCATGGCGCGGAGGTTGAGCAGCCATGCAAGGTTGTCCAGCTTGCCCACGAGCTGTGCGGTGCAGCCCAGCTCAGAGAGCTTCGCACGCAGCTGGCCCAGCTTTTCGGCGGGGGAGAAGCCTGCATATTCCTTCGGCAGGATCCACGCCGGGGTAGCAGGCAGGGCGGGACGGCCCTCCGTCCACAGCTCGTCCTCGAGGTTCAGCAGCTTGATGGTGCCCTTCTTGGCGTCCAGCTCTTTTTGCAGGCTGCGCACCAGACCGCAGGAGGCCGTCAGGCCGCAGAGGCCCAGCTTGCCGCCCTCGGGCAGGACTTTGGCGCAGTACTGCTCGGCGGTGGGCACATCCGGCTCGCCCATCCGCATCAGCTGGATCTCAGTACCTGCAATTTCCTTCTCGGCCTGCACAAAGTAGCGGCCATCCGCCCAGACGGCGCTCTCGGTCATGGTCACGACGAAGTTGGAGTTCTCGCCGTGGAAACCGGAGAAGTAGGTCAGAGCGGTGTAGTGGTCCGGCATATACTCGCTGGCGTGCGGGTCGCCCACCGGAATGAGGTAGACGTCCACACCATTTGCCTTCATGGCCGCGCGCAGGGCGGCCAGACGCTCAGGAACGGTATTCATGCTCATATCAAAAAAGCCTTCTTTCTTTGTTCTGCCGGAAAAACGCCCGGCGGCGATGATCTGCCGGGTCTATTGTATCATTCTGCGCCACAGAATGCAATTCGTGGGCATCATTTTGACTTTTTGCCGCGTTCCGTGTATCCTAGGGCCATAGACTTATTGAATGGAGGCGTTCTTATGGCATTTTCCATCATTATGCTCGCCTGTCTTATCGTCTGCGTCGGCATCGATTATCTGAGCCTGAAGCGCATCGACCAGAACGGCGCTCTGCTGGGCGTCACACTGCCGCCGGACGCCGCCGCCCTGCCCGAGGTGCAGAGCATCGTGCAACAATATCTGCGCTGGTTGCGCATCATCTGCCTGCTCTGCGCCGCCGGGGGAGTCGGGCTGTTTTTCCTGCCCGATTCACTGCTCCGGGTCATGGTCTGGGTCTATTTCTTTTTCGGAAGTCTGGCGCTGCCGTATCTGCCCTGTCTGTGGGCAAACCGCACCCTCCAAAGGCTGCGGGACGCCCACGGCTGGCCCGCAGCCCCCGGAGATGTCCCATGGAAATACGGTCTGTTCTATTATGCTCCTGACGACACGCGCGCCTCTGTGTCTAAGCGCATCGGCAAGGGGACTACCGCCAACCTCGCCACCCTCCGGGGGAAGCTTGCTGTGGCGGTCAATGCCATTGCAATCGCTGCCATCCTACTGACCGGGCCGGTGCTAGGCGTCCTCGACCACACGCCCGCAAGGCTGGAATTGCAGGTATCACCCACCGTAGAGCTGCAATCTTACCACGGCAAGACCCGGAAGTACATCATCCCTCTGGACAGCATCACCAAAGTACAGGTCTATTCCTCTCTGCCGGAGGCAGGCCGGGTTGGCGGCATCGACTTGGAGCACTACTGGCAGGGCACCTTCGTCATGGTACACGATGGCACTGTCCACCTCTGCCTCGACCCCACCGCCGGAAAATTCCTGCGAGTGGAAACGGAGGACGGCATTTTCTGGCTCACCGCCGAGACGGACGAACAAACTGAAAAAGTAGCGGACTGGCTCACGGAAGAGCTGAGCCGACCCGAAAACGCAAGCAAATTGCAAAAAATGTTACAAATTTCTCATCAAAAAGGCCGGTTTGCCATTGACAGCCTTGTTATAATAGGAGTGTAGGAATTTTTCCGGGTCAGCACTCAGCGCCCCGGATTGCTTGTAAGGCCCACAGGGCCTGCTGGGCAGCGCCTTTTGCGGCGGCTGCATAAAAGAAAGAGGCATTTCGAATATGACCAAGATCGACATTTTCTCCGGCTTCCTTGGTGCCGGTAAGACCACTCTTATCAAGAAGCTCATCAAGGAGTCCTTTGCAGGCCAGAAGGTCGTGCTCATCGAGAACGAGTTCGGCGAGATCGGCATCGACGGCGGCTTCCTGAAGGAGTCCGGCATCCAGATCAACGAGCTGAACGCCGGCTGCATCTGCTGCTCTCTGGTGGGCGATTTCCGCACCGCTCTGCAGCAGGTGGTGGAGCAGTACCACCCCGACCGCATCGTCATCGAGCCGTCCGGCGTCGGCAAGCTGTCTGACGTGACCCGCGCTGTCGAGGGCGTGGCCGAGCATCTGGACGTCCAGCTCAGCAGCTTTGTCACCGTGGCCGATGTCAACAAGGTCAAGATGTATATGAAGAACTTCGGCGAGTTCTACGACGACCAGATCAGCCACGCAAGCTGCATCATCCTCAGCCGCACCCAGACCGCCTCTGAGGAGAAGATCGCCGCCGCTGTGGCCCTGCTGCGTGAGAAGAACCCCACCGCCACCATCGTCACCACCGCATGGGACGCTCTGACCGGTGAGCAGATCCTGAAGGCCATGTCCACCAAGAACGACTTCAAGGCCGAGCTGATCGCCATGGCGGCCAAGGCCAACGAGGAGCACGCCCACGAGGACGAGGAGGAAGAGCATCATCACCACCATCATCATTACGATGAGAACGGCGTCTGCACCTGCGGCCATCATCACGATGAGGATGACGACGATGATGAGGATGAGGAGCACGAGCACCATCATCACCACGACCATGATGACGATGACCATGACGGACACTGCTGCTGCGGTCATCATCACGACCACGACGAGGACGCTGATGAGGACGAGCATGAGCATCACCACCACGACCACGATGACCACGACGGTCATTGCTGCTGCGGCCATCATCACCATCATCACGACCATGACGCCGACGAGGTCTTCACCAGCTGGGGCGTCGAGACGGCCAAGAAATTCTCCAAGGCAGACATTGAGCACGCCCTCACCGAGCTGGACACCGGCAATTACGGCATGATCCTCCGCTCCAAAGGCATCGTGGACGGCGGCGCCGACGGCTGGCTGGAGTTCGACTACGTTCCCGGCGAGTGGGAAGTCCGCGCACGCGGCGCAGATGTCGGCGGCAAGCTGGTGGTCATCGGCTCCAAGCTGGATGAGAAGGCCATCGCAGCACTGTTCGGCTGCTGATATTGGCCCTGAAAGGATAAACGATTATGGCAAATGAGATCCCGGTATACCTGTTTGTGGGCTTCCTCGAGAGCGGCAAGACCAAGTTCATTCAGGAGACCTTTGAAGACCCCAACTTCGACTCCGGCGACAAGACCCTTCTGCTGGTCTGCGAGGAGGGCGAAGAGGAATATAATCAGAAGAAGTTCGCCTTCCCCGGCGTGACCCTCTACAACCTCGAGGACAAGGCTGAGCTGAACCCCCAGAACCTCGCCAAGCTGGCCAAGGAGGCCGATGCAGGCCGCGTGGTCATCGAGTACAACGGTATGTGGATGCTTCAGGATCTGGCAAACAACCTGCCCGAAAACTGGATCGTCTACCAGTGCATCGCCACCGCCGACGGCACCACCGCCCTGACCTACGCCCGCGACAACTCCATGCGCAGCCTGA
>OHJT01000082.1_pt1 | contig 81693 bp, 65 predicted proteins | sample 1568651 | NCBI WGS metagenome assembly OHJT01 (sample SAMEA3879608, study PRJEB24766) | human gut metagenome | biome: human-associated habitat; feature: feces | place: USA | collected 1985/1987 | reverse complement strand
TTATATGCTTGTAAGTACATAATTTTTGCAGTCATGACACAAGAAAAGCTCCCTCACAGGAAGGAGCTTTGTCTACAGTCTGAGCCTGAGGCTTCTTTAGAAGCACTCAGGCTTTATCATTCTGAAAACTAGATCTGGAACTGATGCATCAGCTGTAACATAGTATGTACCTGCGCGGACTGTTCTTCGCTGACAGCGGCGGTCTCCTGAGAAGATGCGGAGTTGTTGTCCACGATTCCGGCCACATGAGCGATGTTTTCATCGATCTGCTGGACGCTGGACACTTCAGCCTGAAGGGCCTGTGCCATATCAACCATACGCTTGGTAGAAGCCTCGGCTTCTTCCATTACCTGATCCATGCTGGCTTCGGTTTCTTCTGCAATGGCGATTCCCTTGTTGACAGCATCGATGGTGCTCCCGATCAGCTTTGTGGTCTCTCCGGCAGCCTCGGTGGACTGTTCCGCCAGATTCTTGACCTGCTCGGCTACGACAGCAAATCCGCGGCCTGCTTCTCCGGCACGGGCAGCCTCGATGGAGGCATTCAGTGACAGGAGGTTGGTCTGGGAAGCGATATCTTCAATGACCTGAATGATAGAATGAATCTCCTCGGAACATTTACTGATCTCACCGATTGCGACTTTCAGTTCCTGCATCTTGGCATTGCCATCAGCAACCGTCTGTGCGGACTGCTTGGAGATATCTGCGGTCTCCTGTGCAACTCTGGCTTTTTCTTCAATACTCTTTGCCATAGCGTCGATCATCTGGGATGCTTCGGAAATCTTGGAGGCCTGTGCGGTACAACCTTCTGCCAGATCGGTAGCTGCCTGTGCCAGCTGCTCGGAACCACCATCGATCTCCTGTGCGCTGACCTGAATGGTGGACAGTGTCTTCTTCATATCGGCAATGATCTTCACCATGGAATCCTTGATCTGTACAAAGTCACCGACATATTCTTCCGTAGGCTCTACACGGTAATTGCCCTGACCCATCTGACCTAAGATCTCGGAAATCTCGGTGATCATCTTGGTAAAGTTGTCGTTCATGAAATGAACGGCCTGTACCATGATGCCGACTTCACTGTCATCCTCCGGCAGATCCAGACGGCTGTCAAAATGTCCCTGCGCAAGTACTTTCATCTGCTCGGATACTTTTACAATGGGAATCAGCAGTTCCTGTTTTGCAAAAGTCAGTGTGGTGACAATCTTGCGGGCAATGGTCAGGAAGCAGAGAATGAAAATCACCATGGTAGTGATCATTATCAGATTCAGAGTATTTTGCTTCTGAGCCATACGTGCCTGGATATCATTGATACAATTATCTGTGGTTGCAGTGATCTCCTGTACGGTAGATTCATATTCCTCACCAAATACATAAGAAATAGCTGCTTGTGTATCTCCGGAACCGGCCTTATCCATGGCTTCTTCTTCCAGAGGAACCAGACCGTTGGACATTTCAGCAATATGGTTTAACAGTGCCCATTCATTGTCGGTCAGACCGTCTTTCTGAAGACCTTCCCAGGCAATGTCACGATTTTTGTCCTCGTTTAATTCCTTCATATAATTGTCATAGTAGGTCTGATCTCCGGTGACTGCGTAAGACTGTACGGCAGCGGTCAGCGTCTTGGAACCCAGACGATACTGGTTCAGATACATGGTAGCTTCCAGCTGCTGGGAATTGATCCGGCTCAGATACATGTTGGATCCGATGAACAGGATCAGCATAACGATGCTGATGATCAGTATCCGATAGGTTGATCTTGTGTTTTGCTGCAGCATGGCAGACTGACTGGTTACTTTGCTTTGCTTTTTCATTTGAAATATAACCTCTTTTCTGTAATACATGGTGAACTGATGTGTTACGAAAATTCTTTTCCTACAGTATACTACAATTATCGGAATTATACAAATCTCGCACCTTTAAAAATACAGCAAAAACGCGTAAAATTATTTATACGAACCATCAGTGACGACTTGCACCCTATACAGGAAGATGGTACTATAAAAAGTAAGAGGCATGATTCGGAAAAGAGAAGATAACGATAAATAAACAGACTGTAGACAAAGCTCCCTCACAGGAAGGAGCTTTGTCTACAGTCTGAAGAATTGTGTCACCACAATTCCTTTTCCTCGCAACAAACATTTTACAACAAACGTTCAGACCGCGCCATTCGCAAAGTCGCATTATCACGCTCTCCGTCGCTTTGTGTGCAAGCACCCAATCGCCGGTTCTGTCATTCTATGGCTGAACTATTATTACAAGCATTTAATAAAACGGTCGAACGCCTTCTGACCATCCTCAGTTCTCTTGTAGACACCGGCATCTTCCAATACCTGCATGAATACCAGACCGATCTCCTTCTCTACGATACCGTCGATGTTCTCTACAGTGATAGCATCGTATTTCGGTCGGAATTCATCTACCCAGTCTGCATGCTTTGCCAGTTCTTCATCGGCTCTTAAGTCCTTACCGGCGAGGATTGCTTCCTTCAGATGCGCCATCTCACCCTTCAGGCGGGCGGGCAGTACGGCCAGACCCATAACCTCGATCAGACCGATGTTCTCCTTCTTGATATGATGCAGCTTTGCATGCGGATGATATACACCCAGAGGATGTTCCTCAGTAGTGATATTGTTACGCAGCACCAGATCCAGTTCGAACTTGTCTCCGCGCTTTCTGGCAATGGGAGTGATGGTGTTATGAGGCTCGTTATCGGTGTAGGCATAGATAAATGCCTCTTCATCCGTATATTCTCTCCACTTGTTCAGGATCACATCTGCCAGTGCAATGATACGGTCAGTATCCGTACCGCTGAGACGGATCACGGACATAGGCCATGCCACGATACCGGCATCCACATCCTCGAAACCGGCTACGGAGAACGTTCTCTCTACCGGAGCTTTCGCCATGGCAAACTCGTAATGGCCACCCTGGAAATGATCGTGGCTTAAGATGGAACCGCCTACGATGGGCAGATCCGCATTGGAACCTACAAAATAATGAGGGAACTGCTTTACGAAATCAAACAGCTTACAGAAGGTCGCATGCTCAATCCTCATAGGTACATGCTGAGAATTAAATACGATGCAATGCTCATTGTAATATACATACGGAGAATACTGGAATCCCCACTGGCTGCCATTGATGGTCACCGGAATGATGCGGTGGTTCTGGCGGGCGGGATGGTTCACACGGCCTGCATAACCCTCATTTTCACGGCACAACAGGCATTTCGGATAACCGGACTGCTTTGCCAGCTTTGCTGCGGCGATGGCTTTGGGATCCTTCTCGGGCTTGGACAGGTTGATGGTAATATCCAGATCGCCATATTTGGTGGGAGCTACCCATTTCATATCCTTGCAGATACGATAGCGGCGGATATAATCGGAATCTCTGCTCAATTTATAATAATAGTCGGTAGCTGCCTCAGGAGATACCTGCTCGTACAACTCATGAAAATGACGAATCACTTCACTGGGTCTGGGCATCAGCATGCCCATGATCTTCGTATCGAAAAGGTCACGGTATACCACACTGTTCTCCTTGAGAATGCCTTTTTCATAAGCGTAATCCAACATGCCCTTCAGAACCTCTTCCAGTTCATCCTCACGCATGGTCACATCGTCGCGCTCTTCCAGTTCATCCAGTTCAAACAGCTCCAACAGACGGTTGGTCGTGTAGATCACATCTTCCTCCGGAACCAGTCCTGTCTGTACTCCGTAGGATACCAATTTACGAATTAATACCTGAATATCCATTTTTTCTCCATTCTGCAATACCGGATTTCTCCGGCATCGCACTCTCTATTCTCGTCGGATCTTAATTTCTTACAGGGTCTGGGGGCCGTCACCGATCTCTACTACATAGAAATCAGCTGCATAACCGATCTTCTCCTTATATGCCTTGCCTACCTGATCGATAAAGGTGTCAATAGCCTCATCCTTTACAATGCTTACGGTACATCCGCCGAAACCGGCACCGGTCATACGGGAACCAATAACACCGTCTACCTTCCATGCTTCTTCTACCAGAGTATCCAGCTCGATACCTGTTACCTCATAATCATCCCGCAAAGATACATGAGAAGCATTCATCAGCTCACCAAACAGCTTCACATCGTTGTTCTTCAGAGCTTCTACCGCACGAACGGTTCTCTGATTCTCATATACAGCGTGCTTTGCGCGCTTTCTGCGGACATCGCTCTTGATAATAGCTTTGAACTTCTCGAAAGTCTCCTCGTCCAGATCACCCAGAGTCTTGATCTTCACTACCTGCTGCAGTTCTGCCAGTGCAGTCTCGCACTCGCTGCGACGCTCATTGTACTTGGAATCTCCCAGGCCTCTCTTTTTATTGCTGCATGCGATAACGATCTTCGCATTTTCCAGATGGATCGGTGCGTACTCATATTCCAGAGTTGCGGTGTCCAGAAAAATAGCATTATCCTTTTTGCCCATGGCAATGGCAAACTGGTCCATGATACCGCAGTTTACCTTGTTGTATTTGTTCTCGGAGAACTGTCCGATCAGTGCAAGATCCTGATTGGTCACATCAAATCCGAAGAAATCTCTCAGAATGTAGCCGGTCAGCACTTCTACAGAAGCGGAAGAGGAAAGTCCGGAACCGTTGGGGATATTACCGTTTAACAGCAGATCCATACCGGAAGGCACTTTCATGCCCTTCTCGCCGAAAGCCCAGATCACTCCCTTGGGATAATTGGTCCAGCCTGCTTCCTTGCTGGGTACCAGATCCTCCAGAGAAGATTCGATCACTCCCAGATGTCCGAAATTCATGGAATAGAAACGCAGCTTATTGTCGTTTCTCTTTCTTGCCACACCATAGGTACCGATGGTCAGTGCGCAGGGGAAAACGTGTCCGCCGTTATAGTCGGTATGTTCACCGATCAGATTCACACGTCCCGGTGCAAAATAAGCCTTGGTGCCCTCTGCATCTCCAAATACTTCTGCGAAAGTTTTCAGAATCGTCTCTTTCATTTCCATTTTTCTACTCCTGTCTGCTTACGATGTAAGCCTCTTACATTTATGTTTTCTTTCGTTACGCTCCGGCGAAATGCCAGACTGCGAATTCTCTTGCTCTATGTTTTCATCATAATAAAAAAAAACGGTTTTTTCTATTTATTTATGTTTTCCAAACCTGTCATTATGTTAAAAGCTACGAGCCATGCAAATCCAAAAAGAAAAACACGCCCTGGGAGCTTGCTCACGAGGACGTGCTTTTCTTTTTGGATTTATACGGCGACAGCCGTACATGAAGTAGACGCAGCGCGTCTACGAATGCGCATGGCGCAGTTCCACGGCGTACTTTATTCCGCGCTCTGTTTTCGATACTGTACCGGAGTCATGTCATATGCCTTTTTGAACAGGCGGTTAAAGTGCTCCACATTCTCGTAACCAACGTTGGCTGCAATGGTCTCCACCGTCTGATTGGTCTCCTTTAAGAGCATTCTTGCTTTTTTCATGCGCTCTTCCCGAACGACCTCCTGGAAGGTCATGCCGGCCTTTTCCTTAATGTACTTGGACAGGTAAGGCTTGGAGAGATGGAAAGTATCTACCAGCATATCCAGTGTCACATCCACATAGTTCTTCTGGATGAAACTGATGATCTCCACGATCCGCTCTTCTCTGCCGGAGGTAATATGCTGTTCTACTGCCAGCTTATTCACCGCGGACACCAGTGCAGCGATAGAACTCTTGATAATATCTTCATCTACGCCGACGCCCCAGTAGAATTTACCGTCATGGACGATACCAACATAGGTGGCAGCCTTGGAATTGGAGCCTCTGGAAATTGCATGCTCTTCATATACAGACAACTCGTAGGTAATACCAAAGTATGTCTTGATGGCATTGCTGACTGCATCCAGACGTCCGTTACCCATAGTAGTAATGGCTCTGGAAGCTCCGCCCTGCTCGATAGTCACCTCTGCCTGAATGCCGTTCTCCTGTTTGAAGTGGCACTCCGGAATGTTGAAGATGCTGCGGGGATAAATATAATTTTCCTCGAAGATCGCATAGATCTCCTTGGGAAGTAATTCCTGATGACGTCTGTCGGAAATACCTTTCACAAGGTAACCAACCTCTTCCTTCATGGCTGCGGGCAGCGAGAAGCCAAACTGCTGCTTCAATACGAACGCTACGCCACCTTTACCGGATACACTGTTGATACGGATAACATCGGATTCGTACTCTCTTCCCACATCTGCAGGATCGATAGGCAGGTAAGGAATATCCCAGCGCTTGCCGGTCCTGCCTTCCTTCTGCCATGCCATACCTTTGCTGATGGCATCCTGATGGGAACCGGAAAATGCGGTAAATACCAGATCTCCTGCATAGGGCACTCTTTCATGTACCTTCATGCCGGTGAAGTTCTCATAAGCTTCGCGTATCTCCATAATATGGGAGAAATCCAGTCCACTGTCCACGCCGTGGCACATCATGTTCAGTGCAACAGTTACCAGATCCACGTTACCGGTACGTTCGCCGTTGCCGAACAAAGTACCTTCCACACGGTCTGCTCCGGCTAGTACGCCGAACTCCGCATCACTGATGCCACAGCCCCTGTCATTGTGAGGATGTACGCTGAGTACTACATTGTCACGATATTTCAAATGCTTGTGCATATATTCTACCTGACAGGCAAATACATGGGGCATTGCCACCTGTACGGTGGTGGGCAGATTGATGATGGCCTTGCGGTCAGCGGTAGGCTTCCATACATCCAGTACTGCATTGCAGACTTCCAGTGCATAATCCACCTCGGTCTGAGAAAAGCTCTCAGGGCTGTACTCAAAGGTGAAGTTGCCTTCGGTCTCGTCTGCCAGATTCTTTAACATCTGGGCGCCGTCTACTGCCAGCTTCTTGATGGCTTCTTTATCTTTCTTAAATACCTGTTCTCTCTGCTCTACGGAAGTAGAGTTGTATAGATGGATCACTGCGTGGGGCGCACCTTTTACCGCTTCAAAGGTCTTGCGGATGATATGTTCTCTCGCCTGCGTCAACACCTGAATGGTCACATCATTGGGAATCATGTCACGTTCGATCAAGGCACGGATAAAATTGTACTCGGTATCGGAAGAAGCAGGAAAACCAACCTCGATCTCCCTGAAACCGATCTTTACCAACAGCTTGAAGAATTCCAGCTTATCTTCCAGGCTCATGGGATCGATCAAAGCCTGGTTACCATCTCTCAAGTCAACGCTACACCAGATGGGGGGCTTGGTAATACTGTCCTTCTTTACCCAGTCGTAGGTCACCTCGGGGGGCATAAAATAAGTTTTCTGATATTTTGCTGCAATGTCTGCGCTGTTCATGGAAATCCTCCTGCCATATGATTACTTTTTATTTTCAAAACCTGTTATTTTTACTATTTTCACTTATCTGATTGCACTATCTTAACACTCATAATTTCTGTAAGCAAGTTATGTTCTTATCTTGTTAATTGATGTATTTTAATGTGACATTTTTGTCATATATCTATAAATTCTGGAAAAATGCTATTTTATTCCGTATTTCTCTCGTTTTATAATTTGATTAAAAATTTTAATTGCATATATCATTTTTTGTTATATTTAAAAATATATTTTTAACTTTGTGTTGTTACGTTATTGATTGATTTTATTATTATATATTTGCCAGATACCGATTTCTGTACAAGCATCTATTAATAACCGATTCTTGTATATACAAAAACAGATGTCCGTATTGGGCATCTGTTTTGAACTCATACACTTTTTATAGTCTAAACGATTTTTTCGTACTACGTTCTCTCTAAATTGTAACGCTCATTCGTAGTATTTCGGGTTATCAAATGATTTCCACTCTCTCAAAATACCGGATCAGAATATCCGCGCAGTTCTCGATTCCCAGTTTGGTGGTATCCAGGATCATGTGGTAGTTGTTCACATCGCCCCACACCTTACCGGTATTCTCATAATAATAGGCGGCGCGTTCTGCATCATTTTTCTCAAGCATTTCCTTTGCCTCATCGTGGGAAAGACTTTCCTTCTTCATGATACGTTCAATACGATCTTCCTTATCCGCGCACACATACACGTTAAATACATTCGGCTGATCCTTCAGGATCTCGGATGCACAACGTCCCAGAATAATACAGGGATGTTCCGCCAATTCCTTAATGACCTCCGCTTCCGTAGCATAGCTGTCACCATCCAGCTCATGCTCTATGTACGCCTTATCATATACCGGCACCCCCAGCTTCTCAGACAACTCCTGTGCGATCAGACTGGCTCCTGTTCCGAATCTTCGGCTGATAGTAATTACAAGGTTCATCGTAAGCACCTCCTTTGTAAGGTACTCTCATTTTATGATAAAGGTGCGGACTTTGCAAGAGAAGATGTTACTTATAACCTTAATGTTCATTTAAATTTTATCTATTTTCTAATGCCACTCCCAATACAGACTATTTGAATCATGTCTTAGACATACATCCAAATGTCTTTTTGCATTTTCTATCTCTTTTATAATCTGTATTAATAAATATATTACTGTCGGCACAAAAGGAACCAAACCTATTCCTAAAAAGAAAGCAATTATAGATCCTATGGTTGACTCATTTGATTTTAATATTAAAAAAAGAATTATATATATTATCGTCCATGCTATTAACCCAAATAAGCCAAATTTTGCTTCTTTGTATTTTCCTTCCGCTTCCCCAATCAACTTTTCCCAGTTTTCATCTTCCTCTGCTTGTCTTTTTTCTTCTATTCTTTTATATTTATTTTGCACAAGCTTATAAATACTTGAAACTTTTTCTCTTTGTTCTTCAGAATTTGCTAAAAGACTTGCTTCTCTATATTCTTTATCAAGATATTCTTTATTAATTACCCCCTCTTGTTTATACCAATATTGCAATAAACCTAATGCTCCTCTATAATCACTGGGATAATTTTCTTTAATTCTATTAAAACATTTCATTGCTAGGTCATACGATGTTGCCTCTAATGCTTTCATTCCTGTATTATATAATTCCGTAGCTGTTTCTTGCTGCGATTCTTCTTTATATATGCTAATTTTTTCGCCATAGACATTGCAAGATTGATTATATAATTGTATTCCTTTTTCAACAATAAAAGTGCTTCCACAATATGGGCAAACAGCGGCTTCCTTCTTATTGTCTATTTGTAATTTTCCTCCACAATTTGTACATTTAGCTTCCATCAAAGCCATACTTTTCATCTCCCTCTTTTATAGTAATATGTATTATCGTTTTTAGTATACGCTTATAAATATTATTTTACAACGATATTTTTTACTATAATTAACGAAAAAACTAAGTACGGTGATTATTATGATAAATGTTTTAAAACGTATAACAGAATTACGAGAAGCTCATCACTGGACAGAGTACCAGCTCGCCGAACATTCTGGGCTTACACAATCTACAATCTCTTCTTGGTATAGAAAACAGATGCTCCCTACCATCCCCTCCCTTGTAAAAATATGTGATGCTTTTGGAATCACTGTATCACAGTTTTTTCTAGAAAAAAATGAACAAACTGTCCATCTTACAGAAAAACAAGCTTCTCTTTTGGCCGCTTCTGCCAAATTGAGTTCCGAACAATACGATGCTCTTCTATCTTTTATTGAATTACTATAAAAGCAAGTAGGGTAGCATTTTATACTGTTACTCTCTTGCTTATCCTCATTTTTCATGCTATAGTTACCTTGGTTTTATTCTTTATGTAAAAACATTCAAAATATCCGGCATTTCGCCAACCATTTTTCAACCACTTTAAATGATACAAACTTACAAAGGAGATTTTGCCTATGACACAGGAAAACACACAGCACAGATACTCTATTACTGATATTTTGGGTGCGCCTTGCTCGGAGGAGGAAGCCCGCAGACGAATCCGGGAGGAAACGGATCTTACTACATTAAACGTATTTCATTCCATGCAAACTGCCGCACAGGAGAGACTTCTGGAATTCATTATGGGAAAACGTGGACTTGCCATTACTTACGACACGGTATTCCGGCACGTATTGGTTCCAAACGGGAACCCCGAAAGACTGGAGCATTTGCTTTCCTGTCTACTAAAACAAAAAGTAACGATTGAAGCCATTTTGAACCGGGAAGGCTGTCAGATCAGCGAAACTGCTTCTTTTGTTATTGCGGATATTATTGTAAAACTCCAGAACGGTGCTCTGGTAAATGTTGAGATGCAGAAAATCGGTTATGATTTTCCCGGTGAGCGGTGCAGCTGCTATCTCGCAGACATGATCATGCGACAATATAATTCATTAAAATATAAAAATACACATTTTAAATATCATGATATGTGTCCTGTCCATCTTATTATTTTCATGGAACAAAGTCCACCGCTGTTTCATGAGACAACACAGTATATTCATAAAAAAATATCCGCTTTCGATAGCGGAATCGACCTCAGACTACTGGATAACCTGACTTTGATTTCACTTGACACCTTTCGATCGGTAGTACAAAATATAAGTACAAAAGAAGATGCCTGGCTAACCTTTTTTACCGCCACAGACCCGGAAAGGATCTGTACATTGGTAAACAGTCATCCCGAATTTTTAGAATACTATCAAGATCTCGTTTCTTTTCGCCAACAACCAAAGGAGTTGATTACTATGTTTTCAGAAGCCCTTCGCGTCATGGACCACAACACGGAAGTATATATGGTGGAACAACTTCAAAAGAAGCAAGCCGAATTGGAAACAAAAAATGAAAAACTGAAACAGGAAATGAAAGAACTGAATGCCAAAAATACTGAAATGGAAACTGAAAGTTCTGAATTGAAAGCTAAAAACGCCGAAATAGAAGCAGAGAACGCTGCCAAGGATGCACAGATCAAGGCTCTCGAGGAACAGATTGCCACCTTGAAAAATCAATCTTTGCAATAATTTAAACGCCTCTGGGTACCACATGTAACTGGCTGCCCGGAGGCATTAATAAAATCAGTACCTGAAATTCATAAAATTCTTATTATACTCATGGATGTATTCATAATATGCTTCCGTGTCTTTATTAATCTTCATGCTTTCCGTAATGACAGGGAAATTACTTACAGCGATCATCAGGATCAGTGCCGCAAGGATCCCCAATGATATCCGCACCGTTTTACTCTTCCACTGGCGGATCAGATTACGATATCCCAATACACTATAAGGAATAACAAACAGAAAATACGGTAATAAATATCTGCATTTCGTCTCCCAGAAGGTCCAGAATACAAAGGCTCCGATCAGTAGTAAAAATGGCAATGGTTCTCCAAAACCCGCTTTTTTCTCCGTGATCAGATACAGCAAAATACCAAACAAAAAGATGGACTGACACACATCAAAAAAGGCAATCAACAGAATATTGACCTTGCCGCCATCAAAAATGGTAGATTTCACAAGGGGTGACAGCTCTACATTCGATACCTTATTGCTCTACAGGGTAAAACATTCAAAAGTAGGATTATTCCACTGGATAGCCCATTTTCTGTTGAAAAAGGACCATGCATATTCCGGGTCTTCTGCAAAATGCTGTAAGGACTCCCTGATATTTTCCTGACTGGCCTTCGCCGTAGCATCGGTATCATATTTATTTTCCACAAAGGTCTCAGTATTGTAGGTATTATACCAGCCGGGTGCACTTTCCGTGTCCTGCAATCCCGTGGCAATATGCGCCCATTTACTATTGCCGGCACCAGGCTCTACCTGCAGATGGGAACTGATAAATGCGGCAGGAATACGGCTTATCAAAAATGTCAGAACTACAACCAGTAATAAATTCCCGACAATCTTCAGTCCTGCCTGTTTTCCCGGAGTCCGATTGGTAATAAGGCACATCATGTAGAAAACCGCAATTCCCACAAATATAATAAGACAATTTTGCTTAAAAATCACCGCCAGCGCCATAGCAATACCGCAAAGTACGGAATAACGCAGTTTTTCCGATCTTCGGTAGAGAAGTGCCATCCAGACAGCCACTACAGCAAATGCATACCCGATATGGTCTCCATATATATTATTGATCAGAAAAGCATAGGGCAGATACATTGAAATGATCACTCCCTGTACTGCTGTAAAAGCATTTCTCCCGAACAGCAGACAGCAGATCTGATACAGCCCCACAATAGTCACAGCATAGAAAAATATGAGGATTACGTACATCACATAAAAGCTTTGCACGGTATCTACAAATTGTAGCAGAAAAGCCATCAACAGTATCATACCGTTCTGGTGCGGCCACATGTGAGCATAGCCTCCGGGTTCCCAGGGAGAGGGATCTCCTCCGAGAAAAGCTCCAGCACACATATAAATCTTTTCCGAATCACCAAAGAACCAGAACCCCGTCTGGCTGACCCACCACAGCAGGAAAAGAACCATTCCTGTTATACAGACATAGAAAACATAGTGTCCATAACGATCCAGAAATTCTTTTACCTTACATTTTCTGGCAGCCAGGCACAACAATACCACGATTCCAATGCACAAAAGCTGACGCCAGGGATTATTTTTCATGTAATATACCTGTTCCGTCACTCTCTGCATATTACAGATCGTAAAAAGTCCCTGTAAAAAAAGATAACCTATAATAATGATCGATACGATACGTACAATTCGGGAATATATTTTTTCCATCCGTTCAGCCTTTCCATATAGATTCCCTTTGAACATATCATATTTCCAAAATCAGTTCAATAGCCTGTCCTGTTTTGTCTATGGATACAGACTCTGCTGGATCTGATACAATTTTTCCCCGGTTGCTCTCATGCTGTGTTCCTCCGCCAAAACTCTGCCAGCTTGGGTTCTGCACCGTATCTCTTCCTCTTGTTCCCCGGACAGAATCTCTCGGAGCGCCTGTTCATAAGAAAACGGATCCGTTGCTTTCCGCACCTGCACACCGTCCTCCAGCCATTTCTCGTACACCGGGATATCCCTGACAATCACCGGAATCTCACAGGACAATGCTTCCAATACCACAATTCCTTCTGTCTCTTCATAACTGAAAAATGCAAACGCATCCGCTCCGCAGTATGCATCCCGTAGAATTACAGGAGGCATAAATCCTGCAAAAATAACATTCTCCGGTTTTTCCGCCACAGCTTTTTTTATTTCCTTAGGGATTAATGCATGATTGCCGCCACCAAACCATAGAAAAAGAACATCCGGCATTCTTCTTGCTGTCTCAAGAAAATCCAGAATGCCCTTTCTCTGAATGAGATGTCCGGCAGATATAACAACTTTTTTATCCACAGGAATATGAAAAAGAACTCGAAATTGTCCACTTGCCTGCTCTGTTTTGTGGAAAAATTCGGTGTCTACGCCGTTGGTCAGTGCATAGATTTTGCGATACAGTCCATAATTCCGTAACAATTCTCTGGAATACTCCGTAGGCGTAATGACCACATCTCCCTGTCTATAACAATGGCGGAGCCATTTTTTGAATAAAGGAGCCGCCAGATTGGAACCGATAAAAGAATTCTTAAAATCTTCCATGGTGGAATGCCCATAATAGACGACCTTTTTCCCCTGCCGTCTTGCCCGCCGTGCCACCAGAGGTGAATCGGGCAGTACGGTATTGATCTGTACAACATCCGCCTCTTTCCAGACATCCGTCACCGTCACTCCCGCTGCCCGCAGCATCTTTTCCTGATGACGGATGGCACTGCCGACACCGCTTTTGGCCACCAGTGACTGTCCGCCTTTATAAATATATACTTTCATAATAATACTCACGCCTCTTAATAAGTACTTTTACCTTACACTTCTGTGCTCACATAGGCACAAAGCATCTCCTATGCCAGGTGGAAAATCACCTGGAACAGTGTCGTCAGTCCCAGACTATACAGCGCAATGGAGAAAGGCTTCCCCAGAAAGATAACTGTCACAAACTGTTTCCATGTCATGTTCGTTGTTCCGGCAAGGTAGCAGAGAAAATCATCCGGCGCTACCGGCAGAAAAATGGCCAGTGCAAATAGTTTTAAAAATCTTCCTTTTTGCTCCGTCCACGTCAGGTATTTTTCGATCATTTTCTCGGAAAACATCTTGTACAATACCGGTCTTCCCAGGCTTCTTGCAATCCCAAAAGCAATACAGGAACCCACACTGATTCCTATATAATTATAGAAAAATCCCGGTACCGCTCCAAAGAGCAGCACTCCTGCCAGACAGCTGATGCCACCCGGTATGATGGGAAACACCACCTGAACGATCTGGATCAACACGAAGATCAGTGCACCGATCATTCCGAAGCGGTTCACAAACTGCTGCATGGTCTCCACCGATTGGAAAATGCCGCTCTGATAGCCCCAGACTGCCAGTATTCCACAGAGGATCAGACTAACCCAGGATGCAATATTGACGGCTCTTTGCCAAGCGTTTTTCTCTTTCGACCTGTTTTTCTTCGATCTGTCGCTGGTATAGTTGCTCCATACTTCCCGCAAATCTTTTTTGGGAAAAAATTTCTGCGGACTGCTTTGCATAACTGCACATTCCTCTGCGTTCATCGTCTTCTTTCTCCTTCCAGTTCTTCAGGTCTTTCAAGAATTCCTCTTCGGTCCGGTACTGCCAGCCGTTTTTGCCCTCTTCCACAATCGCCCGCAGACATTCATCCTTTCTGCATAATAACGGTAATCCTGCTGCCAGTGCTTCCGCATAGGTAAGCCCCTGGGTCTCACTGGTGGAAGCGCTGACGAACAGATCTCCTGCCGGATAATAAGATGCTACTTCAGCGGGTGATACCATTCCGGTAAAAATAACGCTTTCCGTCACACCCAGTTCTGCTGCCTTTTTCCGTAAAGTCTCCAAATAAGGACCGCCGCCTACAATCATCAGTATTGTGCCGCTCTCCTGAATTTTTTGCTGGTACTCCAGCAATTCTTCCACATTCTTCTCTTTTGCCAGACGACCTACATATAAAAGCACCGTGGTCTTCTGATTCATTCTATATTTTCTTCGGATTCTCTTCCGGGAATCCGTCCGAGTCTGCGCGTCATATTTACTCAGATCAATCCCTGATGGAATCACTGATACCGGACAATGAATGCCATAACCTTTCAGTAATGTCTCTATTTTTGTGCTGGGAGCAATCATGCTGTCCACTTTCTCCGAGATCCGTCTCGTCAGGAATTGCACCATATCTCTACCCCATTTTTTGTAAGGTGAAAAATAATGGGTATAATCCTCGTATACGGTATGGTAGGTATGCACTAGAGGGATCTTACATTCCTCTGTGATCTTTTTTGCCATGAAAAAGGTAGAAAATTCACACTGGGAATGCACAATATCCGGATTCCACTCTATAATCCTGCGATACAGTTCGCGTCCCGGGGACACCCGAAGTCTTGCTCCCGGATAAATATATCCGGCATTCACGGAACCCATATAGATCACACCCTCTTCTTCGTAGGAATGAGCTGTACTGGACAGGGTCAGGATCTTCACTTCATGTCCTCTTTGCTGTAATTCCTCCCGCAGATTGCATACCGAAGTAACAACTCCGTTGATGGCCGGCTTGTACCAGTCCGTTGTGATCAATACTTTCATCTCTTTTTCTTCCTTCCGTTTATTTTCTCTGAATTGATCTCAGCATAACAGACACAGGTAAATTCCATCCGAATAAAATCAAAAGTTTTCCTAAAGTTTCTGTGAGTTTTTTCCAAAATGTGCACTAAAAAACAGCATTCTCCGGAAATTTCCGGAAAACGCCGTTTTTAATCGTCTTTTATAAAAATATTACCGTTCTTCTCTGAAGTATGCCAGTCCCAGACTTGCAGGAGGCTGATTCTCTCTCTTGCTCCGCATGCTGGTGATGACCAGTACCAGTAAGGTCACAACATAAGGGATCATCTTGTACAGCTCCTGATACTCCATATGCTCGATACCGGTGGGCAGATACAGATACAGAATATACAGACCACCGAACAGGAAAGAAGCAAATACACTGATATTCGGTCTCCAGATAGTAAAGATAACCAGTGCAATGGCAAGCCAGCCTCTGTCACCGAATGCATCGTTAGACCAGACACCACAGGCATAATCCATTACGTAGTACAGACCGCCCAGACCTGCGATCATACATCCCACACAGGTAGCGATGTATTTGTACCGGGATACGTTGATGCCAGCCGCATCTGCGGTATTGGGACCTTCACCGACCGCTCTCAAATGCAGACCGGTTCTGGTATGACTCAGAATATAAGATGCCGCAAACGCTATGATCACTGCCAGATACGCCAGGAATCCATAGGATAAAAACAACTTGCCGAACCATCCCAGCTTCGCCGCAAAAGGAAGGGATTTGCTGAAATAGCTGCTGGTAGCGGACAATGCGATGGAAGGCACGTCGCTATTCACCAGCTTGATCAGGGAGCCGCCGAAGAAGTTACCGAAGCCGACACCGAAGGTGGTCATGGCCAGACCGGTCACGTTCTGGTTCGCCCGCAGGGTGACAGTCAGGAAGCAGTACAGCAATCCCATCAACAGGGATCCTAACAGGCAGCAGAGCATCGGAATCGCAATGGCAAGAAACCCATTCATGTTCGCCGCGTCTCCTGCTGATCTCTCATAGAAGAAAGATCCGATGACACCACAGATACCTCCCACATACATAACGCCGGGGATTCCCAGATTCAGGTTACCGGATTTCTCCGTGATGATCTCACCGGTACTTCCGTATAACAGAGGAATTCCCTGTACAATAGCTCTCGGAATAAATGCAAGTAAAAATGTCCACATGATTACTGTTCCTCCTTTTCTGCCTTTTTACGGAACTGCAGGCGATAGGTAATGAAGAACTCACAGCCGATGATAAAGAACAGGATAATACCTGTCAGAATATCGGAGTAGGAATGATTCAGTCCAAAATTGGTAGAGATCTCACTGGCACCACGATCCATGAAAATGATCAGGAAGCTAGAGAACACCATAGTCAGAGGATTGAACTTGGACATCCAGGATACCAGTACAGCAGTAAATCCCTGTCCACCTGCAATGGTGGTGGTAACAGTATGGTTGATACCGCCTACCAGAAGCAAACCTACCAGTCCGCACAGCGCACCGGACAGAAGCATAGTACGGATGATTACCTTTTCTACCTTGATACCCACATATTTTGCAGTGTTTTCGCTTTCACCCACAACAGAGATCTCATATCCCTGCTTACTATAGTTGAGATATACATACATGAAAATTGTAATCACTACTGCCACTACAATACTTAACAGATACTTTGAACCAAATATCTGGGGCAGCCAGCCCACGTTGGTATTCTGGTTGATGATACCGATCTTACCGGATCCCTTGGGAACCTCCCATACAATGGTATAGAATGCCACAAGCTGGGTAGCTATGTAGTTCATCATCAGTGTAGACAGTGTCTCATTGGTATTCCATTTTGCCTTGAAAAATGCAGGAATGAAGCCCCAGATGGCTCCTGCTGCCAGGCTGGCCACGATCATGCACAGGATCACAACTGCATTCGGAAGCTTGTCCCCCAGGCAGATCATGCAGGCTGCGGATGCCAGACCGCCGATCAGCACCTGTCCCTCACCGCCGATATTCCAGAATTTCATCTTGAATGCCGGAGTCAGTGCCAATGCGATCAACAACAGGATCGCAATATTCTGAAAAGTAACCCAGGTCTTACGGACGGATCCGAAAGCTCCCAGAATAATAGACTGATATACCTGTAAAGGATTGATTCCCGTGGTGATCGTCGTAATGATACCGCACAGGATCAACGCCAACAGAATCGCTACGAAACGGATACCCAGAGATTTATACCAGGGAAGCGCATCTCTTTTTACGATATGAAACAAAGGCTCTTTATTCTTCTCCTTCATGTTCTTTGCCTCCTACTCTGGTCATCAGCATACCGACCTCATTTTTATCTGTCTTTCTCGCATCGAGGATACCGCTGACTTCTCCACCGCACAGCACCATGATACGGTCGGACAGCTCCATCAGCACATCCAGATCCTCACCGACGAAGATTACGGCAACGCCCTTTTTCTTCTGCTCATTGATCAGATCATATATGGTATAGGAAGAATTGATATCCAATCCACGCACCGCATAAGCTGTCAGCAATACGGTAGGTGCGGATGCGATCTCTCTTCCTACGAGAACCTTCTGTACATTACCTCCAGACAGTCGGCGCACCGGTGTGGTAATACCGGGAGTCACGACTTCCAGATTCTCTACAACATCCTCCGCCAGCTGTTTGGAGGGTTTGCGGTTGGTAAACGGCGTATGTCCCTTACGGAAGGAACGTAACATCATATTGTCTGTCAGGTCCATATTCCCCACCAGACCCATGCCGAGACGATCTTCCGGCACGAAGGAAAGTGAAACACCCATCTCTGCGATCTTCAACGGATCCTTGCCGATCAGCATTTCCTTGCTGCCATCGTCCTCTACATAATGAATCGTACCGGTCTCCACCACTTGTAATCCGGCGATAGCTTCCAGAAGTTCCTTCTGTCCGCAGCCGGAGATACCGGCGATTCCCAGAATCTCACCGCTGTTGGCGGTAAAGGACACATCCTTTAACTTGACGATTCCTTCTTCATTACGAACCGTCAGTCCCTCTACCTCGATACGGGGCTTGGGATTCACAGGCTCCGGTCTCTCGATATTCAGTGTCACAGCATGGCCTACCATCATATTGGTCATTTCGGTGACGGTGGTATCCTTCGTCAGCATACTGCCGATGTACTGGCCATTTCTGAGTACAGCCACTCTGTCGGACAGAGATTCGACTTCATGCATTTTATGGGTAATGATGACGATAGCCTTGCCGTCATCTCTCATTTTCCGGAGGACGTTGAACAGCTTCTCGGTCTCCTGCGGTGTCAGTACGGCGGTAGGCTCATCCAGGATCAGAATATCCGCACCACGGTACAGTACCTTTACGATCTCTACCGTCTGCTTCTGGGATACGGACATATCATAGATCTTCTGCTTCGGGTCCACTTCAAAACCGTATTTATTGCAGATCTCCTCGATTTTACGGGAAGCTTCCTTAATGTTCAGTCCACCTTCCAGACCCAGAATAATATTCTCGGTGGCAGACAGTACATCGATCAGCTTGAAATGCTGATGCACCATACCGATTCCCAACCGCAATGCATCCTTGGGAGATCTGATGACCTCTTCCTTACCGTTAATAAAGATCTGCCCCTCATCCGGAAAATAAATACCGGAGAGCATATTCATCAGTGTCGTCTTACCGCTGCCGTTTTCTCCAAGCAGTGATAAGATCTCACCTTTGTAGATATCCAGATTCACCTTGTCATTGGCGATCACGGATCCAAAAGTCTTGGTAATGTTTTTCATTGAAACCGCAGCTACTTTTGTCTCTTTTTCCATCCTCTGTCACCTTTCCACTTTACCCATGACCTGCAAAATTTTAGGCGCTTTAGTGCCATACGCAGGCACAAATCTGCATGCAAAAAATCCATTTTTGTATTTTTCACACTCCGCCCCTTTTCTACCTCATCCATCCGCAAAAGATCCATAAGGTAGAAAAAGGGCGGCGCGGCGATAAACGCTGCGCCGTCCGGGCTATTTCAATAAATCAATTAATACTGCTCGTCCAGCAGGTTGATGCCGTCGATTCTTACATTGAAGTAAGGAGCAGAACGGAATGCAACATCGGACTCATGGAAGTATCCGTCACTTACTACCTCATGATCGGGAGTATAATCAGGATCGGTATCGATATCAGCCTCATAGCTGTCCAGGGTCTTGCCGTCTACAGTGAAGGTAGTGATATCGTATACGTGAGTCTTGCCTGCGATCAGATCAGCCTTTGCAGCTTCTACTGCTTCTGCAGTACCCTCTGCTACAGCAGCACCAAGATCACTCAGCTCTACAGAGCCGGTCTCCAGAGTACCACACCAATCGGTATCGATAGGAGTTCCATCTGCTACACATTTGATAGCATACTCGAAATAAGGCTCCCAGTTAACTCTGGAAGATACCAGGAAGGTATTGGGGCAGGCTGCCTCAGTGCTTCCATTATAAGATACGTTAGGAACACCTGCGGTCTCGCATGCGGTAGGAGCACCCATGGAGTCTGCATGCTGGCTGATCAGTACGCATCCGCCCTCGATCAGCTTGTTAGCTGCTTCCTTCTCAGCGGTCTCATCATACCAGGAACCGGTAAAGGTTACATCCATGGTAACGCTGGGGCATACGGAACGGGCGCCCAGGAAGAAGGAGGTATAACCGGACATAACTTCTGCATAGGTATAAGCGCCTACATAACCCATCTTAGCCTGATCCTCGGTAATATCACCGTTAGCGATCATCTCATTCAGCTTCATGCCTGCAACGATACCTGCAAGGTAACGACCATCATAAATGGAAGCAAATGCATTGTGGAAATTGTCCAGGCCCTCAGTATGAGCCTTGGTTCCGGTTGCATGGCTGAACTGAACATCGGGATATTCCTTAGCAGCCTCAATGATGTAGTCCTCATGTCCGAAGCTGTCTGCGAAAATGAAATTACAACCTGCATCAGCAAGCTCACAAGCTGCTTCATAAGCTTCCTGTCCTTCAGGAATGTTGGTCTTGGTCATGTACTCAATACCAAGCTTCTCACAAGCTGCTTTTGCTGCATTCAGGAAGTTCAGATCATAAGTAGAGTTCTCATCATGCAGGAAAATGAAACCTGCCTTTACACCGGTAACAGCTTCACTGTCGGTTGCTGCTTCGGTAGTACCTGCTGCTTCGGTAGTACCTGCTGCCTCGGTGGTAGCTGCAACGGTTGCTGCATCTGTGCCGGTGGTAGCTGCATCATTGGATCCGCAGCCTGCCAGAGCAGTAACTGCGAGAGCCATAGCTGCGAGTAAACTTACGACTTTCTTTTTCATAATTCTCCTCTTTCTGCGCTGCTGCTTCGTTACAGATCCATGTAGCAGCGCGGGCACAGATCTGCAGATAAACCGGTGAGTCAACGCAAAAAGGGTGTATGACACCTTCATACAACCCCTTTATTGTACTCTCTCAACATTAGTCAGTATAAGCATTTGTCTGACTTCTTGTCAAGAGAAGTATTAAATTTTTATTAACTCGTTTGCGAATGTGGTTCTGAATAGTTATCTAACTTATCTAACTCTTAAGATCGAAATGTGATCTCTCCGGTCTTGTCATCCATGCTTTCCACAATAGCGAGGGACTCTACACGGATACCCTTGGAACGGATCAGGTCGCCGCCCTTCTGGAATCCCTTCTCAACGGCAATGCCGACACCCTCTACAGAAGCTCCCGCTTTATTGACAATGTCGATCAGACCCTCCAGTGCGCATCCGTTGGCCAGAAAATCATCAATGATCAGAATATGATCTTCCGGATGCAGGAATTTTTTGGAAACGATCACGTCATATACTCTCTTGTGCGTAAAGGATTCGATCTTGGTGGAATATACTTCACCGTCAATATTTACGGACTGGGACTTTTTTGCAAATACCACAGGCACATGAAAATGCTGGGCTGCCACACAGGCAATGCCGATACCGGAAGCTTCCACAGTCAGGATCTTCGTAATCTTACGGTCTGCGAACAGACGCGCCCACTCTTTTCCCATTTCATTGAACAGATCAATGTCCATCTGATGATTCAGAAAAGAATCTACTTTTAATACATTCCCTGCTTTTACCGTACCGTCTTTGCGAATGCGCTCTTCGAGTAATTTCATTGTATGTCTCCTCTTTTGTTTCTTCTTAATATATTTTAATGATGTCGGGGTCAAAAGCCCCCGACTTTGATACCTACGAATTGCTTCGTGCTACGCACTACCACAATTCTACCCAATAGTCGCATATCGTGGAATTATCATCCCACTTTTATGCTCTTATGTCTCTTATTATACGCAGGATATTAGTCCTTTTTCAATAGAAGAACTATATTTCTTGCTATTTTGACAACATTTTGCTATGTTAACCATGAGAATACTGAAATCACGAGGTGCCTTATGCCTATCAGAGGATATATCATAGAAAAATATAATACTATGACTAACGCTTATACCTGCAACCGTCTGGTACAGGAAGCTTCTGCCCTGGATATGGATCTGCAGATTGTAGGGATCCATGATACTGTGGTCTCTCCGCATGGTGTTATAAATCATGGTAAAATACTGGAACCCGTGGATTTTGTCATCAACCGCTATAAATGGGGACGGGAAAAGGATGCTATAAATGCACTTGCCACCCGAAGCTATAATCCTTTAACTGCTTATAATATCTATATTAATAAATTTGAACAGGTACGAAGGCTTCATTCCAAAGCCTTTTTGATCCCGAAATATCTTCTGGGAACTTCACGGTTGCCTTTTTCTTCTATTGTAGAACAACTGGGCCTTCCCTTTGTCGGTAAAGGACTGGAAAGCTCCATGGGAGAGGAAATCGTCTGCATCCGGGATAAAGCTTCTTATGAGGAACTCTCTCTTAACTACCCTTCCTCCAAGGAATGGCTCTTCGAAGAATTTATCTCAGAAAGCTACGGCAGAGATCTGCGCTTTTACAGCATCCGCGGAGAAGCCGTTGCCTGTATGCAGCGCACATCCCAGGGGGATTTCCGTGCAAATGTAGCTCTGGGCGCTTCGGTAGAGCCTTACCCTGTCACGCCCGGCATCCGTGCCATAGCCGCAGATATTTACGAGCAGACCGGACTGGATTTTCTGGGAATTGATCTGCTTTTTGGCAGAGAAAAACCTTATTTTTGCGAAATCAATGTCATGCCGGGACTGGAAGGTATTGAAAAGGCTTCCGGCATAAATGTTGCGGGAAAAATTATTGAGACGATACAATCTGACTTTACATCAAAGACTTAGTGTAAAAAATATTTTTTTCATGCGCAAATATGTGCCTGCACAGTGTACGAAAATACATGATACTAAAGTATCTGGAAAATTGCAGGCTACGGAAAGGTATGCTTATTTTTATGAATAATGCTTCCGAAACATCACTGCAATTTCATAAAATCACTATGCGTAAGGAGGCGGAAGACTTTGTCTATGCCTCTTATCTGCGAGCTGCCTCACATCAGGATTATGCTGCAAAGGACGCCAGAAAACGACACCCGGAACTGACCAGATCCCTGCTTTGGCAAAAATCCGTTACTCCCTGCATCGTTGTCACCGGAAGCAAGGGAAAAGGCTCCGTTTCCAACATGATCTCCCGAATCCTGCAGACAAGATTCTCTGTGGGACTGATGACCAGCCCTCATATCACGGACTTTCGCGAACGCTTCCGTGTCAATGATACGATGATCAGTGAATCTGACTTCTGCCGTCTGATGACAGAGATCCAGCCAGAGATTCTGAATATTGCCTCTGATCTGCCGGAGTCAGTATGTATCAGTCCCATGGGAATCCAGGCCGATCTGGCACTGGCTTATTTTTCGGAAAAACATACGGATTTCAATGTACTGGAATGCGGTAAAGGTGCAAAATACGATGATGTGAATAATGTACGTCACGATTATGCCGTGATCAACCGGATTTTTCTGGAGCATACGAGGGAACTGGGTGATACGCTGACTGCCATTGCGGAAGATAAATCCCACGTTATCACCGGAGAGCAGAAGTGTGTCTATTTTGCGGAGCAGGAACCGGAAGTTCTGGAAGTTCTGCAGCGCCGTGCCGAAACTCTGCATATTCCCTATAAGATCTACGGTCGGGATTTTCATGCGGAAAACATCCGTTATACCTGCTTCGGAATGCAGTTTGATGTTGAAATCGGAGACAACATTTATGCGGATTTACAAATTCCGTTGTTGGGAGAACATCAGGCGAAAAACTGTGCTCTGGCACTTGCTGTGTGTGTGGATGTGCTGTCTGATCTGCGCAGGGAATCCGCAGTTTTTTCTTTGCCAGACATCCGGAAAAATCTGTCTCTGCTGCACTGGCCGGGACGCATGGAAGTCCTGCGTTCCAAGCCGTTTGTTCTGCTGGATGCCTGTATCAATGCCACCAGCTGTGAGAATGTAAAGGAAGTCCTGCGACATCTGGGGGTTTGGAATTGCACTGTTATTGTGGGAATTCCGGAGGATAAGGATTATGCCGGTGTGGTCAGATCCATGAAAGGTATGGCAAACCGGATTATCCTCACCAGATCCGGGAATCCGCATTATCATTTTTCCCAAAAACAGCAGGAGACATTAGCGGGAGCGGGCATTGGTGCAGAATGGACAGACTCGGTGGAACAGGCACTTACTCTGGCGGATTCTTTTTCGGATCCCATTGTAATATTAGGTACGACCTCCGTGATTTCAGAAGTTGAGCAGATTTTTCAGCAATCTTAACTTGCCCTCACCGGATACAGGTGCTACAATGAGGGCAAATAGAAGAGTAGCAAAACATTACGCAGAAAGGAGAAGTCCCATGACAGGTATTTACGGAATCAATTATTCTAATAATTATAGTCTGACCGGCAATTACGGATACGGTTATTCTACCGGTGCGGTATCTTCCGCACAGCCCGAAGAGAAGGGTATGGTGGTAAATCCCGGAAAATCCGATGTAGAAAAGCCTGGCAGAAAGTCTTCTCCCGCAGAATGCGAAACCTGCAAGAACCGGAAATATCAGGATGGTTCCAACGAAATGGTCTCCTTCAAATCTGCATCTCATATTTCACCACAGGCTTCCTCCTCCAGAGTTCGTGCCCACGAACAGGAGCATGTAACGAACGCTTACAACAAGGCCGCACAGAACAACGGCAAGGTTCTCTCCGCCACAGTGTCCCTGCGGACCGCGGTATGTCCCGAATGCGGCACCGTCTACACCGCCGGCGGCACCACCACGACCAAGATCAGTTACCGTGACGAGAGCAATCCTTACCAGCAAAATAAGAAATCTGCCGATGCTACCATGCTGATTGGACGGAATCTGGATCTGAGTGCGTAAATGAAACATAATTTTTGACACGCGAAAGCCCCCACCTTTTATGATATGTGAGGGCTTTTTTATTTTCATTTTAATACGCCACATACCAGTCCCGGCAGGGCAGGAGAGTGAATCCATCGAATTTTTCCGCATCTGTATAGTAAATGATATATATCTTATTTCTGTCAATATGCTCCCAGTCGATTCCCATAGTGAAGCGGATTCCCTTGCCTAGGAAAGACTCCGGCTTGGGAGGTGCATCGCTTAAGTTCCTGTTGGCAAGGTATTCTGCAGCGTCAACCTCTCCGTAGAGCAAAACACTGGGATATTTGATGGCATCTTCGATCTCGATCTCACGACCGCTTTCTGCCGCAATCTCCATGGCTTTCTGTACGGCTTCCTCGCTGCCTTCCTGAAAATAGGCACTGACCAGCTCTTTATAAGAAGTAAAATATGCCTTTTCAAACTGTACATTTTCCCCCAGCAGAAGTGCTGCCAAAAGAATGCTTACTGCAATTTTTCCATAGAAATTCACTTTTTTCCCCAGAAAATCTGTCAAAGAAGACACGCACAATGCTCCGCACAGAACAAGAGGAATATAGATGCAGTTGATCTGGGTCATTCCCACGGTAACCAGTAATCCCAGCAGCAATGCGCCGGTCAGTTGAAAGAATATCATCCATAATAATGTTGTCTGTCTCTTCTGTAAGGCCAGGATCAGGCGGATCACCAGTAAAAAAACTCCCAGAAAGATCAGTACTCTGGCTGTGATTCCGAAAAATCCAAACGGCATGATCACATCGTAGGGACGACCGATATCCTGCCGATACAGAAGATACAGCAGATTTTTGAAATTGTATAAAATATCACGGAAAGAGGATGCTATTTCATTCACTCTGAAATCCGTCATTACATAGACCGAAAAAGGGCCTATGGAGAACTCTGGGAGGATTCCTCTGTTTACCAGCAAAAACGCCAGCAACGGAAGTGCCAGTAATCCAATGATCACCACATGGATCACGAAATATTTGTCGATCTTCAAAGTCTTTGTAAGAAATCCGTATCCCCATTCTAACAACAGAAGGAGTGGAACAATAGGCCAGATGGTCGCATAACAATACAGGCTCAAACCGTAGGAAAGTGCCGACAGAATAAGTAATCTCGGTTTTTTCAGGCCATAAACAAAAAAGGTCAGTCCAAAAAGCAGGAACCCGGGTGCCAGATTGGACTCCAGCCCCCATCTTGACATCATAATATGCCAGGGACATACACTGAGAAGAAGCATGGCCCACAGTCCGGCCGCTTCATCCACCATCTCTTTCATCAGAAAATAAACCGCCACCAGAGATAAAATTGCTACAATGGCCTGCGGTAGTCTTACTACCAGTGGAGTGATCTTACCTCCGGTGAACACCATAAAAGGAAGCATGAGATACGAGTTCAGTGCATTCTGCCCGCCTCCCCAGGACTCGAAATACACAGGATAGGAGTGTCCTGTGGAATCGATCCCACTGTGAAACAGTGAATACGCATTAAAAGCCCCATAAGCCTCGTCCATCTGGTAACCGCCCGGAACCTTCCCCAGCTGCACCAACCGCAATATAGAACCAAATACTAATATGAGACAAAACAATATGGTGTATTTATGTTGTTCTATTGCTCTCTTTAATGTCATAAGTCTTTTATATCCTTTTTACTTTCCAATATCCATTTGGGATGAATATTATTTTCTTCTGTTTTTTATTTTATCATATGGGATATTGGATTGTCTCTGTAAAAGTGAAAATTACTCTCTTTCCACCTACTGTGGTAAATTCAAAGTTGGATTTTTCAACAGTGTGGCAATAACCGGGGTATATTTAGATACTCCATAGTCTTCAACAATACTGGTTATTCTAGCGCCTGCATCTTTTGATGAAGCACCACATAAGAAAACCCTTTCATCAGCAGTTCCATAATCCAATACGATAAATCGATCATGAAATATACCGCCTGTCTTTTTCATTGACAAATTTACTGTTGGGTACTCCTTGCAGAAATCTATAAATTCTATGTTGTGAAGTTTATTATTTCCAACATTATCACTGAATAAAATAATATTTACTCCTGTAGGAGAATTTTTAAGATGTACCAGCGTTCTTAATCCAATATAATTGTCAACGACATATATTGACGACTTTGCCTGCTTGTAAATGGACTCATACACCTCATCTGCACTACTGAATTTTGCATTAAACATGAGCCACTTGTCATCATCATCTGAAACAAAGCTGTTCATCATATCAGCCAACTCAGATTTTGTAACAACATCCTTCAAGCCTTCTGCAACATCTGAAATCTGCTTTTCAAGAGATATCATATCTGAGTTGATTTTGTTAATTTCTATTCTGTTGTTAGCAGTCTCCATGCTTAACTGAAGTATTTCCCGCTGACCTATTAAATCACGATTTTCTAATATGTAATCTTTCATTTTCTTAAAGGTTCTTATTAATGCCTTGCTCTGCTTAACAGCCAACGGTCCTTTCAAGACAGTCATCAGCATATATAATCCTTGCTCTGTAAATACATGAGGATTATAACGACTTTTTGAACTTATATTTGCGGTACAATTTTTGTACCGCAAATCTTCTAATTCCTCATCTGTCAATTCAAACATAAAATCTTCATCAAATTTTTCAATATTATTTTTTACCTGTCTATTAAATCCCTTCGTATCATAGCCATATATCTCTGCTAAATCAGCATCAAGCAATACCCTTTTACCCCTAATTTTATACAGTTTTTCTTTTAGATATTCTTCTGTTACTTCTATTACTGTAACATCGATTTCTTTCTTTTTATCTTCTGCCATAGAACTCCTCCATCCATTTGCGGTCAAAAAAATCGTCCGCAACTCTCATATAACATATTGCTGACATCAGCAAAATGGTCTATTCCTCTTTTTCCCTCAGTTTGTCATAATATGCTTTATACCTATAGATCGTCCTCTCACTGACATTGTTCCTCTTCGCAATTTCTACCATTGTCATGCCGCTCTCATACCCAACAACAAAATCATTATATATTGCCATCCACTTGGCGTTATGTTTCTGACGACCGCTTAACTTACGATTTCTGTAATACTCCAATTCCTCCCGAAGTTTTGCATTCTCTTTTTCCAACTCCTCAATTCTTTTTAATGCCTCTTCAATATTTATAACTTTATCCATCTTAATGTTCCTCCAATATGCCATTTTCATTTTGTCTATATCATATCAATCAAGCTTCTATATGTCAATTTGATTTTGTCATCAATTAATTCTAATCATAAAAAAGGAACCGATCTCTCGATTCCTTCTCATTCCTATATTCTCTTTACTATTTCTTCCTCGTCAACAGGCACACCGTCTCACAGAACATATTTTATCGCAAGACTTTTAAAAATGGAATAGATTTTACCAAACGACAGTTTTCAAAAAACTTATCTGTCAAAAATTAATTTCTCCCACGGTTCATATCCTGCCATGTAGCCGAATTCTTCCTCATTTCTGAATCCTTCAAGAAGTTTTTCTTTTACACCATCTAATATAGCTTCATCAATATCTCTGAACTTCATATGCTTATATAAACCGGACTTTCTAAAATCATACATAGTACCCACATTATCAAGAAGATGTTTTACCACCTTATATGTTCCCTCTACATCTTTCCCTGCACATACAATATCAAGCATTGGCGAATACTCATTATATTTTCCCATTTCCAATGTATGTGCAACTGCCTGTACCTTCCCTGACAAAAATCTCGCATAACCGATATCATTTTCCCGCAATGCCAGTCCCGCCATTGTGGAAAGAACAAAATTAAGTGTACTAAAGCCGGAAAAAATAATATTTTCATATTTTTCATATGCTTCTTTGATTTTTCCCTGCTTCTGGAGTAATCTTCCCTGATAATAACTTTTCATAGGATCGTATTCTGAAAAATAGTCCAGATATTTTTCTGCCTTGGTGTAATCCTTCTTACGTAAATAAAATCCAAATAAGGAATCTGCTGCATGATGCTGTATCTCTTCATTCTCATCATGTAGTGCCAGCTCATACCATGCGTTAATCTGCTTATCATATTTTTCCTGATTCGTGCATTTATCCGTTATTCTTCTTGCATCAAGCATTACCGCAGTCTGCCAGATAAGCATATTACAATTCGGATATTCCTTTATAAGTCTCAATGCCCATTCATAAGTCTTTTCATAGCCTTCTTCTGAAAACATCCTGTCCATCTTCCTGATAATTTCTTCGATTTCAGTATCTGAAAGTTTTTCATGAAAAGAAAGTAATGTATCAAGTGAAATATCAAGCAGTCTTGCAATTGGTGCCAGCAGTTCAATATCCGGCTTGGAATTACTATTCTCCCATTTGTTTACAGCCGGTGTCGTCACGCCTAATCTGTTTGCCATCTCCTCCTGCGTCATACCAGCTTCTTTTCTGTATTTTTTTATAACAACGCCTATATCCATTTGCTTCATCTCCTAAAAAAATTCAAAAGCTTTTGTATACTCAGCATATCAGATTCATATAGATTGCTCAATTGAACAGTGTTTAAGTTCATTACATATTACTTGCTATCCCTGATACCTTATTCTTTCTACCAGCGTTTCCTTTTTCAGATTACTGCTTAAAACGCAGGAAAGTACAATCTGCAACAGACCGACCAAAAAAATCATAATAAAAATTGGTACGATTGGAACATGATAGATATTCATTCCAAATATTCCATTATGTTTTGCATAGGAAAAAAGTGCATAGCCGAGCGGCAGACCAATGATCAAAGCTACGCATATGGTACCAACCGTAAAAATCAGTCCCTGTAACTGCAGGCATAAATTTAATTGTTTATTTGTCATACCCACAGCCTGTAATATACCATATTCCTGCTTTTTTGTCGTAATATTCATGATCATGGTATTCGCCATATTCATAAACCCGATGAGTCCTACAATAGCCATAAACAGATAACAGCCAAGCTTCATCATGCTGCTTGCAAATTCGGCAGATTGTAACTGCGCATGATTATTTACATCCCTAAGCTGTGACTGGGTAGACCTTATCTGTCCGTTCACACCTTTAAGGGCATTCTGTAGCTTGGTGGTATCCCCACCAATTTCTACTGTAATTCCCTGTATTCTGCTTGCCACACCGCTCACCTCCTCCTAAATTTAGACATAAAAAATGCTCGGATTTCTCCGAGCAAGAAAAAGCACCAACCCACTTAAGGATTGATGCTCTCAACTAAATATCAATATTCTTTTCCTTCAAACTTGATCTTACTTTATCCGCATTTGCATAGCCAAAAAACTGATTCGCATAATCTAGTAACAATGAATTCAAAAAGATAACATCTCTTTTTGCTAACTGTTTAATTTTATATCGATACACCATTGCACCAGTTTTTAAAAATTTATTTGTAGGTGGTTCTATCGTATCTTCACTCCCAAATCCCAAACACGCAGATAAAGTTGGGGCATGTGGCGGATATATTATCCTTGTACCTGAACCCTTTAAGTGCTGTTTATATGCAGGACTCATTGTAATTATTGCCATATTTCTTGATAAAGGAAATATACCATAATCTTGCGGTGATACCATTTGAAGCAACATAACATCTTCAATCCGACCACTTTGCATTAGTGCGTTAATCTTTCTTACACCGATAGGTCCCATATATGCAGCCCATCCTCTATCAGTAATAATTAAATCCTCTTTACTATTGTTTGTTCTTACAAATACATTATACGAAAAAACAACATCTTTCACATAATTAAAAAGATTCATGTTCTCGCCTTTATTTGCTATCCTAACTAACTCTTCCTTATTTTGACATTCTAAAATCTTATTCATGTTTTCGTAGAAATCACCACTGAATATATCCTTAAATGGGTCATTCTCAAAAATAAATCCATCTCTTTTTAAGGTCTTATACCAGAGATTATGCTCCATATTTTCATCCTTAACTCTTAAGGTCGTAATAATTAAGTACTTCTTTATTGTTAATAAGTCCTCTGATGTTAAAGCAATATTGTAGTTTTCTTTAAGAATTTTGTTGTTCAATATATTAGCAAACTGAACCTCTATCTTGTGACATAAGTCTTTCTCAATATTCTCAGGATAATACCCTTTTTCGGAAAATACTGATTTGGTACTCCTGGACTCTATATTTCCTGAACTCAAATCATAATACTGGATTTTTTCATTTTCACAAAAATGTCTCAAAATGAGTTGAGGAATAAAATGGCTATTAACCATATAATCACCTCTTTACTGATTTGAGTATAACATATTATTAATAATTATTACCATTAAAACTTGTCGAAATCTTCCTGCGTTACAAGTTCTGCATATTTATACTCATCGTTCCTGCTCTCTGCGTAATACTGCAATTCCTTTAATGTCTCCTGCTTATTTCTGCCAAGCCTGTCTACCTCAGTAATAATCAACTCGTCACCAGTTCTTAATACATCCTCTTTTAATACCTGATATCTTGGACGATTAAAATTCTTTCCTGTCTGCTAATCAATAAATATCTTTTCCAGTTCCAGATTGTCCTGCTCACAATAGGCTGTAATCTCCTTGATACCTCTGTCTAAATGCTGTTCTCTTGTACTTGTTCTGTGATAACCATATCTCTTCATGATTATTTGCTCCTTCCTTAGTCCTGAAATGTGTACTTTTTGAAACTACAAAAAAGGACTGCTAAACAGTCCCGAAATGTATGGACATCTCTTTACGAAACGTTCCAGTATTTTTGTATACTTTTTGGCACCACCTCCTTAAAAATGGGTATAAAAAAGAAGGTGTATTTCAACCTTCCCTTCTAATAACATTTAAATATAAAATTAACATAGCTTTAAGTCAGTTTTTTAATAAATAAATCACCCTCAATGTCTACTAATTTAATATACTTATAATTCATAATCAGCATCAAAATTTCCATTTATCAATCTTTGTGTTCCAAAAATGTATTTATTTTTTATATACTCCGCAGTATATTCCATTTCTGGAAACAAATAACTTTTGCTTATCCCTATATTAGACAATTGTCTTAAAATATCTTTCTTTACTTTTTTAGGAATGATAACTTCTGTAAAATTCATTTGATATTGTTGTTTCGATAAACGTTTCAATGTTGGATGTAATTTAAAGATAGATTTTTCACTTCCGTAGTGCTTCTTATAATACTCTTCCCCCTCTAAAATTAGATATGCAGCTTCTTCATCTGATATACAAGTATCCTTTTCTACATCAACTATGCTATTCGCAAAAAGCATAAAAACAGAACTTTGTCTTTTTTCTCTTTCTGTAATATAACTTGGGGTTTTGAAAAACAAAGAATTTGGTACATATACCATTCCTAAATATGTATACAAATTACCTGGGTTCTTTTCCAACCAACTCAATAAAAAACTTTGGTCATGGGCTTTATATATCAAATCTCTATATTCATCCAACCCATCATATAGATTTTTTCTTGGCAAAGCAACTATCACTTTTCCATCTTTTTCCTTTTGCTGAATATCACTACACGAAAAATATAGCGACACTAGGGGATTTGACGTAAAATCTAACAATCTTGTAGGTAAACCATAATGTTGCATTTTGGCAATTATTTCAAAATCATCTTTTACGTCAAATTCCGAGGGATATGCTTTTTTAAATTCTTCAATCATAACAGGCTCATAAAACTCTAAGTCATTAACAGCTAAACTAGGCAATAATTCCCATTCACTATTTGAAACGCCTCTATAATAAAATTCTTTAAACACTGCATTCCTGTCTTTTTCTTTTTCATTTTGCAAGATATCTATGATTTTGAGATAATCATAAATATTATCTATTTCAAAATTATTATTTTTCTTATTATAAAATGGTTTCATTTTATCTTTTTTTAATTTTTCCACATAATCTTTCAAATATACTGATATTTCCATTATTACCTCTTATCTTATTGCCATTTATATCTCATTAAAGTATCTCAACGCATCCTTAATATACTCCACCTTCTCCTGTGGACACTGCTTCACCTCTGGATTCTTTTTCTTGGACTTATTATAATTCCCACCCATGTCCAGACCACACATCCGCTTCACCTGTGCAATATAAGAAGTATGCACATTCACACCATACTTGTTCTTCACATAATCCTTAATCTTCTGATAAGTAGCCTTTTCTTCTGGTGTGTAGTTGCTCTCTTCATCAGGCTCCATTGTAACCTCAATCTTAGGTGTATCTTTTTTTAGGGATAATTTGACAACTGTCTCCACATGAAATGATAGGCTTGGATTGATGTCTTGTGTTTTGATATGTTTCCTTTAAACTTTCAAAGTGCAATTCTTGCACTTTGAATTGCACTTTATATTTTGCCCAAGGTTGCTCCATAAGTTATCCCTACAACCAATCCACAGCCTCACCTGACCGTGAGGCGTGATTGGATGTCAAAAATGGATATAGGGAAGTGCCGTTATAGGGAATATATCTATGTAATTTTTAGGTTAGGGGGGAATAAGTCGAAGGGTAAGTATTTCCCTCTCCTTCAAGCATCGCCTGCATATCCCCATTTATGGCAATGAAATTATCTATGACATTTCTGAGACTTTTTCTATGACATTTTTCATTGGCATAGTTTTCCATGAGCACTCCACCTTATGGTATAAGCACTCGAGATTGGCGCGGATACAACAACTAACTCGAATATCTCAAGTGTTATCGGTTCATGCTTGTACCCAGCTTGTTCCTGGCTTGTACCCCAGCTTGTTCACTCAGCCTGAGCCCTAGCTTGAGCCCAACTTGAGCACTAACCTGTGTCCTAACTTGTGTCCTGCAATAATCTTCGGCACTCTTCATGCGCGGTATCATGCGTGGTATCATGCGCGGTCACCACGCATGATAATTTTCCTATCAAATAATCTGCTGTTTTTTTCGCTGATTATTCTGCTGATTTTATTTTAATCTTCAGTAGCTAAACGGTATTTTCTATTTTTATTTGCACCTTCAACCACAACATCTGTCATATCAGATAGAAGCGCTCTTGTTCTAGCTGGACTCAATTCTATATATTCCGCAATTTCACTCGTTTTTGACAAGCCGTTCTGACGTAAGTATTCTCTAATTAATTCCTCTTTTTCCTGAGTTTTTCGTAGTTTATTTTTATCGCTTGTTTTTATCGCTTGTTTTTTATCGCTTGTTTTTATCGCTTGTTTCTTTGAAAATTCAAGCGATAAACGAGTTCTATCTGGATTATAACTTTCCTCTACAACCGGCATTGGCCATCCTTCATTTTCCCAAACTTGATAAATATCTGGGATGCCACTTCCGGCTCTTTCTCCAATACCAATCATGTTAAACATCTTCATTAATGTTTTATTTCTCGGATCTGAAATGCCACCACGAAGCATCTGCTTTTTACCGGTGCGGATACTGCCAGGATTCTCAATAACTAGCTTATCATCTTCCTTTTTGATCACCACTCCACAAGGTAAGAAATAATCCGTATTGACCAAGCAATTAACTAATGCTTCTCGAACTGCCTTATGAACTGGAGTATCATCAATTCTTGTAATGCCTTCCAACTTAAAAGGCTTCTTAATATCCTTTGCAATTTTGTTATTTACTCTAAAGAAGAAATCAAATACATTACCGCTCCAATCGCCAGAACTAGACTGTAAACGGTCTGTCCAACGTATTGTAGGGTCAAGCATTTCTCTGTAATCTAAGAAATACTCCGGAAACTCTCTGACAATATGATATTCCTCACCAAACATAAGCAAACCTGCTGTAGTAGGATGTAATTTACCATCCTCACCATATCCGGCTGCACCTATTCGCTCCAAGTACTCTTCATCCGGTAAATTGTTAAATACATGCTCTGGACGATAGCTTTTATGATGATTTCTGAATCCCTTTAAAGACTCTGTATCAATTGCAGAAATATCAAACTGTTCAACAATCTTCATATCCTCTGTTTCATCAGCAGCATCACGAAGCATACCTTTAATCTCTGCTTTAGAACAGTGATAATCACCTTCCCAATCTCTACGATAGCACCCACCGAATAAATCATTGTTAATATAAACCGGCTTCTGCTCTCGCTTAGCTCTTGGCACATAGATAACCAATATGGTATCTCCATTAACCTCGTAAGATTCCACATTTTTATCAGATAACAAATTAATGCTTACTTTCTTGGTATCATGAATTGTATTCCAAAAGTTTCTCTTTAACTTGTCTGCATTCTTTAATCCGGTAGTATACCAAGTTCCATCTTGGCGTTCACCAACACCAAGAATAATTACTCCACCATTAGAATTAGCAAATGAGGAATATGACTCCCATAATGCTATAGGCAATCCACCTTCTGCCTTTTTTACTTCTCGGCAGTTATCTTCTTTATATTTATCAAAGTTCGACAAATCAAATAAATCTGACATATGAGATTTTCAACTCCTTTCCTCTATACACATAAACGAATAGTCAACTATTATCAATTCAATTTTTCAGACCATTCCGCTTCCTTAAAACCAACTAGCACAGTATCGCCATTTACAATAAGTGGACGCTTTACCAACATTCCATTTGTTGCAAGCAATTGTAACTGTTCCTCTTCACTCATTGTAGAAAGCTTATCCTTAAGCTGCATTTCTTTATAAAGAAGTCCACTGGTATTAAAAAACTTCTTAAGAGGAAGTCCGCTCTTTCCATACCATTCTTTCAATTCATCATATGTAGGATTCGCATCTACAATATGACGCTCAGTATATTTAATATTATGCTCATCTAGCCACTTTTTAGCCTTCTGGCAGGTTGAACATTTTGGGTAACATATAAATAGCATTTCTTCATCTCCAATCAAATCCGAGTCATCTTCAATCCCATATTCTTCAAGCATATTTTTTAACCATTCCATATCATATTCTGGTGATTCATTTTGGCTAGTTTCTATAACATTTGCATGCGGACAATTATCACACAACGGATTGCTAACTCTGTTATAACTACCATGTCCACCATCATTCCGTATCTCTTTTATAATCTGACCATCTTTAATTTCAAAATGCAAAGATGTTTCATCTGCATATCCTGTTTCGGGAATAAGCCTTTCTGCAAAAGCAAAATATTTAATACAATGTGATTTGGCATATTTATCAAAGTAGTCTTTACGGATAAAAGCTGTTCCACCAATTGGATCTCTATAATATGAATTCCTATTGTTGTTACATAATATAATCTTTTCTTTATCTTCTGTTTCCCATGACAGGTCAGAAACATTCAATCGCAAATCAAAAAATTTTATAATTTCTGATGGTGGCAATACTAGTGATGTTTCTTCAAAAATATCAGATTGACTTGCTATATTCTTAACACTTTTGCATAACCACGGCTTTTCTTTATTTTCTGGATATGCCTTAAGTTCCCCTAAATATTCCTCTAATTCAATAGTAAGATACCTTGCATTGCCATCATCATCTATTGCCTCTTTATCAGAAGAACAACACCATATATCGTACGTATCTCGCCATTTTGTATCGTGTTTTCCTTCTTCGTGCAATGATATTCTTCCTGCAATCATCACCCACTCTTGTTTCTTTACTTTGACTGTTTCCATAAGATGCAAAATGTTTCGTCTCGTCAATTCAACATCTTTCACCCAATTTATATCTCTAGGTATCGGTTGCTCTAAGGCATTGATTACATAATCTCCAAGTCTTTCTATATAATCTTGGAATGTTGGAATTGGTGCTGTAATTATAACCTCTTCACCATATTCCAATGGGTCATATACTTCATACCCTATGCTATTCTGATAATTATTATATGTTGCAAACTGATTAGTATAATGATTACACATCAAACTTCCATAATATAAACCTGTTGCAATATCCACACACTTCATATAAACAGAATGAATAAAATCTTCTTCTCGCATATTCATTGATTTTCTATCAGCCGAAGTTTCATAATATTCAAAGACATATCTAAAAACTTGCTCAAAACACTGCAAAAAAGAAGTCATATCAACCGTTTCAATCTCTGCCATAGGTTCTATTTCCGGTATAATTCTATTTTCGAATGCCATCCATCCACTGCATTCACCACCACAAACACAAGCATATTTATTGCTGAGATAATCATTTATTCTTTTGATTTCAAACTTCTCATTGGCGAGAAATTTCGTATACATATCAATATGGTCTTTTCCCCAATATCTAAATGGTAGAAAATCTTTATTCATCAAATCCACAGAAAATAATATGTCACTCAAATAATCTGAAACTTGTGCATTTTTATTATACTTATATAAGTCTTTTCTATTCCATGTAATAAATGCATATGGTTTCCCCAGATATGTAGCTATTCTACGAATACTTTTTGCTGACAAATCTTCATGTGAACTAATAATATCATTATAGAAAGCTATAATTGTTTCATTACCTTGATGCATCTGGCTGAGTACATAAATAACAGATTCCTGAATATATAAATCTAAAATCTTATCGTATTCAGAAATAAGTTTATCAATATATCCATCATTTTTTGATGCCACTTCATAAAGAAGTTTCGTTGCTAAACATCTAACATCTTTATTCGGTGCAGCGCAACATAGCAATGCAAAATAAAAAGCCTCTTCATCTCTCCTGTCATCTCTGTCATTCAATGTTGTAAAATACAAAACATTTTTCAACCTATTCTTTATTTCATTTTGAAAATGATATCCCGCTAATACATGGGAAAGCTCTGTTATCCTTCCACGTTCCTCGCAATAGTAATCAAATAAGTAGTTACAACTATTAAACGGTTTATCTGTAAATCCACCCATTGCTATTAGCAATTCACTATGCTCAACGGGTCTAAAGTTTTCTTGAAATAATTTAATATTATTTTGCTTAAAATGGGCCTTAACTAATGTCCTAAAACCAAGGCTCCCTATCAATTCTGTATCCACTAAAAGCTTTTTAATCTCCCTGTAATCCGGTGACATATTATCAAATATTGCAATTATCAAAGCTTCATCAAGACTGTACAGTGTGTCCATTTTAGTTTTAATAGTATCAACTTGCTTCTGATAATCTTTTCCGCTAATATCTTCAAACAAAGATCTGGCAATTAAAAAATCCGTTAATGAATCAATCACAAAATAATATCTTTTTTCACCATTCCTCTCATAACCATCCATGAACCCCATCTGTATCATAGAAGGGAGATAATTGTCTCCCGTATTTATCACCGATAGCAAGCTTTTCTCATCAATTTGTTTCTCGCCATTCATATACATCCATTTAGCAACTCTTTTGGTATCTTTCCAAATGTCTATACCCTGACAGGATATATTATTCTTGAAAACCTTACCTATGGTCGTCTTTATGTAATGCTCCAAAATGAATGTAACAGATGCTACTCCATTTTCAGTTTCATCAACAATTTTCTCTGATGACAAAACATCACACAGCATACTCAACAATAATGCGTTATTGGAGTACAATATATCTTCATATAAATATACGTCTGGAACAGACAATTTAAGTATTTCATCAAGAGCAGACTCAAATGAAACTCCAGGAAATTTATATTCATACTCCGATAATTCTTGATATTGCTGAAGAATCATTTCGTCCATTGAATTTGTTCTATATGTTATTACAATTCGTATTCTGGGATTATTCTTTAATTGTTTTAATATATTCAGTAAACTTTGCTGTCCAGCCTCTGACATCTCATTAATTGCGTCACAAATAAAAACGAATCCCTTTTCACTAGCATTGATGATCTCATTGATATCAATTCTTGATGTATCTTTTTCAAATTTTCCATATAAGCACAAATGCTCTATACAGTTTTTTTCTAGTTTTTCTTCAAAGCATTTTATGAAAAAACTTTTACCAATTCCTCCCTCACCAGAAATCAAACAAAAATCATGTATTTTTAAATACCGTTCTATTTCATATATATTTAATCCATACCAAGAATCATTTTTTTCCTGGATTAACGCAATTATATTCTTTATTTCGTTAAGAAATTTTTCCTTTTGAGATAGGAAAGAGTCATATGTTGACATTACCCTTTCAAGCTTAATTAATTCACCTGCAACGTCCTTATCTTCTTGAGTTTTTCTTATTCTAGGAAGTCCTCCTAACAAGTAACCCATGAATTCTGGATTTTCCCATTCCATAGTATAGGAATGTGAACTAATTTGTTTCATTCTATCTTTTTGATTCTTGTTCAATTCTTTATATTTCATACGGACCTCCTTTCCAAATAGTATTTATTTTTCTACTCCATCAACTCCAAAGCCTTGATAGACTCTTGTTCCACCTTACAGTTTTTATCAAGCATAAACTGAAGTACATCTACATATGCAGCAAGCTTTGTATTCTTTTTTTCTTCAATTACTTTTACATCTGATACCGTCAATTCTTTATAAAGCCCGGCCTTATAAAATCGTTCAATTGTCGCAACATCCATCATAAGTGGTCTAAATGGAATACCTGTTTTCTCCTTCAAATTCTCCAATATCAAAAATCCATAAACATCCAAATCACCCTTATGGAAATAATCTCTAGATTTATTATCAGCATAAATCTTCTCAAGTAATAACTGCTTTGAATAGTTATGATATCCACCAAGATAGATATGAACAGCATCATCTTCATCTGAATCATGATATGTTGTCAGATTTTCTACGGTTATGACCTTATTCGCTTTTACCGTAACAGCCCTAATTTTTTCAAGCGAAGCATTTGACAATGCAATTCCATCTGGCATCTCTGAAACATCAATTACAGATGTATCAAGCTGTATAACAACATTTCCCTTTACCATTACATATGTTGGATTTTCATATAAATTATAAAATCCAAGAATATCATCTTTTTCTACAACCTCATCGGTGTAGTCAAACAAAATAGTTTCAACGGTACTACGAAATTCTTTTTGAAATCTTTTGGAATCCTTAAACAGTGCTGTAGAAAAATTACGGATATAAGTTTCACTATTTAACTTGGATACCGCTTGCAATACTCGAATTATCTCGCTTGCCCGTTTACCATCATACTTCAAGTCATATGGTAACTTTTTATATTCTTCCAAACACTGGCACCAATCTTTTATAACCGCCTGAACTATCTGTGACTCACTATTTCGATACTCTGTAAGACTCTTTTTTACTTTTTCACACTGTTCTGGAATGCTTGTTCTTTTTAATTTTCTATAACATTCCGAAACACCGGCAATATTTAGTCTTACTTTTGAATATTGACCAGCACTGTTTTTCTCAGCAAAAACAAATTCTTCTACGCAAAGTTTTTCTATTGCAACATTGATATCTTTATAAGCTTCATGATTGTAACGATCCACATATGCTGGATAAACTTTCTTTACTTCAATCTGGATGGCACGCAAAGAGGACGCATCTTTATCAAATGCACCTCTTCTTTCATACATATCTATTAGTCGATTTAGTATGTCTTTGCCGTAATCCATTCAGTTCCATCCTTTCATATTCACAGTTTTCCAATCATCTTTATATCTTCTCGAATGACCGTATAGCATTTCGATTACCTGATTTTACAATCGAGTATGTAATATCACAGTATGGCAAAATAGATGTTGCTTTCTCAGCAGTTGCTATGAGTACCAATTGAAGATTTAATTTCTTAAACATATTCATCATTGGTTCAATTCGATCACTTGTCATATTATTAAAGGCTTCATCAAGCAAGATAAGTCTCATACAGCCATCTGGGTTCTGTTCATATATCTGCAAAAGTGAAGCACATATGGCAACATAAAACGGTGCTTGGTTCTCACCACCACTTCCTTCACCACTTACTTTAGAAAGAGGTACTTCAATGTCTGTAACAGAATTTTTAACAATAATGTCATAATCCAGATATGTTCTGTAATCAACATACATACCCATGCTCTTTGCTCCAGAACGTGTGCCTGTCAGATTCTCTTTTGCATGTTCTTCAACATCCATCATGATTCTGCTCATAAAATCTTCAATCTGACTTTCAAAAATCTCTGATTTATTAGCCTCTGCTAAAAATGCCATAATCTCATTATCTTGGTCTATCTGCTGATTATCTTTATCCATAATAATGTCATAGAAAATCCCAAGTTCTTTATCTTTACTCTTATCAATTCCAAATCGATAGCACTCTTCACCATATTCTAGATTTTCCATAACACGATTAATCTGCTTAAATTGCTGTCTAGCGCGAAAAATATCATCCTTCATTCTAAACAACACTTCCTTACGAAATCTATCCTTACAACGTACCTGTGCCTGAGCTAATTCTTCTTTGTGACGTTCCAATTCAATATTTTGTAAAGACAGATATTCCTGCTGATATCTACTAGCTCCATCAATACCTTCAGGGTAATCACAAGTATATGTTGCTGTATATTTTTGCTGCAACGGTATCAATTGCTGGTTCAAGTAATTATCGAATGCAATAGTATCCTGAGTCGCACGGTTGCCAAAATTATATGCTATGGATGATGCCTTTTTAGTTCTTCTCTCATCCTGATACTTCTTTTCAACATCACTTGCATGTTCAGGATATTCTCTTACAATATTTTCATATGCCATTTTCAGCTCATCAATAGTAGTTTCAAGCTTAGCAATCTCCTGCTCCGCCTCCTTTACTCCAGTTTCAAGATTTTGCTTTTTAGCTTTAATATCCGTAATTTCACCTTGTATCTCGACAACACTCTTCTCACATTCACTCACGCGATCATACATAGCAAGTAAAATTGGATTCTTCTTAAATTCCAAAATCTGTGTATTTATCTCATCAATTCTTATACCTATCGCTTTTGCTTGACGTCCCGAATCTATATATTTTTCTAAAAAAGCAAAATTATTTCCTGCAGTGAATTTATTATATTCACCATACATTTCATCAAAAGATTTTTTCTCATCATCCATCTCATTTAGTTGTTTTTGAATGCTAACAAGTTCTTTTCTGGCGCTAATCAATTGTTTTTCTATAGCATCAACGCCGATAAAATGTTCTTTCTTTCCCATTCTCTGTAAACAGAAATTCTGAAAACGCAAGCGGTCTTTTGTAACACTTTTCTGATGTTGTTCAAGAGAATCTGGCGTTTCACAACACACTACATCTCGCATAACAAATCTTGCATAACGTTTTGCATAAATATTTTCGGACTCAACCTTATCTCCAAGAAAGCTTACTCCATCTTCACAATAATGAATGTCTCCAATTTTTCTTGTGTCAATAAGTCCAATACCTTTTACTTTATCTCCCAAAGAAATAAAAACCTTCTTTGCAACAAGATAATTATCTGGTGCGACAATAATATTAAATCTCTGAGTATTAAGATAACTTTCAACAGCGTCCTGCCAGCTATCATCTGTCATATAGAGCAGCTCACACAAAAGTTTGGCATCCGCTTTCTTACTCTGCTCCCCTAATTCCTCATTAATCTTATTTCTAACAAAGGTTGCCTCTTCTGGATAGCACATTACACCAGCTTCCAGACTCTTAATTTTATCCTCAAGTAATTTAGCCTTATTCGATAGAGTTGTTATTTCCGTTCTTATCTTTGCATCATGATTTTTTATTATCTCTTCTAGGTCGGCTAGTATTCCCGCAGCTTTTTTAATTTCTAAAATACGCTCGTCAACATTTTTTTCCAAAGTTTCATCGCCTAGATTTAAGACACAAGAAAAACCAATGCGGTTTAATTTCTTTTTAAGGGATAACAGTTTTTCTGAAATCTCTGTAAATATAGCCGCTTCGTTTTTTAATCTCTCGTATTCTTTTTCATTTTCTTTGTTCTCTTGCTCTAGAGAAAGCATCTCTTTATTTTCAGTATTATCCTCAGCAGCTCTTCTTGCCTCATATAATAAATCTGATGCTTTTCTTTCCTTTTCAGACAATTCAACCAATTTATCTGTTAAGATATCGATACTAGCAGTCCATTCCGATATAAGACGCTTCTTCTCCTGTTGTTCTTCAACATTTCCTTGATAATTAGCATATGCAACAAGTATCTCATTAACTTTAACTTTAGATAAGCGTGCTTTTGCCTCTATAATTCTTTCATTAATCTCTGCAAGCAGCACTTCTCTATCCTGTGCTTCCTGCAAAATCTCCTGCAGTCTTTCAAGTTCACGCATGTCTTTCTGCAAGAAATCTATATTCACCTCGGGTTCCGGCAAAATGTATGTATAGATGAATTCACGAATGTCTTTTATATCCTCAAGGCTAGTACCCATATGAAATACTTCATTGAACTTTTTACCAATTGGTGAATCTGCTTCTCCAATACCCAGCATACGACAGATTCTTCTTCTAGCATCAGCCTGATTCGAAGCCCTATCCATTCCCTTATTTTCAAGTTTAAAAGCATCCCTTGATGTGGGTTTTCTTCCACCTTTCACCTGTGTAAAAAATGGAATATCCTCAAGTGAATATCCTGGTTTTGTAATATACCAGTCCTGGTATACACCTTTTAAATCCTGCTTTGGCGTTTCAGATTCCACACGAACTGTAATTACAAAATTTTTATTTATATTTTCATCTAAAAACTCAATTCCAATATATGAAACTGTATGCCCTGGACGCAGATAACTATCCTCTGCTCTCTGCTTCTGATGAACAGATCCCAATAATGTTCTGCCGCTCTTTTTATTACCGGCTGTATTAAAATCCTTATTAGTTGTAAGACAATATCTTATAGCATCCATAATCGTTGTCTTGCCCACAGCATTTACACCCAATAAATAAGTTATATTCTTAAAGTCAATAATATCATCCTGGAAATTATGCCAGTTTATCAGATGGAGTCTGGTCATTCTAATCATCGTTTTCTTCCTCCTCATCTGAATTTACATATTGCGCTAACAACTTGCTCGTCTGCTCATATGCTGTAGAAATAGTTGTGTCTGGCATAGCAAGCATTACAGATGCATATATCTGTATTTTTGCATCCATATCAAGCAATTTATCTAAGGGCTGCACAAGATTATATCTTTTAATATTTCTAAGTGAGTCTTCCAATAACACTTTGTCAAATTTTCTTGGAAGATTTAATTTCTCGTATTCATTTTTTATTTCTTCAACAGTTACAACTACTTTATCTTCACTTGTAGACGGACTTTCCCTTTTTTCCACATACAAAAGTCTAAATATAAGGAGCATAATGCTTTCATATTTCTTAATCGCCAATCTACCTGTCCCATGATTATTAATAAGCTGAACCACTCGCAGATTTCTATGAATAACCAATGTATAACCAATTGGCTGAAATAATTGCCTAAAACTTTCCTCATGGTTAATAACGTAATAATATTTTTCTCTGGTCGAATCCACATTTCCGATTAGGAAGCAGTTATTCAACAAATAATTAGCGATTTCTTCTTTGATATCAATAGCCATCTTTAACCCTTCCTTTCTTCAACAATAAATTCTTTAAATCGAACGCCATTACACTCTACAAATGTGTCCTTTAGCCTGATTTCATATTCTCGCTCTGGTGTTTGTGAATATGTATACAAGCCAATGACTTTTGTTAATATTTCCGGATTATCCTTAAATACACTACTAATAGAAATTGCTGTCTTTCCTTGTAAAATATCTTTCGCAAAAGAATTCACATTTTCCGACGTTAACGCATTTCTTATATAATCCATCATCTTACGATTTTTCTCTTCTACTAATTCCATATCAAGTTCATCTATAACAGACATAAGTTCAATCGGTGATGAACATCTCTTTTTCACCGGTGTTGCAAGCGATGCACTATCAAAGAAATTTTGTCCAAATATCTGAAATACATTTTGACAGACGGTTTCATCATCCTCGTACAAATCTTCTTTTGTTTTTATCTGACTAGCATAATACTGAAGCATATTATTAATTTTGCTTTTAACGCTTCCATCAGATAATAATAAGAATTGCGCTCTTTGTACTGCTCTGGTTCTATATATAATGTGCCTATCGTCAATGGTTCTCATGATAGCTTCCATCTCTTCAATATCCATGCGAACCTTGGTAATCAATTCTTTTATTTTTACAGTAGCCTCCGCTTTATCTACTCGCTCTGCATCCATATAATCAGTTACAAGTGCATCCATCAAAGCGCCTTCACATTTATCAAGACTCTCATACAGGCTGGTTCTGTAATAGAAAAGATTATCGTTTGTCTTAAACCTATGATAGGAACCTACTACAATCTTTTCCTCATACTTTTCAAAAAACTCTAATACTTCTTCTGGCTTTTTACCTTGTGTAAGATTATTAATATGATCCTCAATAGATGCAGAAAGGATTCTAAGTGCCTGATTTAAATTATCAAAATCCTCCGAAGCTTCCTTTAATACGCCTTCATAAGGACTTCCCTGTTCAGAAATATGTTCAAACATGGAATAAATCTTAAACAATTTACCCTTATATGTAATGATTGTCGGACTAATAATCTCTTGAAATGATTTAAGTAGTGGCACCACCTTATAGTTAATGGCCAACTTGGATTCCTCTTCGTACTCGCCTTCCTTTTCAGTGAGCCAACCTGTCTCCTTAAGCCTTCTAATAAATCCACCTGCGATTACACGTGTATCTGCAATATTACCATCTGTTTCTGCTTGTTCTTCTAAATCAAGTTCCACCTGTTCATCAAGTCCATAGAAATAGTCCTCAACCATATCAAAGGTTGTACTTTTCTCTATGGCATACATTGGCATGCGTTTACACTTATCCCAAATGAGAGTAAGAATATCAACATATTTTCTTTTATTTATTCCTGTTAATGGGCGAAATAAATTCTCGTCCACTTTATCAAAAATGTTCATGTTCTCACTCCTTTCATTCCTTCCAACAATTATGACATTTGCTGTATAAACTGATTCAAATTGGATTTTAACCAATTAATCTGCATCATTTGAATTTTATCCCAATCATTTTCTTCATTACATTTTTCTTCAACAAGTCCAAGTAACTGTTTCATCGCTTCGATATCTTTCTCATCAAACTCACTTTTTACTGCATATCGATATACCGCAAATAATATACCTCTAAAATCACCTAATTGTTCAGAAGAAGATTTTGCCAACATCTCTATAATTTTATCCGGTTCATACTTACTCAAAAAACGATGCCCTATAGTGTATTTGTCTGTATTTCTACATACATCATTATATAATTCTTCAATGTCTTGAGGATTATAATCAAATTCCTTTTGTTTGGTGTCAAAAGAAAGTGCATCTGATAGCTTGCCAATAAATTCTTCGTATTCTTGTTTAAGCGCAGGCTCTTCTATGCTATATGTATGTGAAAAATAGATTTCTGCATCTGTATTAGTCCTCGTTCCAACACCCTTTGCATTTTTTATCATTAATTCACAGGACTTTTTGTAATCAAATCCCACGACTGAACCAAGATAAATCATATAATATGCTAATTTACAATAAGCATGAATTCCTATTGCATCGGCTGTATGCAGTTTTTTCTCAATATTAACTAACGCGGAATATACATGTTCTTCTGTCTCTTCCGCATAATTACCTAATATTCTTAAATCTGGGTCTTTATATTCAGCATGCCTTTCAAAGAAGCGAAAATCTTTATATGCTTCATATGTCTTTTCGACTAATTGAGCATCAAATGTCTGCCATCTCGTATAGTCATATGCAAAACGCATCAATGGCATATCATTAGAGCCTAGCTTTGTTGAAAGGTAATCGTTACCCTCCCATTTAGGGAACTCATCAGCTTTTATATTTGCAGATAGACAAATCACTCCCTTTAATAGACATTCATAAAAATCGTCCTCGTATTCATTTGCGTTCATTTTATCTATAATATCTGTTGTCTTCTGTATCGCAAATATAAAAGTCCGCAGATTTTTCTTGCAAATATTACAAACAATTCCGGATAAATTCCTATACTCCTCCTCGTTTCGTTCAAAAATGTTATTAAGCTTGCAATTATCAAATTCTCTAATTATTTGAATTACTGCCTGTTCATAATCACTATTAAACTGAATTGTATCGCTTATTGTTTTCTCTTTTATTCGAAGATACTTTTTCACCTCTTCTGGAACTTTGATTTCCTGTTTCTTTTCATCCTTTTTTTCATGAACTTTGGCAAAGTCAAAATTGAATTTATTATCATTTTTTCTCAGAATTTCATTTTCATTAGCAACTAGTAAAACCTTTACTCCGTCTCTTTCTACTAAACCATTCACATAACCAAGTAAATTGGTGATATTGATATTACTTCTTTCAACATCCTCTAGAATGAGCAATTTATCTTTTAGATTAACCGATTCATACAATTCACTTAAATCATCGTCAGATAATCCCAAGTTAATACCAGCTAGACCTGTGATATTTTTTATTACATTTTTTGCAATCACTTTTCCTGTAGTCACCGTTTCCGAATGTTTTCCACCTAAAGTATGCATTCTTAACTCCATGTATATACTTTTACTAATCATGGAAATATCATCTAGCCCATATAGTGACACTACAACAGAAGTTGCATTATGCTCCTTCAAAAAAGGAACCAATTTATTTTCAATATAGTAGGTCTTCCCAGATCCCCATTCACCAGTAAGCATAATGGCGGTCCCAGTCTTATCTTTTAATAAATAGTGTAATATATAATTATTTAACCCATTAATTGTCATATTCCCACCTTACCTTTATAACTTCCTAAAGCAAAAACTAAATTAATTGCAATAATTCTTCGATGCGAGCAGCTATACGTTTTTGTTCGGCAATTGGTGGCAACGGAATCACAGCTGACGCAACCTTATCTTTATTAAGATTGTCTACAGTAGCACCAGACGCTTTTTGTGAAAACTGGTCAAATGCATATTTTGATGATAATAACCAATATAAGTAATCTAAATCAAAAACTTCTTTTGTATTCCTGAGTAGTAACCAACCATCGTGTATGCAACCTTCAATTTGTGATATATATGGTCTACCAAAACTCATAGAATTAGTTAACAAAAAATCTCCTGGATATACTTTTCTGCTTTTTCTTTCCCCTTCAGGTTTGATTTTTTCCTTTGTTTGTACTATATATTTTCCATCCTTAGCAACATCACCTATTTTAATCCAGTTTATGCCGTCTTCTGCATCAGTTAAAAATGCCTTTATTGGTCTTGGCGACCCTCCCCGCTCGATTTCCATAGCCCATCCTAATCTAATCCATCTCCAATTTTTAGGAATGGATAAAGTTTTTTCTTTATCCGTTATTTTTTCATCCCCAACTAATTCTTCTGCAATTCCATCTTCTGGTAACTGTGATGTTAATTTACCTTGAATTCCTTCATCAATTATTTTGTTTCTAAACAATTCACAATCTGATATAAGTTTTTCTTGTAATTGTTTTATTGAAACCGAATACACATTTTCACTAAATTGATTGTTTATCAAAGCCTTTCTGATTACCGATACAGCTTCTACTATCCCCTCTGATTCTTCTTGGATATCTTCTAGCACTTCAGTTATATTCCTTTCATCTTTTTCTTCAAGATTTATCCACTTAAAATCAAGATTGCTCGCAGCTTTTATTTCTTTTTCTGAAAAGCATCTCCACCTTCCATTTGGATTTGTAACCTCATCGTATGAAGCAACTCTATCATTTTCATGTCCAGAGCAATAAGAATCCACGAAATCTTGCAAATGAGCCCTAGTCATAGGTTTGGTCACTAATGTATGTTTAACTCCTGTTCTATAGTCATATACCCAAATATCTTTTGTGGGCTCACCTTTCTCAAAAAATAACACATTAGTTTTTACACCATTTGCATAAAAAATTCCTGTTGGCAATCTAAGAATAGTATGTAAATTAAAATCTTTAAGAAGCTTTTCTCTTACTTTTTCAGTTGCATTTCCATCTGCTAAAACACTATCCGGCAGAACCACTCCCACTCGTCCACCTGTTTTTACTATCGACATGATATGTTGCAAAAAATTAACCTGATTATCTGGTGTTTTCACAAAATCCGGACGATTTGTTGACACCTCAACACTACCCTGTGGTCTTGTTCCAAATGGTGGATTAGCCAGAATAACCTGGTACATCTTATCTGATGTATCGATAAGCGAATCCTGATATGCGATAGGGCTCTTATTTACACCGATGTCATGAAGATACAGATTCATAGATGCAAGTGTTACAACTAATGCTGTATTATCCGCACCGAATAAAGCATGATTCTTTAGGAACTTCTGTTTTTCCATATCCTTGCTCTGACCTTTCATATGGTCATATGCAGCAAGAAGGAAACCACCAGTTCCACAAGCAGGATCTGCTACTGTCTCATCAATTTTTGGATCTACCACTTCGACAATCGCTTGAATAAGTGCTCTTGGTGTAAAATACTGTCCAGCACCGCTCTTCTTATCCTGTCCATTTTTCTCTAAAATAGATTCATAGATTGCACCCTTTAAGTCGCCTTCCATCATGTACCAGTCTTCACCAGCCACCATTTCGATAACCTTTGCAAGCATAACCGGTCTATCAATCTTATTACTTGCTCTTGTGAAGATAGTTCCAATAAGACCTTCGTCCTTTGAAAGTTCATCAAGAATTTCCTCATATTTGTCAACAAGGTCTGTACCACTTAAGTCACACAAATCTTTCCATTTGTAGCCTTCCGGGATTGAACTTCCAAGTCCTAATTCTTCTTTTTCGTTATCCATTTTCAGGAATAAAATATATGTAAGCTGTGTGATATAGTCTGTGAATCCAACACCTGCTGCCGCCATAACATTTGCTATATCTCCAACCTTTTTAATTAATGCTGCTTCGCTTTTTTGATTTGCCATACTATGCCACCTTTAATATAAATTTTGAAAGCGTCTGAATCTCACTAGCCAATGTAGCACCACCAAAACTCTTAACTGCTCTCTTCCATAATTCTGTATCAGTTTCATTAAGTTCCATAACAGTAATTGCACCATCATTAATGATGTATTCTGCAATTTGCTGCATAATATCCTTCTGGTCTTCTGTAAGTACACGCTGCGCGCGACCACAATACAAGCTGAATCTCTGTGCATATCCATTGATAAGACTTGTGAGTTTCTGATTTTTCTTATACGCATAACGCACTATCTGAATAAGATTTGTAAGTGCATTTACATTAGCCTTGCCATCAAGTGCTTCTACATCTCCTTGTTCATCCAGAAGCTTATAGTTCTTCCATATCTGATATGCTCCATACTGTCTGCTTTCAGCTAACAACCTATCCTGCAATTCCATAAGCATTTCATGTGTGATAAGCGTATCCTCTGAATTATAAATAATACGTAGAGCTTCAATACTATCTTTATTATCATCAAGGTATTTTTCAAAATTCTCGATATATGTCTTTGCAGATTCCTTTGAGAAACCAGCATAAAGTACCTTGTCATCATCACCAGATTCCACCATATAACCACGCTGCATTTCAAGTAACTTATTTCTCGCCTGAAGATTTCCAATCAAACAATAGATAAGTGCCATTCTTGCAGTATTGTCATGGGATGGACTAATATACTCAACCAATGTTCCCTCTGCAAATGCAGTATTAATATCATTTGCAAGCTTTCTTGGTGCGAAACCATAACTTGTAATAAAGTAATCAAGGTGTCTTCCAAAGAGAACGCTTTCTTCATAACGTCTGTTAATAGTTGAACAATAATCCCTAAGAAGCATAAGGTTATCATCGCTTACTTCGTTGTGTGCAAGTCTTTCTAATAAGTGTTCCAATGATAATGGTCTCTTTGGTCCAGGTCCTACTCCCGGCTTTGGAATATGCTTTTCAGACTCCGTTACTCCTACTGCATCCACTATGTAATAGCATTCCTTCGTATCTGCATTTGGAGTAACTTCCTTTAACTTATCATCGCTGATAATACGGCATCCTCTACCCTTCATCTGTGTATAAAGAACATCAGAATGAACATCCTTCATAAAGAGAACCACTTCCAAAGGCTTAACATCTGTACCGGTTGCAACCAATGTAACGGTAACTGCAATTCGGAAATCCTTTGTAGTTCTTAAATCCGTTATCAATGCATCTGAATCCCCTGCTGTATATGTGATTTTCTGAACATAATTCTTAGGCAAGGTATTGTTCTCAAATTCCGTCTTAAATACATCCTCTGCAATCTCTACAATTTCAGCTGCGTGGTTATCATCCTTCGCAAATATAAGAGTTTTAGGTATGAATTCCCACTTCTTGTCACGCTCTGGATATAAATCTTCATAAATAGCCTTTTTATAAGCGAGTAATACTTCTCTAATCTGATTTTTATTAACTACAGACCTATCAAGTTCTGATGAACCATATTCAACTGTAATTGGAGCTGCATGTGTTTCTGATTTTCCAGTTCTTTTCGCTGTTTCAACAACTTTAGCTCCCTGTTCAATCGTTCCACCATGTGCGGTAACATCCGTAATAATTCTATAAATTCTCGATGGCACATTGACACCATCTACGATAGAATCTTCATACTTATAATTTTCGATAATATTGTTATTGAAGAATGCATATGCCTCTGGTGTAGGAGTTGCTGTAAGACCTAATACCGTTGCTCCTGAAAAATAATCTAATACTTTTTTCCACTTTCCATAAATGGATCTGTGACATTCATCCACGATAATGAGTTGAAAATAATCTGGAGGAAGTTTCAAATCATTACAAAGTTCTACAACTTCTTTACTTTCTTTTTCCTCATTCTTCTTTGCAAGCTCATCCTCTTCATCTTCATTGCCATCTTGAATTGCCTGACCTGTGAGTACTGCAAAAAGTTTTTGAATTGTTGAAATCACTATATCTGCGTTTACATCATTTTCTTTTCTTAATCGTTTGATAGTATATAGGTTGCCCATTTGCTGCATATTTTCAGTTCTGTCAAACAAACTGAATTCTGACAGTGCCTGCTTTGCAAGGTTATTTCTATCCGCTAAAAATAAAATTCTCTTCGTCTGTGTATAATTCAACAATCTATATGAAGCTAAGCAGGCAAGATATGTCTTACCAGACCCCGTAGCTAGTACCGCCAAATTCTTTTTATTACCCAGTTTCAAGGATTCTTCCAACTTAGTCTCAGCCTTATACTGGCAGTCACGAAGTCCTCGCTTCTCAAGTAGTGGAAGTGCTCCGTACTCAGACTTCTTTCCAATTATCTGAAGCATCTTCTTTGGAGAGTGCATCTGTGACAGTTCTTCATATTCGCTATCTTCCACAAGCATATTTTTGAAATATATTTTATTTCCGTTGGCCATATATACTAATGGAATTAATTTTTCAAACCACAGCGCATACCAAGACTGTGGTGATACCGCATAATCCTCAGCCTGTTTCTTTACTTCATCACCTAACGGATTTTCTTCTCTTTTTGCCTCTACAACTGCAATTGCTTTTCCATCAACAAACAGAAGATAATCACTTTCCGTATTACCAACCATCAAAGCTTCCTTTACAGCAGTCGTACTGTTAGGCAAATATTCATTTCTTGAAATGATATCCCAGCCGGCGTTTCTTAGCTGTTTATCGATTTTCACACGTGCTTTTTCTTCCGGTAACATAGCATCTTCCTTTCTGGATTTCACTACCACATCTATACTCTATCAGATTAGCTGTCCTTTTTTACGGACTCTATCTGCACAATATCATCAAATCCACAATTTAATTCCACACAAATACGTGCAAGCACACCCATTGATACCTGCTGGTCATTATTCATTTTTGTAAATGTACTTGGTGCAATCTGCGTCTTCTTTCTTAAGTCAGTTTTGCTCATTTCACGATCTATGAGCATCTTCCATAAGGGTTTATATGTTATTTTAATTTGAGTTTCTGACATGTCATTTTCCTCCATATTTCTCACGTCAAAACAGCCTATAATACTGCATTATATTATACACTAGTTCTTTCTAATTTACAATTATAACTTTTGAGTTCTCGAAATTACTTTTGCATAAAAATACCGTCTTGCACCTGGAATTTACTCCTGAATTTACTTCTGCACAAGACGGTTATCACCATGATATATTCTATTCTTCATTCTTTCTTCTTGTGGATATCTTTCCAAAATACACACCGGCTTCAGCCAGCTCATTCTGACTTCTACATCTATTATATTCAGCTCTGATAACTGCCTCCACAGCCTCTCTTCCGAATTGATCAAGTCTTGCATACTTCAGTGCATATTCTGTAAGGTCATCTTCCACCTGTGACAAAGCCAAATCTTCCATAGCCGCTTCATCTATTACAGGCGCAGATGAATCATCTGACTTTCCCATAATATATTCGATACGCTTCTGGAATATATCGCTCATCTTACTTAATGTTTCAAATCCAGGAGTTCTGGTATCGGTCTCCCAAGTAGATACCGTACCCTTTGTTATACCAAGTGCCTCTGCAAGTGCAGTCTGCGTCATGCCATTTTCTTTACGAAGTTCCTTAATTCTTTCACCCATTGTCATGATTTGTCACCTTCCTTCTATATTAAAGTATGCTAATTTCATCACTTTGTCAACAAAAATAATTACTTTTGTAAACTTTTAGTATTGACAGGTAATGAACAGTAATATATACTAGCATCATCAAAGTATGCCAATATCGTTACTTTGATAACAAAATAAAGAAGGAGGAATCATTACATGCAGAAACCAACAATCAGTGTTCCTGAAATGGCAGCGGAGTTAGGAATCGGCTTAACCAAGGCATATCAACTTGTTCACGAGCCTAACTTTCCCACCATTCGAATAGGAACTCGCATCCTTATTCCGGTTGACCGTTTTCACGAATGGTTAACGCAGGAATCCAAGGGAGGTGAAGCCAGTGAAGGAAAACACTAATTTACCTTTCCCTCTTACCATCTACCAGGCAGATTGCTGTGGTAATGCTAAGATCACCAAATATCCTATCGTGGTTAGTCCACCGGATATTGCTTCTCTTATTAATGCCATAAGCCATGACCACACTTTTATCTCATTTAAGGATAATAGGCGAAGTGTCACGAACTACATCGGCACAGATGTAATCACAGCCGATTGTGATAACAATCATTCTGATAATGAAGAAGATTGGTTCACAGCTGAGGACATTTTTAATAAGTATCCTGGTGTAAAGCTAATTATCACTACTAGCAGACATCATATGAAATGGAAAGATGGTAAATCCCCTCGTCCCCGTTATCATATTGTATTCTATGTCGGACATATATTATCCACTGTCACAAAATACACTGCTCTCATCCAAAAGATTCAGGCAGATTTTCCAATATATGATACCAACGCAATGGACGGTGCAAGATTTTTCTTTGGAAATCCTGACACAGAAGTTTTCATCCAAGATGGTTCTCTTACCATCACTGATTACTTACATATGTTAGAATCCGAGGAAGAAGCCTTCGCCAATATGGATGAAGAAATCCACGAGGGTACTCGCAACAAAACCATGTATCGAAAGGCTGTATGCTTACTAAAGCGCTATGGCGATACAGAAGAAATGACAACTAAATATTATGCAGAAGCTGAAAAATGCATTCCAAGGCTTGAAGACAAGGAACTTTATACAATTTTAAGTAGCGCTCGCAAGTATTATAAAACTGCGATTGCCACGAATCCAAGTTATATAAGTCCCGAAGAATACAATGGAACTAAAGAACCACAGTGGGAAGTGCCAATTCCATTCGATAACATCGAAGTTCCAGATTTCCCTATAGATGCATTACCATCTGATGTTGGCGATTACGTTGTTGCTCTATCCGAGCAGAATCAAACTCCGGTGGACATGACGGCTACTATATCACTAGCAGTACTTAGTGTAAGCAATCAGGGGAAAGCACAGGTACAACCTAAGCCCGGATGGAAAGAAAACACCAATGTATATTGTGATGTTATCCTACCACCATCCGAAAGGAAGTCCGCGTCCCTTAGTGGAGGTACTTATCCTATTGATAATTATGAAGCTGAAGAAAATATGAATAACGCTTATGCAATTGAACAAAGTAAAACAAGACTGCGTGTTCTTGAAAAGAGGCAGAAAACCATTGAAGATATGGTTGCCAAAGGCAAAGCTGAAATGTCCGAGTTAGATAAAATAGCAAAGGAAATCACCGATTTTCACGAGGTAAAACCTTTGAGATTATACACGGATGATATTACACCCGAAAAAATAGCTTCTGTCTTAGCCGAAAACGATGGCCGCGCAGCTATCATTTCATCCGAAGGTGGAATCTTCGATATTCTTTCTGGTATCTATACCAAGAATGTAAATATCGACGTTATTCTAAAAGGATATTCGGGTGATGCTCTTCGTGTAGATCGTATTGGAAGAAATAGCATTACAGTTATGAATCCAACTCTCACACTTATGCTTATGGTTCAGCCAAGCGTCCTTTCCGGTCTTATGGCCAACAACACATTTCGCGGGCGCGGTCTTACAGCAAGATTTCTTTACTGTATGCCTAAGTCCAATGTAGGTCGCAGGAAGTATTACTCCACTCCCGTTCCAGAAGATGTTGCCAAGCGCTACGAAGCTGTCATCCGCAATATGTTAGAGGATGAGTATCCTGAAACACCCGAGATTATCACACTATCCCCGGAAGCCGATGCAGCACTCGCTTCATTTGCAGATGAACTTGAACCTAAACTAACTAATGAATACGCAGACATCTGCGACTGGGTTGGTAAGCTTGTTGGTAACACCGCTCGAATCGCAGCTCTTCTTTGCAGAGCTTCTGTATATAGAAGTCACGATTTTCTCGATGAACCAGAACCACTTGTAATCAGTGGTGAAATCATGAACAATGCTATTCGCATTGGAAGATACTATCTGGAGCATGCAAAAGCAGCATTCTCTCTTATGGGTGCTGACAATGTTGTAAAACAATGTAAATATGTATTAAATGCAGTAACATCCGCAAGACTTACTGAATTTACAAGACGAGACATCATGCGACTCTGTCGCTCTCTTAAGAAGGTAGAGGATGTACAGCCGGTTCTTGACCACTTGGCAGAATATGGCTATATCGCATTAAAGGACAGCGACACCTATACCGGCAAAGGAAGGCGTCCCGCATCCATATATCTTGTCAATCCATATCTCTATCAAGGTAAGGATTGATATGTGTCCTTTCAGTCCTTTGTCCTTACTGTATAAGAATAACACCAATAAAAGAAATGAAACCATATATCTTTTATTTATAATAATTCTTATCATTGGTGGACACGTGACACAACGGACACTTTCCCGCACCTATACAATTGGTGCATTCATGAAAATCAGAGTCAATCATTCGTAAAAATTCAAATCAAAGTCAATCAGAGTCAAACTCAGACAATCTTAGACAACAATCCCAAAAGGTGACAATAGAATACTAACCACGAAAGGAGGACTACTCTTATGCGTATGCAACCAGTATGCCAGCATTTGAGAGAGCTTCGCAGACAGCTTGGTGATAAGTATGAAATCACGATTATCGACCTCGAGCATGTTATCCGTAGAGATTTCGGAAACGGCTACGATGTAGAAATCAGTGGTGTCAATACTTCCAGTCGCAAGCGCAAGGCAAATCTCTATGTATGGAAAGACAAGCAACACATCGTTGAGAAAGTATTTCGTGTTTCTCAAGATGACATTGGTAATGTCGTTGATGGTTTGTATGAAAAGTATAAATCATTGTAATTACTATCATATTTACCTTTGAACCAGCAATTGCTAGACCCTAGGGGCCCTATTTATCCCTACGAACAACTACTTGGAAAACGATGACCGGGTACGATGTACAAAAATTGCGAATTCAAAGGTAAAAAACCTAAAAATCAAGCAGAAATGGAGGAACTATCATGTCAAAAGATGGTACAACTCGTGGCGGACAGAGACCTGGCGCAGGTAGAAAGCCTAAAGCTGTGACAGAAAAATATGCCAATGGTAATCCCGGCGGACGCAAGCTTACTGTTATGGATTTCGGTGATACTACAGAAGCGCTACAGGGTGTTGAAATGCCACCAGTCAAAGATTATTTAAAAGCAACTCAGAAAGACGGAACTATCACCTGCGCAGAAGAAATCTTCAAGGAAACTTGGAGTTGGCTCCATGAACGCAAGTGTGACCACATCGTAACCAGTCAACAGATTGAATCCTATGCTATGTCCGTAGCACGTTGGATTCAATGTGAAGAAGCAATCACACAATTTGGTTTCTTAGCCAAAAAGCCAACAGGAACTGTAACATCCTCCCCATATGTAAATATGGCAAGAGAATATATGAAGCAGGCAAATGCTGCATGGTTTCAGATTTACCAGATTGTGAAAGAAAACTGTTCTGTGGATTTCTCTGGGCCATCTCCACAGGACGATGCGATGGAAAGACTCCTTCGCGCACGTGAAGCCCACAGATACTAATTATATGGAGGTATATAAAAAATGAATAAATATTATAACGAAACAGTTGATACTTTAAAGGCACGCCTTGATAAGATGACGGAAGAATTTAATGGCGCAAAATCTGCCGCTACTAAAAAGACAGCAGATGACACAGCTTACAGAAAGGCATTCTTTGACCACTTGCACACAGGCATGCCAACCAATGAACTTAAGGAAGGCAGCGATGGTGCTGGTGGATATCTTGTTCCAGATAGCTACGATAAAGAACTTGTGCAGGCACTTTCCGAAAAGAGCATCCTTCGCGGACTTGCTACAACTATCAGTACTACTCACCGTCTCAAAATTCCTACTGTCAACTCACATGCGGCAGCATCTTGGGTACAGGAAGGTGGCTCATTTGATTTCGGTGATGAGACATTCGGACAGATTGTTATCGATGCCTATAAACTTGGTGATGCAATCTTAGTTTCAGACGAAATGCTCGAAGATTCCGGCATTGACCTCGAAGCCTACATCAAGGAATCTTTTGGCGAAAGACTTGGTATTGCTGAAGAATATGCATTCTTCAATGGTGATGGCAATGGCAAGCCTACTGGCATTGCATATCAAGCAGATGTTGCACGCAAGGTCGCATCTATTGATGAACTCACTTTAGATGATATGATTGACCTTTACTATTCTGTAAAAACTCCGTACCGTAAAAATGCGGTATATATCATGTCAACCGATGCTTATCTTCGCCTTAGAAAGATTAAAACATATAATGGCCGCCCTGCTTGGACAAGCAATATTAAGGACAATACACCTGACCAGTTATTAGGCACTCCTGTATATGTTACGGATGCATTAAACAGTGAAGATCCAGAAGCAAATCTCTGTGACACTCCTGTTCTCTACGGTGATTTCAGTTATCTCTGGATTGCAGAAAGGGGCAAGCGTACCATGAAACGTCTCGTAGAACGTTTCGCTGACCGCGGATTTGTAGGATACACTGTCACCGAACGTGTGGATGCAAAGCTTATGCTTCCTGAAGCTGTAAAGTGCATCAAATTAGAATCAAAATAAAATCAGAGTCAATCTTTTCGTAAATCAAAGTCAAAAATAGTCAAATAGCAGGGATTATCAATCCCTGCGCGCCAATCATGGTCAATCCGAGGGAATCTTACTCGAAGGGAGACCTATACAATGTTTATTAATACAGAAAATGAATTTGACTATTATCGCGCCCAGAAAATCACAGATTCTCTTCTTTCTTCTGGACTTATTTCCTTGTCAGAATATAACAAAATAACTTCTTTAAATCGCCTATATTTCTCACCATTTCTGGCGGATATCATGCCCGTTCTTCGTTGCTATCCACCAAATGAAGAGGTAATATGTGACACTACCAAAGGAGGCGAATTAGATGAAGAAAGTAACTAAGATTGCAGAAAATGTATCACCGCAATCGCAAACCAAACTAAAAGTTGCAGCCTATTGTCGTGTATCAACGGACAATAGCGCCCAGCTCGAAAGTCTCGATGCCCAAAGGAAACATTACGAGACTTATATCACCAGCCGAAAAGACTGGGAATATGCCGGCATCTACTATGATGAAGGTATTACAGGCACCAAAACAGAAAAGCGTACAGAACTCAATCGGCTGATTGCAGACTGTGAGCGTGGACTGATTGATTTTATCATTACAAAGTCTATCAGCCGCTTTTCTAGAAAAACAACCGACTGCCTTGAACTTGTGAGGAAACTTCTTGATATGAATATTCCTGTATTTTTTGAAAAGGAAAATATCAACACCGGTTCAATGGAAAGTGAATTATTCCTATCCATTTTAAGTAGCATGGCCGAGGAAGAATCTGTATCCATTTCTCAAAATAACAAATGGGGCATACAGAAACGATTCATGGATGGCACTTACAAAATCAGCTATCCACCTTATGGTTATACTTGGGATGGCGAAAATATGGTTATTATTTCTGAGCAGGCTGCTGTTGTAAAAAGAATATTCTCCGATGCTCTTGCCGGCATAGGAACACAAGCTATTGCAACTGCATTAAATAACGAATGCGTACCTACCAAGAAAGGCGGACGCTGGACTGGCACTTCCGTTCGTGGCATTCTCACCAATGAGAAATATACTGGCGATGTCATTTTCCAAAAGACCTATACGGATTGTAATTTCAACCGTCATACCAACACAGGTCAAAAAGACCAATATATGATGACAGATCACCATGAGGCAATTATTAGCCACGAAGATTTTGAAAAGGTTTCTTCTCTACTGCATCAACATGCTACAGAAAAAGGTATTTCCAAAGGCAGCATAAAATATCAAAACAGATATGCCTTTTCCGGGAATATCATTTGCACCGAGTGTAACAACAGTTTCAAGCGAAGAATCCACTCTTCTAGCAAGAGCAAATATGTTGCCTGGTGCTGTAATACTCACCTCGAAAATCCAAGTAAATGCACCATGCTTTACATTCGGGATGATGATATAAAATGCGCTTTTACAACAATGATGAATAAGTTGATTTACGGACACCGTTATGTGCTAAAGCCTTTATACGAAGCACTTAATGATAGTTGTGCAGAGGATAACATAAACCGCATTAGAGAATTAGAAATCTTACTGTTTCAAAATGCCGAGCAGAAAGAGACATTAACCAAATTGATGGCACAGGGCTATATAGACCAGGTGCTCTTCAATCGAGAATGTAATGCTCTTTCCTTGCAAGCAGAGAACTATAAATCTGAAAAAGAGTCTCTTTCCTTAAATGTTCTCGAAGGAAATGCAAGACTTACAGAGCTCACTTCACTCCTGCATTTTGTCAAGCGATCTTCCATGCTCACAGAATACGATGAAGACCTATTTAAGCAATTTGTAAAACGAATCATTGTATTTTCTAGGGATGAGATAGGCTTTGAACTTAAATGCGGATTATTACTAAGAGAAAGGATGTGACACTATGGGACACACACCATACGGATATACAATCACAAATGGCATTGCAGTTATTGACGAAACCGCTGCTACAAGAATCAGATGCTTATACAAGAATTACCTAGCTGGCATGTCGCTTACAGATGCCGCTAAAAATGCAGGTATTGAAACCTATCATGGTACTGCCAAAAGATTACTTACCAACACACATTACATTGGCGATGAATTCTATCCAGCTATCATTGATAAAAATACATTTGCACTTGCCGCGCAAGAACTTCGTAAACGCGCAGATAAATTAGGACGCACTAATAAGGTTCCAAAAGTATTAACCAAATACGCACCTACACATTTTTCTATAAAAAAGGCCGATGATAATTTCCCTGATTCATTTAAGCAGGCAGAATACATCTACAGTCTTATCGAAAGCGAGGTATTATAATGGCAAATGTTATGGTAATTCCGGCAAAGCCACAAGTCGGAAATAATATAAAGCAAAGTGAAAAGCCAAAGCTTCGTGTCGCAGCGTATTGCCGTGTCAGTACAGACAGCGATGAGCAAGCTACCAGCTACGAAGCTCAGATTGAGCATTATACAGAATATATCAAGAGCCATCCAGAATGGACTCTCGCAGGTATATTTGCTGATGATGGCATTTCTGGAACCAACACGAAAAAGCGTGAAGAATTCAATCGCATGATTACAGAATGTGATGCCGGCAACATCGATATGATTATCACCAAATCCATCAGCCGATTCGCCAGAAACACACTGGATTGCCTAAAATATATTAGACAGCTCAAAGAAAAGAATATCCCTGTATTCTTCGAAAAAGAGAATATCAATACTTTAGATGCCAAGGGCGAAGTACTCATAACCATTATGGCTTCACTCGCACAACAAGAATCACAGTCCCTCAGTCAAAATGTAAAAATGGGTATCCAATACCGCTACCAACAGGGCAAGGTACAAGTAAACCACAATCGTTTCTTAGGCTATACCAAGGATGCCGAAGGTAATCTTATCATCGACCCAGAACAAGCTGAAACAGTAAAGCGAATCTACCGTGAATACCTTGAAGGCTCTAGTATGGATAAGATTGCAGCCGGACTGGAAGCCGATGGATTACTCACTGGTGCAGGTGGAAAAAGGTGGCATACAAGCACCATAAATAAAATTCTTCAAAATGAAAAATATATGGGCGATGCACTTTTACAGAAAACCATCACAACGGATTTCCTTACCAAAACAAGAATAAAAAATAATGGTTCTGCCCCTCAATACTATGTTGAGAATGACCATGAAGCCATTATTCCAAAAGATATATTCCTATTGGTACAGGAAGAACTTGTAAGAAGACGTGGCATTAAGAAAGACCACAATGGCCGAGCCTGCTCCTACACTTCCAACCATATTTTTTCTAAGATGGTTATCTGTGGAAACTGCGAAGATTTCTTCCGAAGAATTCATTGGAATAACCACGGTTGCAAATCCATCGTATGGCGCTGTTCCAGCCGCCTTGACCGTTCACGAAGCACCATCCCTTGTACGGCTAGAACTGTAAACGAAGAAGAATTAAAGAGCATTGTCATCCGGGCTATCAACGAAGTATTTGCTTCAAAAAAGGATTATTTGAAAGTACTGCAAAACCACATTGCACAGGTAGTCAAAGAATCTGCTGCCATTTCGGAAATTGAAATTGATAAGCATCTTCTGGAACTCCAGAAAGAACTCATCAACAAAGCCAACAACAAGGAAGAATACAATTCCATCGCAGAAGAAATCTTCCACTACCGTGAACTTAAGCAAAAGACTCTCACCGACGGTGCTACCCGCGATGACCAGGTTAACAGGCTCAAAGAACTCTATGATTTCATAAAATCACAATCCACTGAACTCACCGAATTTGACGAATCTCTGGTCAAAAGAATGGTCGAGAGAATCGTGGTATATGATGATAAAGTGTGCGTTGAGTTTAAGTCCGGAATGACGGTGGAGGTATAGTTTTCAAATATCAGAGGTGCTATAACTAAAGCACCTCTGAAACTAATTCTATTTTTACAAGTTTTATCTTTTCCTTTGGAGTAATAATATTTCTTTCATGTTGATAATATATATCTTTTCCACAACACTTCTTATATTTTATTCCACTTCCGCAAGGACATTTATCATTTCTTCCCGCAATGCTCTTATTCCTTCTCGTTTCAATTTTACTGTCTATTTCAAACATCTGCAAAAAAGGTAATCCAAGTTTGAGAAATTCATCCAATTTCTTAAACTTTTCGCTTTCCGGTCTATCATCATCTGAAGGCTCAATAATACATCGTTTGTCTTCCGGATGACTAACTAAACAAACTGCTTGAATCGTTTTTATTTCATCAATATGTTCAATCGCTGGTTTTCCCCAATAAAGATTCCCCTTAATATGAGAGCACGCAAGACTTTGCATTGATTCTCCACATATACTGCAATGTGACTTTGAAATAACATACTCACTACTCGCAAACACCTTATAAGGATACATGTTTTCATATTTCAATAGCAACTCCAATATAACTGGCAATTCCAGTCTGTCTTCCGCAAATTTTCCTATATACTGTATGTCATCTATACAGTCTTGTAACCTAGACCAAGAAGACTTATAACTACGCTCTTGTAACAGTGAAAAATACGACATCAGGTGGCAAAACAATAAAAAATAGCATTTAAAAACGTAATTTGAATTTGCCAATTTTTCATTATTTTCATTTTCAGCAATTGTGAAAATCTCTTCAAACGAGACATTGCATAACTCTAATTCTTTTTGGGGATTATCAAAATCATTCAAATATAATCTGTTTTTAACTTCATTCAACTGCTTACATATATAATTCACTTGCTGCAAATCAGCGCGTTCAATAAAATATCTCAGCATTATTTTCCTCACATATCATTTAAATCTATTTTTTCAAAAGATTCCTTAAATGCAACTGCATCACCTTTATAATGTAATGATTTTTCTTTTCCTTTTGATTTTACTATAAATGTTACATCTACTTGAGTTTCTTCCTTCTCACGTCCTTTACGCTTCTCCGCAATATAATTGCATACCATATTAATAGCAAACGGCAATAGTATATTAGATGCCACCCATATCACAGGCATCCATATATCAAAAGAGTGCAACGAACGCACACTAATATCTCCATCTGCCAATACATCATAAGTATGCTCCGCATCATTTAATCGACAATATTTGATAAAATCAATTGTCTCCTGTGCAAAATAATACTCTTTGTCTTGATATTTACTCGGAACAACAAGAAAATCTTTTGTTTCAAATTTCTCTTTTGTTTCATCTGAAGCATTACAAATATCAAAATATTCATTAAAATCAGCTTTAGTATCTTTTATAATCAAATCCATCTTAAAACCTCTCTATTTCTTTCCACTATCCATAAAATTAACACAATCCTCACATTTCAAGCTACACTCTTGCATCTCATATATGTTGGGATTTCTTTGGACTCCAATATATGGAATACCTTTATTATTGCAAAAATCTATTATTTCCTTTCTCTTTTCACTCTGCATACGATTTCCTAAATACACTCTAGTTATAGGAAAGAATTCCACATTACAATTATCACCATTCTTCTCACTTAACGGAAGAAGTAATCTCCATTCATTCTGAAATGCCCAATCAATACTTTTTCTTAATGCACCATTAAAATAAATATCCCATAAATATTCTTTATTCTTATTTCTATCTTTCCACTCTACCAATTCTTTTGTAATATTGGGACGCGTTTTACAATAGACCATTGGAAACAAATTGTAGAATAGGTCTTTATATTTTTCGTCATTTGGAAGTACAGTATATTCGATGCAAAAACCATTATGGCAATCTGCATATTTTCCCCACATTAATTGTGAATATGGCGTTGTTGCGAAACATGATATTCTAAATGTATTTCTCAATTCTTCCATATACTCTTGATATTCTTCCGAAATAATTTTCGAGACAACTTGTCCAATATCTTAATTTTCTGATAATCCTATTTCAATTTTATTTATGAAAATCTCATTAGACATCGATTCTATTTCAGAAGTTGGTGACACTGTAAAAATATGATCAAAATCCTTATTTTTCTCAACGGATTCTTGAATTGCTTTTAACAGCTCTATGCCAATATTTTCTATCGTTTTGCTTTCATCAACAGGTAATCCGCATCTTCTACAGTATTCTAAAAGACGATATTTATGGTAGTCATAATAGTCAATATTAATCTCAGAATCATAAACATCATCAAATAGACTCGGCGATTGCATGTACACTGTATTATTCTTTAATGCAATCATTGAATAATTCACTTTGCTTCCTTCTTTATCATTTTCTGCATTTGAAAAATATTTATATAACCTTAATGGCATATTTATTTTGGATCTATATAAAAACTCATCATATCCCATCTTTTCTACATCTTCCAAGGTCATAAATGCACCATTAATAACACAACACGTAGATGCTAATTGCGGTGCCAACTGTTGTATATTCATTATTAATTCCGATAAATCCATCTTTCTTCACCTCGCATCCAATCCACAGTCTCAGATACCCACTATCCAATCAGCCTACCCAACCATCAATTCTAGCGACATATCCATCCTGCAAAACAAAAATCCGAGCCTTTTCATCAGTTAGGCTTTTCATCCTAACCTCCGAAAAAGCCCGGAAATAAGCCATTTTCTTATTTTTACTTATCTTTCCTTGACATCAAAATCACTGTCTCCACATGCCCCGTATTAGGAAACATATCAACGCAACAGCACTTCTCCACCTTATATCCTCTCTCCTGCAGAGTAACAAGGTCTCTTGCAAGCGAAGTAGGCTTGCATGAAATATACACCATTCTGTCAACACCATAATCAATAATCTTCTCAAGTGCCTTAGGGTGGATTCCGTCACGAGGCGGGTCAAGTACGATAAAATCTGGCTTAATCTCAATATTATCAAGTGCCTTTAAGACATCATCTGCAATGAATTCACAGTTAGTAAGACCGTTCTGGGCTGCATTCTTCTTGGCAGCCTCAACAGCTTCCGCAACAATCTCAACACCGATAACCTTGCTGGCAACTGGAGATAACATCTGCGCAATCGTACCAGTACCTGTATACAGGTCATATATAACTGGCTTGCTGCCAGCCACATCCCCAAATCCCCCAGAAAGCACATACTCCCGTGCCTTAGAATAAAGCACTTCTGCTCCAAGCGAATTGGTCTGGAAGAATGAGAACGGTGTTATCTTGAAACGCAGTCCAAGAAGCTCTTCCTCAATATAATCCTGACCATACAGAAGCTCAGTTCTTTCATTAATTACTGCATCTGCAAGGCTATCGTTAAATGTATGGAGAACACCTGTAAGAGTGCCCTTATATTCAATTGATGTCAGGCGGTTTACAAGCTCTGTGAAATCATGATCAATCTGAGTTGTTGTTACGATATCAACAAGAATCTGTCCTGTCTTTACTGACTTTCTTACAAGAAGATGACGCAGATACCCCTCGTGGCTTAACTTGTGCTGGAAAGGAAGCTCCTTCTCTATTGCATAATCCTGAACGCATGTAAGAATCTTTCTGTAATCCTCATCAATAATCTTACATTCTGTAACCGGAACAATATCATACATGCTGTTTCGTTTGTGAAGTCCGAGTGCAAGAGGTCCGTCCTTGTACTCATCGCCAAATGAAAATTCCATCTTATTACGGTATTCTTCTGTAACCGGACTTCCGATTATCCCCTCAAATGGAAACTCACCCGAAACAACTTCGCTAAGAAGCTTTTCCACCTGTGCGCTCTTAATCTTTAACTGTTCCTCGTAAGCTACTGTCTGGTAAGTGCAGCCACCGCATTTGCCAAAATGTGGACATGCCGGGTTGGTTTCAAGTGGACTCTTCTCAACAACTTCCATAAGTCTGCCTTCGCAGTGTCCTTTTCTTTTCTTATTCACGCAGAATCTGACAGTCTGTCCCGGAATTGCATTCTTTACGATTGCCTTTTCCTTCTGTCCGTCCTCATCTGTCACCCACACTGTCGCCTTGTTAGGGAAATCAACCTTTTCAACTTTGCCTTCGTATACGCTTCCTTTTTTCAATCTATACTCCATTCCGCACATGAATTGTGCCTGTTATTAACATATTAATAGTTTCTGGCAGCACTTATTCACATAACGGCATACCTTATATAATTTTATCAGAAAAATGTGCTAAAGTATAGTAGTCACATTTACTCCACCACGCTGACATTCTTTGCCTGCACTGCAGAATGTATTCTTTCAAGTACCTTGTCACACAGCCATGTATAAGCAGCCCCGGCAGCATTCAGTCCTATACGTAATGCAACTGCATAAGGCATTCCAAAAAGTCCCGCCGCAATTGATAATGCGCCAAATGTATTAAAAGCTGTCTGCCATGCATAACCAGCGGAATATCCGACTCCGATACCACCTATCATGCCTATATACGGATACATTGATTCTGGCAGTACTATATACATCACTGCAAAAATTGCACATCCAACAACATTAAACAATGCCCTGTTTCCAATTCTCTTATCAACATCTTTAGAAAACGGCAGACACACTGACATGCACGCAATTCCAATCCACATTGCCCTAGGCAGTCCCATCAGTGAAACAATCAGCATAGCGCTTGATACGATAAATGTAAGCTTAATGTACCATCTTGTCCTTGCTGAATTAATATTAAATTCCTTAAACAAATCCCAGAATGTTCTTCTATATGGTCTGTTCCTCTGATTCTTATAGAAAATAATCATGCATACTAACATCCCGGCAAGCAGTCCCACAACTCTCATCATATATTCATGGCCTGTGACATCATATCCCTGCAGCAAAAGATACCCAAGAACGAATGTTGAATGATTATACATAATTACATTGTGACATCCCATTATCATAAGAAGCATAATACACACAACATTTATTACAAATGCAGCAACTGGCGGTACCATATTGGAAACCCTCGGTCCTGCTATCAATATCGCATATATTCCCATTATCGAAATCAAACCATGTGATGTCTTAATTCCAAAATCCGCTTGTCTTAATACCAGCACCGCAAGAAGCACTGTAACTCCGGCAACACTATTATTATTCCCCAGCAGCTTACTGAATACTGTAACTACTGCGACGCAGAATATCATAACCAGATACACCTTAAAATTATATATAAGAATATGTCTTCTTTTCTCTTTAGAATCCTGTGTGTTCTTGATAAGCTGTTTTGAACCAGCCGAGCTTAACTGTAACTCCTGATAAAATGTCATAAATTCCCGATTTCCTTTCCTCCCCTTAAATTTTGCTTAATGACAGGGTTGAGTAATATAACACTGATTACACCTCTATGTCAATTAAGAAATAATTAAATATTATGCAATAAAAAAAAGCCACAACCGCTGACATATCCTAATGGACATATCAAGCCGGCTGTGGCTTTCAATCATATCGCACTTATTACATTACTTCTCGATGTCTTCATCCTCGAAATCATCGTCAAAATCTTCGTCTTCGAAATCTTCATCATCGAAGTCATCTAAATAATCTGGTGTAAAATATCTGTATACAGCATAAGCGATACCAGCAACTGCTGCAACTGCACCAACGATAGCAAGAACAGCTATGATAATTGTGCTGCACTTCTTGCAGCATTTCTTATCTTCATCTTCCTTCTTGCTAATAAGTTCTCCTAATTTAGTAGCTGCGATAAGCTCATCTAATTTTTCTTTACTCATAACAATATCTCCTTTCATACCACGGATTTAATAAATGTATTATAGCATAGCGTTAAACATTTGTCATTATAGTTTTTTAAGTCTGGCAAATCCTGCCAGCATTTTCTTCTGTCCGTACTCTGCAAATTCAACTGTTACCATATAGTCTCTTGCTGAATCCTCTATAGCAAGTACCTTTCCTTCGCCGAATTTCACATGGCTCACCATATCACCGACACTGTAGCCAAGTCCACCTGAAGATTTTGCACTTATATCTGCACCTCTTGCGGCACCTATTACATTTCTTGAAGATAAGCCGCTTCGTGTAGGCACTCCTGCATAAGCACTTCTTACAGAATCTGCCGGTGTCTTTCTCTTTTCTGGTTTCTTAAGGTCAAATAATTCCATAGGGTCTTTCCCAAATCCCGGATTAGAACCACCATTTATCTTAACCTTTCTTGAACTATATGTTCCTGCTGCCCTTCCGCCTGGTGTGCCACTTCCGTAGCTGCTAAGAATTGATCTGGCTGTTGCACGCATGTTAATGCCTGTTGTATCTGGCTCATCTGATGTCCCGCCATATGCAATCCTGCCTTTAGCATACCCACTGGAATTGTTTTCTATGTGCATATAATCCTTAGGAATTTCATTAATAAATCTTGAAACCTTATTCATCTGTGTTTCACCACGCACCATACGCGACTTGGCACTTGTAAGATTAAGTATTTTCTCTGCTCTTGTTATTCCAACATAGCACAGTCTTCTCTCTTCCTCAATCTCAGTTGAATCATCTGACACAATTGTCATATAGCTTGGGAAAAGTCCGTCCTCCATTCCTGTCATATACACAATTGGAAATTCCAGACCTTTCGCACTGTGCAGTGTCATAAGCATTACATGAGGCTCTGACTCATCAAGATTATCAATATCTGCAATTAATGCAACTTCTTCAAGAAGTCCTGAAAGTGTAGGCTCTTCGCCTGCTTCCTTACAGCCCTCCTCATAGCTTACTACCTTATTAATGAATTCATCCAGATTCTCGCGTCTTGCCTCAACCTCTTCCACCGTTTCATTCTGCGAAAGGCTCTCGATATATCCTGTATCCTCAATTACAGCCTCAGCAAGCTCCTTTAATGACATAAATTCTTCCTTGGCACGCAGTCTTCCAATAAGGTCAACAAATGGCTCTAACTTGGAAAGTGCCGCATTCTTTATTGTGTCAATATCCTTTGCATTGACAAGTGCTTCCCAGAAAGTAATATCATTAAAATCTGCATATTCCTGCAATCTGTCAATCGTAGTATTACCAATTCCTCTCTTCGGAACATTTATAATTCGCTTAACCGCCTGACCATCAAGACCATTATCAATAGTTTTAAGATAAGCAAGAATATCTTTGATTTCCTTTCGCTGATAGAAATTCTGTCCGCCATATATCTTATATGGAATGTTGTGAATCATCAGCTTTTCTTCGAGCGCTCTTGACTGTGCATTAGTTCTGTAAAGAATGGCAACATCATTATAATTCCAGCCATCCCTTACATACTCTGCAATACCACTCGCAACGCCTTCTGCCTCATCATACCCGTTCTCGTACAGAGTATAATTAACCTTCTCGCCCTCTCCGTTATCTGTCCAGAGTGACTTGCTCTTTCTGCCGACATTATTACTTATCACAGCATTTGCAGCATTAAGAATAGTCTGCGTCGAACGGTAATTCTGCTCAAGCTTTATAACCTTAGCGCCTGTGAACACATTTTCAAAGTTAAGAATATTATAAATATTTGCTCCACGGAACTTATATATAGACTGGTCATCATCACCAACCACACATATATTGCCATACTTTGCCGCAAGCATTGCAACCAGCTTAAACTGTGATGTATTAGTATCCTGATACTCATCAACCATTATATATCTGAATCTGTCCTGATAATGCTCAAGTACCTCTGCATCACTCTGGAACAGCTCAACCGTCTTGAATATCAGGTCATCAAAATCAAGTGCATTGTTAAGCTTAAGCGTCTTCTGATATTCTCTGTATACACCTGCAACTCTTCTAAGATTATAGTCGTTACCTGCCTCAAGCTCGAACTCATCAGGAGTCTTTAACTCATCTTTAGCAGATGAAATCTTACTCATAATTGCACGCTCTTTAAGCATCTTCGTATCTATATTCATCTTCTTACATATATCCTTGATTACAGACTTCTGGTCGTCCGTATCATATATTGTAAAGTTATTATCATATCCAATTCTGTCTATGTATCTTCTTAAAATTCTCACGCATGTTGAGTGGAATGTACTTACCCATACAGCCCCTGCGCCCTGTGCCACAGTAGTCTCAACTCGTTCTTTCATCTCTCTTGCAGCTTTATTAGTAAATGTAATTGCCATAATATTATATGGGTCTACTCCACATTCCTCTATTAAATATGCAATTCTGTTCGTAAGCACGCGCGTCTTTCCAGAGCCTGCTCCAGCAATAATAAGCAGCGCACCATCTGTATATTTAACTGCCCTTTTCTGGCTGTCATTCAAATCTTCTAATCTCATATACCCACCTTCATGCAAATGTGAAATCTATATTCACCTTATTTCTGCCAACTACCACATTATACAAAAACAACGGGATGTTGCCAAGCCAATATGACAACATCCCTGATTGTTATTTATTAAATTCACATATTACTAATTGTCAGCTTATGCAAGCTTTGTTCCACAGTTAGAACAGAACTTAGCGCCATTAGTTGGTGTTCCACAGTTAGGACAGAACTTAGGTGCTGTGCCACCTGACACATTTGTATTATTATTCATTGCAGTATTCATGTTATTCATCATCTGCTGTCCAACCTGCATTCCCATCTGGAGCTGCATCATATCACTGGCAATATTCGAACCGCCTCTTGAATTGCCGATACTATCAGCCATAGCCATCTGTGTATATCTGTTCATATCTCCAACCATTGCCTGAGAAGCTGCCTTATTAGTCATCTTCTGTACTTCTTCCGGATAAGAGAAGCTTGAGATAGTAAAGCTTGTTATTGTGATTCCTAACTTGCTCATCTCCATATCAAGGTCTGTCTTAATACCCGCTGAGATATCATAAGCATTAGCCTGAAGATTAAACATATCCTTGCCTTCTTTAGAAATCCACTTCATAAGAAGCTGGTCAAGAACTGCTGATATTCTTTCCTTAACATCTGCAACAGTGTACATCTGCTTTACACCTGCTACCTTGTCTATAAGCGTAATGTAATCAGATACTGAAAATGAGAAGTTACCGAAAGCTCTTATTGGCATGCCACCTGGAAGTGCCTGTGTTGGAATAAGAATAGGATTCTTAGTTCCCCACTTCTCTGTGAATTCCTTAGTATTAACGAATAAAACTTCTGCTCTTACTCCACTGTTGAAGCCGAACTTAAAGCCTTTAAGTGTTGATAAGAATGGAATAATCTGTGATTCAATATCAAAGCTTCCCTCGTCCTTAAAAATACCTTCAATCTTACCATTGTACATAAAGATTGCATCCTGGCCGGCGCGGATAATCAGCTTACTGCCTTTCTTGATTTCTCTGTTGGTCCATTTCCAGAAGATTATATCATCTCTGTACTCTTCCCATTCAACTACGTTGGCAAACTGCCCTTTGAATAATCCCATGTTCCCTCTCCTTATCTACGTATTGCTTATCTCATTATAAATGTGCTTCTGAATTATAAGCCCATCTGAGCCTTAAGTGCTGCTAATTCATCATCAACTGCTGTGTTAGCTGGCTCTGCATCATACTTAGCTGCAAGACTGTCAACATCTGCCTCAAGCTGTGTCTGGTTAAGCTCTGCCATTGCATTAGCCTGATCAAGCATCTTATTAGCCTTAGCCTCCATCTTACTGAACGCATCCATGCTTGTTCCAACACTATTAACACTTGAACCAACCTTGTTAATTCTCTCCTGAGCCTTAGCTGCTGCAACCTTAGCCTTAACTGCATCTCTTCTCGCTTCAAGAGACTGGATATCCTTGCAGAGCTTATCATGCATCTGACGCATCTTAGCTGCATTGTCTGCTGCAATATTATATGTCTGCTGTAATGTAGCCTGCTTAGAAACTAACTGCTGCTTCTTCTCAAGGAATGTTCTTGCATCTGCCTCGTTGCCAGCCTGAAGAGCCTTTTCTGCATATGACTGATACTTGGCAACATCTGCTGTGCATTCATCAAGCTCTCTTTTACATCTTGTCTCCTCAGCCATAACTGAAGCTGTCTCTGCCTTAACCTTTCCAAGGTCGCTCTCAAGATTTCTCATGTACTGGTCAATCATCTTCTCTGGATCTTCACACTTATCGAGAAGTGCATTGATGTTAGCGCTCATAATGTCCTTGAATCTTGTTAAAATACCCATAATAATCCTCCATTCCTGTGCCGCTTTCTGGCACATATCACCCTCTGGTGCATCCGAATTCTGTCTCCCAGAATTCTTAAAAAACCTTTTTCATTATAATATATCAGGAGTAAAAAGTCACGAATATTTGCTCCTATGAAACATATTTTATATTCTTGTAATAAAAATTAAAATATCATAATATGCACATTACACTATGCTAAAGTTCATTATATTATTCCTACTTGAAATGTGGTTTTAAAAACTATATAATATAGCTTAAGCATTAATATAAATGTATTCTCTCATGAATACGCATTTTTAAAGAAATGAGGAACATATGAACAACGATATTAAAGAGCTTATGAGCGGTATTCTTAAAGATATGTCCGCTCTTAACTATATAAAACCCGGAGATGTGCCTAACATCAATCTGTACATGGATCAGGTTACAACATTTATGTATGAACATCTTCACGATACAAAGCGTACCACTGATGATAAAGTACTAACCAAAACAATGATTAACAACTATGCCAAAAACAATCTGCTGCCATCACCAGTAAAGAAAAAGTACTCTAAGGAACACATATATATCCTTACATTTATCTATTACTTTAAGAACATTCTCTCAATAAGTGATATACAGAAAATGCTCAATCCTCTCACTGAGAAATTCTTTGATGAAGGTTCCAAGCCGGATCTGGATTATATATATAAAGAGATATTTTCAATGGAATCCTCTCTTGCAAGGCCCTTATCTAAAGATATATTTGCAAAGTCTGAACAGGCAAGCAATGCATTTACCGATGTAAAGGATGATGATGACAGAGAATTCTTACAGTTCTTCAGTCTTGTATGTCTTTTAAGCTTTGATGTATACATGAAGAAGAACATGATTGAAAGTCTGATTGATGATTACTCTGCCAAGCATGCGCCAAAGCAGCCTGAGAAGCCTGATAAAACAGACAAAAAGAAATAATCTATAAATTAAGGGAACTGCCAGTACTGACAGTTCCCTTTTGCATTGTTTCATATATTACTTATTATCTTCTGACTCTTTCTCAAGCATGCCAAGTCTTTCAAATACTCTGTCATACCCGTCATTACCATAATTAAGCGAACGGTTTACCCTGCTGATTGTCGCAGTAGACGCACCTGTCTTCTCTGCAATATCAAGATATGTCCTGTGTTCTCTTAACATCTTGGCAACCTCAAATCTCTGGGATAAGGATAAAATCTCGTTAATTGTACATACATCCTCAAAGAAATCGTATGCTTCATCTAAATCCTTAAGACTTAATATTGCCTGAAAAAGCTGCTCAACAGCCTGTGTCTTTAACTTATTATTCATAATTGTCCACCCCGGTTTTCCAAAATAGCATTGGCTTATTACTTTCAAATTTTAACACAGTGAAGTTTTCAAGTAAAGACATTATTCACTTCTTAATGCCACAACAGGGTCTTTTTTAGCTGCAAGCTTTGCCGGGATAAGTCCGGCAATAAATGTAAGGAACATGCTTATTATTATAAGTATTACTCCTCCTGCAACCGGAAGCTGTGCAACATTGGAAATGTCTGTAAGGTGCTTAATCAATGCATTTGCAGGTATGCACAGCAATAAAGTTACAACAATGCCAAGTGCGCCTGAAACAAAACCTTCAATAAGTGTCTCTGCATTGAATATTCTTGAAACATCTTTCTTAGAAGCACCAATACTTCTTAATACTCCAATTTCCTTAGTTCTTTCAAGTACTGAAATGTATGTGATAATACCTATCATTATTGAAGAAACTATAAGTGATATTGCAACAAATGCTATTAAAACATATGAAATTGCATTAATAATTGTACTTACTGATGACATCATTATTCCAACGTAATCTGTATAGTTGATAACATTTTCTTCCTTGCCATCGTCCTGCTGCAACTTATTGTAATCCTTGATAATATTCTGAACCTTCTCCTTAGAATCAAAATCAGTTGCATATATATCTATCTGTGAAGGTGTATCAAGATCTGTAATTCCAAGCTTCGACTTATTGCTGTCTAATGTTGCATCTGTTGTTCTAGCCTTTAGTGACGCTGAGAAAAGCTGTAGTATCTGGTCATCGCTCATTCCACTTGTCATTGCCTGCATCTGGGCGCTTTCCTCTGGTGAAAGTGTTGCCATATATGCATTTACATCGTCCATTGTAATCTCTGTATTCCTGTCATTGTCAAATGGAACTCCTGTAAATACATCAACGCTTGTATCAGCAAGCTGTGCCTTGGCAATCTCACTATTCTTTACTTCTTCGATAATGTATTCAGTAAGCTTTGCTGTATACCCGATTCCACTTGAAATTGAAGTGCTGACTGCGTCATCATTAGGTCTGATTATTCCACATACTTTAATGTCAGTTCCGTTATTTACAACATTTGTCATATACTTATCATCTTTGCTGTAATCGTCCCATGTACCGGTCACATCATTGTACTTATACATGTCCGTAGGCATAACAAGCTTAAACTCTGTATCAAGTATCTCGTCAAATGTATAGCTTATATCTTTTTTTGTTTCGTATGATTCACCAACCATCATTTTCTTAAAGAGTGTTCTTACTTCCTCAGGGTCTTTAAGTCCTAATGAGTAAAGTGTATAATCATCAACCTCGTTATTCTTATCGACAACAAGCACAACCTCGTTGTAATTCTCTGGCCAGTGTCCTGCAAGTACATCATACTGCTCATCAAGTACCTGCTGGTTTCCTAAAAGCTGGTTCCACACACTGCTGTTAGAAAACATTCCCATACCCATGCCTGATGACATTGCAGAAGATGTGCTTGTTGCACCCTCGCCATATATCGAATCAAACATTGTACTTGGGTTTAACTGCTCTACACCGTTAGAAGTATCCTTCATATAAATGTTAAGAGGAACATCATATGAATACTGGATATCACTTACATATGACTTAATGTCAGAGCCGCCGTTTTCAATGTATTTCTTAAACTCTGAAAGGTTATTGCTCTTAACTTCCTTTACCATGGTATTAATCATGTCACCCATGATATCGTTAGAATATATTTTAGACTTATCCTCATGCTCTTCTGAATCCGAATTGCCTGTCATGCTTGTAACCATGCTGCTTATATCAATCGACTCTGCCTGAAGCGTTATAGGATAGCTTGAAAGCGTATCTCTCTGAACCCTGTCAATATATAACTGAATACCATTTGAGATAGACAGAATCATTGCAATACCGATAATTCCTATGCTTCCTGCAAATGCAGTAAGAATCGTTCTTGTTTTCTTAGTCATCAGGTTATTAAAGGAAAGTGAAAGTGCTGTAAAGAATGACATAGATGTTTTCTGCTTCTTTCCTGACTTTTTAATCTTTTTTTCTGATGTCTTAACCTTAGCAGCCTCTTTAGCCCTGATATCAGCTTCCATATCTTCTAACAAATATGGATCAGAGTCATCAGTTATCACACCATCAAGCAATTTGACTATTCTTGTAGAATAATCTTTGGCAAGCTCCGGATTATGAGTTACCATAATTATAAGTCTGTCCTTTGATATCTCCTTTAAAAGCTCCATAATCTGGATACTTGTCTCTGTGTCAAGCGCTCCTGTAGGCTCGTCAGCAAGCAGGATATCAGGATTATTTACAAGTGCTCTTGCAATAGCAACCCTCTGCATCTGTCCACCTGACATCTGATTAGGCTTCTTGTGAATCTGCTCTCCAAGTCCAACTTTCTCAAGTGCCTCTATCGCTCTTTTCTTTCTCTCTGCCTTAGATACACCTGAAAGCGTAAGTGCAAGCTCTACATTAGATAAAACAGTCTGGTGCGGAATCAGATTGTAACTCTGGAACACAAAACCAATAGAATTATTTCTGTAAAAATCCCAGTCTCTGTCCTTATAATTCTTAGTTGACACTCCATTTATCTTAAGGTCGCCGCTCGTATACTTATCAAGTCCGCCTATAATATTAAGCATAGTAGTCTTACCACATCCGGACTGTCCAAGAATCGACACGAACTCGCAGTCCCTGAACCTAAGATTAATGCCCTTAAGTGCACTCACAGTAGTCGAACCGGACACATAGTCTTTCTTTATATCATTTAATTCAAGCATGGAATACTCCTTTTATTTTATTGCGGGCTGCGTATTGGGAATTGGTCTGCATCCTTCAACTTGCGTACATGACGTTGTGGCATCTGACTATAGCATACGCTTTCAGGAATCCTACGCTTAGTGTAACTAAATGCCGCTATCTACAAAGTTTATTACGGTGTGTCAAATCAAACGCGCTTCGCTTGAACGAGATTTGACGCACCGCCCTTATGTATATAGCGGCATTAAGTTACACACAGCTCGGATTATTCAAGCGTATGCTATAATCAGACACCGCAACTGATATACACAACATTTAAGACGCAGACCAATTCCCAATCCGCAACCTTCAATTAATATACACCATGGAAAGCTTGGCTTGCAATTTATTCCAGCACATTTTATACTAATATTGTTTTTTGTTTATAAAAATATAATGATTAACAGGAGTCTATGTGAAACATTTTATCAGATTAAGATTAAAGAATTTAACAGCCATTGGTCTTTCGCTTTGCATGGCAGCTACATCTGCTGTTCCATTTTTTGCTTATCCTGACCAGTTGATGGCTGATACACAGGATGACCTCGACGCTGTTAATAAACAGCTTGAAGAATTAAGAAATAAACAGAGCGAACTCAATGCATCTTACGGGGAGCTTAACGAGAAGCTGTCTGCTTCCGGAGAGAAGCTGTCTTCTATTGAGGATGCAGTTAATGCGAAGCAGTCCGAGATAGATGCTACCAATATCCAGGTTGCTGATATGCAGGCAGAGATTGACCAGCAGTACGCCTCCATGAAACTTCGTATACAGTTTATGTATGAGAATAATAATGCTACTATCCTGTCAACGCTTCTGTCGGCTGAAAGCCTTTCTGACCTTTTATCCAAGTCAGAATATATCCAGCAGATTTCTAATTATGACCACCAGAAGATGCAGGAATTAAGTGACCTTCTGGCTTCTCTTAAAGAAACTCAGGCAAAGCTTGAAGAAGAGATGACCGAACTTGTCACTCTTAAAGATGATGCAGCCCGCGAAGCTGATAATTTTGCTGTGCTTCTCTCACAATGCCAGACAGAGCTTGACACTACAAGTGACAGCATTACTGATGCAGAAGCACTTGCGCTTGAATACGAAAAGCAGATTGAACAGGAAATGTTAGAGCGTCAGCGCCGTGAAATGGAAGCTCTTGAAGCTGCAAGAAAAGCACAGGAAGAGGCTGACAAAGCTAATAACGCCGGTAATACAGGCAATAATTCATCTTCCGGCTCTGCTATGGTTGACCAGAACGCTCTTAACAATGTTCTTAAGAATCACACTGCCGAAGATGTTGCAATGCTCGCAGCAATTATTGAATGTGAAGCCGGCAACCAGTCATATGAGGGCAAATGTGCTGTAGGAAGTGTAGTTATCAACAGAGTTGCTGACCCACGCTTTGCCAACAGCATAAGCGGCGTAATATATGCACCTTACCAGTTTTCACCTGTTGCCAGCGGACGATTTGCAATAGTACTTGCAAGAGGTGCAAATGCAGCCTGCACCCAGGCAGCCATCGATGTGCTTAACGGTTATATCAATATTAACGCACTATATTTTCATGTATATGACAGTTCTGTCGATGTGGGCGGAACCGTTATCGGAGATCATGTATTTTATTAAATATAAAAAAGGGGAACTATTCACTATGAAAAAAGCAACTAAAGCATCTGATAACAGATATTATCAGGCAAGATTTTCTGCTGCACAGAAAAATACTGACTTTGAAAGCCGTGAAGCAGCTTCAGATGTCGTAGGTATAGACAGAACAAGACTTGCAAGAATTGAACTTGGCAATGTAACACCTTATGCAGACGAGGTTGTATCTATGTCAAAATGCTACAACGCTCCCGAACTCTGCTACAATTACTGCTCAAACGAATGTCCGATTGGAAGGCTTACAATGAAGGAAGTCGAGATTAATTCATTTGACAGATTATCATTAAAAATGCTTGGTTCTTTGAATGATATTGAAAACCTGCGAGCTTCTATTATCAATATCTCTGCTGATGGTCAGGTTGATATTGGAGAACAGGAGGAATTCAAGCAGATACTTGAATCCCTCGACCTTATTTCCAATAATGCGAAAGCCCTTGAATTGTGGGCTAAGAAAAACATTAAGAATATTTAACGGCTGTATCTTACATAATCTACCGTAACAAAACCTTTGTTTTCACTATTGGCAGAATTATCATGTGATACATATACACCGCTCTTTACACCAACCCATCTTCCGGCTTTGGCAATAACGGAAACAGGGTTGGTGTATTCTTTTCCGTCTGTGCTTATCTCTATCGTTACTGTTTCAACAGGTGCTTCCTTAACAGGAAGTCCACCCTCGACATAATCTTTAGTTCCTGTCTTTTTAACTGTGTATCTGAAATATATTTCCTTAAGATTATCGTATGAAGCAAGCAATTCTTTAGTCTCTTTAGTATAAGCCTGGTCACAGTCAAACTGCTGCACACCCTTTACTGCATACACTTCCATCTTACCGCCTTTAACAGTCACATCTGCTGCCAGATAATCCATTCCCATATGAATGAATCCGGCATTATCACCATCAGCCATTCCACTGATATTCATCTTAGTAATACAGCTAAATTCCGATGCCGGCCACTTCTGCAGGAGAAGATTTCTGTAATCGCCAATTGGTCTGTTTGATGCTCTGCCAACCGCATTAAGCTTTATATAAGAACCGTCATCAGACACATTTCCACTTTCATCAGTGCCAAACTGCGCCCAGTCACTATCAGGATTGGCGTTCCACTGCCACTGCAATCCCAAAGTATCTTCTGTGAATTCGTCTGTAGTATCCGGCTCACATATCTCATAAACTGCACCGACATCAGGTTTTTCGTACTCCATCACAGGCTCGCCGTAATCATTGCCATCTTTCTTAACTCCAATAACAGGCCAGTCATTTTCCCAGCTCATTGGCTGCAGATGTGTTATTCTGCCAGCTGCATACACATCCTGAAAATGTATAAACCAGTCCTGTCCTGTAACTGTGTCAACCCATGCACCCTGATGAGGTCCATTGACAGGCGAATCTCCCTGTCTCATAACCACTTTATACTCATATGGTCCAAACACATTTTTCGACCTTAACACTGTCTGCCAGCCTGTCTTAACACCGCCAGCCGGTGCAAATATATAATACCATCCGTTTCGCTTATACATCTTAGGACCTTCTATTGTAATCTGGTCATTTAAGTTACCGTCAAATATAATCTTTTCCTCACCAATAAGCCCCATTCCATCCGGCTGCATCTCTACCATATGAAGCACACTCTTGTATCCGATACGGCTCTTGGCAACTCCTGCAACAAGATATGCCTTTCCATCCTCATCCCAGAATGGGCATGGGTCAATCCAGCCTGCGCCTGGTCTTATATTCACTGGCTTACTCCACTCACCATAAGGGTCTGTTGCTGTAGTCATATATATTCCTTCATCCGGCATTGGGAAGCACACATAATATGTACCCTCATGATATCTTATTGCAGGTGCCCACACTCCGCATCCATGAATTGGATTTCTATATCTGAATTCTGGAATTTCAGCCAAAATGTAGTTAACAACCTTCCAGTTTACAAGGTCCTTAGAATGAAGCAACGGCATAGCCGGAGCATTAGAAAAGCTTGATGATATCATAAAATAATCATTACCGACACGGATTGCGTCCGGATCTGAATAATCAGCGTAAAGTATTGGATTCTTGTATCGTCCATTTCCTAAATCTGCTGTCCACATATATGACCTCTTTCTGCCAGTTTACGGCTCAATAATTTATTTCTGCTTATGCAGATATTTCTCTGCTATCATATTACAACAGTTAAATAATAATTTCCAGTACTTTTGTAAAGTTATTTTATAAAAGTTTTTTAATTGACATTTTATTATTAAGTATTCTGTGCTTAAACCGATATTATATATAACCGTGTTCATTGCTGAAGATGAAAGGCGGGTATACTTATGATAATTGCAGACAGTAACATGAGTATGTCTTCAAGAAGACACTACTCACAAAAGGTATCAAGCGACATGGTCGCAGCAGGCAGCTCTGGTAACTCCTTTAGTTTTGGAATGAGCCAGGCAAGAAGCAGCTTAAGCCAGAAAGAATCATATTTTAGTAATTCTTCTGATTCTCCGGACAGAAAGTATGACGACATGTTTCTGATGATGCCACTCTACAATCGTTCTGGCAGACTTAATGTCCCGGACGATTCTTCTAAAACGGATTTGGCTGGTGAGGAATCACCAGAAGGCACGGAGGCTTTAACACCTGCTTACAACAAAGCTAGCTTAGTTTCTATGCGGCAGAATGTAAGCTTCAGTTACACAGAAATAACAAGAAAGGTTTATATGTCCCTGTTGGATTTTATTCAGTCTCTGTCTTTCCGTGGAATGTTTCATGATACTGACAGTTTATCCTGCAATTCAGTCTCTGACACATCTTCATCTGACAAAGCCTCAAAAACCCTTTCTATTACTAACCAGATTTCTCCTACTGTGTGGACTGTAAGAACCAGATATTCTTCAACCTATGAAGAAAAGGAAAGCACTTCATTTTCAACAACCGGAACTGTTAAAACAGCAGACGGCAGGGAACTTAATTTTAATCTTGATATGACCATGTCGCGCAGATACATGGAAGAACACAGCATTGAATTTGTTTCCAGCTTTGACACTGTACTGACAGACCCGCTTGTTATTAATCTTAGATGCAATCCTGTTTCTATTTCTGATAAGTCCTTCAGTTTTGACATTGATTGTGATGGTAAAGACGAGACTATTGCACAGATGAATCCTGAAAGTGGCTTTCTTGCTCTTGATAAGAACAGCGACGGAATTATCAATGACGGCAGCGAGCTGTTCGGAACCAAGACCGGTAATGGCTTTTCCGAGCTTGCAGAATACGATTCTGACGGCAACGGCTGGATTGATGAGAATGATGAAGTCTATGACCAGTTAAAGGTCTGGGTTAAAGATGAGAATGGCAAGGACACGCTCTTATCACTTAAGGAAGCCAATGTCGGTGCAATCTGTCTTGGCAGCTCCAAAACAACATTTCATGTAACTGATGATGATAACAATCTTAAAGCTAAAGTACGAAGCAGCGGCATGTATCTTCCTGAAGACGGCAGCGCCGGTTCTGTACAGCAGGTGGATTTTTAAT
>OHJT01000080.1_pt1 | contig 82529 bp, 58 predicted proteins | sample 1568651 | NCBI WGS metagenome assembly OHJT01 (sample SAMEA3879608, study PRJEB24766) | human gut metagenome | biome: human-associated habitat; feature: feces | place: USA | collected 1985/1987 | reverse complement strand
TAGAGCGTCAGATTGTGGTTCTGAATGTCGCCGGTTCGAGTCCGGTCTTCCACCCAAAGAGAATCCTTGATAATCATGATTATTGAGGATTTCTTCGTTTAAAGAGGTTCGTTTTCAAGTGCCACATTGGGGATCAAGGAGACCCCAAATAGTCGGACACATCATATTCAAATCCCTGCACAGCATATTAATGATACACCAAAATAACCATTTTCTTCATTAATCCTCAAATTATATCTGCCGGCATATAAAAAATCCAACCGCCGTTTTACTGTACTGAGTCCGATGCCGGTAGAAGAATCTTTATTCATACGTTTCAACGGATCATAAAGATTCGATGCCGTAAACAGTATCTCCGAACTTTGAATTTGAAAGTGAAAACAAATAGCCTCTTTTGCCTTCTTGTCCGTACAATGCTTGAATGCATTTTCTATAAAAGGAATAAACAACATAGGAGCGATACATATATCACCGGCTTCACCCTCCAATACATAAGATACTAATTCCGGATTATCATATTGCAATCGTTGCAAAGCAAGGTAGTTTTTAATATAATCCAGTTCTTGCCTGAAATATACTTCGGGAACATTCGTCTCATAAATCATATAACGCATCATATCAGACATCTGTACCAAAGATTTGGAAGCTTTCTCAGGATCTGAACGTATCAAGCTATCGATATTATTTAAGGCATTAAATAAAAAGTGCGGATTTAACTGATTCTTTAGAAGTTTAAGTTCACTTTGAAGATTCTGTTTTTCTAATTCTTTTTGTCTCCGTACTTTACGAAACCAATCATAAGACATATACAATAAAACCCCTAAAGCAAGCGAACGCAAATTAGAACATAACATCCAGAATACCAATCCCCAATTCTTACTTAGCAGATAGGTATAAAGAATAATGGCTCCAATATAAAGAATGAATCCCCAGCATCCCCATTTCTTATTTTTAGTATACAAATGAGAAAAGAGATAAGAACAAAACAACGAAAGAATAGTGAGGACAGGGATAGCTATCCCTCAAGTAGCCATGACGCCTATAGGAAAAGATCTGGCACTCACGACAGATCCCCAGGAAAGCATTCCGGCAAAAAGAAGATAAAGACCAATAGGAACAATAAATCCTACATTCCGAGTTTTAAATTGCATTTTCTGCTTTTCCATAAATCTTTTATTTTAGTGAAACATATCACAAAAGTCCGCTAATTCTCTCTATAACAGAAATAAATTGAACGAACGACCGGAATGCATTCACAAAATTAATAAAAGAATCACTATCTTTACGGGCAACTAAGAATTATTGAATCATGAATACACGCATCACCCCCAATCACATCACAGAATTAAAGCCTAATGAGATATTCGTATTCGGCAGCAACCTGCAAGGCTATCATGGTGGAGGTGCCGCCCGTCTGGCTATGAACCAATGGGGAGCCGTCTGGGGGCAAGGCACAGGTCTTCAAGGACAGACGTATGCCATCCCTACCATGCAAGGTGGCATCGGAACGATTCGCCCCTACATAGACCAATTCATAAAATTTGCTCAAAACGATCCGGAAAGAACATTCCTCGTCACTGAGATAGGATGTGGAATAGCAGGATTCCGTCCTGCCGATATTGCACCATTGTTCAAAAACGCAATAAACATACCCAATATCTGGTTGCCACAAAGATTCTGGGAGATATTACAGGAAGAAGAAGTGCAAGATTTAATATAACTCTAACCCGAACTCGTCTTTCAACTGTAACAATGCCTCGTTTTTCTTTGCCATCATCTGGAATTTCTCTACCCTGCTGAAGGCACGTACGTTCTCGGCAGGTGCACTGACACGGACCGTCATCTTCACCTTCCTGTTCTTCAAACGACTGCGAAGATAGTTTTGTACATTAGGAATCATAGAAGTAAAGTCCTTTGCCACAATCTCATTATCCACTACTACCTCAAAAGTTATATCATCATTAAGTAGCGTCAGACGAATATTCTGCATACGCATCGCAAGCGCTTTATGCTCGATAGGAAGCTGGCCGGCATACTCCTGCCAATAGTAATTCAAATCTTTTTCATTGAAGATATAATCTTCTTCGGGCTGAGACTGAACCTGAGACGATGCTTGAGGCGTAGTCGTCCTCTGCGAAACAGCTTCTTTCTGAGGATGCTTAATAGAAACCCCCAAACCGGCCTTATTCATTACCGGAATTTTCTTCTCTTCCTTCACCGGCACCTTCAATCCGGAAGCAGGTATATCTGCTGATGATGGAATAACCGGAGAAGTCCCAGCCACAGGAACAGATTGGACAGACGCCGGTTGTTGCAGTTGCTGCTGTTGTTGCTGAACCGGAGTAACGACAGCAGAAACCGGTTGAGTTTGCGACGTAGCAGGAACAGTCTGTGACTGCTGAGCAGCAACAGATTGCGTAAATATGGGTTTTATAGCTTGCTTAGGGCGACGCCCATCACCCACGTCATCCCCCTCGGTGGTAAGCTGGGCAACCTGTATCAAGGCCAGTTCCACCAGCAAACGCTTATTTTTGCTGGCACGGTAATTCATATCACAATCATTACAGAGCTTCATAGCCCGATACAGAAAAGGCAACGGGCACTTCTGTGCCTGTTCCTGATAACGCTGCCGGATGCTGGCTCCTACTTCAAGCAATGCCAAAGTAGCAGCATCTTTACTGACAAGCAAATCACGGAAATGAGAAGAAAGTCCCGTAATGAAATGACTACCGTCAAAACCTTTGTTCAGCACATCATTGAACAACAACAGGGCGTCACTCACCTTATTCTCAAGAAAGCAGTCCGTCAACCGGAAATAATATTCATAATCCAGCACATTGAGATTCTCAATCACGCTCTTATACGTAATGTGTCCACCGGTAAAGCTTACCACTTGATCGAAGATGGAAAGTGCATCACGCATACCGCCATCCGCCTTCAACGCAATGACATTCAGCGCTTCGGGTTCTGCTGTGATATTCTCTTTAGAAGCCACATAAGCCAGATGCTGCACCGTGTCTTCCACACTGATACGGTTAAAATCATAAATCTGGCAACGCGACAAAATAGTAGGAAGAATCTTATGCTTCTCCGTCGTCGCCAAAATAAAGATAGCATGACGGGGAGGTTCCTCCAATGTTTTCAAAAAAGCATTGAAAGCAGAGGCCGACAACATATGTACCTCATCAATAATATATACCTTATACTTACCGATCTGTGGCGGAATCCGCACTTGCTCTACCAATTGGCGGATATCATCTACCGAATTATTGGACGCGGCATCCAATTCATGAATGTTATAGGAACGCTGTTCATTGAAAGCCACACAAGACTCACATGCATTACAAGCCTCTCCATCCTCAGTAGGAGTCATACAGTTGATAGTCTTGGCAAAGATACGTGCACACGTGGTTTTTCCTACTCCACGAGGCCCGCAAAACAGATAGGCATGCGCCAGTTTTTGCGTGGCAATGGCATTCTTCAGTGTCGTAGTCAATGCCCGTTGGCCCACCACCGACTCAAAGGTAGACGGACGATATTTACGGGCAGATACAATATAGTTTTCCATACGTCGGGATCTCTCTGTTTTTTGAGTTTCTGCAAATGTACGCAAAAAAAGTAATAAGTAATAAGTGATGAGTGAGAAGTTTTAGCCGGGAAGTGGCAAGTTTTAAGTTATAAGTTTTATCTTTGCATACGGAATTAAAGGAGAAATTATGAGCAATTTACTAACAATCTGGGAGTTTATCGGTAAACACAAATACCTCATCACTGTGTTGGCTTTTGCAGCCATCATCGGTTTTCTGGACGAAAACAGTGCCATCCGGCGTATCGGATATACACGTGAAATCAGTCGGTTGCAAAGCGAAATCGAAAAATACCGTGCCGACTACGAAGAAAACACAAAGAAACTCAACGAGCTAAGCAGTAATCCTGACGCCATCGAGCAAATAGCACGTGAAAAGTATCTGATGAAGAAACCCAATGAAGATATTTACGTATTTGAAAATAAATAAATGAAACAACTCGTACCCGCACTTTTTGCCGTAGGCGCTCTTATGGCTCTTGTAGGAGCAGCAGTATTCATCACCGGATGGATTTATGCACCTTATATATATACCATCGGAGCTGGCTTTGTAGCTCTTGCCCAAATCAATACTCCGGTAAAGGGGAAAAGCAAAACATTGAAACGCTTGCGCATCCAGCAAATATTCGGCGCCGTCGCATTAGTGCTGACCGGAGCTTTCATGTTCTCTACCCGGGGAAATGAATGGATCGCCTGTCTTACCATCGCTGCCATTCTGGAACTTTACACGGCTTTTCGCATTCCACAAGAAGAAGCCAAGCTACAATAAAAGTTTTCTCGTCATTTTTTTATTTACCTGGGAGCCTGCTTAAATTTTACTCAGTATTATTTTGAGAGGAAAATTCAAACAGACTCTTCTATGTTCGATATAAAAATTTACCCCCGGCTTCCCTTCTTTCCAAGATCTCATTACTACCACAAGGAAATCCTCTAATCATAAATATCCGGTATTTCTGTAAACACCTCAAAATCTCAGTATTGGCAGATAAAAAAGACCTGTTGATTGATTTTAATTGTTATTTAATATAAAAATACTCAATTTCGATTAAAACTTAGAGCCGGTTTAAATTTTGCTCAGCATTCTTTTAAGAATCATTATTTAAGGATATTTTTCTGTTTTCAGAGGAGGATAACGGGCTATCTGACGAGTGAAAACAAGGAAACAGGCCGAAAATAAACTCAAAAACTGATAAAACTTTTAGAGGAAAATTTAGACAAGTTCTTAATACGCTAAAAAATATGAATCGAATCAGAGTATTACCATCAATCATTCTCGGATGGCTATTTATGATAAATGTATATCATATACAAGCACAAGAGAATTTAATCATCAATCTGAATGATGGCACGGAACAGACTTTCCGTCTATCCGAGATCAGGAAACTGGCTTTTCAGAATGGCTCACTATGGCTGAACCGGCTGAACGGAGAGGAAAGCTCCTTTCACTATTCAGAAGTACGGACAATTACTTTCAGTAACGAAACCACAGGCATCAGTAATTCTCTTACCGGAGAACAAAATGTTTACATCTTTGTAGATCCATCCACAAAAAATGTACAGATCAGAAACATAGCAAAAGGTACTACCGCAGTTGTTTACGGGCTGGATGGAATGAAAATTTCTCAAGATCAAGTCAGCGAAACCGGTTATTTGGATACAGACCGTTTGGTTCCCGGAATTTATCTGCTGAAAATAGGCCACCATGTATTCAAATTCAGACGACCATGAAACGGATTATTTTATTATCAGGAATTTGTGCGTTGTGTATACAAAGTATACTGGCGCAAGAAAAGATGTTTGTACATCGCTCAGACAAAATAACCCAAGGAGTTCTCCTGTCAGTTCTCGACAGTATGACATTTGTAAATGAAGCCGTACTTTTACACTTGCACGATCAAGATGCCCCTACGTATTCCATGACCGAAATAGATAGTCTGAGTTTCGGAGACAACTCTCTGCAAATAAAAATCCTCTATTCCGATACCGGAATAGAGATTGTTAATCCATTGGCTTTCGAAGGTGTTTCAATTTCCGTAGATGACGGAAATGTTATCATAACATCCACCATCTCCGAGGAAGTAGAATACATACTTACCGGAACTATTTCCAATGGAATGTTTAAGATTTATAGCGATAAAAAATTTATATTGACACTGAACGGAGTAAATATAACGAATGCAGACGGCCCGGCCATCAATATCCAATCGGGTAAAAAGGTCACAGTCAATTTGACGGAAGATACGATAAACACATTAACAGACGGAAAGAAGTATGCCGACTCCGGTTCAGAAGACATGAAAGGATGCTTCTTCAGTGAGGGTCAACTGATTTTCAATGGAGAAGGTGCTCTATATGTACAGGGTAATAAAAAGCATGGCATTTGCAGTGATGATTATTTATTAGTAAATTCCGGAAACATAACAATTACCGGAGCCGCTTCCGATGGGATTCATGCCAACGATTACATCCGTATCGACGGAGGTTCGGTAACAGTGACCTCCGATAGTGACGGACTCGACGGAGACGAAGGATACATTGAAATCAACGGAGGAAAAGTTCAAATAACTTCTACTTCCGACGATGTAAAAGGCATTAAATGCGACGGCACTTTCACCATGAACGGAGGTGAAATTCATATGTCGGTATCCGGTAACCAATCCAAAGGGATCAAAACCAAAAACGATCTCCGGATTAATGACGGAACAATACATATCCAGACTACCGGTTCGGTAGCAGTTGTTGATAACGATCCTTCCTATTGCACAGGTATCAAATGTGACCAAACGGTTTATATAGCAGGAGGCAACATCATTATCACAAGCACCGGAACAGCAGGAAAAGGAATATCGACAGACGGTGACCTGGTTATTTCAGGCGGCGATGTCCAAATCACAACCTCCGGTAACGGAGGAACGTATACGAATACCAACAGTATACTCGATTCTTATTCAGCCACTTGTATGAAAAGCAACGGTAACATACATATCACAAACAGCACAGTTACAATGAAGAGTACAGGTAGTGCAGGTAAGGGAATTTCGGCCGACGGTGAAATTGTTTTCGGTGCAGTAAATGCCGAAGGCCCCGTTGTTGACGCCACTACAACCGGAGCTAAATTCCTGGTTTCCGGACATGGAGAAAACGCAGATTATGCCAACCCGAAAGCAATAAAATGTATCGGAGACCTTACATCCCATTCGGGCGCATTTACAATCCGCTGTACACAAGACGGAGGAGAAGGCATGGAAAGTAAAGATGTCCTAACCATTAATGGTGGAATTTACGACATAGAAACTTATGACGACGCTATTAATGCAGCCAATCAAGTAGTGATAAACGGCGGATATATCTATTGTTATTCATCCGGCAATGACGGTATCGACTCTAATGGCACTCTGACCGTAACCGGTGGTATTGTGATCGCATCCGGCACAAACAGTCCGGAAGAGGGATTCGATTGTGACAGGAATACATTCTCTATCACAGGAGGAGTGCTAATAGGTACGGGTGGCTCGAGTAGCACTCCTACTTCATCGGCTTGTAGTCAACGTTCCGTGTTATATAGTACATCATCAGCAACATTCGGCAATCTGATCAACATACAAGATGCAAACGGTACGAATGTATTCACGTATAAATTGCCGCGTTCTTATCAGACAATGACTCTATTATTCAGCAGTACCGACCTGAAAGCCAATACCAATTACACGATCTATACAGGAGGCAGCATCTCCGGTGGAGAAGATTTCCATGGCTACTACACAGGAGCCGTGTACACTCCCGGAACGAAAACAACCACTTTCACCACCAGCTCAATGGTAACGACAATTGGTAGCAGTGGCGGTGGCGGCGGCAGGCCCGGACATTAATTCCGAATCCGCGAATATAAAAAAAGGGGCATAAATGCAGTTGATGCATTTATGCCCCTTTTTCTATAAATATCTTAAAATTATTTTTTAGCAGCAGAAGTATATCTTGCATTCAAGCCATCGATAATCTCTTGTGTGATATTGAATGAACTATCGGCATAAAGCAAGTTATCAAAACCGGTATTACTAAGAATCAAATTGTAACCTTTCGTCTTGTTATACTCTTTCAGAAAAACATTGATAGAGTCACGCAACTGCAAACTGTTCTTCTGTGTTTCGGCAGCCAACTCATTAGTCAATTTATTCTGTAATGCCTGCAAATCCTGTTGCATCTTCATCAAACGGTTATATTCCTGCTGAGCTCTCTCCGGAGAAATAAACGCATTGTTTTCGTATTTCTTCTGGAATTCTTTCTGATCCTTGTCAAGAGTAGCAGCCTTCTGATTCAGTGTCAAACGGATATTCTCTTCTTTCTTCATCATAGCCTCATTCAGATCAATGCAGAAGTTGTATTTGGAAAGCAGCGTATCCACTTCCACATAAGCGATCTTTAAATCACCGGATACAGTATTAGCTGTTGCTTCTCCGGCAGATGTCGTAGTTTTTGTATCAGCTTTACCAGCGCATTGTGAAAACAAAACGATAAGCGCAAGAGCAGCCAAACCGTTAATGAGGCAATTTATTCTCTTCATAACTTGTAAAAATATAGTTTTTAATTAATTAGTTCATACTATCATTCAAAGCCTTTTCAAGGGCATCAATAGAAAAGCGGGATTTCTTCTGTGCTTCACGGTCCTGAGACTGTGCACAACTAATCCCCCTATCTCTTAAAGCTTTATTGCCGCTCACATGTCCGTTAGGAAATTTTCCACCTTTCACAAAAAAGACCTTGATACCTAATAATAAGATACAAATAGTAACTATTAACAAAGTAAACAGTATTGTATTGAGCATTTCTATTAATTTTGTGGGTGCAAATATAGACTTTTGTATGGACTCAACCGCCTTTTTTATTATAAAAAAAGAGAAACGGGTTCAGAAAGTAGATTTATTTTAACCATCTTTAGCAATAAGGGGTTATATTTCAAACATTCACTCAAATAAAAAGAAAAAAGAATGGAAAAACAAGAACTTAAGCCAGCAGGTGTATTCAAGTATTTTGCAGAAATATGCCAAGTACCGCGCCCTTCAAAGAAGGAAGAAAAAATTATCGCATACTTAAAAGCGTTCGGAGAAAAACATAATCTGGAGACCAAAGTAGATGAAGCCGGAAACGTTTTGATCAAGAAACCGGCCACGCCGGGAAAGGAGAATCTGCAAACTGTCATTTTGCAATCACACGTGGATATGGTCTGCGAAAAGAATAATGACGTGGAACACGATTTTCTTGTCGATCCTATCGAAACAGAAATTGATGGTGAATGGATGAAAGCCAAAGGCACGACACTCGGAGCCGATAACGGAATCGGAGTAGCCACAGAACTCGCTATTCTGGCAGATGATACCATCGAGCACGGTCCGTTGGAATGCCTGTTCACAGTAGACGAAGAGACGGGGTTGACCGGTGCATTTGCCTTGAAAGAAGGTTTCATGAACGGTGATATCCTGTTGAATCTCGATTCGGAAGATGAAGGGGAACTTTTCATCGGTTGCGCAGGAGGAATAGACTCCGTAGCCCAATTTACTTATAAGGAGGCAGATGTTCCAGCCGGTTACTTTTTCTTTAAAGTAGAGGTAAAAGGTCTGAAAGGCGGACATTCCGGTGGTGATATCCATCTGGGTCGCGGTAATGCCAACAAGATACTGAACCGTTTTCTCAGTAAAATGATAGCCAAATACGACCTGTACTTATGTGAAATTAATGGCGGTAACCTTCGCAACGCTATCCCTCGTGAAGCATACGCTGTCTGTGCCGTCCCCGAAGATGCCAAACATGATGTACGTGCCGACCTGAACATCTTTACTGCCGAAATAGAAAATGAGCTCGCAGTAACAGAACCGGATTTAAAACTTGTATTAGAATCGGAAACACCCCGTACCAAAGCTATTGACCAAGATACCACCGCCCGTCTGTTGAAAGCACTCTATGCTGTACCCCACGGAGTATATGCCATGAGTCAGGATATCCCCGGACTGGTAGAAACCTCCACCAACTTAGCATCCGTTAAGATGAAACCGGAAAATATAATCCGTATCGAAACCAGCCAGCGCAGTTCTATCCTCTCCGCCCGCGATGATATGGCGAATACCGTTCGTGCGGCTTTCCAGTTGGCAGGTGCAACTGTAACTTTCGGTGACGGTTATCCAGGTTGGAAACCGAATCCGCACTCAGCCATTCTGGAAGTGGCAGCCGCTTCCTACAAACGTTTGTTCGGTGTAGACGCTCAGGTAAAAGCAATTCACGCCGGTCTGGAATGCGGACTTTTCCTCGATAAATATCCTTCCTTAGATATGATTTCTTTCGGTCCTACACTGACGGGAGTTCACTCACCGGACGAACGTATGCACATTCCTTCGGTAGACAAATTCTGGCGTCACCTGTTGGATGTATTGGCAAATATCCCGGAAAAGAAATAATAAACAAGGTCATTCCTCGTTTATATTAGGCACGGATTCTCTAATCCGTGCCTGATTTATATAACAGCAAGATATGAAAAGAAACCCGGTATACGTTCTCTTATTTTTATTGGCAAGTTTGATATTGTTCCCGGCCTGTGATGACGAGAACTTCTCCGCCGATCCCTCTCTTGCACTCTCTTTTTCCCAAGACACGCTAAGAATGGACACCATATTAGCCGGTATCGGCACTTCCACCCATATCCTGAAAGTATATAACCGCAACAAAGAATCATTAATCATTTCATCGATCGTATTGGCAGATGCCGCCAATTCCGGATTCCGCATCAATGTGGACGGCATGAAGGGCAATTCCTTTTATGATGTGGAGATACGGAGCAAAGACAGCTTATATGTCTTTATTGAAGCAACTTTAGCTCCACAAGACAGTGACGAACCTGTCTTCCGGAAAGATTCCATCGTATTCATCACCAATACCAACCGACAGAACGTTAAGTTGCTGGCATATGGACAAGATTTTGTCTCTTTGCGCCAAAAGGAAATCACACAAGATACCCTTATCAGTTCCGCACGTCCTATCGTCATCTATGACAGTCTGAGTGTAAAGGAAGGTGCCCGCTTAACCATTGGCGCCGGAACCCGGTTCTATTTTCACGGCAAATCGAGCATCCAAGTACATGGACAACTCGTAGCAGAAGGCACACTGGAAGCTCCCGTTGTTTTCCGAGGCGACCGTACTGACAAGATGTTCTCCAACCTCCCCTATGACCGCTTGCCCGGACAATGGGACGGTATCCGTTTCCATACTTCAAGCTATGATAATTCTCTGAACTTTGTCGATATACACGGAGGAATATATGGTATCCGTTGCGACTCATCGGCTATCGACCAAAAGAAGCTGACCCTTACCAATTCCGTTATCCGGCAAGTCTCGGGAAACGGACTGGAAATGACCTCTTGCCAAGCCAGCATTGGTAACTGTGAAATCAGTAATGCCGGAAAAAATTGTGTAAGCCTGCTTGGGGGAAATTATAAATTCGTGCACTGTACGCTGGCCAATTATTATAGTTGGGATATAAAACAAGGAGTAGCCCTTGCCTTAAAAAACGAATCAGGAGAAATAGCCTATCCTATTATCAATGCGGCTTTTCACAATTGTATCATAGCCGGCTCTTCTAATGACGAAATCAACGGTTCACGCTCAGATGACTCTTCCATAGCTTTCGACTATCTTTTTTCTCACTGTCTCATCAATTCCGTAGAAGAAAAAAATGACAAGATAATCAATGTGACATGGAAAAAGGACGATAACTTTTTGCTAACAGATAAACGGGGAGAACAATTGTTCGATTTCCAGTTAACTCCAAAATCGGCTGCCATTAATATCGGACTGAGCGAAGATGCCCAAGACTTTCCTCTGGATCTGAAAGGAATGCCACGAACCATAGACGAAGCACCCGATGCCGGATGTTATGAATGGCAAGAAAAAGAAGAAGAAGAAAATGAATAGAGGAATAATTGTCTTATTATTCCTTTTCTTGTACATGCCCCGACTCACCGCTCAAGCCGATTCCCCCCCTTTCCGCGTAATGTGCTGGAATGTAGAAAATCTATTCGACACCCACCATGATTCCCTAAAAAACGATTATGAGTTTCTGCCCGATGCTCTCCGCCACTGGAACTACCAGCGTTACAAAAAGAAATTAGTCAATATAGCCCGCGTCATTACTGCTGTCGGTGAATGGGTTCCACCGGTTCTGGTGGGGCTTTGTGAAGTAGAAAATGACAATGTTATGCGCGATCTGACACGCTATTCTCCTTTAAAAGAACAAGGATACCGCTATGTCATCACTCACTCTCCGGATGAACGCGGCATCGATGTAGCATTGCTCTACCAACGTGACCGTTTTAAATTACTATCCCACCGTTCCATCCCGACCGGTACTTTTAGACCGCAGAACCGCCCAACACGAGACATCCTCCATGTTTGCGGACTACTCGCCACAGGAGACAGTCTGGATGTATTAGTCGTTCATCTTCCTTCACGTTCCAGCGGAGCCAAGGTATCCGAACCCTACCGTATGTTAGTTGCCGGAAAAATCCGTTCGATAGCAGACAGTCTGCTGACTACCCGCCTACATCCTCAACTTATTATTATGGGAGACTTTAATGATTACCCAAACAATAAATCAATAACCCAAACACTGGGTGCATTGGCCCCGCCACCCCATCCCGCCCCCTTACAGCTCTATCACCTACTTGCATCAAGAGCAGAAGCCGAAAAATACAGTTTTGGCTCTTACAAATATCAGGGAAAATGGGGATTACTTGACCACCTTATTATATCCGGTACCTTATTGGACAACTCATCACCTTTCCATACCGACGAAAAAAAGGCAAACGTAGCCCGTCTGCCTTTTCTGTTATCCAATGATGAAAAATATGGAGGAAAACAACCTTTCCGCACTTATTCCGGCATAAAATATCTGGGAGGGTACAGCGATCATCTACCTATATATACCGACTTTGAAATAATAAGAAACAATTAGGCCTCAACAATTCATGATCAGTAGTTAAGTAAAAAGTAGTCAAGTAGTAAGTAGTTAAGTAGTAAGTAGTAAGTAGTAAGTAGTCAAGTAGTAAGTAGTCAAGAAAAACACATCAGGCAAATCATTTCTACTTAACTACTTGACTACTTACTACTTAACTACTATAATAAAATTATTCAATTAAGAAACCGTTTTTATCTCTGTTCCATCCGGATATCTCACCGGCCTACCGGTTGATTTCAATACAGGTATGATAGCATTTGTTTTCTTCAAATGACGAGTCAAATCTTTCGCCAACTTGGCAGCGATTTTCCCGCATGCCTCCTCATTGATAAGATTGTGCAATTCCGACAGGTCATCTTTCAAATTAAACAAAGCAGAAGTCTGTGATTCATAATAATAAATCAGTTTCCAGTCTCCCTCAATAATAGCGCTTTGCGGGGCACCGGTAGTACCATGACGTTCCCCCCAATTATTGGGATAATGAAAATATAAAGGACGTTTCATATCCCCCCGTTTTCCCTTCAGGAATGGCACAAAACTTTTTCCATCCACAACTTGCGGAGTATGTATTCCTTTCTTTACCCCGGCAAGTTCCAAAATACTGGGAAAGAAATCCTCAATAATCACCGGTGTCGCATTTTCGGCAGAAGGTTGCGTCACCCCCGGCCAGTAGACGATCATCGGCTCACGAATACCTCCCTCCTTCAGTGACCCTTTTCCCTCACTTAATGGAAAGTTCTTATCCGGACGGCCTATTGTATAACCACCGTTATCCGACATAAAAATGACAACCGTATTTTGTGCGATACCTTTTTCTTCCAGATAATCCATCAGATCGCCCAAACTCTTATCCATACCTTCCACCAGTCCGGCATACTGCGCTTCTTTATGAGAAAGTCCTTTAGCAATATACTTATCATAAAACCTCTTATCGGTAGCAAATGGAGCATGAACTGCATAATGACTCATATACAAAAAGAAAGGTTTTTGCTTAAGCAGTGCCTTATCCATCAATCCTTTAGCCTCTAACGTCAAAGCTTCAGTCAAAAACGTATCCGTACCATGATACTTTTCCAGATTGGGAACGGCCCATATCTTCGCCCACTCGGGGTTTCCGGTAGCCCCGTATCCTTCTTCTCCCAAATAACTCCCCATCGCTCCGGCAGCATGTCCGGCAATGTTATAGTCGAAGCCAATTGTTAACGGATCAGCTGCCGGAGTATCCAATGATCCAAAATGCGCTTTACCCACCATCATGGTTGTATATCCGTTTTCCCGAAGCAGTTCGGGTAGACATTTGGCATAAAATGTATAAGGCACGCCCTCTTCCGGACACAAACCATTGTAATTCCAATCTCCAAATTCCAACAGATCGTTTTTGCGATCAGTAGAAACATTTTTCTTCAAGGTCCAGTTAGTTACCCGATGTCTTGCAGCATTTGCCCCGGTAAAAAGACTTACCCGCGACGGAGAGCTGATGGAATTTGCATAAGCATGAGTAAATTTCACCCCTTTTTGTGCCAACCTCTCCATATTGGGGGTATGATAAATTTCGTTCAACTTGGTGGGCTCTGCCCCGAAAGGAACTGAGGTATCCTGCCACCCCATATCATCCACCAGAAAAAGAATAATATTCGGTTGCTGAGCCACTAATGGCCCAGACAAAACCAAAGCAGAGGCGGTAGTATATAAATTACGCTTATTTATGTTCATTGTACTCATCAATTATTTATTTAATCTAAGTTCGATATAACTTTATATTCCGTATGGCTTCCAAAAGGAGGAGAAGCTATGCTGCAGCATCCTTGTTGCAAGTGGACGTTATTTATTCACCGTTACCCCGATTTCATTTATTTCCACCACAGCAGGAGTATCTGTCGGTGTAGTAGCTTCTAATTTGATAAACCGGGCTTTCACCTTCTCCTTAAATGATACCGTTTGCGGAAGCGGATTATGCATAATGTTACTAAACTCTCCACTTGAAGGAACTTCTTTCCAATTATTACCATCCAAGCTCACAAAGAATTTATACCGGAACGCCATTGTCGGCTTGGCTTCGGCTTTGGCAGGAGCATAAGTAAAAGCCCCCAACGATACCGGACTGCCTAAATCAATAACGAGCGGAGAAGCAGAAACCTGTTTCCAAGCAGAACGCGGCAGATTGTTCCAATCGACTGTTTCACCCTCTTCCTGTAAAGGAACCGCATAAAAAGCAGCTATCTTACTGATATTGGCGGTCAGACGGCAATTCTTTATTTTAATTTTCAACCGATCGGTTTTTACTGCAGGGAAACGTAACATACGTTTATAACCTACGGTAGTCCCCTGCCCTACCTCTTTCCAGCCATCAGCAGTATGTGCCTCTACCGAAAATTCTTCCACACGCTGTCCTTTCGAAATATCCTCCTGCAACATCACTACATTGATCTCCGAACCCGATTTCAGTTTATAAATGCGTTCTTCACCCGGTTTCGCTTCCCATAACTTCTGTCCGCCTTTCACCCTGTCATCGGCAAAAGTCTGTTTACGATATTCGGCAAACTCTTTCAAACGGGTCACATCCGCTTCGTTTATCAATCCCCGGCGATCCGGCGGTATATTCAACAGTAAAACCGAATTATAACCGACAGACTGAAAATAAATATCCGTCAAATGTTTCAGGCTTTTCACCTTACTATCCTCTTCCTGATGATAGAACCAACCCGGACGAATAGAAACATCTACCTCCGAAGGATACCAGAAAAGTTCCGTTGCATTTCCGAGTATATCCCGACTTCCCAAATCCTGCGCCTTGCCAAATACCCCCAACTGTTTGTTGTTTTTCTCCGAACGGGAATAGATTCCCGGAGTAAGCACGGTAACACTCCATTCCGTCTCGCGGCCGATTCCTTTCTCGTTGCCTACCCAGCGCACATCGTCACCCATAATAGCCATTACAGCTTTCGGTTGTAACTTCTGGATCGTTTTATAGAATGCATCCCAGTCATAAACCTGTTTCTTGCCATTAGGCCCTTCACCATTGGCACCATCGAACCACACCTCGTGCACTTCCCCATAGTTGGAAAGCAACTCTGTCAATTGCTGAATGAAAAACTCGTTATATTTCGGAGAATCCCCATAGCATGCCGCATTTCTATCCCAGGGAGACAGATACACTCCGAATTTCATGTCATACTTATCACAAGCGTCCCGAAGTTCCTTCACCACATCCCCTTTACCATTCTTCCAAGATGAAGAAGCTACCGAATGAGCCGTAGTCTTGGTAGGCCACAAACAAAAACCGTCATGATGCTTCGCCGTGAGAAGCACCATCTTAAAACCGGCTTCTTTCAATGTACGCACCCACTGCTCTGCATCCAACTGTGTCGGATTGAACAGGGCCGGATCTTCTGTCCCGTCTCCCCATTCACGACCTGTAAAGGTATTGATACCGAAATGCAGGAAAGCAGTCAGTTCCATCTGTTGCCAAGCCAACTGTTGTGGCGTCGGTACCAATCTTGCCGCCATATCCACTTTCTCTTGAAGTGTAGCACCCTGTGGAAAATCCAGATGCTTCACATAATACTCTTCTCCGTTTTGTGCCTGCCCGCTACAAACCGCAGCAAGCAGAGCCATTGATAATAAAATTTTCTTCATTGTACTTCTCTATTCATCTTTTTTCACCGAAATCCGTTTGTTGTTGTTCCACCTCTTTCAGTTTATATTGATTCAATTCCATTTGTAATCTCTTCACTTCGCGTGCACAATCTTCATCTTCCGTTTTCCCGGTAGTTTTCTTTCTGACTATCTTACCCATAGCATTCTCTTCGGCCTCATCAAAAATCAAAGGAACAGTTGCCGGATAAGTCTCTATTTCAATCGTTTCACTGGCGGGCATCTGTGTACCTTCCACCAATACGGAAGCCCGAACCTTAATCTTGCCGGGACGGGTAGTCGACTTCACCAATACAGGTGCCGTCCCCCATTGTACGGGACGTGGATTCGCCATAATGTCCTCATCACCCAAAATCGTACCTTCACCTTCAATCTCGAAACGAACGAAATAGTTATTCAAACGTTTGATATTCCCGTTTTCATCTGCCACAGCAGCTACTACCGTAACTATATCCGAGCCATTGGCTTCCATCTGCATCCCCTCATTATCAACCCACAGCAAAAGCCGGGACGGACGACGTGCCGGAGATACCCGATGAGTAGCCACCACTTTTCCATCGATAAGCCCCTCTGCAAACATATATACATCCGCCTGCTTTCTTTTACGCGACAAAGCCTTATCCTGCATAAAATCATACGCATCCTTAAACGTAATCACCGGAGACGGCATTCCCTTCTCCCTTTTCTCCTTTTTAAAATGATACTGTTTTCCCTCTTTAAATACCGTAAGACGAACCTCGTCACAATTGGAATAAACCGTCACATCTTTGGGTGAGAAAGGAGTCATCGCGTGTGCGATGTATACCATCGGCCCCGTTTCGGCTATCAAATCGCTTTTCTGCGGGCTACGTTGCGCCTGAAACATATAATACGAATACTTCGGCTGCCGGAAAGCATCCATAATCCCCCCGTAAAAAGGATCGGGATGATAGCCCCTCTGATGATCGAACGAATGCCACAGACATCCGCCGATATGCTGCCGGGTTGTCTGATACAACGTCTCATAACAGGTATACGGATAAGAAGGATTCGCATACCCCTGTGCCTGAATCAGCATGGGAGTTTCTCCCCAGGCACGGCTGGCACGACTGGGAGAATTGTGCGATGACCAATCGTCCACATTATCTCCCCATTCACGGGTAAAGTAAGTAATTTCCGGATGTTCCGCTTCCTCTTTATCTACTCCTCCCAGTTGCGGGTGCTTAAAAAGTACCGGAAAATATTCGTGTCCTTTCGCCTCCGAATCACATCCTGTATAGCAATAAGGATACGGATACTCTTCCATCACGATGTTTTTCACGTTTTGTGCAAAATCCGCCGGATACCACGTCTCATTCAAAATCGGCTCCCACATCCATACGGAAGGGTGATTCCGATCCCGACGCACCATATTGCGAATATCAGAATAAACCCGTTGCGCAAATTCCGGAGCCTCATTCCAGAACTGCCATCCCGGAGTATTGACTATTACGAAAAGCCCCAATTCATCACAAGCATCCATAAAGGCGGGATCTTGCGGATAATGGGCATTTCTGATCACTTTCAATCCGGCATCCCTCAATTTCTTTGCATCCCGCCAATGCATGCCATTAGACAGTGCATTGCCCACAATCGCAAAATCCTGGTGCCGGTTAGCACCTATCAGGGGAGCTTCATAAGGTTTCCCGTTCAGCCAAAAACCGTCCTTCCCCTTAAACTCTATGCTGCGCACACCGATACGACGACGATAACCATCAATCACATTTCCTTGATTATCTTTTATATACACATGCAACTGATACAAATAGGGCGACTCCGGCGACCAGAGATGCGGAGCAGACAATTTTATCTTACTGGCACCGGAAACCGCCTTTCCTTTGCCTATGGAAAGTTTACGGCCAGCTTCACCCACTTTCCCGCCATTGGCATCGAGCAATTCATAAACCACCTTTCCATTAAAAGACTGTTTACGGTCGTTTCTTACCTGAATATCCAGCAATACATCCGCGCTTTCTTCCGACACATTATTATAAGCAACAAATAATCCGCCACCCGCTACCTTATTTTCATAATTCGGATCTGTAATGTACACATCGTTATGGGCAATCAGCCAGCAGTCGCGGTAGATTCCTCCGCTATAAGTAAAATCCAGTACATCCTGCGCCTTACCGGGAGGATACGAAGGATCGTCGCTATTATCAGCGCATACGGCTATCACATTGTCTTTTCCAAAATCCACATAGGCGGTAACATCCGCAATAACCGGCAGATATCCCCCGAAGTGTTCATTCACCAAATGTCCGTTAATCCAGATTTTAGATTTACCCATGATCGCCTCAAAATGCAGGAACAGCTTCTTATTCTTCCATTCATCTACCGGAGTAAAATGCTTACGATACCATACCTCCCCTTGATAATTCGTACACCCACTGGCTTCCGTCGGCTGATACTCTATTCCGTCCGGCAATGAAACCACTTCCCAGGCACTGTCTTCAAAATCCACCCGATACGCTTCGGAAGCACTTCCCTTATGAAAACGCCAAGCAGGATTCATGGAATACACCGTACGTCCGGTATCATCCAAAGGATAGAAGCCGGCCACTGAATACTGAGGCTGATAAGCCGCTTCGGCCGGTATCATCCATAACCAAAGCAACAGCAATAAAAAAAGTCCTTTCTTCATCATTCAATTATTTTCTTTTTCAGTTCATTATTGTCCATTACAATCCGGTAGCTGCTACCTTTCTTTGTCTTAAAAGACAACGTCTTATCTTCGTATCTCACCGTACACGGAACACCCTTTTCAGAGGTCACTACCGCCTCTGCCAACTTGCCATCCTTCCACGAAAGATTCACTTCAAAACCGCCTCTTGCACAAATTCCGCTTACCGAACCGTCTTGCCACGCATCCGGCAGTGCAGGCAGCAACTGAATGAATCCCATATGACTTTGCAGCAGCATTTCGGTGATACCTGCCGTACCTCCAAAATTCCCGTCGATCTGGAAAGGCGCATGCGTATCCCACAAATTATCCAATGTCCCATTCTTCAACAGATTGCCATACAGTTTATAAGCATGATTTCCATCCTGCAATCTTGCCCATTGGTTCAGTTTCCAACCCATACTCCATCCGGTAGCTCCATCTCCACGATGTTCGAGCACCACCCGGGCAGCCTGAGCCAATTCCGGAGTCGTCACCGGAGACAGGGTATGCCCCGGATGCAATCCGAACAGATGATTCACATGACGATGCTCGTCTTCCGGATCGTCGATGTCTCTGGACCACTCCATCAACTGCCCGTAACGTCCTATCTTATAAGGAGCCAGATGCGCAAGCACATACTCCCACTCTTTTCGTTCTTTCTTGTCCACTCCCAGCACCTTACTTGCTTCAATGGCATTCAGCAGGATTTCACGCACCACTGCATGTACAAAGGTAGTCCCCTCATCCACCGGACCGTGTTCCGGTGAAGTGGAAGGAGCAGCCGTATAAGTTCCGTCTGGTTTATGCCACAAATAATCCACTGTGAACTGTGCACTGCTTTTAAGTAGATCGTATCCCGTGCTTTTCAGGAATTCCTTGTCACGCGTATAGTCGTAATATTCCCAAATATGGGTAGCCAGCCAGGGACCTGCCATCGGATTAAAATTCCATGACATATCTTCGCTCGACAAAGGCGACGTAAAACCGAAAATATTGGCGGAAATAGAAGCTGTCCACCCACGGGCATTGAAATAAGCTTTTGCCGTTTCTGCACCGGGCTTCACCAAGCTCCGGATAAAATCAACCAACGGCCGGGTACATTCTCCTAAATTGGTGGAGCAGGCCGGCCAATAATTCATCTGTATATTGATGTTGTTATGATAATCCACACGCCAGGGACCATTCAAGTTGTTGTGCCACATGCCCTGTAGGTTTGCAGGCATATTACCCGGACGGGAACAAGCGATCAACAGATAACGGCCGTATTGATAATACAACTCCTCCAGACGATAATCGGCCTGCCCTTTCCGATAGTTTGCCAAACGCAGATTGGTAGGCAGATTCCGGGCAGTTACCTCCGGATTCAATTGTAACTTCACACGATTGAAAAGAGAGGTATAATCCGCTTCATGGGCACGATACAGTTCATCATATCCTTTCCGGATAGCTCCTTCCATTGTTTTTCGGGTCGTCTGCTCCGGATCGCTCCCCACGTATGTCTTCGGATCTTTAAAATCCGGTTGAAAATTCATCTTATAATCCGTATCGGCAGTCAACAAGAAAACTACTTCATCGGCATCTTTCACTATCAGACGATCTTGTTCTACGGTCGTCGTTCCTCCCTTCGTTATCGCTTTGATACGGATTGCAAACTTCATCCCATTATTCTCCAATACTCCAGTATATAATAATCCGTCGGTATCGTCCGCACGCAGACTGCTCTTTGCCTCCGAATTCGGACAATAACGGAGTACCAGGTTCTGTTTCCCGGTTTTATTAGCAGTGAACTTCATCGCCATTACGCTATCCGGATACGAAATAAAGTATTTACGCATATACCGGGTATTATCTTTCTTAAAACTCACCACCGCCATAGCCGAATCCAGCGAGAGTGCCCGGTAATAGTCACTCATCCCTATCTCGCTCAATCCGGTTTCCACATAAATTTCTCCCATCGTAGTGAATGATCCGAAACGGAAAGGAGTCTCATCTCCCTCCTCGTAATGTGCCAAACCATTAAAGTTCTTCCGAGTCAGCAATTCTGCCTTTTCATAATCGCCATCGGTAAATGCCTGCCGTATCTCTTCCATTACCGAAGCCGACTGTTTATTCACTTTCCAATAATAGTCGGCCCCTCCGGCTGTATTCGGACCTCCTTTCCAAAGGGTCTTTTCATTCAAGGTAATCCGTTCTGCAGCTACCGAGCCTAATATATTAGCCCCTAAGCTACCGTTTCCAATCGGTAAAGAAGCATTTTCCCACTCTCTATCGGGATTCATCCCCGATCCGTCAGCACGCAACCAGATCGCCCTTCCATCCAGACTGTTCGGGGTATCGAACCAAATGGAAAGTCCCCGGGTATAATCCGTTCCCTCCGCCCAAAGCGCAGAAAAAGATAAAAACACACTCACAAAACATAAATACAATTTTCTCATTCTCTATGCCATAATTATTAATATTCTAAATATGAAAAATATCCTTTTTCCAGATTATCAGGTTCATTTTACTTTCTACATTCCGCCAATATATCATTTCTCCACTACATCCACTTATTAAACCTTAAGGAATAATCCACATTTATACATGGCCCTCAAAATGAAAAAGAGAATAAGGTAATTGGCAAAAGTCAACCATACTTGATAATAATCACCCAAGTATTGTTCCAACCCATAACTCACCGAAGCTGCAACACACCGAAAATTTATCACTTCACCCAACAGATAAGCCGCAATGGAATTCATTCCATATATTTTCAACCAGTTCAGCCCCCAGATACGGCCTTTATAATCAATCCAATAATAAAAAAACGCCATTAACAAAAAGCAATATCCACCGGACAACAATGTCATACTGCCTGTCCACAGACGCTTTATAACAGGCATTTGCAAACTCCACAACACTGCTACACCTATCAAAATCAATCCGGTTATCAACAATATCCTCACTACCCTTTTCCGGTTCGCCTCCCCCTCTTTCATTAGTTTTCCGGCAAAAGTTCCAAGCATTACAGTTACTCCAAATGTCAGACTGCTCCAAATCCACGTATAATTATATTGAAGTGAGAAACTCCATGTACCATCTCCATTCCAATAAACTCCATCTCGAAAACGGCCTAAAACCCATCTATCTACTTGCTCTGCAAAGTTTCCTTGGGGTGTAAAATCGCCACAAAATGTCATAGGAATCCAATATACCAGAAGTAGTAACAAGGTTATTATAATCTGCCACTTAAATGAAAAATGCAATTGGATAATAGCAGCTATGAGATACCCTACAGCAATGGCCTGCAATGTATTAGAATATAAATAAATATGCTGACTGTCAAATCCCAGCAGATTGCCCTGAACAATCATACCAAAGAAAAATAGCAAAACAACCCGCCTAAAAATCCGACGATAGACAAACTGGCAGCCGGCAGAAGAAATTTTGTATTTAGACAAAGAAAAAGGCATCGAAGCCCCTGTCATAAACAAAAAAAGCGGCATTACAAGATCCCAAAGATGAAATCCAACCCACGCTTCGTGGTCAAATTGATAGACTAATCTATTCAGAAAAGGCAAATCTAATTGTTGCCCTAATGCTACAAACACAGGTTGAAAAAAAACAAGAAGAAACAAGTCAAAGCCCCGTAATATATCTAATGAAGCAAGTCGAGAAGAATTATTCTCCAATATTTTATCTCTATTCATAGTATTCATCTATTTAACCTTACAAAAGGTGGTCAACCTAAGTTTAATATAACTTTACCACATATATTCCATTGGGAAATTTACAAAATAGTTACAATGCCAGTCACTTTACAATTTTTAAAATCCATTACGTTATACTATCCAGTTCCAAAATTACAGAAATATTCTTTGTCATGAATGGATTTTCTCTACTATTCAATGATAAACCGTCAACACTATTTCCTTAATACAAAGTTATCTTTCCACTACATTCCAATTCATTGACATAACACACTTTCTTTAATAATATTACATTTGAAAAAGGAAAAGTACTAAGCCGCAACCAAGAATTCAATCCTACTCAATATATTTTCCCTCCTTCATCTATCAACTTCACTCAACAGGCCTCATACGATTTCCCATTAGTTGAAAGCCCGAACATTTCACATATACTCAACATATTTCAATATAATTTCTATTTTTATAGTTTATTATCTCTCCAGAAAGCTATACAACACTTTTATATCGAATCGATATCATCAAATATTTGAATATTATTGCAAACTTACGATGATAAATACAAAATGATGTCTAAAACTATTTTTTTATTTTCCAAAAATGTCTATAACTATAAGATTTCAAATGAAATTATACTATTCCGAACAAAATATTTTTAAAAAATAGAAAAGATTGACTTGTTTCAATTTTGCTTTCAAAAAATATTAAACAAAAGCGATATTAGGCATTAAGGGTTTATTAATATTTTATCTCAAAGAAATGTTTACTGTCGATAAGTGAAGCGTAGTCAGAACCAAATGTAAATGAGCCGAAAGCATCGATGGCACGGCCCACTTTACTATAAACATATATGTCCGCCTTTCCGAAAGTGATGTCGCCGTCCGCTTTAACGCCTTTGGGCGATGCCACACCTTTGTCGCCGAGTGTCACAACGTTGAGTTCTCCGGATACTATCGAAATGTCTTTATCGGAATTGATACCCTTACCTCCCTCACCGGTACTTTTGAGGTTAAGTATTCCCGCAGTCATGATGAATGAGCCGTCACATTTTACTGCTGCACAACTGCTGCTATCATCACTCTTAACACGCGAATTGCCTGATGTGATAACCGTGGTACGTCCTCCGCGCACAATCACATCATACTCGGAATTAATGCCTTTGGCTGCCGCTACAGTCACTTCCACATTGAGTACTCCCCCCATTATCTTCACCCCATCATTAGCTTTAATGCCGTGACCAGCTGTGCTGCCGGCATTAATCACATTACCGGGACGAAACACGATATAATCATCGCTGACAATGGCATTTTTATACCCCCCTTTTACATTAAGAATTCCCGAGCCACTGAATATAATTTGCCCTTCACTAAAAAAAGCCCCTTTCATATCTTCATTGCCGGACATTATGTAATGATCACCGTCGCTGAGAGTATTTTCGCTGCCGGGCGCAAGTACGAGATAGAGTGACTTACCGCACTGATTATTGAGAGCGGCACCCGAAGGATGATGCAATGCAACGCCATCCAATGTGATTTTCATTTTGTAGTCGCTGTAAATTTTGAACGAACCGTTATCACTCGAACCCTTAAGTACATACTCGATGTTGTGCCGATAAGAATGGATAGTGACATGTGCACCTTCGACAAATACGGTTACCATATCGACATCACCGCTCACTACAGCAGTCATCCCACGATAATCGACTTTGACAACAGAATAAAAATCACTGTTTTCAACGTAGTCGTTATCGTCAGAGGGAATGTTTTCGACTCCCTCGTCAAGTGGCGTAGAATCAAATTCGATATCTTTCACTTCAACTTCAGCCCCATCAATGATATGACTGAAATCGGTGTCATCATTCTCACATGACGCAAATACCGCCATGACTACAAATATTATTATTGAATAGAATTTATACATATCTTAAAATTTAAACGTATAACCCATACCGAGAATATGACAATCCGGCTGATTATCATCATCGTCACCGGTAATGTTCTGCCACCGATAATAAAGACCGACGACGTGTCTTTTCCTTATTTTATAATCAGCACCGATAGTGTAGCGCATTTTAGTCAGTGACCACGAATTAAACAACTCAATATCAGTATATGGATCGAGCTTGCAATGAGGAATATCGTATCTTACACGAAATCGCGAACGTAAAACGTTCCGCCCCTTGCCACGAACTTCAGTAGTCTCCCATTGCGCATTATCAAAATCATAGCGTTCGGTAATCTTCGACGGACGATAAGTATACTGCCAGCGTTCGCGCAATGAAAGTTTCAACCTTCCTATATCGACATTCCCGGTCACGGAAAAGGAAAAGCGATGGCGTACTCCCCAATAAGACGGACGCCAATTGTTGTAGTTACCATCAGGATTCCACGTTATTTTCTCTTTGTTATTATCGTAAAGCAGGCTGTAAGCAGCAGCAACTTTGACGTAACGCATTAACTTATAGCTGCCATCCACTCCGAAACTCCATCTTTCGGGTGTCTTCGAATCGTTACGGGTGCGAAATTCGGTCTCCGCACCGACATTCCATTTCTTGTTAATTTTCTTTTCAACCCCAACCGCCGACCATATACCAAAATCGGAAGATTGCGCCTTTACACTTGTCGGCCCAAGCAACCCAACGACTAATATTGCCGCAAGAGTCGGAATGCGGGCATAACGGGTTATTGTCTTCCTACATCTGTCCATTCTTCACGGGATAATTTAAGTTCGTTGTTAATACTGTTATCGCCCACATGATCTGTCTCATAATATATTTTCACTATTGCCATATCACGTAGAAAATCAATCGCACCGATTTCAACCGAGTTAATTTTCAATCCTGTGCGATGCTCCAAGTCAGTTATCAGTTCAAGACGCTTATCGGGCGTTATAAGCGCAATACGGTCATACTGGATCAGTTTCGTCGATACATGCTTCAGTAGTATGTAACTTTCAAAGAGCCATGTGGCCAATAAGAATATGACATTCGTTACAACAAGTTCGATATAGCTTATCGTGATGGCAAGAGCATTTATAACCGATATTGCTATGATACAAAACAGATACGTCATCTCCCGCACCGGCATAGACTCCGTACGATAACGTATTATTCCGAAAATAGCAAACAGTCCGAGTGCAAATCCGATTTTCAGTTTCACGCCACCGAGCAGGAAAATCAGAAAGAAGATACTGATACTGATGAGCATAAATGTGAAATAATAGTCTCTCCGTCCGCTCTTAGGGTAATAGAGGCAATGAATCATAAGCCACACCACGAGCATATTGAACGAAAATCTCAATAACATGGTAATCAGGTTATATCCTTCCATCAACGGTGTTCCCAATAAGTCTAAAGTTTCAATATCTTCCATTATGTAAAAATTATATTTGATAAATGTGTTATTCTGTATTTTTATCGATGCTTTACTAAATAGTCATTTTGTACATCAAACCATGGATATCTTTTCAATCTGCCGCAATTTCGGAAGAATCCGATTACGTTTTAAAGCCAGATTGGTAATAGCCGACCCTATGCAATATTTACTGAATCCCATCGGTAAAATACGCAAAGTACGAAGCATCTCAAGAACAGGCGAATGTACTAATCCATCACGCTTTAGCTCAATTACGGCAAGTTTTTCGAGGGACTTTATAATACCGGTGGATGTGTTAAAGAAATTCAGATTCATATCAATTGTCAATCGTTCGGTCTTTTTCTTGTTCACGAGAGTGATACGATCAAAACGAATCTCAAGCGACTCCTTAAGTGTGGCAGGGGAACAATGGAGATATTCTTTGAGAAAATCGACACAGTTTGGTTTATCATCATGAATGTCATCGGAAAATATAATGTTGTATTGCGGTTTAGACGGATCAAATGTATCAACAGGTATGCGTTTTTTATCAGTCCGTCCACGATTGTTCTTTGTTTTCACTTCAAGAAAATTATCCCCCGAGTCGACATACGAACGAATACGTATCTTCTGGCGATTCAATTTACCATTTTGATGGGCTACGTACATATCGAATGTCTTTGTGTCAAAATACACCGAATAGTATGACAATATCCGCATTCCACCGGTTTGCTGTACAAAATAATCGTTCTTTGCCATAAACAACAGTTCACGAACCCTTTCGATACCGGCAACAAATTTGGTATCCGTCCGGTTCATCAAACTTATTCCACTCATCTCATCGAGCGTTATCGGGCTATAGACATTCAAAATATCCCTCATGTTCATTCAGCAATCGTTCAAAATTGTTTCTGATAATGTGTCGATAGCTCCCCCCTATTCTCTCACAATCACTTTTTGAATCTGAACCCGATTGTCAAGCCTAAGTTGTACACAATATATTCCGGACACCAATCCGCCAATTTGCAACTGTGATGTTTCCGAAGAGGTAATGAAACGTCCTGCACCATCGAACACAGCAATTACACCTTTATCGTTATTGCCGGAAACACTGGCATTTATACTGCCTGCACCGGTATAAACCTGCAGGATAGCATCAGATTCCTCCATAGCAGGAGACGTTATACCCGTCGGGAAATTTACCACCGCTTTTTCGAAAAGGTCGTGATAAATTTCAAAATACGATTTCATATAATCTATTTCTTCGTACACGTCTCCGGCATGTTCGGGCCAACGGGCTTTTTCCCGTGCCCATGCACCGCTATTTGTGAGTTTATCGGCATAGGTTTTCATACGTGTGTATACCGCTTCAGGAGAGAGGAGGTTATCTTTCAGCATATTCCAACGATGCCGCAATCGAGTTTTATACTCAAGGGGATTATGTTGCAAAAGAGTGAAATACATGCCGTTTTTCGGGGAGCAATGTTCCCCGAAAGGGTGCCATTTGGGATCATCGGTTCCGTGAATGTCTCCACCGGCAGTGCGCCCCAGACTTGCATCCAGATCCCAAGGAGTAAAAAGAATATTATGCCCTTTCTCCAAATTACGGATACTATAAAGCAGATTTTTGCCCCAGTTATCCTGAAGGCAAAATACTTCGCCGAATATCTGATAATTGACCACATTGTCAATATAAATCCATTGGGGCAATGCTGCCGTGAGACGTCCTTTGGCTCCTTCATCGTATTTCCCATTATTGGCCGGAGAAATCAGGTCGATGAATTGCTTGAGCAGTTCCCAATTAGCCTGAGAATTATTGTCGTCGGGATATTCCTGAGAAACATATCCCCAATACAATGTGTCAGCAGGATATTCTTTGGGGTATGAGTTAAAAGTACAGATATCTTGCATGAATCTCCCCTTCCACAATATGCCACGGGAACCCGCGTAATTACCGTCGAAATCGGTACGCGATTTCTTCAAATTAAGCTGTTTACGGTCGATTTTATCGGTAAGGCAGTAAAGCCCGAAGTATGAACCGTTGAACAGTATCTCGACATGCATGCCGTGGGTGCCATTGGCCTGAAAAGGTTTATCAGAGTCTTTGTCGTAAGGCAGATCGTCCATATCGTTCCAAATATCAAACAACAAGCGGTTACGCATCCGTGCATGGTCGGCATACATTGCATCGAGAATCCATCCGTCATCATCGCGCATACCGAGAACGGTGGCATCTACCTTATCTTCGTAAGCATCATCATACAGGCTAACAGTGAATGATTTTTTACTATATCCACCCGATGTCGCACCACGAATGCGGGATTTTGTGTTTTGGCTAAATACATATTCACCATCCGTACGTTTCAGAGGATCGACAATCACGATATGCCCATCTGTTTTTTTACGGGGATTTTGATAATACAAATCTTCACTGTTACGCACGGCAAGCATTGCTTCCAAGTCTGAATCGAAACAGATAATCGGCAGCGTGGTGAACATCAATCGCCATGTACGCTGTATTCCTTCACGAGTCACAGAAAGGGTATGGTTACCCGTCGCATAGTCAGCAACGGTTATTACAGGATTGTCGGTGGAGATATTCTGTCCATCGAACAGGATTTGTGTCGCTCCCGGACAACTAAGGATTGCTGTAAATGCAGATCCTTTGTCAGGGTCTATGGCGAAGAATAAACGTTCCTCCCCATGAGTGTTCTCAATAACAGCCGGAACTCCATCTAACGTGATATCACTGATGTACGAAGAAGATATGGTCACCCCTTGTACATAAGTAATCAAAGTGACCGCCAACATGAAAAATACAAGTATCTTTTTCATTGTATTTTATAGATTTAGAATAGTTTAGTCAACAAATATATTGCTTTTATGGTATGAAACCAAATTTTACATAAATTAAAATATCAAAATCATGTAAAAGATCGAAAACATTAAAAAGTGAAAATAATAACAAATGGTATTTTTAAATTATAACGCATAGGGTATACCCATCCATTTGGATATACCCTCATCTTAGAGCATATTTAAACTTTCTTCTTAAAAGTATTTACCAGTTTATTTAAGCAAGGCGACTTATACTATCTTACAGCAAAACCCTCTATAAACGATTATACAATTTATAGAGGGTTTATATTTTCATATATCCTACTGCTTAACAAGGATTCACACTGTAAGGCAATATATAATTACCTTCTATTATTCTCTATTCTTCACCGGATAAATAATGAAATCAAAAGTTTGTTTTGTCAATGGAACCAGATACTGTGACTGCACTCCCGGCCCGCAAGTTGCGGTACCTACACCTGCCTGTTTGGCATCCAGATGTACGGTTATCTTTCCATTACGTTCCAGTTCATTGATATGGCGCGCTTTCTCCACCATTACATCCGGGAAAGCAATGGTGCTAAACTGAAACGGAGAATCCGACTCTACCCAACAACCCTTACCGGCATCATCCGTCAGTTTCATCCAACGGACATCCGTACGGTTTCCCGTAGATTGAGGTACCACATAATAATGGAACATACGCTCCGGAGTCGTTTCATAAATGCCGATTTTACCCGACTGATTCCGGTCGATATAGGTTTCGTGTTCACCTCTTCCCAAATAAGTTATATGGTCGTATGCATCCTCCACTTCGAATGTCAGCCCCAGGCGGGCCATTGATTTTACCAATGTCGTGTCGGGCTGGAACGTGGTCCGTACTTTCACAGAGCCGTCACGATTCAACGTATAGGCAAAAGTAGCATCGCCCACCTTCTCCCCTTTTGCATTCAGGATATCGACCTGTGCGGTAGTCGATGTTTTGCTTTCTTTCAAGGAAACCACTTTTTGAGTCAACGCATCCAATCCGGCAGCCCTCCATAATTTAGCTCCCATCTGATCGCGATTGTCATTATCTGTGGCCGGACGGAACAAGCTCAGTGTCATCGGACTCCCTAATAACTCTTCTCCATCCAGACAAAGAGAATTCAAAGCACCTGTTGCCTTATCAACCGTAAAAGTCGTATTTCCGGCTTTATCCGGTCTGTATCCACGAGCATTTTTAGATACCGGAAGTACAAACTGGTCATAAGCTACCTCCCAATCGGTATTTACCAACGGGGTGGCTTCCTGTCGTTTCCAACTCAAATTAAGATAAGCCTCGCGGAGCGTTTTCGGAAGTTTGACATCTCCCAAAGTAACATCTACCGTCGCATGAGGAGCACAAGCAACCTCTTTCGTACCTTCGGCAATTATTGTTCCGTCATCACCGGTTACATTCCAATTCAATACATATTCATTCAAATCGGAGAAATCGAACCAGTTTTTCACACGAACCGTCAAATCCTTCTTGCCAATCAATGTGCTCTTGATATTCTGATAGATTTTCTTCACTTCCAACAGATGGGGATGAGGTTCGCGAATGGCATTTACAAGTCCGTTACAGCAGAAATTGCCGAAACTGGGAATATCTTTCGGACCGTAATCACCACCATAAGTCCAATACCACTTACCATCCTTGTCGATTTCACGGAACGACTGATCGACCCAATCCCAAATACAACCACCCTGGGCCATCGGTTCACTTTCGAACACATCCCAGTATTCCTTCATGCCGCCACAACTGTTGCCCATGGCATGCAGGTATTCGCAAAGGATGAAAGGACGGTAAATGTCCTTACGGGACACGTAATCTTTAATCACATCCACGCTCCGATACATGCGGCAATAGATATCCGTATTATAATTTTCCTCCGCACGTTCGTACTGTACAGGACGATTCTTTTCTACCGATTTCAACCAGTCATACGTACGTTCGAAATTAATTCCATTTCCGGATTCGTTGCCTAAAGACCAGATTACAATAGCCGGATGATTCTTTGAACGCTCGTACATGCGGTGCGTACGATCCATATGTGCCGTAAGCCATGTGCTGTCCTTGGCAAGAGAAGCAGAACCGTAACCCATACCATGCGATTCGATATTGGCTTCGTCGATCATATAAAGGCCATAACGGTCGCAAAGCTGATACCAATAAGGATGGGTCGGGTAATGAGAGTTGCGGACGGTATTGATATTGTGTTGCTTCATCAATTTAATGTCTTCTTCCATCAATTCTTTGCTGACTGTACGGCCCAACTGGGAATGCTCATGACGGTTGACCCCCTTTACCAATACAGGTACACCGTTGATGCAGAAACGTCCGTCTTTTATTTCGGAAGTACGGAAACCAACCTCACAACCTGTTATTTCGGTAGTCTTTCCACTCGCGTCTTTCAATTCCAATATTAACGTGTACAAATTCGGATATTCGGCACTCCATTTTTTCACATCGGGAATACGCTGTTCATCGAATGTAATATAGTTACTCAATCCGCGCGACTTTATATCCTGACTTCCTTGCAGGACCGTTTTATTCGAAGCATCTTTCAGTGTATAACCAATGGAAGCTATCCCCGATGCAGGACCGGCAACCGTCACATCCAAATTAAATATCCCCTCTTTATAATATTCCTTTTCAAGAACAGAAGTCACCTTATAATCGGCAATGTACTGTTTCGGAGTACTGTAAAGATACACATCCCGCTCAATTCCACTCAAACGCCACATATCCTGGCATTCCAGATAAGATCCTGAGCTCCAACGATATACTTCAAGTGCGATCGTATTTTCCCCATTTACCAGTTTATCTGTGATGTCCCATTCCGCAGCTGTCTTAGATCCTTGATTATATCCCAAAAACTCACCGTTTACCCATATATAATAGAAGGAAATAACTCCTTCACAACAAAGAACGACACGACGCCCTTCCCATCCGGCGGGAACGGTAAAGGTTCGCCTGTAAGAGCCTACCTCATTCTCTTTATAAGGAACCAGAGGAGGATTCTTTTTGAAATTGAACATCTTATCATCAAATTCATAGGCCTCATTAACATAAATAGCCGTACCATACCCTTGGCGTTCCCAGTTACCGGGAACATCAATATCTGCCCATCCGCCGGTATAGAAAGCAGGTTTATAAAAATCTTTCGGACGATTATCTGGATTCTTTACCCAATTAAACTTCCATTTACCATTCAGGCTCATATAATAAGGAGATTGCTCATAAGCACCTTTTTGTACTTCCGAAGCACTGCCATAAGGCCACACATAAGTGTGAGGAGCCAATTTATTCAACCCCACGGCATACTGGCTCTGCCATTCAGGCTGTTGCTGTGCCGTAACAGGAATGATAACCGGCATTGCCAGTATCATCAATAAAAATGATTTCAATGAGTTATTCATCGTTTTTATGTTTTTAAAATTAGAAACTGGTAGTTAGGAGTTAGAAGTTAGGAGTTGGAAAGTAGAAGGTAGGAGATATGCCGTTTGTGACTGTCACGCCGCAAGGATTCTAACTACCAGCTACTAAATTCTAAAATCTAATTCTCACTCCACCATCACCTCGTCGAACATCACCCGGGATTCCTGCCCCGGTCGTACATGATCCTCCGGACATGCTCCGGGGCCCTCAGCCGTAATACGGATATAGCGAGCCTGTATACCGCCCATATCCAATGATAAGTCTTCGATAAAATTACCCTCCCGGAAAATTTCTTCGGAAGTAAAGTTCAATATTCCTATTTCACGGAACTTACGGTTATCATCAGAAACTTCCACTTTGACAACAGCAGGCTTATGAATAGCCATTCCATAATTGGTAATACAGCCTAAAGTTAATGTATTCAATATCTCTTTTTTCTGTAAATCAATTGTAAAGGAAATGTGATCGCTCTTTTCCCAAGAAGACCATTCATAATCGGTCTGTTTCAGACTTCCACGTATCCCGTTCGTCATCACTATCTCATTCTTGTTATCTCCAAGTACAGGCTTACCGGTAGCCTTATTCCAAATAACAGGTAAAATCAGCGTCTTTCCCATCTGTTTCCCATCTTTAAAAGTAGCACATCTCAATACTTGTGCATTTTTGACAGTCAGACATTGAGTGTAACGAGGTGATTTTACCGAAGGTTCCCTATTATCCAATGTATAGTGTATTTCTACATCCGGACGAATACATTCCAGATTAACCTGCAACGCTCCATCTACCGGTGTCACGGTGTGCTGAATGTTATACATCGAACGGGAATAGCCCACCCCTTTAACCGCAATATGGCTGTTATAAACATCCAGTCCTTTCAAAAAACCGTTCCAATCTTTCAACTCCGGTTTTGTCCAAGCCCTCTCGGCCACTGCCGCCAAACGAGGGAAAAGCAAATAATCCACATCTTCGGGTTTATTGCAGAACTCCGTCCACATAGACCCTTGTACTCCCATCAGAAGAGATGTATACTCCGGTTTCCAGTCTTCCTGCACCGGTTCATAGTCAAACACATTCCGCAAAGTATTATTTCCGAAATAAGTAACAGGTTCAAACCATTGTGGCCCCTGATAACGAATCAGATACATGATGCGTGCCGGGGTCATGATAAACGGATGCCCCAATTCAGCAGCTTTCAAAGCGGCCGTCCCCATTCCTTGCCAGCCCAAAATAATAGTCCCATCAGGAATCGTACTATTGGTCAATTCATCCCATCCGATTACCTCACGTCCTTTACTTTGCACATATTCACACATCCGCTTCATAAAATATCCCTGCAAATCCTCTTCGTGAGTCAGATGTTCTTTTTTCATCCGTGCCTGACAAAGAGGGCATTTTTCCCAATTCGTTTTATTAGCCTCATCACCTCCCAGATGAATATACCGGGAAGGAAACAACTCCACCACTTCATCAATTACATCCTGCAAGAAGGCAAATACACTGTCATTGCCTGCACAATAAATAATATTGGCGTGCGTTCCACCCAAACCGGGCAACACTCCTATAAAATTCTTCACTACCGGACAAGCCAACTCCGGGTAAGATGCCAACGCAGCATTGCTGTGTGCAGGCATTTCTATTTCCGGAATCACCTCGATCTGCCGTTCGGCTGCATAAGCAATCATCTCTTTCATGTCTTCCTGCGTATAAAATCCACCGACAGGAGTCGCTTCTCCCAACTTCGGATTCCTTCGCGAATGAAAAGGTACATCCCTACGATCCACGCGCCAGGCCCCCACTTCCGTAAGACGAGGATGTTTTTTTATTTCCAAGCGCCAGCCATTATCATCGCATAAATGAAAATGCAATTTATTCAGCTTCAGCATAGCCATGCAATCCATAATCCGCAACACGTTCTCTTTAGGAATAAAAAAACGGGCGGCATCCAACAACAGCCCACGATAACCAAACCGAGGTTCATCACTGATTTTCACCGAAGGTACTGTCCAGTCCGGATTCCCCCCTACATTCCGAGCATTCTCGATAGAGGACGGCAATAATAGACGAATAGTCTGCAACGCATAAAAAAAGCCTTTCGTATCCGAAGCTTTCATCACGATACGGTTCGGAGTAACTTCCAACCGGTAAGCTTCACTTTTTAAATTACGATCTGTTACACAACAAACGTCACCACCGGCTGCGCTTCCCTCTTTCAGTTGGGGTGTAAATCCGGCAGCACGGGTAAACAGTTTAATAAAATTCCTGACAACTTCCGCCTGTCCCGAATTTTCTACAGCAAACACCGTCTGATCCGAAAATCGGTAGCTCCCCTCTCCCGGTACCATCTGCACCGGGGTGGGAACAATCGAAATACTTCGTGTCAAGTCGTCAGCCTGTACTGCTATAATAGGGGCAAACAGTAATGCTATTATAATTGATAAGGTGTGTTTCATGATAAATCAACAATTTACATTTTTATTCTTTATCTCTTTCCGGAGAAAAGCGTACCGGATCATCATATTGCTCCTGTAGCTTAAGCATCTCCGTTTTAAGTTCGTTTATTACAGAATCATATTGTATATTTCCATATAAATTATGCATTTCAGTAGGATCGCTCTGGATATCATACAATTCCCACCAGTCGATATCATTATAGAAATGTATCAATTTATATCGTTCCGTACGAATTCCATAATGACGTTTTACCATATGCTCGGCAGGATATTCATAGAAGTGATAATACAACGCTTTCCTCCAATCTTTCGGATGTTCTCCTTTCAACAGAGGCAACAACGATACTCCCTGAATATCATCAGGTACCGGCGCACCTGCCAGTTCAAGGAAAGTCGGCGCATAATCGATATTCTGAACCATCTCGGTGATGTCGCCTTTACGATCGAAACCTTTCGGCAGACGCATAATCAAAGGGGTACGCATCGATTCTTCATACATAAAGCGTTTATCGAACCAGCCATGTTCACCCATATAAAATCCCTGATCTGAAGTATAAACCACCAAAGTATTGTCCAGCATCCCTTTTTCTTCCAGATAATCGAGTACGCGACCCACATTGTCATCCAATGATTTCACCGTCTTCATATAATCACGCATATAACGCTGGAATTTCCAATTGGCCAATTCTTTCCCTTTCAGGTTCTGCTTGTAAAAATCATCGATAACCGGACCGTAAAACCTATCCCATGCAGCCCTTTGATCAGTATTCATACGTCCGAGAAAACTCTCATACAAAGATTTCAAACGTGAATTCTTATCCGGACGAAGCATCTTCAAGTCGTAAATCATATCCATATCTTTCACGATACTCATCTCCTGCGCAGCAGCAGCCGGACGTCCTTCATAATCATCAAAGAAATTTTCCGGAAGAGAAAAAGTCTTATCCTCATAGAGTGCCAGATTGCATGTATCTGCCATCCAATTACGATGAATAGCCTTATGATGAATCAAAAGGCAGAACGGCTTCTCTTTGTCCCGTTTATTCTCCATCCAGTCGATAGCGTCATCCGTAATGATATTCGTCAAATATCCCTGTTTCTGAATGGTATCATTATCCTGAGTAATAAAATCCGGATTATAATAATCTCCCTGACCAGGCACGATTTCCCAATAATTAAAACCGGAAGGCAAACTTTCCAAGTGCCATTTACCTACCAAAGCTGTTTGGTAACCCACCTTTTGAAGCAGCTTAGGAAAAGTCTGCTGTGCACTATCAAAAACACAGGTAGTGTTATCATAAAATTTATTGGCACAACTATGCTTACCGGTTATCATGCAGGCACGGCTCGGTCCACTCAGTGAATTAGCCACAAAACTATTGGTAAAGCGTACTCCGTCATTAGCGATACGATCCAAATTGGGAGTTTCCATATAACGTGTATCATAGCAACTCATCATCTGAGCTGTATGGTCGTCTGTCATGATATAAACAATATTATATGGTTTTACTTCTTCTTTCTTTTGATGCTGACAAGAAGAAGCTGCTGCCAATGTTGCTAATCCGGCAAAGGGATAAACTAATTTTAAGTCTGGTCGGTTCATTGTAAAACAAGATTAATTTAAATACAATAATTTCTATCTTTTATCTTTCAGTAATTCTATACTTAATTAGAATACAAATGTACGACAATAGTTACTAACCAATGTTCGGAAATAATTTTATATATTCCAAAAATGTTCAAAATACATCTGTTTCTGAATATTATTTGAAAAGAAAGACAAAATAATAACTAATAATGACACTAAAATTGAAAATGGGAAAACGATCTCATCTCAATCTTATAAAGTCTGGTTATCTTATAGTTATTACTAACAGAACATACAATTACTCTTTAATAGTATTTATTCAGATTAGAAATTTCATATAATATAATTTGCAACAATAAATATGACCAAATGATTATTATTCGTCACAATTTCTATTATACTTTTTCCAGCAAGTAGCAGTGAGCTCATGACTCACCACTACTTATAGTAAAACGTAAAACTTTTCCTTATATACCTATCGTTCTCCTATGAGAAGTTAGTAACGAAAAAACAAATTAATATCCATAGTTCTGATCACTGGCAGATATTGCCTCATTCGTATTCAATTCTTCTTGTGGAATAGGTAATCTAAGATTTTTCTTTAAAAAGTCTTCAGTCAAATTACCATTATTAAAAAGACGTTCTTTAAATTTATGTCCACCCAATTCAGCATTCTCTACAATGGCTCTTGTTATATGATGATTGTTCTGAATTTCTAATACTTTCTTCAGATATTCTGTTCCTCGTCTACGTACATCACAATACATTGTCTGTTCACCGGCCAATTCGACCAAACGTTCCCAGAAAATTTTATTCCTCACCTCATCCTGAGTTAAATTTCTCTCCCAATCTTTCGGATAAACCGCATTAGCCCCTCCTGACTGGCGCGCTCTCTGCAATACCTCATTTGCTATCTTAATAGCTCTTTCCGTATCACCAGATTCGTTCAGAACATCTGCCATCATAAGTAAAAAGTCAGCGTAGCGATATAAAATAAGATTCTTACGAGAGTTTTGTGCAGTAGAGTTCAGATCAATCGCTTTCTTATAATAAGCCCATCCATTGTGCTCTCCGGTAGGCTCCACGAAACGTTTCACCAACATTTGGTCCATAGATTCCAATTCTTCCACTGTAGGATTAGTGGATTCAGCACATATACTATAATCAATCTCCACATTATGAGTAACGCGACCCTCTTTATAGATCAATTTAGGATAGGCAACCTGTTTATCACCTGTACTCGTATTGGTCCATTCCAAGAAAACTGTTTCATTATATCTCGGATCATCCGGATAGGTTCCTTTCAAATAGTCATGAAAAGCTTTCGACATACGAATACGTCCCCACGATATTCCAGTCGTAGAATTCTGAGGAGCAAATATCCAACTTCCACGATTTCCTGTTGTAGAAGATTCGGTTGAGAAATTTAACTGAAAAATTGCCTCTTTAGAATTCGAATGTTGCACAAATAAATCCGAAAAATTATATTCTAATTCAAATTTTCCATATACCAGTTCACATTGCTCCAAGGCTAAATCCCAATATGTCTTATCAGAAGCAGACTCTTTCCCCTGACAGCCCAAATACCAGTATAATTTAGCCAAATAAGCGTGTGCTGCCAAACCAGAAGCTTTACCGGCATCGGAAGTTTCCGGCAATCCACTAATAGCCGCTTTCCAGTCTTCCTCGATCTGCGCCACTATTTCTTCTTCTGACGCTCTTGGAATAGAAAGCGTTTCTAAAGATGGAATTGTATTGCGCAAAGGAACTCCTCCAAAAGTTGTCAACAAATGATAATATGCAAATCCTCTCAAGAATTTAGCTTGTGCTACCAAGCCCGTTTTAAAATCCTCATCCAACGGGCTCGCTTTCATATTCTCTACAAAAAAGGTTGTTTCCGACACTGTTTTATATAAACTTCTCCAATACATCTTCGTTATCGTGCAACCGGAAGACGCATTTAAAGAAACATAGCGATCCTGATCACCGGCGTTCGTTTGTGCCCATCCCAATCCGGAAGCACCTACCAACAACTCCTGAGCAGCCTGGCCAAAACCATCATATGTTGTCAATTGTCCATAACAGGAAAGTAATGCCAACTGTGCTGTATTTTTATCCAAAAAAACAGATTCACTATTTAAAGCATATTGAGGATCTTCGTCCAAACAAGAAGAAAATGCACAAATAGCTAATAAGAAATATATTAATTTTAGTTTTTTCATGATACCCAATTAAAATGTTACACTTAAACCAAAGATATAAGAACGTGATTGAGGAAACGAGTTCATATCAATACCTCTTCTTAACCCATCAAATGCAAATGTATTCACTTCCGGATCATATCCTGAATAGTCGGTAATGACGAATGCATTTTTTACAGAAGCAAACACATTTATTGCTTGAAAACCAATTTTACCCACGAGACTCTTCGGTATAGTATATCCCAAAGTAATATCCGAACATCTTAAAAAGCTACCATCCTCAATATAGCGGTCGAGTACGGCGGTAGAGGGGTTGGTACTATTTACACTCGGATAACGGTTTGTCGGATTATCCGCCCGCCATGCATTCGCAAAAGCATCTTTACGAATATTAGACGAATTCTTAGACGGCATCGCTTCATAGCGCAAATTGCTATTCAACAAATCATTTCCATAAACTCCATTAAAAGATACAGACAAAGAAATGTCCTTGTAAGCCAATCGGGTCTGGAAACCGTAAGTAAAATCCGGGTTAGGATCTCCTAAAATGACTTTATCATCTTCAGTGATCATGCCATCACCGTTGCTATCCACAAATTTGATATTACCCGGATCCGTACTTCCTGCAACGGTATTCTTATTGTCACTTTTCTGAGGCACATCATCCCCCTCCTGAATAATACCATCTGTTTTATATCCCCAAAACAATCCGGGAGCCTTTCCTTCTATGAAAATATTGGCTACACCAAAATGATCACCGATTGAATTACCTAAATAAGCTGAATACTGGTTATTTCCATAATAAGAAAGCGGCAAGCCCAATTTTTCAATTTTCGAACTGTTAAAGCCTATATTACCGGACACATTCCAAGTAAAGTCTTTGGTACGAATAATGTCTGCATCCAAAGAGATTTCAACCCCCTTGTTTGACAATGCTCCTTGGTTCATCAGAACATTTGCAAACCCTGTTGTATAGGAAACAGCACGATCAATCAACAAATCATTCGTACGTTTGTAATACCAATCCAATGTACCGGATAAACGGCTATTGAATATGCCAAAATCAAGACCTATATTATAAGAAGTAGTTGTCTCCCACTTAAGTTCCGGATTTTGCAAATTACTAACAGCCAAACCCAGTTCTTTATTTCCACTGGCATCCGCATAGTCAATTGTCTTTTTATAATTATAAAAACTATTATAGGGATCTATAGACTGATTTCCTGTCTGACCATATCCTAAACGAAGCTTTAACTGATCAATCCATGAAGCATTTTCCTTAATAAAATTCTCTTGTTCCATGCGCCATGCCAAAGCTACGGATGGGAAATATGCCCAACGGTTAGACTTTACAAATTTACTTGTACCATCAGCACGAAATGTTGCAGTCAATAAATAACGTCCTTCAATAAAAGCCAAATTCAGACGTCCCAAATATGAAAGTAATTGATAATCTTTCTGAATCGGTTGTTCTTCATTGATAGTTCCTGCCATATGCAATCCTTTAGTACGGAAAGAGTGGTTTTCAAAATTACGGGCAGAAGTAACCTTATTTAAATACCCATAATCATCATAAGTAATACCCACAGTAGCTGCAATATCAACAATATCCTTAATTTTAGTATTGTAATTTACAATGTTTTCAACTGTATAATGGTTTTTCTCCAAATTCGTCAATCCAAGAGAACCATTATCATTCTCCCCCTTAAACAATTGGAGTCCGAACCAACGCCCACGAGATTGCATAAAAATATCTCCACCCACACGGGCATTATAAGAAAATCCCGCACCAATATTCCAAGTCAGATCAGCAGAAGCTCTGAACGTTTTCTCATTAGTAATATCATCATAATCATTGATCCAACTCCATACGGTTGTTTTTTCCTCTGCCGACAAATTTTGTTCACCGGATGGTGTCACGTAAGGTGCCGAATCAAGAGCAGTACGGGTTACAGAGCCAGTCGCACCTCCCTTCGTATCACCTCCGGACATCATATCATTCTGCTTGATAGAACCATTCAATGTCATATCCAGTTTTACTTTTTTAGATAAATCCATTGATAAATTTGCACGTAAATCCCCCTGTTTCAATCCCGTATTGTAAACAATACCATTGATATCTTTAAAGGAAGCTGAAACAAAATAAGTTGTTTTGTCGTTACCGCCATTGATAGTAGCCGAATAATTTTGAGAAAAAGCACTTTGATAAATCTCTTTTTGCCAGTTATGATAGGTCAATACATGATAAGACTCAGGGTTTTCCGGATCATATTCACCACCGGAATAAATATAACGCACTTCATCACCGGCAAAAAAGAACTGTGCAGACTTTTCACCCAACTGTTCATTACGAAAGCGCGCATACTCCTCCAAATTCAACATATCTTTTAACTTCGTTGCATTTGCAATTGTAAAATTCGCACTTAAGCTGACTTTAGGTTTTCCGCTTTTACCCTTTTTAGTTGTAATAAGAATAACTCCATTAGCACCGCGTGAACCATAAATAGCTGTGGCTGATGCATCCTTCAAGATCTGAATATCCTCAATATCTTGCGGATTCAAACTCGTCAACGGATTTTGAGCGGTTTGAAAATCACTGTCGCCAAAAGCACTGGCTGCAAACTCACCGGTAGAAGCTTGCGGGATATTATCAATGACGTATAAAGGTTGATTATCACCACGCAATGAGTTGGCACCACGAATGGTTACAGAAGAAGCAGCTCCTGGAGTAGCCACCGTTGCTCCAACATTCACACCTGCGATTTTACCTTGCAACAGATTATCTATAGATACAACCTTTGCCGCTTCATTCTGATCGGGTTTTAACGAAGAAATAGCTCCTGTCACATCTCCTTTACGTACTGTCCCATATCCAACAACCACAACCTCATCCAACATCTCGGAATCTTCCGACAGCTTGACATTGACCGTCGTTTGATTACCAACCTTTATTTCCTGTGTTTTATATCCGATAAATGAAATTACTAAAATCGCATTGTTCCCAGACACAGAAATAGAATAGTTACCATCTATATCTGTTATAACTCCATTAGTCGTCCCCTTCACAAGAACATTCGCTCCTACAACTCCCTCATTCGTCTCATCTGTAATCCGTCCTTTAATCACCTTAGACTGCTGCACGGATTCAATCTCAGCATGCAATGACAAGAAAGGACAAATCATCAGCAAGGCGAAAGCTAATAAACTAAATTGCCATTTGTTTCTCATACCATATTATATTAAGTTTCACATTTATTTTATCTGCACTTTTGTGGTGGCCTGTCCCTCAGAAGAATCTATTTTCAATATATATAATCCTGTCGAAAGAATACCACTTAATGAAAAACGAATTTGTTTTTCTCCTATTGTGCTGTATACTTTATTACCGGTCATGGAAAACAAATCGCATACAGCTTCTCCGCTAAAAGGTAAGTCTACCTGAAAATTACCATCGGAAGGATTAGGATAAACACTAACCTTAGCCGAATTTAATTCCGGATAAAGTTTTTTCTCCTCTATTCCTACAGGGTCTGTACTTACTTTTGTCACCAATGTATCCACATTAGAATGAATGGTCATACTCAAAGCTCTGATCAAACTTAACTCATCTTGTACACTTACGTCATTCCCCATATCAAAATACATACATCCACCGGTGTTGTTATCAACAAGCAATTGCATTTTCTTTTGTACCTCTTTTACTCCATTAAAGGTATAGTCAACACCTCCAATAGTACCTGTATTCGATTCGGCAGTCACAGTTGAAAAATCCAGATCCTTATATCCTTTCACATTCTTCCCGGAATTATCACTCATAACTGCGGTTGTCGCCATAGAAAGACGAATCTTCTCCGCAGGATAGCCATAATTTACAGCCGTAGTATAAAAAGAAGAGTAAGCACTCCATACTAAGCTACTTTTCCGTGGCCCGTAATTTTGAAAAGTTACATAATCAACAGCATCAATCGCATCCAAAGGCATCGTATAAGAAACCGGATGTAAACTTACACTAAATATTTTATCGTTCGGCACTACTGCACGTATTGCTTTTACCATTTCTCCATAAGAAGCCCATTTAGGATTATTAGGATTATTATCCAACCATTCCAAATCGATATCTACACCGTCACAATAAGGAATCAACGCCTCAACTCCTTTAGCAATATTCGCACGCCAAGATTCATTTCCAATATAATTAGGCCACAACTTATTTCCGCTGTCATCACTATCCGAACTGATCAGGCCTATTCTTATTTTATATCCTCTATATCCTTTATACAACTCTCTGGTTTGTTCAATCATTGCTTTCCAGCCTTTTGAATTATATCCGATATTATCTTCCCTGTCAAACTTCCAATAACCATCGAAGAAGATAGCATCATATCCTCCACCTGGAAACACTGCAGAAGTCAATGTACCGTCCATATCTGAAGTAAAAGTAGTACGGGCATTTCTCCAAACCATCAATTCATCCATCTTACCTATGAAACCAGTACCCACCACCGCATCGGCATCAATATCTTTAAGGGTATACATCACTCCGTCAGCAGGTTTGTCTATTGTTCCTTTCAGATTCTGATTATTAACATAAATACGCATGGGATTACGTGAAGAAGTGGGATCCATTGTTACAGCTAAATGCTGCCATTGCTCCGGACTGAGAACATTATCACACTCCATCTGCCAACCATCTGCTTTAACAATCAGTTGTTTCTTTTCCAAATTTCCTAAATAGATACCAAATAAGTTGGAATCATTCTCTTTCTGTTCAAAAAGAACAGCACCCTCAACCCATTTTTCTACATAAAACCAACCTTCAACAGTCGCCGACAAACTTGACGGTTCTCCCTCCTGAATAGCTTTACCTAAGTTTAATGTACCTGTACCATCCAGAACCGCAATACCGGAGCGCTCTCCATCTGTAGCCATGTAAGTAACCCCTCCCGTTGCCGAAGCGTCATCCAAAGCCGTCATGGTAACCTCACCTGTACGTCCGTTTACTGAAGCATTCAGAAAAATCAAATCGTTCGTCAGTAAATGCATATCTTTATCTATTTGCAGACGATCACAATGGCGATTAAAAGAAGAATATCCAGTTACGACACGGTATCGGAAAAAATTATTATCAGTCACTTCTTCCCTCTGGATTACAGTATTTGACGTACCGTGATGAGCGAATTTATAGTCAACAATATGATCTGCACATTGCTCTTGGTCAAATTTATAGTATAAAACGAGAGATTCCCATTTCGGATGAAATTTATTTACCGTATTCTGGAACATCAGTTCTTCTTCAGCAGCGCTCGGTAGGCTGGTATTCCATACACGGAATTCATCCAAACGTCCTTTAAACCCTTTACCTAAAACCAAATCCTCATTAGAAGACGGCATCTGCAAATTACTGTTGGCATTCCAGGTTTTCACACCATTAATCCATGTATCGGCTCCATTTTTAAATACCCCTAATGATATCTGTGTCCAACCTGTTACCGAAACCCCTGTCAAAACGATTTCCTCGGTTCCAATCTTAAAAACGACATTCCCTGCTACGGAAGATAGTCTCGCTGAAAACTCCTCTATATCAGAGCCACGTTTAAAAATATAAGCACCGGCAGTCCATTCTTGTGGAGCCATTAAAAATTGAACAGCATATTCACTTTTCCCATTAATTTCAGGTACTTGTCCGCAAATAACAGAATTATCCCCCGAAAGTTTTAAAGCATAATTAACGACTTGTGCCTGCAAAGAAGAGAAACAGAAACAGCAGACTACAAACAAAGAAAAAATCTTTCCTATTTGCTTCATAGTTATCAAATTTAAAGAGTAAAAAATTAAAAAGAGACCGGTACAGAACCGGTACTCCTTTTATCTGATTGAATATATCCAATTATAATATCACTTTCGTTGATTTTGCACCCACTTTTACAATATAAGCTCCCGGATTCATCGGAATTTCCATAAATCCTGCTGTGGCTTCTACACTATGAACCAATTGTCCGATCATATTATAAATATAAACCATCTCGCGATTATTGGCATTGTTCACATAAATATACTGATGATCCCAAGTCACAAACGGAGCATTCAAATCCGACATAGTAGATGCAACACCAACACTAACAGCTCCATTCGGTTTACTCATACCTGTATAAGAACCGTCTGCATTTTCTGTACCTTCCGTATTTACCAACTCTCCTTCCGGATTCCTCACAAAACTTACTTCATAAACATATAAAGCAGTTTTATCCATCATTTGGCCATCAAATTCAATACGGGCACGGAAAGGATCTTTTGTTCCGGTTTTCGCATTTATTTGGAATTGCCACCAACCAGAGTCTCCGGTAAAAAGTACTTCACTCTTAGAACCTAATGAAGTATTATTTCCACCTCCAGAGACACAAGACAAACCTAATTTCTTATCACCGATTCCAAGATCCGAAACCATTTTCATTTGATATGTAACCCGATAATTATTCCCACCTTCAGCACTTGCCGGTCCTATAAAATTTAAAGAGAACCAACCTTTGCCTAAATCACCTGTCGATGCAGGTCCTTCTGCTGATGCAGGCGCATTTTTACCTTTCAGCAACAAAAGATTTCCAAATTCACTATTCACAATGGAAAGTCCGGAAGATAAAGCTTCTTCCTCTGTTGGATTTGCCGGTGCCACTGCAGTCACAATAGAACCACTGACATTTAACTCTGCTATACTAGGATTGGCACCAGTACCCCAAAACATTTCAACCGGACCTACCGAGCGTTCTTGAAATTTAAACGCGGCGGGAGTTACATCTTCTGCTTGTGCAAAAACATTAGCAGTCATCATCAATGTAACTGCTGAGAGAAGTACATTTCTTTTCATAATAATAAATTAATAAAGTTACCTAACGTTTAATCAACTCTTTTTCAAATTAGTTAAACGACTTTTTTCATTGCAAACATAGCACATCATGTATAAATCGATGTTCAAAAATCACTTTTAAGCTTCCAAAAACGTCTAAATCTACCATTAGCAATGAGTTTTAGATGTTTCTGGAAGGAGGACAAGAAATTATGGAAAGGCCAATAAACATAGAGGGAAATCCCTATCGGCAAATAGTACTTTTCTTTTTCAGATATGTTTTTTTCTCTCTACATTTGTAACAATAACAAAATCATCGTACTTATGAAACGTATACTTCTTACACTAATAATCGTTCTGTTAAGCCATGGAACAATATTTGCTCAGGATATTTTTTTTAATCCTACGCTAAACATCGAAGGCGTTCTCAAAAAAGACTACCAAAATGCAACAAAAGGAACCCCTGTAGTATTGCAAAGAATCGCTAAATTAAAAGCTACTCCTTACAATGGTAATTACGAAACACAAGCAGTGATAGTAGCCAACGGAGTGCAGTTAGGTATTCCCATAAGCCGGCTCGACATTATCGATCTGCATCCGGATAGTAACAATGCTTTCTGGCAGATTGCACAATTATCCAACGGATTAATATCCTATTATGATAAAAAAGGATATCAGGAAATACTCCGGCAAGAACAGGCAGAAGAAGCCGATGAATATTTAAAGGAATTGGCTCAATCGCAACTGCTTTATGAAGATGCTGCAACTGAAGATTATCTACAATGTTTGTTGTTATCCATTGCACCTAATCAATTCATCAATACACATAAAAACCCCGTTCCTCAAATACGAATTTTAAAATCTCCTTCGCCGGACGCACTTATGCTAAGTAACCAATGTCTGCTTATATCGACAGGATTACTTACGACCTTGGATACGGAAGAGGAATTGTGCGCTATTCTGGCTCGCGAAGTCGCTCACAACGTTCTGGATCATGCCATTATCACTACCAATAAAAATATAGCCCATGCCAAACGTGCCGAATTTTGGGGCGATGTGGCTAACGGAGTAGTGGCTGCTACAGAAGAATATCTCTATCAACGTTACTACAACTATGAACCGGGATTAGTTTTTGCGACTAATGATCTCATACAAACATTAGTCAATGAAAAAATAATCAATCGCATGGGGTTGGACTATTCAGAAAAACAGGAAGTTGAAGCCGATGAATATGCCATGAAGTTCATGGAATTCACCGGAAAAAACAAAGAAGCTCTAATTTCCGCTCTCACTAAAATCTATTCATATTATAAAGACGAGCATAATGCGAAAGCACTATCTAAAGGAGATATTTATGGTACTTTAGAAAAAAGACTCGAAAAAATGGGCGCATTCACTCCACTATCAGAAGACAGAAATTATCTGAAAATGACCTCCACCGTAGTCAGTTTTGAGTCCGGAATGATGGATTATAATCGTAAATATATCGCGTCCGCCCGTCTTGCCATGAAAAACATAGATAATAAAATGGCTTGTCCGAATGACTATATCGTGATAACGAACAGTATTATGAAACTTTCGAATACTCCGGAAAACAACAAAAAATGTATAGCTTATTTAAACAAAGCCGAAGAATTATCCAATACCCCCAATCTGAATATCCATAAGCTGAAAATTCTACTGTCGCTCAGAGAAAACAAACAGACCGTAACTATAAAACTTTTGCAAGAATATCAAGATTTATTAGAAAACGTCATTCAACAATCTCATGAAACTGAAGAAACCCGATGGTTGGTAACAGAACAAATTTGGGCAGAGAAACTTATACACAGAATCACGCTCTAAAATCACACAGTCAAAATTACGAACAGAGATACATAAATAGTCTTTCTAAAAAGCCACGTACCGCGTAAAGTATTATAAATTTTCATTTCATTGGTCGTAGAGGAACGTCCCGTTGGTCGTAGAGGAACGAGACGTTTCTCTACGACTTTCAACCTGTTTCTCATAGAGAAAAAGCAAATATATATAATCAACAGATTATCAGGCAATTACCAACCCTTCGTTTTGTATTTATTTTTCTATAACACAGAATTTTATCCTAATAGAGAAACAAGATAGAAATATACTCATAAATTTCAACATGAATCTTCAATAAAAAGAATATAGCTTTTCTTATACGAGTATTCCCGAACTGATTATTCCAAATCTTTCCACAAGCAACTCACATTGTCTACAATAATCAACATACCTGTCTCACAAAATAACGTAGACGTTCTATACTTCGACTAACGTCCCTATCATAGGACGGATTTTCTACTTTTTGCTTGTTTTTTACAATATTGGAGCATACAAATTGGCTATTTTTGGCCGATAAAGTAATCTGTATGTTCCTTTTTATTTCAATCCAAAGAAGACGAATTTGTACATTCAAAAGAGTACAACAACAATTTATATTATGAAAAAGATATGCTTTTATGCTCTATGCACTTTATTATCAGTTGGGTGCAAAGTCTCTCACCAGTCATCTGAAAATAAAAACAGAAAAAAAGAAAAGACTACTATCGACAGCTTGGCCCCCAATCCTTTTATCAGACACATGTACACGGCCGACCCTTCTGCCCGTGTATGGGATGACGGCCGTCTCTATGTCTATGCATCGCATGACATAGACCCGCCGCAAGGATGTGACCTGATGGACAGGTATCACGTATTTTCTACCGATGACATGGTACACTGGAAAGATCATGGTGAAATATTAAACTCTTCACAAGTGCCGTGGGGACGCAAAGAGGGCGGATTTATGTGGGCACCGGACTGTACATATAAAGACGGAACGTATTACTTCTACTTTCCGCATCCCAGTGATACGTATACCAATAACAGCTGGAAAATCGGGGTAGCTACCAGTAAAGAACCTGCTGCCAACTTTACGGTTCAAGGATATATCAAAGGAATGGATCCGATGATAGACCCTTTTGTCTTCATCGACGACGACGGACAACCTTATATCTACAATGGCGGAGGAGGTATCTGCAAAGGGGGAAAGCTGAAAGACAATATGATGGAACTGGACGGCGAAATGAAAACAATGGAAGGTCTGGACGATTTCCACGAGGGTACATGGATACATAAGTATAAAGGAAAATATTATCTTTCTTATGCCGATAATCATGATCCGAACAGAAATGACGGCATGGATGGCTACAACTGTATGCGTTATGCTATCAGCGACCACCCTTTAGGACCGTGGAAATACATGGGCATTTACATGGAACCTTCCGACTGTTTTACCAATCAAGGCTCTATCGTGGAATATAAGGGAGAATGGTTCGCTTTTTATCATACAATCTCCTTATCTAAAAATCCGGCATTGCGTTCTATTTGTGTAGACAGATTGTATCACAACGAAGACGGTACTATCCGGATGGTAAAACAACGTAAATGAAATTAATGATAATCCGGCAAATACATATTTTTATATCTGCCAAAACAAAACTATTACATCTATATTTATGAAAAAGTATCTTTATGCCGCATGTGCTCTATTATTAGCGGGATGCATGGGTTCTACTCCTCAAAATCCCTTTATCACACACATGTACACAGCCGACCCTTCTGCCCACGTTTGGAACGACGGTCGTCTGTATGTCTACGCTTCGCATGATATAGCTCCGCCACGGGGTTGTGACCTAATGGACAGATATCATGTGTTTTCTACCGACGACATGGTGCACTGGACGGATCATGGTGAAATTCTGAATTCTTCTCAGGTACCTTGGGGACGTAAAGAAGGCGGATTCATGTGGGCACCGGATTGTGCCTACAAAGACGGCACGTATTACTTTTATTTCCCCCACCCTAGCGATACGGACTGGAACGGAAGTTGGAAAATCGGAGTAGCCACCAGCAAAGAACCTGCCGCAAACTTCACCGTACAAGGATATATCAAAGGAATGGATTCGCTGATAGATCCTTGTGTCTTTATGGATGATGACGGCCAGGCATATATCTACAATGGCGGTGGCGGTATTTGTAAGGGAGGCAAACTGAAAGATAATATGATGGAACTGGATGGAGAAATGAAAGTCATGGAAGGTCTGGTAGACTTTCATGAAGCCACATGGATACATAAATATAAAGGAAAATACTACCTTTCCTATTCTGACAACCATAACGACGACTGGAACGATGGCGTAGAAGGAGACAACCGCATGCATTACGCCATTAGTGACAGCCCTTTAGGTCCTTGGAAGCATATGGGTGTTTATATGGATCCTACAGACAGTGCTACCAATCACGGTTCTATCGTAGAATATAAAGGGCAATGGTATGCTTTTTATCACAACAGTGCTTTGTCACATCACGATTGGTTGCGCTCAATATGTGTCGATAAACTGTATTATAACGAAGACGGTACCATCCGCATGGTAGAACAACGCAAATAAAAATTTCAAGAAGATAATACAATAAATTTCCCCCTCTTATTCTGCTTCAATAGAAGTAGAGCAAGAGGGGGAAATCATATATGAAAAGGAGTAAAACGCTTACTTGGATTCGTCAATCGTACAGATGCTCACACGGTTCCAATCCGGATCTGTAAACATGTCTCCGATACCTTGTCCTTCGGCACTAACCCGTGTAGAATCAATCTTGTACTTTTTCACCAAAATAGATTCGACAGCTTCAGCACGTGCTTTTGCCAGTTTCTTATTGAATTCAAGATTTCCTTCCGGTGAAGCATATCCTTTAATGATCACATTAGCATCCGGATGTTTCTTCAGATAAGAAGCAATTCGTTCCACATTAGGCAATTGAGAAGCATCAACAACCGATTTTCCCTGCCTGAATGTGATCACAGACTCCGGAATCCGATCCGTCTTAATTACTGTTTCAACAGGAACAACCTTATTGCGGCAAGCATCCAGCTCGCTTTGCAGTTCGTTCACCTGACGCGTGGTAGTTGCCAATTGACTATCCTTACTACCTACCTGTGAGCGAAGATTATTGATAGAAGAGTTCAATTCGGCTATTTCCGCAGCATTATAAGGTTTGACTGTAGTAAAATGATGGGTTCCGTTACTGGTTTTAAAATGGTATGCCAATCCGGCTGTCAGTTCAAAAGCGGCATTATTGGCATTAAAGCGGCTTTTTGCCGTATTAAAATCGCCTTGCATATCATATACTATAGCAGGTTTCACTCCCAAAGTCCATGCTTTAGATTCGCCAAGGTTGAAATTCAAATTCAATCCGAGACGAGTAGACCACGAATTTTCATCTCCAGGACCATTCATATAGTAATGAAGCCAACCGATACCGGCAACCGCTTCAATCTCAAACAGCCGGGGAGTTCCCTGATAGCCTGCAAACAAGTTCATCAAGTTGACTTTACCTAACAGACTGACATCAGAAGCGTCAAAAGCCGTTTTACTCTGAGTAGTATTCACATATCCCATACCCTGAAGGCCGAAACCGAAAACAGGAGTTAATTGTTTCGCTACTCCAAATCCAAAAGCCGGACGGGCGTTCTTAAAGAATGCGCTATGAGTCAAAGGAGTCGTTGCACCGGCATTGATTCCTATAGACCAGTTATCACCAAATTTAGTTCCTTGAAGAGCAGTCTGGTCGTTTTGGGCACTTGCAGTAAATGCTCCCAATACAAAAGCAGATACAATAATAAATTTTTTCATAATTAAAATGTGTTAAGTTGGTTATACAATAAATATATCATACATTCCCTAAATGGGATTTTTATTTTGAGAGTAAAGGTCAAATGCTTACACAGCATATATTCAATGACTGAATCTATTAATAGATTTTAATTCTATATTTTCATAAAGCTACATGAATTAATAAATTTAGCATTCAAAACTTTAGAAAACGAATAATTTATTTCATTTTATAAATCTTACTCTCCGTTTTATTCGATTTTTAAAACCGAAGTAGAACTCGCTTTCATTTTAAACAACATAATATATCAAATTTTAGTTCAGAGTTTGAAAGTGAAATTAACAACTATTTAGTTTTAGGAAATATAAAATCCACCCCATACACCTGCCACAGCATCATTAGAGAAATAACAACAAGAAGTATGATATAATAATAATCTACGCTTTTCAAAATTTTGAATCGGATAAATAGTATAGTCAGTCAACTGGATTGCAATAGTTTAATATAAAAAATAGGTTCTTTTTTTGTGAAACAGAATTTTATTGATAGAAACAACATTCTACCCATAATTGTCTATTAATCAACTTTAGTAATATTCTCATCCAATATTTATATTCCATATCAGAAAGTCTAATAGAATATAACAAACTGATAATCAACACTTATAAGAGTATAGACATTTGTGTATAAAAAGTATAAACATTTGATATGTAAGAGTATATACTCTTATATAATAAGAATATACACTCTTACATTTTAGAAACAAGGTTAACAAAAATCCGTTTTATAAACACGTATTATCAGCAACAAAGGTAATATCAATACAACGGCAATCCGTACCGTCCGTCAACTACCTTTTCCAATTCGGCACTCAACTGTTGCACACGTTTGGGCTGTTCTTTCGCCAAATTATTCTTTTCACCGGCATCTTTTTTCAAATCATACAATTGTGGTTCCATACTGTTTCCCAACTCAATATTCACCTGCTTATTATAAGCCGGCCCCCGACCGGGACGAACATACTTCCAACGACCATCTGTAATGGAAAGATTATTTTGTGCATTTTGCAGAACCAGATAATCACGCCCTTTCTTCTCTTTCCCCATCCAAGCCATTTTCATCGGGCGGCTATCCGGTGCCGCACCCTCGGGAAGAGACTGATTCAACATTTGTGCAAAAGTAGCAAACCAGTCAATCTGACAAAGTAATGCATCGGACACTCCGGGCTTAATTTGTCCCGGCCATCTCCAAATGCAAGGAACACGAGTGCCGGCTTCATAGATACTATATTTACCACCGCGATACTTACCACCGGGTTTATGATCACCCAACAGTTCGACTGCCTGATCTTTATAACCATCATCTACAACCGGACCATTGTCGCTGGAGATAATGACCAACGTATTTTTGTCCAATCCCAGTCGTTCAAGCGCATTCAACACCTCTCCTACGCTCCAGTCAAACTCCAACAAACAATCACCACGAGGCCCCATACCACTCTTACCAACAAACTGTGCTCCGGGAACACGGGGAACATGCGCATCTTGCGTAGCAAAATAAAGGAAGAACGGGCGATCTTTATGTGTTTCGATAAAAGATACAGCCTTATCAGTCAAGGTTTCGGCTATCTTATCATCTTTCCAAAGTGCCGACTTACCGCCTTTCATAAAACCGATACGGGAAATTCCATTGACAATACTCATATCATGTCCGTGAGAAGGATGCATAACCAACAATTCGGGATTGTCCTTTCCGGTAGGCTCCCCAGGAAAATTCTTTTTATAGCTGACCTGAATAGGATCGGCCGGATCAAGGTTGATCACTTGGTCATTTTCTACAAATACACAAGGAACACGGTCGCCGGTGGCAGCCATAATAAAAGAATAGTCAAAACCAATATCGTTGGTACCCGGTTTCAACGGTTTATTCCAATCTTGTTCACCACCTTTATCTCCCAACCCTAAGTGCCATTTACCTACTACAGCAGTAGTATAACCGGCTTGCTTGAACATATCCGGCATAGTATAGCGATCCGGACGAATAATAGAACCGGCATCACCGTCGGCAATACCCGTACCGGCTTTACGCCAAGCGTATTCTCCCGTAAGCATGGCATAACGGGAAGGAGTACTTGTTGCAGCCGCACTGTGTGCATTAGTAAATCGCACGCCTTGTGCCGCCGCACGGTCTACATTGGGAGTATGAATCGTATTCGCACCATTGCAACTGAAATCACCGAAACCGATGTCATCGGCATAGATAAAAACCACGTTCGGACGCTGTTCTCCTTTCTCTTGCGCAACGGCATTTTGAACGAGACAGGGAGTAATAACTAAGGGAAGTACAAAATAATTTTTTTTCATGATAAGTTAATATTAGATTCCGGAACAAATATCGTCATTTATGAGAACATACACACCCTGCATCAGTCAATATTTTTACCGCACAAGCAAAAAATAGACATTTACGAACATCCGGTAGACAATATTGGAAACAAAAAATGGAGAATATCTGATAATCTTGCAAATGGATAAACAAATACTTACCTTTGGACGTTAGATAGTTAACCACTAAAATTTAGAAGTTATGAAATTTTTTATCGACACAGCTAATTTGGAGCAGATACGCGAGGCATATGCACTCGGTGTGCTCGACGGAGTTACTACCAATCCTTCACTTATGGCCAAAGAAGGCATCAAAGGAACCGAAAACCAACGTAAACATTATGTAGAAATATGTAATATCGTGGGAGGTGACGTAAGTGCCGAGGTGATAGCTACCGATTATGAAGGCATGATTCGGGAAGGTGAAGAACTTGCCGCATTAAATCCGCATATCGTAGTAAAGGTACCATGCATTGCCGATGGCATCAAAGCTATTAAATATTTCACGGAAAAAGGTATCCGTACCAACTGTACCCTGGTATTTTCTGCCGGGCAGGCTTTACTGGCTGCTAAAGCGGGAGCTACCTATGTGTCTCCTTTCGTAGGTCGTCTGGATGATATTTGTGAAGACGGTGTAGGGCTCGTTGCCGATATCATACGCATGTACCGTTATTATAATTACAAGACACAAGTATTGGCAGCCTCTATCCGCAACACCAAGCACATCATGGAATGCGTAGAAGCCGGAGCCGATGTAGCTACTTGTCCGTTAAGCGCCATTAAGGGACTACTAAACCACCCGCTTACAGAATCCGGATTGAAAAAATTCCTGGAAGACTACAAAAAAGTAAACGGATGAAAATCCGGATGAAACAATTTCCTAAGTCTGCCGTTATACTTATAAAAAACAAGATATAATTATGGACTTAGGAAATTGGATGAACAAGATCCTCATCGGATGGGGAATAGACCCGAAAATAGCCAACACGTTTGATGAGGCCATTATTGCTATCTTAATGATCTGCATCGCGGTAGGGCTCGATTACCTTTGCCAGGCCATTCTGGTAGGTGGAATGAGAAAATATACCAAACACTCCCCACACGTATGGAATACATTATTAATGAAACGACGCGTATTCCATAATCTGATACATACGATTCCCGGCATATTGGTATATATACTATTACCAATCGCTTTTGTACGCGGAAAAGAACTGTTGCTTATTTCTCAGAAGATATGTGCCGTTTACATCATCCTGTCCTTGCTGCTTGCCATCAACGGAGTACTGCTGATGATATTGGACGTATATTCGGAAAAAGCCAAGGCAAAGAACCATCCGATGAAAGGATTTATACAGGTTCTGCAAGTTCTTCTTTTCTTTGTAGGAGGCATCATCATGATTGCCATTCTCGTGAACAAATCGCCGGCAAGTCTGTTTGCCGGTTTGGGGGCTTCGGCAGCCGTTCTGATGTTAGTATTCAAAGATTCCATTTTAGGATTTGTGGCAGGTATACAATTATCAGCCAATGACATGGTACGGTTAGGAGACTGGGTTACAATCCCTTCGAGCAATGCTAATGGTATAGTACAGGAAATTACATTGAATACGGTCAAAATTCAAAACTTCGATAACACGATTTCTACTATTCCTCCTTACAGTCTCGTAAACAACTCTTTCCAGAATTGGCGCGGAATGGTGGAATCGGGTGGACGGAGAGTCATGAAGAATATCACTCTCGACCTTACCACACTAAAATTCTGTACCCCCGAAATGCTGGATACTTTTCGGAAAGAAATCCCTTTACTGGCCGATTACCAACCGGAAGAAGGAGTGATACCGACCAACTCGCAAGTGTATCGTGTCTACATAGAACGTTACTTATGCAGTCTGCCTGTAGTAAACCAAGATCTTGACTTGATAATCAGCCAAAAAGAAGCTACCGAATATGGCGTACCTATCCAAGTTTATTTCTTCTCCCGAAACAAAATATGGAAGGAATACGAACGTATTCAGTCCGATATCTTCGACCATCTATTTGCCATGGTACCCAAATTTGATTTGAAAGTATATCAGTATTCAGACTGAAATGAAATTAGTAGTTAAGTAGTCAAGTAGTTAAGTAGTAAGTAGCAGGTAATCAAGTAGTCAAGTAGTAAGTAGTCAAGTAGTAAGTAGCAGGTAGTAAATAGCCTAATAACAAGCTATCAAATAACAAGTAGTCCATTAATAATAAATGACTAAATAGCAAGTAACATGAAAAAATCAGAAATAAGTCTATCCTACTTGACTACTGAACTACTTACTACTTAACTACTCAATTACTTACTACTTAGCCACTTGACTACTCTTCTCCCTATACTTCGTCGGCGTTTCTCCCGTATACTGCTTAAATAAAGTGCTGAAGTAACGCGATGTAGTGAATCCACAGCGTTCTGCTATTTCGGTAAAATTCAAATTGGTAGTGGTAATAAGCAGTATTGCCTTTTCTATTCTAAGTTTATTGATATAATCATTGACTCCCACATCCGTCAGTGCTTTTAACTTATTATAAAGTGTAGCACGACTCATACCGATCTCTCTACAAAGGAAAGCAACATCCAACTCGGAATCGGACAGATGATCGGTAATGATTTTGTTCAGCTTCAGAAGAAAAGTCTCGTCTGCCTGACTGAATGTACTGTCTTCGGGTGCCGGCAACAATCCGGCATTCAGATAGCGTGCTTTTGTCTGTTCGCGATTACGCAAACGGCTACGAATAAGTTCGAGTAGCATTTCCTCTTCGAACGGTTTGGTCAAATACCCGTCCGCACCGATTTTATATCCCTGCAACTGGCTTTGCTCATCGTCACGCGCAGTAAGCAGGATAACCGGAATATGACTGACGGCAATATCCTCTTTTATCTGCTTACAAAGTTCATAACCGTTCATACGCGGCATCATTACATCACTGACAATAATATCCGGTTGATATTTCCGAAGAAGCTCCAAAGCCTCTACCCCATCTGCGGCAGCATATATTTGCTTAAATTTATCTTTCAACATATCCCGCAGAAAATCAACCAAATCCTGATTATCATCAACAACCAATAGAGAATAGTTACTCATGACAAAAGCATTTGTATCCGGAATGTTTTCTCCACCACTATCAGTGATCAGTTCATTCAGATAAGCTTTGGGCTCACAAAGTACCTCTTCCGATATGGCTTGTAAAGGAAGCTCAAAAAAGAAAGTGGCACCCACCGTTTCGTTATCTCTGGCACCAATATTTCCCCCATGTAATTCGGCCAAAATCTTGGAATAAGACAATCCGATACCCGAGCCGTTACGCTGCTCACCGTTTCCCTGATAAAAACGGGTAAAGAGTTTATTTACATCTACCTGTTGCAATCCACAACCCTGATCGGAAACCGATATGCGAACGCGTTGCTCTTCTGACAATAGTTTGGTAATAATGGTTATTCCTGTTCCTTCCGGACTGTGCTTCAGTGCATTAATCAACAAGTTAGTCAGAATAATTTCACACTTATCCCTGTCAAAACTAACCTCTTCGATCTGTTCGTCCAACTGATAATTAATCTCCACATTCTTCGCTTCAGCCTCACCGACAAAGTCTGCCGAAACCTCCAGTACCCAATCATTTAATCGCTGCGGATAAATCTGCAATTTACTCACTCCGACTTCCATCTTACGTAGATCGAGTACCATATTGAGCAAATCTCTCATACGCTGTGATTGTCTGTAAATACTTTTAAGAGGTACGAAATTGGAGTCCGTAGGAGATAAAGTTTTCAAGATACGATTGAGGGGCGCATGTATCAAAGTCAACGGAGTACGAAGTTCATGACTGATGTTAATCAAAAAACGCACTTTCTCTTCATACATCTGTTTCTCATGCTCTTTCATCGCCCACTTCAGTTTATTTTCTTTACGACGCAAAGTGACCAGAAAAGTCTGTATGATGGCTCCGGATACAATCAAGACACAACACATTATAAACCACCACGTTTTATACCACGGCGGCAAAATAGTAAGACTCAAAACCTGCTGTAAGGGAGTCCAGTTACCATCTTTCGTACTACATGAAGCCATGATCCGGTAATTTCCGGGAGGTAACGAACGGACAATCAGTTCCGGGCTATAAGAATCAATATATTGCTCATTCAAACCGGCAATCTGGTAACGATAAATTTTTTAGCGGAAAATGTCTTTCTCACAAGACATGACACGAATAGCAATCGACTTACTACTCCAAGGCACAGAGATACCGATAGGTTCCGCACTTAAAGCGTCATTCACCGATTCACCATTGATAAGTACATCCGTCAATTGCATCTGCGGGTATTCCGAACTTTCTATCGGCAAATTTCTATCAATGCGCAATAACCCCTTAATACCTCCCATATAGATATCACCCTTAGTAGAAACCAACTTAGGCTTAGATAGATATTCATTTATCAAAACCCCGTCCGACTCTCCGAAAAGAACAAATCTTTTTTCATTGATGAGCCATGCAAACAGCATCTGATCCGTTCCGATCCACACTTTTCCTTTCCGGTCGCATACAATAGAGATTATTTCATCAAAAAGCGTCGTAGGCAAATGCTGATATTCATGATTCACAGGATTGTAACTACTCAGCCCCCGATTGCTGCCAATCCAAAAAACACCACGCTCATCACGCGAAACCGAATTGATAAGCGTATCCCTGCCACAAGTAAATACGGCATGCAACTTATTCGTAGAGTGATCCAATGCATAAATCCGATGAAGATCGCAAAAATAACTCGTCCGCGAGCCCAAAGAAACCGGAAGAATCGTACCGACAAAATCCTCTCCCTCTTCTTCCTTTATCACGTCGACCTTACCGGAAGCAATATCATACCTATAAATATGAGAACCAAGCAATAAGACAGAACCAGGCACCATCTGATAAACATTCACAGTTCGCCCGCTATATCGGATGAGATTGTTTATCTCTTCATTATCAACAACCAACGGAGTAAGATTTCCCGTTGATTTATTAAAGATAAACAGACCTTTGGAAAAAAGCGATAATAACAATTCATTAGAAGTAAAACCGGTAATCGATGCTACTTTGGTTTTCCATGTAGCCTGATAATGCCGGAATTTTTCCGTCCCTGGATTTAATCTGTTCAATCCGCCTCCATCGGTACCAATCCAGATATCTCCGGATACAGAATCCTGATATAAACTCAGGACTGTATTATCACTCAATCCGGCATCGTTTCCCGGTACTGCATCCGTATAAGTCTTCATCGATATTTCACGGATATTAATGAGTCCGCCACGGATGCTGCCTGCCCACATATTATTATTAACGTCATTGTGCAAGCATAAAATAGAATTTACAGGCAAAGAATAATTGTTTCCGGGGATATGCTCCAAAACGGATATTTCTTGGGTCTCGGGATCCAATACATTAATCCCGCCACCGTCAGTACCGATCCATATATGCCCGTCCCTTTCGGCCATACATAAAACGACATCATTATTCAACTGAGAATTCCGAGTGGTATAAGAAGCCAGCAAGGCACCGTCTTTTGCAAAACACCGGATGCCGTTATTGTATGGAGCAACCCACACACGTTGTCGGGAATCTATCATGATCTCCATGATTTCTTTTCCACAATCAAAAGGAGGAGGCGACACTTCTCCGGTACGAAGATTAAGTAACAATACCCCTTGCCAACGGCTGGCACAAAGTACTGTTTCTGCATTCCACATGCCAATAAAAGATATGGAGAATTGCGCGTCAGAGGCAAAATCCCGGACAAGGACAAAAGAATCATCCTTATAACTGTAAAAATAAATTTTATTACGTGCACCGAACAAGATTCCCTGACTGGTGCGACAGGAAGCATTTACAATTATATTTTGATTGTTATTGTTTTTAATGACATCAAAATCATCACTTCTGCGCCGATAGCGGGCAATACCTTTATCGGTCATAATCCAGATATTATGCAAACTGTCTTCCACAATCTGATGAATATGATTGTGAGGCAGTGAATTCGGATTATCAGACTGATACGTATATCGTTTCAGCTCATGTCCGTCGAAACGTCCTAACCCGCTTCTCGTCCCGATCCACACAAATCCTTTCTTTTCGGCATAAATACACCTGACCGTAGAAGGCAACCCTTCTTTCAAGGAGATTTGTTTAAAATAATAATGGCTGGCTTTTAAGTGATTACAACATAAAAGCAGACCTACTATCCAACAAAAAAGACGGAGGCAATTGACTATTTTCATAATAAGATTCGTATGTGACCGGGAGCAAAAATAGTTTTTTCTTTTTCTATTACCAAAAAAAGAATCTTAAAAGAGAGGCCAGTTCGGATCGTCTACATGTGCTTCTTTCATGATATTTTTTAACTCTTCCACCTTTTCGGGATACTGACTTAAAACATTGTGCTTTTCCGAAGGATCAGCAGCCAGATTGTAAAGTTCATAATAAGGTTTATCACCGCGTATATTCATATGAACAAGTTTCCATGAACCCTTGCGAACAGCTTGGCGACCATTTAATTCCTGAAATTCGAAATACAGGTATTCATGTTCTTTTTGACCTTTCCGGTTCTCAAGCAAAGGAAGCATACTTACACCATCCATCTCTCGAAGGTCGGCTTTAGGACGTAACATTTCTTCAAAAGTAGGCATCAGATCCCAGAAAGAACACATAAAATCGGTTTCCGTACCGGATTGTACATGTCCCGGCCAGGACACAATCATGGGAACCCGGATTCCTCCCTCATACAGATCGCGCTTATAGCCACGCCAGATACCGTTGCTGTTGAAAAAATCGGGATCGGCTCCTCCTTCCTGATGAGGGCCATTGTCACTTGCAAAAATAATAAGAGTATTCTCGTACATTCCTTTTTCTTTCAATTTCTGGACCAATTGTCCTACATATACATCGAGTCGATAAATCATCGCAGCGAATGTAGCACGTGGATTCAACTGAGTGCAATATCCTCCTTTACGGAAAGCAGGACTTCCAGGTTCAAACCCTTTGTATGGAACCTCCGGAAATTTACCGCGAAATTTTTTAATAATGCTATCTTCGGGAACAATCAGTTCAGCATGCGGAATAATGGTCGGATAAAATAAGAAAAACGGTTCTTCCTGCTTCCTGGCATCCAAGAAAGAAAGTGCTTTAGAATGAATCAAATCCTGAGAATAGGTTCCCTTGCCATACTCCACCTCCAATACATTATCTTTCAGCTCGATACGTTGATCATTTTCCCATAAATGATCGGGATAATAACTATGCGCTAACAATTGACAATTATAACCATAGAAATAATCGATTCCCTGCTTATTAGGATCACCCGTAGAGCCGATAAAACCTAATCCCCATTTACCAAAAGCAGCAGTTTTATATCCGGCATCTTTAAACAGGTGGAAAATGGTACGTGCATCGGCCGGCAGAGGAAATTGTCCTTCGGGATCAAGCTCCTTATTTCCACGAATAGCTGTGTGCCCACTATGGGTACCGGTCAGAAGGCAAGAACGTGAAGGGGCACTAACCGTAGTCCCCGAATAGCATTGCGTAAAACGCATTCCGTTTTGTGCCAACTGATCGATGTTGGGAGTATCGAACTTCTCTTGCCCGTAACAGCTCAAATCACCGTAGCCCAAGTCATCGGCCAGAATAAAAACAATATTAGGCCGTTGAGGAGTTTTTGATTTCTTCTTTTGGGCAAAACCGGATTGAACACTGACAAGACCGATAAACAAAGCACCACTATACAAGATTCTCTTTTTCATAACATTTTATATAAGATTACGGCACAAAGATAAAGTTTTCAAATAAGAATATGATTTTATATTAGTACAAAGAATGTAAAAGAATCTATTTTCATTACTATCCATTTTATCATATCCATTGCAAAAAAACAGAAAGGTCACAGAGCCCTATTAAACAATACGCTCTGTGACCTTTGTATCACACGTGTCAAATGGAATCAGGCGATCGTAACAGCCGGATCCAAATAAACATCCTGAATGGCATTCAGCAATTCCACACCTTTATTCATTGGCTTCTGGAAAGCTTTACGCCCACTAATCAATCCCATGCCACCGGCACGCTTATTGACAACGGCCGTAACCACAGCATCTCTTAAATCGGAAGCACCGTGAGACTCACCGCCGGAATTTATCAATCCGACACGGCCCATATAGCCATTAGCCACTTGATAACGGCAAAGGTCGATCGGATGTTCCGAAGTCAGTTGTGTGTACATACGCTCATCTGTTTTACCGAAACCGATAGCCTTGAAGCCACCATTATTCGTAGGAAGTTTCTGCTTTACGATATCCGCCTTGATAGTTACCCCAAGTCGGTCGGCCTGCCCGGTAAGGTCGGCAGCTGCATGATAATCCACACCGTCTTTCTTGAAATCGTTATTACGTAGATAACACCATAAAATAGTCGCCATACCGAGCTCATGAGCATAATCAAAAGCCTCGGCTATCTCTACCAACTGCCTACGGCTCTGCTCGGAACCGAAATAAATGGTAGCACCTACGGCAACCGCTCCCATCTCCCATGCTTCTTTCACCGTACCAAACATCACCTGATCATACGAATTGGGATAGCTTAATAATTCATTGTGATTCAGTTTCACCACAAAAGGAATCTTGTGAGCATATTTACGTGCCACAGAACCGAGAATACCAAAAGTAGATGCAACAGCATTACACCCTCCTTCAATAGCCAATTTTACAATGTTTTCCGGATCGAAATAAATTGGATTCGGAGCAAAAGAAGCACCGGCAGTATGCTCGATATCCTGATCGACAGGAAGAATGGAAACATAACCGGTATTTGCCAAACGACCGTGTCCCAGAATCGTCTGCAAACTACGTAAAGTCTGTATGTTACGGTCGGAATCAATCCAAATACGGTCTATCGTATCCGAAGAAGGCACGTGAATAAGTGACTTATCAATGGTTTTGCAAGTATGGTCAAGATAATAAGCTGCCTTATCACCTAATAAATCTGTTATTTTACTCATAATGTTATTGTTTTTAATAATTAATAATAGTTGGAAGTTAGGAGTTGGAAGTTAGGAGTTGGAAGCTGGAAGCTGGAAGTTAAGAGCTGACAATAAGTAGTCAAAAGTTTGTTGATCAATAACGCCAACATGCTGCATAGCTTCTAACTCCTAACTTCTAACTCCCAACTTCTCTCTTCCCCTGATTAGCCACAGCTTCCATCAGTTTCTTTATTTCTTCCGGGTCTCCCAAAAAGTAATCGTTCACCAGATTGAGATCGTCATCGAATTCAAAGACATAAGGAACGGCCGTAGGCAAATTAAGGTTGACGATATCCTCGTCAGAAATATGTTTTAAATGTTTAATAATTCCCCGTAAACTATTTCCATGGGCTACGACAAGTAATTGGTCTGCAGTCTTTAAATTCGGAAAAATAATACATTTCCAATAAGGCATAATCCGGTCGATTGTCTCCTTCAGGGATTCTGTACGAGGTAATTCTGCATCAGGCACCTCTTTATAACGAACTTCAAAGCGTGGATTGCGCGAATCATCTTCTGACAATGCATGAGGCGCTACATCATAACTACGACGCCACACTAACACCCGTTCATCTCCATATTGGGCAGCAGTTTCAGTTTTGTTCAATCCCTGCAACGCACCATAATGTTTTTCATTCAAACGCCAAGTTTTCTCAACCGGAATCCAATCCTGATCCAATTTATCCAAAGCACAATTCAAAGTCTTCACCGCTCGTTTCAAATAAGAAGTGTACGCTTTATCAAAATTAAAGCCATTTTCTTTCAACAATTCACCCGCCTTATTAGCTTCAGCAATCCCTTTTTCAGTCAAATCAACATCTGTCCATCCCGTAAAACGATTTTCTTTATTCCATGCACTCTCGCCGTGGCGGAGCAAAACAATCTTTTTCATTTCTTATAATCTCCTTTCCGTTTTAATATAGAACATTTTTGACGAGAACAAAGTTCATACGAAAGATGGGAGTTATCAATACCTAAAAATACTGATTTATTGCTCTTTTTTCAATCTAAATCATTATTTTTACACCATAAACAATCTTTAATCAAAAAAATACGACTTTGAATACTAACAGACAATCAGACGATAAGTTTATTTTCAAGTTAATGAACAAAGCGAATATGGGATGGTGGGAAGCAGATATAAAAACCGAGCGCTATATCTGTTCCGAATTCATCTCTGATTTACTGGGGCTCGATGAGGACGGAACCATCAGCTTCAAAGATTTCAATGCACGCATATTGAAAGAAGATCAACATCATACCACTGTCTCTTCTTTTAATGAATTACAACAAACAACTGAAGAAGTATATTTACTCGACACCCCCAAAGGCGGAGTGTGGATACGTAGCAAGATATGTTTTCAGGAAACAGACAATGAAGGAAATATAAAAGTATACGGTATCGCCGAAGCACAGGATGGTCCTAATACGACCACAGCCTATCAGGCACTTCAACATAGTGAACGTATTTTACACAACATCTATAAGAATCTTCCGGTAGGAATCGAACTATATAATAAGGACGGATATCTGATCGACCTTAACAAGAAAGATATGGATATGTTTCATATTACCAATAAAGATCAGATATTAGGAGTCAATATCTTCGATAACCCGGTATTCTCTGATGAACTAAAAGAAAAGTTGAGAAACCATGAAGATGCTGACATAGCCCTTCGATACGACTTCTCCAAACTAAACGGATATTATAAGTCGCAACAGCTTCAAGGCATAATGGATTTAATGATAAAAGTAACCACTCTATACGACAATAATGAACAACCGATTAATTATTTATTGATCAATGTAGACAAAACAGAAAGTACAGTTGCATACAATAAAATACAGGAATTTAAAAGTTTCTTCGACTTGGTTGGTGACTACGCCAAAGTAGGTTATGCCCATTTTGACGGTCTCAGCCGGGATGGCTATGCATTAAAAAGCTGGTTCCGCAATGTAGGAGAAAAAGAAGGTACTCCCCTTACAGATATCATCGGTATTCATTCTCATTTTCATCCGGAAGACCGTGCGGTAATGATTGATTTTCTCGACAAAGTGGTAAAAGGTACTGCTTCCAAACTATGCCGGGACGTCCGTATCCGCAGGGAAGACGGGCATTATACCTGGACACGGATCAATGTTCTTGTCAGAAGTTATCGTCCGCAAGACAATATCATAGAAATGCTTTGTATTAATTTCGACATTACCGAACTAAAAGATACCGAATTGAAACTGATCGACGCCAAAGAAAGGGCAGAAGAATCCGATCGGTTAAAATCAGCTTTTCTTGCTAATATGAGTCATGAAATACGGACTCCTCTTAATGCCATTGTCGGTTTTTCAAGTATGATGCAGGAGACAAACGATCCAGAAGAAAGAAAGCAATATGCCGATATTGTAGAAGAAAACAACCGATTATTGCTACAATTGATTTCGGATATTCTGGATCTGTCTAAAATAGAAGCCGGAACTTTCGACATAAACCCGAAAGAGATGGAAGCACGACAACTTTGCACCGATCTGGTAAATTCATTTCAAGGAAAAGCAAAAACGGGTGTGGAGATACTTCTTGCACCCGACCTTCCGGAATTATATCTCGTCAGTGATAAAAACAGACTGAACCAAGTATTGATAAATTTCATAACCAATGCCATAAAATTCACTTTTCAAGGAAATATCACCATCGGATATGAAGTAAGGGAAAAAGAAGTGAAATTTTATGTAAAAGACACAGGAACCGGGATAGAGCCGGAAATGCAAAAAGATGTCTTTAAACGTTTTGTCAAACTCAATAGCTTCATCCCGGGCACAGGACTGGGACTTTCCATCTGTGAGAATATCGTCACACAATTGAACGGACAGATCGGTCTTGAATCAGAACCCGGTAAAGGGTCTTATTTCTGGTTTACTCATCCTTTAAGTTAGTAAAATAGAATGAATCCATACTCAGAATCCCAAAAGCCGGAATTTTGTCCGGTCAAGAACACCGACACGATTGTTATCTTTATACATGGTATTGTGGAAGGACCGGCACAGTTCAAGGATCTAATGAAACTGACAATACAGCACGGCTATTCGGCTGTTTCCTTGTTATTACCGGGACACGGTGGGACTGGTAAAGATTTTGCCCGTAGTAGCGGAGACCAATGGATCGATTATACACGTACCCAAATAAATTTATATAAACAACAATATGACAAGATTATCCTCGTCGGCCACTCTATGGGAACATTACTTTCTTTTATCGCCTATGCAGAAAATCCCGGGCAAATAACAGGAATTGTAGCCATAGATTCGCCACTGCATGTCAGTGTAAAGTGGCTGGCCATTAAAAACAACCTTAAAATAGGATTTTCTAAAAAGATATCGGAAAATGATCCGGCTCAGGCATTGCTTCACGCAAGTAGTGTAGCTCCCTGTTCGCTTTTCACCTATCTCACATGGGCACCGAGAATAATAGATTTATTCCGATTGATGAAGCAGACAAGAAAGCTGCTACACTGCGTAGCCGTACCTACTTTAGTGATTCATGCAGATAAAGACGAACTGGTCAGCAGTTCCAGCGTAAGAGTATTCCAACGTACGATATCCACAAAATATCTTCAATTGATCCGGTTGCCGGAATCCACTCATTTCGTATATGGAGAAGAGGACCTAAAAACCTGCCACAAAGCATACTGCGATTTTTTGAATTCCCGATCCACTGCCTGCTCCTTATCTATTCCTCCGCAAAAAAAGACGGTCTGAAATGACATCCGGCAATTCCGACTCGTAGTGTGTCACCATAATCATCGTTTTATCTTGCCGCCGGCAAAAGGCTTCAATCACTTTCTTTACTCTCCGGCGATTGAATGTATCCAATCCATGAAGAGGTTCATCAAGAATCAGCAGTTCCGGATCTTTCACAAATGCACGGGCCAACAGAGCCAAACGCTGCTCCCCACTGGATAACTGAAGAAACGGTTTATCCTTCAAAGAAGCAATTCCAAAAACGTCCATCCACCATTCACATACCGCCATCTGTTCCTGATGCGGACGTTTGTACAGTCCAATGCTGTCGTGCAGACCACTGGCAACAATCTCGATAGCAGGCAGATTCTTCAAATAAGCGCGATGCATTTCCGGACTGACATAGCCGATATGTTTCTTTATTTCCCAAATACTTTCACCCGTTCCTCGTTTACGCCCGAACAAACTGATATCACAAGCATAAGATTGAGGATTATCGGCACAAACCAAGCTAAGCAGGGTGGATTTTCCGGCACCATTCTCTCCGCTCAATGCCCATTTTTCGCCCCGACGGACTGTCCAATCAAGTTCTTTAAGAATAGTACGATCGCCATAACGGATACTGACTTTATTGAGTTTTACGACCTCCTCCGAACTATAATTCGTATCACTATACGGCAAATCGGCAATACGCTGCTGCAGTTCTGCAAATGATTCTTCTACAACATTTTCACGATATTTTATCAAATACTCTTCACGAGGTATTTTATCATAAACCGTCAGATGATCGACTGGAATGACATGAGTTATAAACGAGGGTACATCGTCCATCATCGAAAGTATCAAAACGATTTGTACAGAAGACATTTTCGTAAGACGTTCGAGTAATGTGAAAAGTAATTCACGCGTAGGAGCATCCAAACCGATAAAAGGATTATCCATTATAAGCACACGCGGAGAAGTAAGCAATGTTTTCGTCAATTGAAATTTCCGCAACTCTCCGCTGGAAAGCAAAATGATCTTTTTATCCAGCATCGGTTCTATTCGAAACAATTCAAAGAGTTCCTCTTTTAATGCCGGGTCTTTTATCTCACCCAACATTTCACGGACTTCGGGCGCATCATCCTGATCATGTGCATTCCAACGTTGCTGATAATAATAGTTCGCATCTGCCGCCCCATAAGTATCACGAAAAGCGATATATTTCACATTATCATATACGGTATTGGTAGAAGACGGTGAAAAGTCATACGTCAACGTCCCCTCTTTCAGTGGGTATTTTCCAAGAAGCGTATCCACAAACAAACTCTTTCCACCACCGTTTGGCCCTACGATAGCAATATGCTCACCTGCCTCCAAAGTTGCCGTTACAGGCTGTGCCAAACGCACAAGCGGGTTGCGTGCTACGCCCCCCGCTATACTTACGATATTTTGTCTCATTTTATTTTTTATACATTATCAATGCCGATTGTGCAGGAATAGAAACTTCCGGCCCATAAACCGTTCCCAAGCCACGGCTGTCGATCACACCATCTTTGCAAACAACCGTGTATTTACCTTCTGGAACTGCCAGTTTAGCTAAAGCATCACGCGAGTTATATACAACGATTATATCTTTCCATGTGTCCCCGTTCGCATTATCTTTCAAGCGGAATGCTATTAGGTTGTTACCTTCCACAGGTAGGAATTCCAAGTGTTCACGCACTTTCTCCGCGTCCCCCATACGGAAAGCCGGATGCGATTTACGCAAATCTATTAATCGCTTATAGTAAATAAATACATCATTGTTCGTGGTTTTGCGTTTCCAATCGATGGCATTGATAGAATCCGGGCTTTCGTAACTGTTGTGCACTCCTTTTTTATCACGCATCACCTCTTCACCTGCCTGAATAAACGGCACTCCCTGAGAAGTAAAAACCACTGTTTGAGCCAATTTATCCAATCTCACCAATTGCTCCGGTGTAAGTGTAGGGATACTTGTCTTCAAACGATCCACCAGACACATATCATCGTGACAAGACACATAACTTATCATCTGTGTAGGCTGCAATGCCCAAGGAGCTTTACTATAATTCACCGAATCGTAATTAACCTGCGGATGCTGAACCGCTCCCACAATACCAAACTTAAGGCTCTCCTCACTACCGGGCAATCCTGCCAGAAACGCTCCTTTATGATTGTCGCTGAAAGGCCCTCTTAAACCATCACGCAGTTCATCAGAAAATGCGGCAATCCCCGGCATCTCATGAGTATTGGCTTTCATAGCCAACGAATCAGCCGGATATTGCGGAGCTTCCGCAGCCCATCCTTCTCCGTAGATATAAATAGTAGGATCCACCTTATCCACCGCCTTACGGATTTCATTCATTGTCTCGATATCATGAATACCCATCAAGTCGAAACGAAATCCGTCAATATGATATTCATTCATCCAATAAAGCACCGACTCAATCATATACTTACGCATCATCGGACGATCGCTCGCCGTTTCATTACCACAAGCAGAGCCGTTTGCCAATGTTCCGTCTTCCTTATGGCGATAGAAATATCCCGGCGCCGTACGCTCAAAATTACTATCAGTGGTATTGAATGTATGATTATACACTACATCAAGCACCACCCGTATACCCGCCTTATGTAACGCTTGCACCATCTGTTTAAACTCTTTGATACGCGCCACAGGATTATAGGGATCGGTAGAGTAAGATCCGTCCGGCACATTGTAATTCTGAGGATCATATCCCCAGTTGTATTTATTTTCATTCAACTTAGTTTCATCCACAGAAGCATAGTCATAAGAGGGCAGCAAATGTACATGTGTCACTCCCAGTTCGACCAAATGATCGATACCTGTCAATAATCTATCCGGATTTAAAGTTCCGTGTTCCGTTAATGCCAAGAATTTTCCTTTGTTTTTAATGCCCGAAGCAGAATCTATCGAAAAGTCGCGATGATGCATTTCATAAAGAATAATGTCAGCAGGAGATTTAAGCTCCGGACGTACATCTGTCTCCCAACCTTCCGGATCAGTAGTCTTCAGGTCAATAACAGCTGCCCGTTTGCCATTCACACCTACTGCTTTTGCATTGATGCCCGGAGTATCACCAAGCCATTTATCGTTTACTTTTACATTAAAAGTATAGAATTTTCCTACCAAATCCTTATCAACCGTTGTTGCCCACGTACCTTCCTCTCCCAACACCATCGGTATCGTTTCATAGGCATGTCCGCCCTCTCCGGTCTCAAACAACATTAATCGGACTTCGTCTGCCGTAGGTGCCCAAAGCGAAAACTTTGTAGTCGCAGGCGTATACTCCATCTCTGTCAGGCTTCCCGAACGGACGGGATATAATTCATAAGATGCATATTCTTTTCTTGCTGGTGTACAACTCATCACTGTTGCTGTCGTCACTCCTATTATAGCCAGATAGTTTAACTTCATAGCATTTCTTTTTATTTCAAATTCACTTTATTATTCACCTCACTTTATCCGGATTCTTGGCTATAAAATCTTTCCAACCATGATATCCTTTCTCCATCGTAGGACGCCCCATTTGAAGAAAATGACAATAGGCTGCCGCCAATCCATCTGTAGCATCCATGAAAACAGGCATTTCCTCTTTCGCCAAGTGTAACATACGTTGCAACATATCGGCCACTTGCTCTTTCGATGCTTTCCCATTTCCCGTAATCGCCATCTTAATTTTCAAAGGAGCATATTCGGTTATCGGAATATCCCTGCTCAACGCCACCGCCATTGCTACCCCCTGTGCACGTCCCAATTTCAGCATGGACTGAACGTTCTTGCCAAAAAAAGGTGCCTCAATTGCCAGTTCATCCGGTAGATAACTTTCGATTATACCCAATACCCGTTCATGAATATGTCTCAATTTCAAATAATGATCACCGAATTTACGCAAATCGATAATTCCCATGGCAATCATTTCAGGCTTTGTTCCCGTCACCCGCAGCACCCCATATCCCATAATGGTAGTCCCCGGATCGATCCCCAGAATTATCTTCTCTTTTACCGGCTGTATCACTCCATAACCTCCATCAATGTCGGAAACCCGACTACCTTATCTTTAAATATTTTCGATAATTCTCCATTCAACTTCGCACCTTGTTCCAAATGCCACCGATGTAATACCCCGCTACTCTCCACCTCCCACTGTAAAGAATAAGAGGTACCATCTTCCCTATGGCTTAACACCCGGCATATACGCGGTGATTTTAACGCTCCATGTTTTTTTATTTCAGGAATATAACACTCTTTAATCCATATCAGGAAGTTATCATGAATCTCGTCATCTACTTGAAATGTCGTATTATAGATAAGCATATTTCTTTTTTTGTTATTATTTACCGCAAACATAGCAATTATTTCAGAATAATGCATTATATTTGCACCACGAAAATGGAACAAAGCCTGCAAACGTTGGCATAATACATTTGGGGGGTTAGCTCATCTGGCTAGAGCGCGACACTGGCAGTGTCGAGGTGACGAGTTCGAGTCTCGTACTCTCCACAAAAAAAGCTGTTAATCAATAAATTAGCAGCTTTTCTTTTTTCTGTAACTTATCTCAACACTACTTCAAAAGTCTTTTTTTAGCGTTTGTTACACTATTTTGTTACACCAAAATGTTACACTTTCTATCATAAAGCTGCTGATAATCAGTGTAGTTCTAAACACGATATGTGTCGAGGTGATCGGTTCGAGTCCGATACTCTCCACAAAAGCTGTTAATCAACAAATTAGCAGCTTTTTTTTCTGTAACTTATCTCAGTACTACTTCAAACTTAGCCGTAAAAGATTTGGTTTTAGATATCAGGAAAGATGCGTTAGCGATGAAGTTGAAGTAGGAATAAATAAAAAAGGAAGATAGTGTAAAAAGCTACCTTCCTTTAATTTCTTTTCCTGTTGGAATAAGTATTACAATATTATGTCTGTCATTATATGAAAAACTATAGTATCCAACAACATTCCTTATAATCGAACGATTTGATTAAAAACGGAAACCTATATAAAAACGGGGACCTGAAACTTTAAACTTAGTTTTTTCATCTGTATCTGAGCGGTCATATTTAACGGTCCCCCAACGCTTCTCCACTCCAACTGAAATAACTTTATAAGCTACAGAAAGACCGGAAACAAAGAAGCTGGCATATCCACCTGAATAATATTCATCGTCTGCATACATTCCTGCATAACTCGGTGCATAACGGAAATAAACACTGGCTTTCAGATTATCTATCGGATTTACCGTTACAGAAGGACCGATATGCATGCCTGCTGTAAAATGATAGGTGTCATCCTTTCCCCCTTCCTCATTATTCATTTCATATCCGGCAGCACTAATATCGAAATAGGTCCAGTCAAGACCAATCTTAATCATATTCAAGATAGGAGTCTTATGCAAATAAAATGTCTTTCCCAGTGTAATTGCAGCTCCCCATTCACTTTTAATAGCAGCATCAAAACCATCAATTTCAAGTTTTTCTTTGCTAAAACTAAAGTTACGGTACTTTCCACGCTTCCATACAGTCGCATTTTTGTCAACAGTTTCAATCTGTTTCTGTATGTTCTGCTGATTGGTTCGTAAATCTTGAATAACAGTAGTCAGCGAATCTATTTTTGCCTGTTGTAACTCCTCCTTAGAGGTTTGTGCATTTGCCGTGTAGCCAAGGCCGATAGCTAATAATCCTAATAAAAACGATCTCATATTATTTCTTCTTAAAATTAATTTGGCTGCAAAATTATTGTACAATTCATAAATTCACAAATTTATGAAAGAAATTAACTATTGTTTAAGCATTTACATTACAAATATTAAGATATTGTTCATTAATATTTTCCATTATAATTTCAAAATAAGTCTATTTTCTCCGTATCATTCTACAAATGCATTTACTTGGTGAAAGCAAGTATCCTTACATAAAATATAAATGATTTTCTCATGGTATAGTAATCTTTTGGAGTGTGATTTATGTATTCTCTCCAGTTTTTTGTGAGTAGTATTGTATCTGGTTCTTTGATTTTCATTATCCCATTTTTATAGGATCATCATTGTAACCCACAGAAAATACAACTTCACGCTTCTTTATTCCATCTGACGCGAATCATAGCCTAGCCATTCTTATGTAAAAATGCTCTACAATTATAACTAATTTCCATCATATATTTTATTCCTTTATTTGTTATTTTGAAACAAATATGAAAAGAAAAAAGGTGGAGAGTAAGTGTCTATTTACTCCCCACTCTTTATTTAATCGTACAAAATTTATGTGCTATTAGAAAATAGAAATAAAGTTATAACATACTGATTCATAACACCATACAAAATCAATAAAAATCAGACAAAGTCAAATTATAAATCCCAGGCAGATCACCAAAACCCAATTAAAGCCTTGATTTTTATGTTTTTTTATTAGAGTTTTATCCTACTCCCCTATCAAAGAACAAGCCAAGTAGAAATCTTTGTTGATGATTCTTTTTTATGTTTCCTTTTCCACTCATTATATAATAAAGACGGAAGCGTATAAAGAATTAAAGCACATCGCTGTATTTGCTTTTTAGGTTCACTAAATATTCGATAGACAAACTCTCCGTGTAATCGGACGATCCAGCCAGGAGCACGTCGTACGCTACACCCACTATAAAATTTAAAAACAGCTCCAACAGCAATCATTACTCCTTTCCGTAAATGTGGTTGCAGTCGATTCATGAAAATTTCTTGTTTAGGAGCTCCTAATGCAATCCAAATAATTTCTGCCTTGTCTTTCTCTATCATTTGAGCAATATTCTGATAGTCAAAATCTTCCACATCACAGAATGGCAATTCATAAAATGTCATATTATCAATACGCTTATCTATTTGAGACAAATTAGACCGTAGTCCATTCAATATCGTTTGTGATGCTCCCATAAAAAACATCCGATATTTTTTTTGATGAACAAGATCTCTAAATATATCACTCCCGGCATATTGAGAACGCTTTATTCCATAAATCCAACGAAGATAGATTGGTACATAACTACTATCACAAATAGAAAACATACCGTTATTAACCACATGCATATATTCTGCATCGCTATTAACTGTATTTAATATGACCCCATCGGCTACACAAACATAACCAGAAGAGCTTTGTTGAAGCTGTTCCTCAACTGCTGCCAAAATACGAACTTTATCAAACTCGTAATTGATATTAAAATATCGCTCCATAAAATGAATAAAAATGTCAAATATACCCTACGAATGAATAAACAATATCCCCTATTTGCTCATTCAACAATTCCTGCCATTTCATAGCGGCTTCCCAATCCGGATAAAAAGAGCGATGATTTATATTAGCCGGCCTTATGTAAGTGTTTACCGGATACATATCCAAGTGTATCCCAATTTTAGCAAAGCACTTCAAACTGCGTTTCATATGAGTAACGGAAGTAATAAGTACACATTCCTCTTCTGTTATTCGCTCTGTTTCAAGAATATTCCGAACATATATTACATTTTCACGTGTATTTCGAGCCTGTTGTTCAAGGAGAAAAACAGAACGAGGTACTCCCAACTCTTCCATATAGTTAAGAAACAATTCTTTTGTAGAGGTCCCATCTTTCTGAATAATGGAAGTAGGATCACCTGTAATCAAAATCCTTTCTACAACCCCTTTCTTCCAAAGCCTCACAGCTTCCCAAATTCGGTCTGCCCGATCAAGTTCATATTGCATTTGCCCGGTATTTCTATTCATAGAAGCAAATCCTCCCATCACGATAGCAAGTTTATATTGTTTTCCCACTGAGATTGTCATTGCACTGTATTCTTTTACAGTTAGATATTTTACATAATCTACCAGTAAATTATTAGTAAAAATTAGAAACAAAGCAATACAACTGATCAAGCACGCCTTTTTCCTGCGCCTTCTCTTAAACAAACAAAAGCCTATCAACAAGAAAAACATCCAACTGATAGGTGAAATAAGAAAGAAGTTTAGAAATTTGCTAAGTTCAAAAAACATAATTTCATTTTTAGATATAACCTTTGGTTCTGTAAACGATGCTACCTCCCCATTCGTGTAGTAGCTCTTTCCATTTCGTGAGCACCTTTATATCCGGCTTCCACCAATTAGCAGATATCGTAAGAGGACTTCTTGCATCTACGGAAAAATAATCCATGTTGAACCCTTGTTTGGAGAAACATTTCAGGCTGCGTCTGATGTGCGACGCGGTGGTTATTAAAAGACAATCCTGCCCTGCTATCCCTTTCTGTTTAAGAATTGCTGATGTGAAAAGTGCATTTTCGTATGTGTTTTCCGATTGTTGTTCAAAAATGAATGCTTCCGGAGGAACTCCGGCATACTTTTTCATATAGCTAAGGAACAGGTTCTTTTCTGAGGTTCCATCTTTATGTATGTTTGCCACCATATCTCCTGTGATCAGTATCTTCTCCAGATGTCCTTCTTTCCATAAACTGACAGCTCTCCACAATCTGTTTCTCATGTCCGGCCTGATTCCATTCTGAGTTCTATTTTCACTATACATCACGTAACCTATTTTTCCGGTAAATTTATCCATGTATCCGAATCCTCCCATTATGATTCCGATTTTATATTTCTTACATGGATTCCATTGAGGGGTGATATAAGACTTGTCATTCCAATAGCAGACGTAAGAGTAAAATAAGTTATTGGTTAAGAGATAGGAGAACAATAGACAAATGGCAATACACCGTTTAAATATCTTAGACTGTAGTTTTAACACGATTATTAAATATACTCACTCTCAAAGAGAATATTCATTAATATTACAATTAATGAATATTTCTACCTTTACTACTATACACCATTGTCACATTTTATGGATATTCAGTTAATTTCTCGTAGAGCAACTCCCCGTTCCTCGTAGAGTTTCACCCGATTTCTCTACGAGAAACGCTCCGAAACTCTACGAGAAAATACAGAAGTTTATATAGTGCTAATAATCAATATTTTAAAATCGATCCAACATGTTACATTTTTTTACCATTAAATAATTCTTTTATTCTTCCTTCTTCCATTTACATGTATCTGAAATATCAACAAATTCCACTCATCTTCTTAATATTCTTTCCTTTAACCATACCACAGTGGTTATCTATCAATGTCAGGAGCTTTTAATTTATTGAACAGAGTTTCCCATTGCTTATAGACAACTTCCGAATCATAATGCTCTTTCAATTTTCTGAAAGCCTTCTCTCCCAATTCTTCAGTCAGTGTCTGATTGTTCCATAGTTCTGCTATTTGCTTATCCAGATCATCTGTATTGCCCGGTTCGAATAGTTTTCCTATTGCATTTTCTCCTTGACCGATAATCTCAGTAAATCCTCCATGATTGGGTGCTATTGCCGGTTTTCCATGACAGGCGGCTTCCAATATGGCCATTGGAAATCCTTCATAGCATCTACTCGGTATTACTATAAATCGAGCTTTCTGTATGAATTCTAATAATTTATCTTTCTGGAGATAACCTGCAAACTCTACATTACTTGGAATATCTGTGTTTTTCTGTTCTCTTTGAGCCCCGGCAAAACAGAATTTTATTTCAGGGTGTTTTCGGGCGACTTCTACTAACAAATCATACCCTTTTTCATAGCTTAGCCTTCCAATATAGGCTATATACCCTCCGGTAATAGGAGTGTGGGAACAAGGAGCGTCAATACTATTGGGAATTACTGTAATCTTATTTTTATCATATCCGGCTTCTATTAATTTCTTTTTCTGAAACTCAGTGATACAAGCGAACATATCCACATTTTTCAGATATGCTTTAGTCCAACGTGCATACACATTTCTTAGCGTATATCCTATAGATTTGAAAATGGAATGTTCACAATTGTATTTGATGCAACTCCATTCATTTTTTCTGTCCAAACATTGTTCACAAGGTTTCCCATTACGCATAAATAGTCCGGTAGGGCATATTAGGCGAAAGTTATGTACGGTCATTACTACTGGAATACCTGCTTTCTTACATTCGAAAAGAGCAGCCGGACTAATAAACGGATATAGATTATGCACATTTATTATATCCGGTTTATCTTTACGCAATATTTTTTTTATCCCTTTGACCCCTGAGTGAGAATATATCCCAGCTGTGAATCCCTTTATTTTATCAGATATTGTATCTCTCGCCCCTTCAGTTGTCAAACGGTAAAAACAAACAGTATGGTTGTGGCTTTGAAACATGGCAGCCATTTTGTCTACAACTGCTTCTTCACCACTGTATTTTCCGTAATTATTGTGGACTAAAAGAAATCTCATCAGTTATTTGCATAATTTACATTGTGTGATTGTTGTCTATATTAAATAATCAAGTTTATATGGGTCTATATCTCCCTTTCCAAAGCTTTATGAAAATGGAACTAAGAAGAGATTGTCTTTTTTTCTTCGTTCTACATGTATATTGTATTGCTTCATAACAAGCTTTACTAAATCTATCCAGATCCCAATTACTTATTATTTTCAAAGATGCTTCTTTCATTCTTTTTTTATTGTCTTCTGTAGATAAATGGAAAGAGCATAGTTTATTAATCAAATCAGATTTATCGGAAGGGGAGAATACATATCCATTAATATTTTCTTGTACTAATGTGTGTGTGGCTCCACACTTTTCACTTGCAATAATAGGAAGCCCACAGGCCATGGCTTCATTGATAACTAGTCCCCAAGTTTCATCTTGTTTGCTTGCTATGATAAATGCTTCGGCATTTTGATATATAGAGATTAATTCTTTTTGTTGTAAATAGGGAAATAAGATTATGTCTTTTTCAAGTTGATTTTCATGGATAAATGCTTCGATGTTCTTGCGTTCATCACCTTCGCCCACTAATACTAACTTATATGATTTTTCTTTGAATGCATTTTTGTATTGTTTGTAACAATTGAGTAAAAAGATGAAGTTTTTTTTAGGGATTTGTCTTCCTATTGATAAAAAGTATTTATGATCTATTTTTATTTGTTTTTTATTATTTTGCTGCCAAAAGGAATTGTCAACCACATCTAACCCATAGAATAGTTGTTCTTTTCTGAAATTCCAAAACAAACCAGTATCTTCCCATTCTATTGAAGGATAGATCATTGCATCGACTCCATTATAAATGTTTTGCTTTATAAAATTTATAAAACAATTTCGTTTTACATCTTCTACTTTTGCATCATCAAAAATGATAACTTTCTTATTATTATTTTTTGCCCATGCTATAGCTATAGCACCTGAGGGAAATGCAATAGCACCAGCTATGACTATATCGGGAGATAACTCATTTAGTTTGCTGTTAATTGCTTTTTCAATATCGCTTCCTTTTAGGGCTTCCATCTTAGCAAAAGGAAAAAGAATGGACCAATGTAATCCACAATTTTCATGCTGTTTTGCAAAAGCATATGGGCTCCCCTTACCTGCTATTTCTACGACTGTCAACTCTATTCCTTTAGATTTTAAGTAAGAGTGTAGTACTTTGATGCGAGCAGGCCAATATATACGAAAATCTGTATGTAGAATGCTAACCTTCATTGGGTATAACTAATATTAAGTGCTAATTTTTATTATGTTTTTGAATAATATATGTGTGTTGATATGGAAGTAGAAAACAAAATAATTGATTTTCAATATACCAAAATTCGATATAATGTCTGATATTTTATTTAAATATTTGATCAATTATTTTTTTAGGGAAAAAAGTCAATATGTAGAATATTAAATTTTTCCAAGTTAATTTATGGTTGATAGACAATCTGATGTCCTTTCGGGCATTTTTATTTAGTCCTTTTTGTAGAAAAAACCTTGCCCGCATTTTATACCAAATAGCAATATATGTGTTTAAATATTTAATATTGGAATATTTAATTAACAGATTTTCTAATTGGTTGCCTACAATATCCGGTATATCAGGGAGACGTTTTTGCTGATCTGTGTTGTAATTGTTTTTATCATTATTGAAAATACAATATGCTTTTTTATTGTAGGCTATCTTAAATTTTAATGATAACCGTGCCCAAGTAAGCAAATCTTCGCCTGATTTAATTCCCTGTGGAAACCCACCGATAATTTTTATCGCTTCTTTTCTTACCATTACAGCAGAAGTCCATAGAGGTGGATGTGAACAACTGGCTACTTCAAAATAGTTATTTAGGATTCCATCATGTTCTCGAAATGGTATTTTGCGAATAGTCGTATCTGATATATTTTCATTATCATCTTTAAATTTGTAGTTACAAGCATAGATGCTACATTCTGGATATTTTTGATATAATTCATATTGTGAAGCAAGGTACTCTGACTGCCATTCGTCATCAGCGTCTAAAAAAGCTATTAGTTCATATTTCGCCTCTTCTATGCCTTTGTTCCGTGCAGCAGATACTCCTGCATTTTTCTGATGAACTAACCGGATACGCGGATCTTTCAGTTTTTCAACTTCTATCACGCTGTTGTCTGTACTTCCATCATTTACAATGACTATTTCGAAGTCTTGAAAAGTCTGCGTAAGGACTGATTGTAATGTCCTTTTTATTTGCTTTTCTTTATTATACAGTGGTATTACAACTGAAATCATATCTTTTTCCTTTTATAAGTCCTAACATCATTCCATAAAATCCGAATGGACAAGAAAGTGTAGCCATTGAGTAATTTACTACGTTATCTGTATACATAGTCAATGCTACTCCTGCAATACTGCTTCCAGCTACAATTGCACACATTTTTATAGTTGTACTATTCTTTTTATTATATTCTATAAAGCAATGAGTGATAATGCTGACAATGATCAATAGGTATAGTACAATTCCAATCAATCCATTGTCACATGAAATTTGAATATAATCATTGTGTGGTACGTGTAAGCCTCCAAAAACAAAATTTGAGTACATATAATTTTGTACGCTTCCTGTACCAGAACCAATAACCTCTTTCTTATGATAGAAACGTTTTTGTAAATGTTCCCATAAAGCGAACCGAGCATTACTGTTGATATCGTCTTTTGAAATCTTTCCTTGTTGAAGTTGTGCTATATTAATGCTATTTCCGTCTTTAAACATCTTTGCTTTCATGCTGGGAATTGTGAAAATGGCAATGACAATAAGTAAAACAATCCCAAAAATTACTGGTAATGATTTTATTTTATATTTAAAGAAGAAAAAAGTCATTAAAGCTAATGCTGTTCCCATGATACTGGTACGGAATACCCATAAAATACAAGGTATCATAAATAGAACACACAATAATAAATCTTTTTTTTCTTTTCCGCCGTGATAGTATAACGCTAAAGAAAATATGCACATTGATATGTAATGTATGCTTCGTGCTGTTCCATACCAGAATACCCCCGGAACCAAATAACCGATCAATGGGATAAACGAAAATCCGATAGATACGATAGCAACTATTCTGGCTATCAGCCCGGCTTTAAAAAATATCTCTTTGTCCCTTACTGCTGCTGAGGCAAAAAGCATAATCAGCAGAGGATAACTGTATTTTAATATGACACGAAATCCATAGCTTGCAGATAAAGTATAACTCAATCCTATAATTAGCCATATCATATAAATCATATATAGAATTACTACTATGTTCCATTGTGGTTTTCGTTTTACTATAAACAGTCCAACCAAAAGGAATATTTCCAGTATCATCAATCGGATAGCCATCAAGTCTAACATTCCGGGTGCTGAAAAAGCCAACAAGCCTGTAGAAAAGGTCAGTACCCAAAACAATTCCGGTCCATCCAGCAATATTTTTTTCTTTTTATCGAGAGGATGGGTCACGATATCTTGTTTTGCAAACAGGAACTTGGCGCCTACAACCGTGATAATTAGAAAATATATATAGTTGAAAAAATACATAATTTCAGCGTTTTATTTTACTATATAAATCATTGAATAACAAAGTATACTGTTCATGTCTAAATTGCCTTGTGTATTTTGTTGCTTTCATGGAGAATCTTTCCATTATTTGAGGATTTTCCAGGAGATGATATATTTTTTTTACCATATCTTCAATACTTTCTTTTTCATGTAGTAGACCAACTTCTTTATCTTTCACTATTTCCGGTAGTCCTCCTGCATTCGACGCTACTACTACGCATCCTCTTGCCATCCCTTCAATGGCTGTCAAGCCGAATCCTTCGCTACGCGATGGTATCAGTAAGATGTCTATCATATCATAATATGTCTGCAGTTGTTCTTGCTCTTGTCTGCCAGCCCATGTGATATCTTTATTTGTAGTTGAATCTTTTGCTTGCTGCTGCATTTGTTCTTTCAGAGAACCGTCTCCAACAATTAAAAGGTGTATTTTCGGATATCCTTTTTTTATTTGTTCAAAAGCTGGAATAATGAGGTCCATTCCCTTTATCTTTTCCAATCGGCTTACTACCCCCAAAGTAACAGATGTGGAAAAGTTGCGTGTATCTTTACGTATCTGTATGTACGGAGGCAATGCATTATAGATCGTAAAGTGGTTTCTTTTTTGTAATTTTGTCTGTTGTGTGTACATACATGAATTGCCGAAAAAAGATTTTTCAGCAATTAGAGTGATGTTGGTGAATACACGTATACAATGTCTTTGGATGAAATGTACCAACTTCAAGTTCGGATAAATATCGGCCGCAGTGTGTGCTGTGGCGATAATATTTTTTATTCCTATCATGCGTAACAATACGATAGGAATAGCCCCCGGAGCCATATACTGTACATGAGCGACTTCGGGCTTTTCTGCTTGTACTACCTGTTTCAGTCCTTTGTATAAAAAGGCAATTCCTTTCATTCCTCCAATTCGTTTTCCTACGGGGCTCAAGCATGTTACCTTGCTTCCTGCTTCTTGATAACGGGATACCATTTCGGGTAAATATTCAAAATAGCATACGGTACTTACTTGATGTTTACCTTGAATTAGGGATTTTACTAAATTGAGGGTTTGTATTTCAGTACCTCCAGTCAAGAGACAAGGAATGCAGATCAGGACTTTCATTTATTTGTTGTAAATTTAGATGTGATTTTGTTTTTGTAATAATGGATAGTTGGCTGTAAATCTTTGAAGTTGATGTTTATAAAACAACGCGTTCGCAATAAATCACGTATCCAAATCCATAGTGACAAACTCCCGTTCTTTACGTAGAGAAAATCTAAAGAATAGTTCATCATATACACTTTATGAATTTTATTTCTTTTGATTTTCATATTTGGATTTAAGTATAGAGCGTGAAGGTTTGCGCCAGCCGATGTTGCCGCATATGCTAAACCCTCGTTCCGGAAATTTACTTCCATGAAATAATCTTTATCGGCTTTATGAAGGAATTCGATACTGAAAGGGCCGTAATAATTTGCTTGTATTAAAAATTCCTCTATTCCCTGTATATTAATGTTATATTCTCTGATAGGTTTAAATAAGCCGTAAGCTCCTGCACCTATTAGTTGTGGATAATGCCGAATCTTTCTTATTCCTCCTGCCAAGAAGGTTTCTTTTTCAGTTCTAACTCCAATACAGTCTATTTCGTACTCTTTGTCAATAAACTCTTGTAGGATAAAATCAGAACAAGAACTTTCTGCGTTTAAAGCATTTTCTACCTCTTCTTCATTCTGGCAGATATGAATGTCGCTTTTCTCTCCTTTCGTACTGTTAAGCGGTTTTAATAAAATAGGATAATCAAAAATTAAATTATTGATTTTTTCTTCCCGATGAAAAATGATTGATTTCGGTACGGTTAATCCACATTTTTTGGCTAACTTACATTGTTCATCTTTGTTAAATAGCATACCAATTTGCTTTCCTCTCGCCGGAGTACGAAAAAATGGTGCTAATATTGATTCTTTTTTATCAATAAAAACCGCAGCTTCATCAAAACTACAAATTATAGTCTGCTGTTTAGTTGTATTTTCTTTTAATTGCTCCAATATTGGCATGCAATCTTCAATGGTCGATATACGATATACACGACTGTTTTTTAGATATTTACTTTTTGCAACCAAACAGATATCCTCATCGCATTTCAGGATTAGAGTCTGTTCTATTTTTGCTTCACCTAAACTACGGACAATGCTTAATGTGTTATTTGTTGAATCACCGAGAACAATAGCGCTATACAATGGTTGTTTCATATTTATTTCTGTTTGAAATATAGTTCTTTGTTCCAATAGTTGGCTTCAATAAACACGTTTGGTAATCCGCCGGACCACGGTTTCCCGCAGGGAGCCTTAGGATATATATATTTATCGATAGCTTCTTTTTTCCTTAAATGCTCTTCTTTCGTCATGTTAAGCAGTTGTGCGTTTTTCCAATCTATTTTCCAGGTATTATAATACCAGAACCAGACGCAG
>OHJT01000042.1_pt1 | contig 108529 bp, 104 predicted proteins | sample 1568651 | NCBI WGS metagenome assembly OHJT01 (sample SAMEA3879608, study PRJEB24766) | human gut metagenome | biome: human-associated habitat; feature: feces | place: USA | collected 1985/1987 | reverse complement strand
TCACTTCCTCTTGAATCATAACAGTAGTCATGTTCTTCAATTTAGTGTTCACATCATCGGCAAACTCAATAGAAAGTGCAGTGTAATCAATCAATGAACATCCGTTCACCATATCCCCGGCAAAGTACTTACCAACTCCCATTGAGTTGCATTCAATAATAGGGATACCAGCAATTGACTTCTGACCATTCGTTTCTGCGATAAGGTTCAGCTCTCTACCAGTAGTATCTTTTGCTGTTGAAATAGTGAACACAGTAGACGGATGCAATACAAAAGCATTAGGGTAATACTGACCGAAGTTTAATACAGCAAAAATAGCATTTGCAGCATCCTTGTAGTTAGGATCTTCGACAGAACCAAACATACCACTCTTCACAGTACCGGTAATCTTATTGATAGATTCTTCGGTACCTTGATAATCGAAATCTATTGCAAACTTACGATCATTCATTTTATGGATCGTGAAAGTATCGTTCAAACCAGTCTCAACAGTAGCACCGGCAAAAGTAACTTTCATATTATCAATGATCTTATCATTTGCAGCAGCTAGAACAATAACAGCTCTACCATTAGTCATTTTCTCAATGGATTCGATAGCACCAGCTGCGATAGTCGTATATGTACCACCAATGAATTTAGACACACATTCAACGCCATCGTATGTAGTAATACCCTTCAAGTTATCACCGGAGCCATCACCGAACAGAATTTGAAAGTTTTCTGCGGTTTTAACCCACAACGGAAGGCGGTTGAGAATGAATGAAACGACATAACTTTTTGCTTTCAACAATCTCTTTGAAAGGTTCATGTGAGTACCAACACGCTTCACATTCGTAAATTCTTCCTTGAACTTCAGAGAAGATTCAGAAAGCATACCGTTTTCAGATACTACTGTCGCATTACGGTCAAAGTCATAAACTTGCTCGTAAGAAATTGACAATGCAGAAGGATCTCCTGTTTCTACAAGCATTAAATCCCGAAGATTCAGTTTCTGCTCATGAACTGCTGTTACGACACGACCTGTTGAACGGTTGTTACTCAACGGAGTGTTAGAGTTATTAGTTACAGAAACCAATCCTTTCAGATCGAGGTTAAGTGTACCAGATGATTTTTCACGGTTATTAAAATATCCCTGGCACGCAGGAGTATCAAGAAAATCGCTTACGGCTTTTTCCACAGCATTAACAGAGGTAAGAATGCCGCCATTCTCTTTAATCTTATCAAATGCTTCAGCTAAAGCCGTAACCTTTTCCGATTGCTCTCTGTACGATTCCTGTATTTTATCGAAATTGGGTAATCCTTTCAAGGTATTAGCAAGACTATCTGAAATATCCTTAAACTTAGCTTCTATTGCAACCTTATCCATCAAACCGCCTACAAATTCATCGCAGACCTCTTTACACTTTAATTGGATTGTACCAAGCAAGGACTTCTCCTCATCGGTCAAATCTTTTTCATTCTTAGCAAAGCTAATCAAAGGAATAGGAGTAGCAACAAGCACACCTAACGATGCATCTCCACAATAGAAATACACAACAACACCAACAATCGCGATAACAGCAAACATCAAAAGGGATTTATATCCCATCACAGTTTTAATAAAATTCTTCATTTTACAATAAGTTAAATTGATATTATAATAATGAGCCAATCTTTGCAGCAAGTGAGAGATTCGTTTCGTGCTTCTCTGTTCCCTCTTCCTTAACTTCCTGCTGGGTGTCGTTTGACGGCGCAACAGGCTCTTCAGATTTGGTATCTGCAACCTTAGCAATCATTGTTCTATATACTCTACTCCAGCAATGAGGACAACGCACATAACTGACGATATCCTCAATGCTCTTCACTTGTAGTCCGTCTTTCATGCTCTTATGAGCGTCAAGAACAGCAAGTACCTGAGTACGAATTTCAGGTTTTAATTTATCCATTTCCTCTCTTACTACACCTTCAACTATCCATCGTTGATACATGGCAGCTAACTCAAGTACCTGATTACTGAATGTACATTCAGCCTGTTGGTCATAATCGAAACTATGCCCACACTCCGGACAAGTGACCATAGTAGATTCACCTGTAAGAGCTTTTGTTATTAATCCTAACTTCATATCCAAATCGTTTAAGCGCTCATCTGAATAGCGCATTGTTAATGCTTTTTGAATCAACTCTAAAGAAGCCGTTAATTTGGAACGCTGTGTATCAAGAGAATCATCACTCTTAATACCGACTAAAAAGGTTTGAGGATTGGCACCCCAAGCCTGCAAAGTTGAAACTTCACCTAAGAACCATTCTAAGACAAGCCCCGGATTATTTTTATCTCTTCTGATAGCCTTTACGCCTATTGAGTGCTCAAGTGTTTTTCCACATGAAGCATATAATTTATAGTCCTCAAAGGTTTCTTTTGCAATCTGTTTGTTTAGATTCATCTTAGATACGACTACAAGATTATAATTCTCCTCTTTTGCTTCAATAGGGCAACCTATTAGCTTTGTCTTATCATGGTCAAGTAAATGCTTACCACGCTTCAAGAAAAACTCATTAATCGTCTTATCAAAAGAACCACTCCCAGAAGTTTCTTTTTGCGAATCTTCAACACCGATTCCATTTACGGCAATCGTAACAATCCCCTTCTCTTCATCAACATCATTTGCCTTCGTTTTCAGTTGAAGGCTTTTCAACTCTTTGTCCATTGTTACTTTCTTTTTTAGTTATACTAATAATTGATTTTACTATCTCGCGTTCCTCATTTGACATCTCATAAAGTAGCTTATCAAATAAAGGAATCTCGATTTTACATTCTTCAATACGTGCCCTGTAATCATTCAAGGTTATAACACCATTCATAAACTCTGTCATGGCACGTTCAGAAACAATTGTACTAACTTCTTCCTTTTCCTTCTGACCTTCCTGTAGACAGTCAACATGGCTATAATCAACGTCAATGTAATATCCGTCACGATCGTAACCGAACATTCTTGTGATTTCCTCACAGAATCGTTTTGCCATCGGTATAACCTTGGAAGTATATACCGTTTTCTCAGCCGTTTTTTGATTGGAAAATGTACTTTGATCTTTACGAGGTACAAGAACTGGTGGTATTCCTAAAGCTCCAGCTATCATTATAGCATCGTTCAATGTTTCCTCAAAGGGTTGCAACTCCTCTATACTAAGACTTGTACGGACAAAATCAATAGGAATACCACTAATAGCCATAGGAAACTTTTCATCATCCAAACCATACGTACCATCATATTCCTCACGAAGCTCTTTTTTCTCATCAGGACTCATAGCTACAGTTCCTGTTACATCTTTCATAGCAGACACTACAAATCCAAGAGCACCACGCTTGACGTAAATAACGTTTCTGGCTTTATACACAGGAATAAGATTGTCAATAGCCATTTTTACCGCACTAAGTGGAGATTGTCCTTTTATGAAATAGCTTCCGTTAAATTCGACATTCCCATCCTGATCGTGGAATATCACACAAGGATCTATTTTCTCAGTGAAATTAATGCCGCACTGAAGCCGATAATAATCTATAATATCCTCTTTCTCTGCAATACCGAAAAGTGGTATATTATTTTTAAGTACGATATCAACTTTGTCCGGAGGTAGCACCCAGTAATTTCTACACTTCTTGTATATTGGAGTACGGAGCTGATGAAATGCACCTGGAATAGCGCATTTTATATAACTATTCCCGGTAGCCATTTTATATACAAAGTGCATATAAACAAGTCTTTGAAAGGATGATAGGCAGTTAGGTCTACTCATCAGCTCGTTAAATTGCTGATTATTCCATACAACTGAATCATCAGAGGATTTCTTTAGCAGGAATTTACCACCTGCAATACGGCTGGCGATATAATCAATAGGGAAAAAGACCTCACCTATTGTACTAAATAAGGTGAGATAATTAGCATCAGCAACGTATGGGCTAAAGTAATCCCCTGACATCCTGAAACGTCTTTTAGGAATCATACTCAATACCTTGCCAACTTCTTCAGCTACAAGTTGCGATATATCAGTACTCTTTTTATTTAATAATCCGAAAAAAGCCATATTGATTCTGTTTCCGGCAAATATATGTAGAAGAATAAACGGTTTCTCAAAACGCTAAAATCTTGAAATTTGGAATCAATGTAAAACGCTGTATTATCATCTTATTATCAACCTATTACAATCATTTCATTCTTGAGTACAATTTTATTATATAGTACGCAAGTCCACTTAGAATAGTACTTCCTTCCTTTTCATCCGAGTTTACATTATAGTCAAGAACATTGGATATGAACGAACTGTACTCGGTAGATTCATCCAGCATATTACTCGACAGTAATATGCTATCTTTAATAAAATCAGATGTAGCTGCTATTCTTCTATCTATGTCAGTAAATTCAGGCATAACCTTCACACCTGAAAGAATTGTCCTCAACTCTTTAACCATTGAGAAATAAGCATCTGAACATTCGAATATAAATGTAGACGCCTCCAACCCCTTAATTGAATTCTTTATTTCTTCAATGGATGAGGTCTGTCGGAATACAACATCAATAAGATGCCATTTTTCACCACATCGAAATGCTTGAAGCAACAAGAACTTACCATTGACATTTGGCATTATATATACCAATTTATCAGTATATAAATTTTCCTTATCTGGATTAAAGAACGAGAACACCCCTTTATCTCCATATAGATTTCTCTTTCTTCGGTTACTGAATACGGTAAACTCTTCATTACACAAATCATGTACCAAGTAACGTAAATCATCAGACAAGTGCCCATGTTCTTCATAAGTTTGCATTGTCGTCTTATTCTTCACCTTCGTTTTCAACATGGCACCGTTAGCATCTTTCTGCACACTCATGTAGTCCTCAATGGAGTTATTACAACTTTCATCTATGAATATTTCTATACCCGGTATCTGCTCATCCCATATTGCATTAATAAACTCACCTGTCATCGCTACAGACGGATTCTTGTTACCTACTTTATCTTCAACCTCAAATCCTTCTTTTTGTAAAGTATCTATAAACAAGTCCATCCAGGAGCGTTTCTCATCATCAAACGTATTTGCAGCTTTCGTTGAAGCGTCACCATGCAGGAATATCTTTTCTGTATATCCAATACTATGCAAGTATTTAGCAGTTAGTTTAGAAGCTTTTCTAACAGTATTATTTGGGCTTTCAGCACACGTTTCATGGAACTGCCATAACTTGGTTCCATTGGAGAGATCAGCCTGCCAATATGATATACTGATAAATGGCAAAACATTATTATCCACAGAAAGGTGCACTGGAAATAAAGGGTGATATGGATACTCACCGGAATGTCTGCCACGGTTGAACGAACCGAAGAACTCGCTACCGGTACGAATAACACCCCACTCTCCCAATGCGTACACATTGTAATAATCCGGATCGTGAACTCTATCATACTCAAAGTCGGCAACACATTGCTCATCATAAAAACCATACGTACCGTCAGGACTACCAACTACCCAAAAGTTATTCAGATAGGTAGACTGGATAATGACAGTATTTGACGCTTGTTCCTCAATTTGCTTTGTACGAGGGTTAAGTATTTGCCTAGGGGCGTTCTTCTTTACAGATTTGACCTTAGTAAGTTCTTCCGGCAACTCTTTGCCAGCAATAGTAACAGTCATCGGTACATCATGCCATTTATCTTTGTCGATGAACTCTTTTTTTATCCAATGGCTTTCACTAATTGGATTGAAGGTACAAATAATCTGCTGACCTTTCTTACCACGGAGACGTTTACGTAGTTGTTTGAAGTCCGGATGCTCGAACTCTGACCATTCCTCTAGCTGAACACGCTTGTAGTTAGAGATACCTTTTATCTTCTCAGGATCATCAAGACCGGAGAAATCTATCTTCGCACCATTAGCCAAGCATTTAATAGTATTCTGTTGAAATTTGAACAAATGGGAGATGCCAAGACCGATCGCAGCGACCTTATAATCTTCATAAATGGTTTTGAGAATAGAAGCTCCTACCTTACGCATGACAAGAGTGTTCTCACCATCCTGTAATGTCTGTATCAGTATGGTTTGTGCCACACTATACGACTTACCGGAAGATGAACCTCCATAGAGAATGATAAAACGGATAGTCTCATCATTCAAGTACTTCAATAGATAGAATCCGTTAGGATTTAGCTTCTTATAATTTATAACCATATTGTTCTAAAAGTAAGGTTTCTCCGTAGGATGAATACCGGATTTTGCAGTTCAAATTGTTCTATTCTTCCGAATTCTCATTATCTTCAAATCCGATACGAAGTTCACCGACTTTATTTCCGTCTCCACCTTTGATGTTGACATTCTTATCGGCTTCCCATCCATTCCAGGCACCAAGAATCCGGGCGGCTTCTGTCTTGCCGTTGAACTCATAATTAACCACTCCTCTATTATTCTGAATCTTCTTCAACGCATTACGGGCGCGCTTTGGAAGTTGGGACGGACTTCTCATCTTTGTTTTCCCGGTAACAGGGTCTACATAATGTAAATCATCGGGATCAGCGAGTACAATATCCATTAATACCTTCTCGACCGTTTTCCTCTCTACTTCAGTCTCTTTCGCCCTCTGTTGCTTAATCTCACTTATCCTTGCACTAACCTTGCTATTGGCTAACAATCTGCTAGCAGCACTCCAAATCGTTTCAGGTTTCATCTTTGACGCATCATAAGACATCCTATATGCTTCACTAGCATTACCTTCTGTATCAACGTAGTATTTACAGAATTTCTCTTGCTTGAATGTTAATGGTTTCTCTTGCTTTCCCATATCAATTGTTATTTATTCCTACGAGAAAAAGAAGCTGCTCTCTATCCTTTAAAAGCTCATAGGTGGCAAGCAGTGTGCTGCCAGTTGTTAATATGTCATCATACACTATTATTTTCTTTTCCTTTATCGGACGAAGAAGAAAGAATTCTGGATTCAATCTATCTTTAGTTAGGCACTGGATTGCATTCTCATAGAATGGTATTTTCACCGCCCCCGCAATTTTCGTACAGATAGAGGTTGAAAAATGAAAGCCCTCGTTGTGTCTCCGTCGCGGTGTGGTGACTATACACCATCCTTCATATCCCCCTACTATGAAGCGGTGGAGAAACTCACACGCTCTCTCTGCAAAGAATGATGCAAGTTCCTCCGACTGTTTAATTTCTGAAAAGCTGGTACCAGTCTTGGAACGGGTGAACTGGGAGATGTAATAGATATCACCCTTTTTATGAAGTGATACCTTTTCTTTCAGATCACATAACCGTTCCTGATGAGACCAGCTCTTATATTTCACCGCTTCCGGCTTATCCCAGTCATCAATACGACATATCTTTCCCTTTCCTTTCATCAAAGATCTTCTTTACTCCGTCCTCGACAGATGTGTAAGACAAAGGTACTAAATAGATATCCCGGTTCACCGACTGCTCTAAATTGTCAAAATCCCGTTTTTCATTAATTAGCTCAATTTCAAGCGGTTTGTAGTATTTTACTAAAGAAGCAAAATACATAGTAGTCACAGGTTGGACGTTACAAATATTGATAAGTTGCCGGTTACAACCCACCGAATAGATAAGCCCCTCAATGACATCATCTATGTAAGTGAAGCACCGGATATTCTGACCACAGTTGTATAATGACACGTTTTCCTTTTCCATCAGGAACCAGAGAAGAGTTCTTTTTCGCGGATTAGGTCCATATACATTATGCAGCCGGCACCCGGTCGCAGCCTTACAATAGATAGATGCATACTGTTCATCGAAATACTTGCTTATTCCATACATAGAAGTGGTATTCTCCGGATTAGCCGTTGACGAACTGGCATATATTAACTTCACATGATTTTGATTGCAAGCATCAGCTACTCGCATGAAAGTATCAATGTTATCCTTCCTGATCTGTTCCAGGTTTCCATTAAACACACTAGTTTGCGCCGCCAAATGGCACACACAATCAATACCCCCATTTTTCAGGAGCTCACATACTTTTGTGGCTTCAGTACCAGACTTTCGATCAAGTCCTATGACTTCAACACCTCTTTTTGTCAATTCGCGGCAAAGGGCTTTTCCTATAAACCCCTCACTGCCGGTTACAATCATTCTTCTCATCATCACAAAAAAATAAAGGATATATCAAACTCTCGTATATCCAAATTCAACATATTGTTAGTAAAAAACTCAAAAAAACATTAACTTCAAAATAGAATACACTACATTTGTAGCTGTATAAAATATAAAATCAAATAAAATGAAAAGACTGCAAATAGATATAATCAAATACGCATTAATTGCAACAGCCATATTTACTCTAATATTAATATTAGTATATGTATATAGATTTCATCACGGACTGTCCTATAATCATAATGATTTTGCTGATTTCGGCAGTTATTTAGGTTCAATTACAGGATTACTTGCTTTCATTGGAGTACTTTATACAATAAAAGACTCACAAATAAATAGACAAATTGATAATGAAAGGTCAACATTTTATAATTTGTTGGGATTATATCAGCATCAAGTCGACACCAACAAATATACTGAACACCAAATTGAGAAAACAGGAATTGAAGCATTCAAAGCATACGCACATGAAGCGCGTTCATTATTCTATGCTTATGTAATATATCATTTTATAAAAGATGGAGAAAAATTTCCATCAGAATTAACACAAGTCAGTAAGTTAGACGAGCAAGCATTTCTGGAGATTTATACTAAGTTTGGAGTTCATTCAACTACAGAATTAAATGTATTATTAAAAAGTAGGGATCCCAAATATTATTACGATACTATATACGAAATAAAAGGCATAATAATGTCAAGCAAAATTCATGAAATGTATCGTATAATTGTTGCATCAATCTGTAATAGGATTTGTATAGAAAAAAGATACCAACAGCTCTATAAGTTCATAAGAAATGTCGGAGATTATTTATATGGGCAATATGGACAATATTTAGGGCAATACCATAGAAACATATATTATCTGTTGGATTCAATCCAAAATTTTAAATACCCCAATGACTATTCTAAAATATTTAGAGCACAATTATCCTCAGATGAGTTAACAGTCATACTATTCAATTCAATGAGCTCGCAATCAACTCTCAAAACAATTTCTTTATTAAAGAAATTTGATATATTCAATAACATTATTGCCCTCGAACTTCCTATATCTGGATATGATACAGAAAAAGAAATCGTAATTCAGACTATTAACTCTCTTTTTCATGAATTTATAGCTGATTCTACAAACAAATGATTATATACCCAATTATTATATTTATTGTAACTGTACAAGAATATAGGGAAAAGAGTGGTTGTATTATTCAACAGTTTTCTCTATACTTCCGCATTCAGAACGTTCAATTTCTACTTATTTGATACCAAGATAATCCCAAAAAGAAAGTCTACCTTTTACATTCTCAATAGGACTTTCAAAAAGTATTGGATTAGCTAATACCCAGTTATAAACTTCTTTTTCAGCCCAGATGGAAGAATGATTCTGTACACAATCCACTATCTCAATGCTACCGATAATGGAGCCTGTACAAAAACTAAAATCTTTCCACTCTTTGTTTTCCGGTAATGCCAATAACTGCTCATTGGTAAGTATTGAATCATAGAAATTATCGTAATTCAAAGGTTTACCGCTTGCATGAATCAGTACCCTCTGCCCTAAATATTTCTTAGGACACGGCCAAGTACGGTTCTCAATGTCTTTAATACCGTGAACTATCAAAGAGGCCCACGGTTGTTTTATTGTTATTGCTTTCATTTTTATTAGTTTTACGCAAATTGCTTTAAATAATAATCGCATCTAAATCCCTTACGAGGCGAAAAGTCTACAAAGTCAAATGACTTAAACAGCCACATTTTATTTGCCCACCTTGCAAGGTCTAACTCATATTGTTTAGGCTTTCTTTTATTCGTGAAATCCCGGTAGGGTTGAACAAACGGAGTAATACCTAAACTCCTCAATGTGTTAAGCCGAAACAAATCCTGCTCAATGGTAGAATTGAAGCCGACCAAGACATAGCAAGTAATCTTATAAGGCTTCACATACTTGATCATTTCTTTCAGCCGATCAGTCAAATCTATTTGAGGTAAATCCCAAGCAATGTGAATATTCTGTTTCATCTTTAGTTTATTCAACCAATACGCCTGTTCTTCGTCCATTATGCGAACATCTACGCCATGTAACTTTATAGGTTGTCTAGTTTTCAAAAGATAGCTTACGGCATTTTTCCATTCCGGGTTCGCAAAAAAGTTGTTGTCTAACACTTCAATCCACTTTCCTTTCGGGTTCAACTCCACCGGCTCAACGGTCTGAATGTATCCCTCTTTCTCACGAACGAGGCAGAACGGGCATTTCCGAATACATCCCCTGCTAAAAAACTGTATGGAAAAAGGATATTGGGGATAAATGGAGTAGTCCATCAACAAACTGTTTTCTACATCATCAGAAAGCCTGCTTGCAATATTATACCCGGTACCACCTTTTTCGATTACATCAGCCTGCAATATCAGATAGTTGAAATCCGGAGTGAAAGTAAACACCTTACTTGCCATCACCTTGTCGTATCTGCTGAAAGGTGTAGCCCATTCTACTTGATCGCCTTTTGCCTTATGATATGCAGAGGCACGCATAAGAGCGAAATTTGGAAAGTAATGACCGTCAACGTCAATTAATCCGATGTTCATTACTTCATTGTTATTAATCATTTGACATATTTATTCTCCTTGCACCATTGCAGCATATCATAGGCTGCAATACATAGATCATCACTAATTGATTCATGCTCCGGTATATCAGGGCAAATTGTATTCGGAGCATATAAAACACTCCATTTCTCTTGTATTACAAGATTAGTACTAATAATCAATTTATACTCGATCTTATTAACTTTAATGGAGCGAGGTAAAGCGTTGAGTACACTTTCTAAATCCATTATTTACTTCCTTTCTTTCTTGATTTGAATTAAACTATACCTTTTAATATTTCAATGGCTTTGTCAATACCAGCCTCATTGAATCCATCCCACGGTTCACTGAAGCAATACACACATCCGTTTTCAATATTATCAATGTCTTCCGGATCACAATCTGTGTAACAGGTTAATTCAAAGCAGTATCCATGATGGGTATAAATCTTTCTATGAAGTTCTCCGTTTTCAGCTTTTTCGGATTCATGTATAGATATTCCGTCAACTTCTTCTCCATAGTTGCCCAAAATATGGCTTACTGTATCCCATATTTGTTTTTCTTTACTCATAATAATTATCCATTAGTAAAATAAACTCCATCTACAGGTACACCATCTCCATACTTTGATTTAACATCCTCGCAATATTTTATGTACTTTCGGTAATATTCAAGTTCTTCGTCTATGGGGGCTATTTGCATGGAAGCAACAAGAGATTCTAGTTTTTTGAAGTCTGTATTTTTAATACTATAAATAACCCCGTCAATTACTATTTTCTTCATCTCTAATTGGTTTTACGCCCAATACCCACCGAAGCGGTTGTGCTTGATTACTTCATCTACTTTTAATTGTTTGCGACGAAACTTATTAATAGCTCTCTTGAGCGATTTACGCCCCGATGTACTGCAACTCTTTTTTTTCATCCGGCATTGGTAACAATGACAGATACCAATGCCTGTATGTGATTCCTTCATTTTTACACTATCTTTATATTATCTAATATTTCTGCAACTTTGACTATAGCATTATCGATTATTGCTATATCTACAGCTTTGCATGTAAAATTCATTTCTCCGATATATGCTATCATTTTCCCATTATCATCTTCCTTGAAAATGATGGTGATTGATTGTTTTTCTTTTTTCTTCATTACTTTCTTGTTATTCGTTAAACTTCGGTATCGGCATCCACGCAACTGGCTTCCATAAGGGTGGAATACTTACCATGGATGAATAAATAGGTTCACCTCTGAAAGTATCGTGAATGTATCCATCCATACAGAGCCATACATCATTGCAATATGTACCATTAAATATCGCGCCATGCTCGCACATGATGATAATGTTTTCGTTATCATCCGGCAATCGGTCTTTTACGCTAATCCACAGAGATTGTCCGGATTGCCATTCTGCACCTTTACGAAACATATTAAGCATTGCACTCCTTTGATAAACCAACTCGCCATCAACTATAGTTGCATAGCTATGATTGATTTCTTTAATAGCTTCTTTTATTAATTCACTCATATCTTTCTTAGTTTGATTAAAATGGAAGATCATCACCCAACGCCGGGCGGCAATCTCTTACCGTAAACTTATTTACTTCAAAGGATTTTATAGAGCAAAGAACATAAGCTTTTCTATTTAAAGATTCTGCTAATCTTTTAGCCTCTGCCTCCGCACTTGTCAGATCGCTGTGTTTATACGCTGGGGTATGTTCACCCTCTACATATACCATAAAGAAAAAATTTTCTTTCTCATTCATAATTTTCTTGATTTGAATTATATTAAAGCGCTGCCATTTTTAAATCCTTATTCTCCAAGATATTTGCAGCCAAAACAAACTTTTGTTCATTATTTAGGTACTCAAAGAATAATTTGTAAATATCTCTATGTGCATCTTCAACAAAGCACATCCATAACCTTTGCCCTTCATCGCTTCCGAATAAGTACACAAATACCTGGCAGTTACTATAATTGCCAAATTCCTTAAGAGAGTGGATATTCGAATAGAAGACACGGCAGTCTCCAATTAATGGTCTATTGTCGGAAATATCTTCAAATGATGTTGCTTCCTCTATATTCATTACGATATTGTTATTAGTCAAACACAAATACTTTTAAACTCCGATTGAGAAATCTTCCCTTTCTCTTTAATTACTCCAAAGAAAGAAGCAGCCGGACAAACGTATGCGTCTGTTGTTGTCAGGCAAACGCCATCAGAAGGAAAGTATTCACAACCTATATCTCTATCCCAATCTATATACTTTTGGGCTTCTATCGCTATTTTAACGCAATATTTTCTATATAAAATGTAGGATTTTTCGACTCCGTTTATCAATCGCTTTATTTTCATTTCACTCATTTCTAATTGGTTATGAGAGTTAATACTTCTTCCCGTGCATCTTTTCACGGAGTTCGTTATACTTCATCTTTTGCTCAATGTGCCAGATGAGGTCTATTTTAAGATGTTTCGCAAATCCAAAGATGCTCTCCAGCATGTCATTGACAATTGTATGAAAGTCATATAAACCTTTGTATCTCCCTGGAATAGGACAGATATATCATATATACTTTCTGTGAATGTTTTATTCCTACAAGCTTCTGCCATATCATCAATAGTATCGCTATTCAAGTCCATCATGGAGAGTTCTATGTTGCGCATCCCAGCAAGGTCAAGTAGACGGATAACAGTATCGGAAAACTCATCTTCAATGGTATCTTTGATATATCTATTGAATACGTTAATAAACTTTTCTTCATTCGTTAGCCACCCTTGACACTCGGCATATTCACCGATTTTATACCGTTCTTTATCAAAGTGTCTACTTTTTCGGTCTGCTTCCACAGCTTCCATCAACTCGCTAATGACAAGACAAAAGCAATGTTCGTTACTCAATTTTTCATCATGAAACCCATGTTCACAAGCGATTTTATATGCCCTATCACGGAGGACGTTCAAATTAATATTATTCATTTCTACTTTCGTTATTAATTAAAATACCGACTACATTTAAATCCTTTGCGTGGTGAGAAGTCGGCAAAATCAAACGACTTAAACAACCACATCTTATTTGCCCATCTCGCAAGGTCTAACTCATACTGTTTAGGCTTACGATTGTTTGTGAAGTCTCTGTAAGGCTGGACGAATGGGGTAATACCTAAACTCTTTAATGTATTAAGCCGAAACAAATCCTGCTCAATGGTAGAATTAAAACCTACCAGTACATAGCAGGTGATTTTATATGACTTCACGTATTTAATCATCTCTTTCAGCCGATCAGTCAAATCAAGCTGTGGCAGGTCCCATGCAATATGGATATTCTGTTTCATTTTCAGCTTATTCAACCAGTAGGCTTGCTCTTCATTCATGATTCGGACATCTACACCGTGTAACTTTATAGGCTGTTTAGCCTTCAATAGATAATCCACAGCGTATTTCCATTCAGGATTAGCAAAAAAGTTGTTGTCTAACACCTCAATCCATTTTCCCATCGGGTTCAAATCAACAGGTTCAACAGTTTGTATATAGCCCTCCTTTTCTCGAACTAAGCAGAACGGACATCTCCGGATGCAGCCCCTGCTAAAGAACTGAATAGAGAAAGGATACTGGGGGTAAATGGAGTAATCCATCAACAAACTATTTTCCACATCATCAGAAAGCCTGCTTGCAATGTTATAGCCAGTACCACCTTTTTCAATTACATTCGCATTTAACGTCAGATAATTAAAATCAGGAGTGAAAGTAAACACTTTGCTTGCCATTACCTTATCATATTGATTGAAAGGGGTAGCCCATTCTACTTGATCACCTCTTGCCTTGTGATAAGCGGATATCCGCATAAGGGCGAAATTGGGGAAGTTATGACCATCCACGTCGATTAATCCAATGTTCATTACTAAATTGTTATTCAATTAATTATAGACTTCATTTTCTTAGTTCTGATAATTTCCTCTTTAGGATTGGATTTGTCTAAAACAAAAGGTTTTAAACATTCCATGCACTTGACGTTTGTCTTTCCTATCAGTTTATTTGTATTCCAAATATTCCAATGTCCACATAAAGGACAATCCCAAATAAAACTTGATGGATATGCTCTCTTCTTTCCTGAATGAATCAACTTCCGAGGAATAACAATAGAATTTTCGCTCATATTCAGTTTGTTTTACATTCATTTCAAAAAAGTCTATTCCTAATCATCACGAACCGGAATAGTTTTGCTACATTTGTAGCTATCAAACTAAAATTATAATTTATGGATAAAGTATCTCCCATTAGCAAAATCGAAGTAGTACGTTTTGAAACTACATATGACAATGGCACACTTGATTTTCACACCGAAAATGTAAGGGCATTATGCAAAGCCTTTTCTTTTAACTTCAAAATCATTGACCAATATCTTGAAGGAGCTGATGTGCGGCGTTATTACGAAATATACATCTCCACATCATCATTCTTCTTTGAAGATTGTCGTCACGTCATCAAAACGTTCATTCTTACATGCGGAATGAGTCTCATGTATACAAAGATGATAGAGATGGATGATGATGATTTTCTTAATATGCCCGAAGAGACCTTTGAGGTAGAAAATCTAATCGTATATACCCCTAAGAAAAAAACAACATAAATCAATGCAATACTTATATCTTTCATTTTTATTTCGTCTCAAATTATTTTTTTATCATTGTGACACATATAAATATATTTTCCATGAAAAAGGTTATCGTTTTTTTTTTAAAATTAAATCCATACTATGACCCATATGAATTTTGTGGTCCAGAAGAACGAGTTAGGGAACTTCGTCAAAGAGACTCTGAGATGAGAACTCACTTTCTTTCATTATTAGCTATATTGATTTCCCTTATAGCTTTATTTATATCTATAAAATAACTGCACATTCTCTGCTACATTTTTTTGCCACATTTTTTTATTATTAAAATTATTACAATCTTTGCACCTAGAGAGGTGGCTGAACGGTTTAAAGCGCCTGACTGATAATCAGGTGATCCTTCGGGACCCGGGGGTTCGAATCCCCTCTTCTGACTATTCTAAAACTATATATGAGCAGGCTTCATGCCTGCTTTTCTTTTGATTGCCACCTTGCTCATATTTATTCAGATTTTTATTCATTTTGAACTATAGTTCTATGATAATTCTGTCCGTTAATTTTCGACGCATATCATCGCAGTGCGAGGCTGAAAGCAAATCTTTGTAATATAGTCGATTAATGGCATCTGCATCTTTCTGATACTCTTTAATCCTGTTAGGATCGAAATCTATTCTCTGCTTCTTTAGCTGCCTACTAATTGAAGCAGAAAAGCTGGTAAGTTCAAGGGTTACTTGTTTCATATTCTTCATATCTATCTTGGTTTTACTCTAATTGATTTAAAATGTTCATCTGTATAACCTCCTTCGCATTAAAGTGAAAGAGTCCTTTTTTCAACTGCCTAACCTCCTGCATCGACATTTCATTGATGTAAAAGTAAAAGGCTTCGTATGGATCGCTGAAATTTCTAGCAAGCGCATTGTCAGGTTTATTATTCATATATCGTTCAATGGCGACAATCATTCTTCGGGCATAACCAGGAAACATCTTAAATTCTGCCTGCATCTGCTTGCAACCGGCAAGGGGACAACCAATACAGCCATGACGGGAAAGATTATAGGGCTCATCGTAATACTTGGAATATGGAAGACCATTTTTACGAATGTAGTTCCATACATCGGCTTCTGACCAATTAAGGATCGGGAGAATATGTTTCGCACCTTTCATCCATCTGCGTGTATCGCATTGCTCTGGCTCATACAACGCCCTCGATTGACTTTCTTCTGCCCTCACACCTTCGATTGTGCGCTGACCGATACCGTATTGTTCCTTTAACTTTTCACAGCAAAAACGCCTCATTCTGCCGGGTAGTCCTTTGCTTTCAACCAACTGAAAGAATGATTTCTTTGGATGAAGTATCTGAACCTGTGAATAGTTCTTCTTTATAAAACTGATTGTGCCAGGTGGATCAACCGTCGTATTTGCGTAAGACGCATTATACTTTATACCGGAACGCTCAGCAAGATCGAGAATAACAACGCTATCTTTACCAGCAGAAAAGCCTAAACACATCGGATTGTCACGTTCCATACTACGAAGGAAATCTATTGATTGCTGTATTTTCCTTTCTAAAGTCATATATTAAAATTATATTTTTATATTTGTAGGACTAAAATAAAATCCAATAAAATGTACTCAATTATCACACAAAACGACCGATCTGCATGGAAAGACAAAACAGGAGAACTGTATCATCATCCAAAGCGCTATCTAAGACTATTAAAACCTGGTACTAAAATCATCTATTACAAAGGTCGTTTACAGGATAGAAAATATGAAAAGTTTCGTCCAACTGCAAAACCATATTATTTCGGTATAGGAGAAATAGGCAATCAATATATCGATCCTGAATCAACTAAAAATGACTATTACTCCGAGATAATAAACTACCAAGCATTCGACATACCTATTTTTATAAAGGATCATAATGGACAATATTTAGAAGAAATCCCAGATTCACGTAAAAGCAATTATTGGAGAGATGCCGTACGTGTCACAACCAAAGAGATATATGATAAAATATTGTCACTATCCAATATCAATTACAACATAGATAAGGTTGAAACAGAATTTACGACTACCATTACTGAAGGTAAAACGAAAAAGATTTATTCAACTAAATATGAAAGAAATCCAAAGTTACGCCAACAAGCCTTAGACATTCATGGCTATACATGCTGTATATGTGGATTCAATTTCCTTGAAAGATATGGTGAAATTGGACGTGGTTTTATTCATGTACATCATGTTAATCCACTTTCCCAAACAGGTGAACAAGTTGTTGATCCGAAAACAGATTTAGCTCCTGTATGTCCCAATTGTCACAGTATGATTCATAGAGATAAAAATCACATTCTGACGATTGAGGATTTGAAACTAATATTCAATATTGATTAATTTGAATTAAAATTTTTCCATTAATTTCTTCATATACTGACGACTCATGTCGCAAACTTTCGTTTTCCACTCTTGGCGATGAGAATAGTTTCCATATTCATAGCGAGATTGAACCTTGTATGAAGGACAAACGCTTCTATAGACTAATATGGAATGTTTTCTCATATCGTTTGCACCTACCTTATATGCTGATTCATATACAGCTTGCCCTACTGCATCAGCAGCGATATTAGGATTGTACCCTGCTTTTATAGAGCTTTCTCTTGCTTTTTCTTCTATATTCATTTCTATTCTATTAACTAAAATACTAACCCTTACTTCTCCCCTGCTTAGTTACTCTAAATTTATAAATCAGTAACACAAACAATGAGCAATAGCATTTTTAAGGTTATTCTAGCTTCTCAGAAGACATTTTTATAATCTTCTTAATTTCGCCTTCAATGTCCCTGCATCCGTAATGCTGTAAAAAAGCGACAGTAATCACAATAATATCAACTGCCCTTTTCTTGTATTCTTGATGACCATCAATATTATCAATAGGCAAATCCGACAATTCATCTAATTTCCTCCATGCAGCAGATATTTTTAAGCTAAAAGCCTTCTTGGAAGTATTTTTATTCAAACGGAAACGCCGTTCTATAATTTTCAATATCCAAGGAGCAAGCTTATTCAATGTTATCATATTAGTTGGGGTTAATTGTTATTCTGATAGTATCACACATTATTTCATTTATCCTCTATTATTTACAGTAAAGCGACAGGTTATATATACAGATACCTCATCATTTTTATTCAGTCTTATTACGTATTTGAATGAAGCCCCGTCTTTCAGTTTCCTGGAGAAGCTGCATATCTCCCTCACAAATCTCACAATCAGTTTCTCCATTAATAGTAGTATAGTCAGGGATATTAAATCGTTCTCGTATTTTTCTTTTTACTTCTGGAATATCTTCAAGTTTGATATGCCTAGTGTTCCAGTAAATTGTCACCTTCTGCTTCTTGTTTGCCATTTTCTCTTTTGTTTAGATAAGAGATTATTTCATTTGAGAGACTTAACGCTTTAGCAGCTTCTTCATCTCCTTGCTCAACTCTAAGTTTGAGTTCGTTCCGGTATTCTTCATACGACAAGCCACTTGTAAAACTCGTTTCCCCTGACAATTTAGCCTTATGAGTATTCCATGACTGATTATCAGCAACAGCACAACGTTCTTTGTTGTATTCACGAAGCCATCCCATAATGATAGAACCATCAATACGATTGTAATTTTCACCATATTTCATTTTCATTGCATTCTTGAAACACAGTTTAAAATCATCAGTTTTCATATAGGGATATTCTTCAATGATTAAATCTACTGTAGTAGCAACTTGGGTAGCAGACATTGTATTACTAACATTGAAAAACTCCAAGGCATCAGCTATCAATATGACCAGCACTGCTCTAGCCTGTGGTTCACCAAACTTTCTTATGATAGTGCCAATAGAAGGTTCATCACTTTGAAATACATCTTCAACCTTCTTTGGGCATAGAGCTTTGCAGTAGTTCTTCGGCGAGGTCCGTAAGACTGCTAACCGATTCTCTTCTTGTGGCCGCAGTATCAGTTCGTTTTCCATTATAGTTACCTTCTAAAATATTTGTAAATTTTGTAGGCAAGAATATCCAGTCAAAAGTGCACCTCCAATTTTTATCGTTTTGTCCAAGCAAGAAAGGACTGTCTAAAACCAATTGGAACACATCGAATATAGCTTGCTTCCCGTATTGTGCGACACGTGCTTTAATAGCTTTCTTTCGTTTTGCATCTATGGACTTTATAGCAGGAAGTTTACCTTTAAACGTGGAATTAAAATAATCCATTAGCCCACCCCAATCAATCTTTTCCTCGGGGAACAAAGAAAGCTCGTCTTTCTTTGATTCTCCTTTAGGAGAAGTTTCTTTCTTTTTTAAATGAGAATCATTATCATCTACATAATCATTATCATATTCATTATCATTATCGGGTTTTGTGGGTTCTTTTGGGTTTCCAAATAACCCAGTGGGTTTTGTGGGTTCTTTGGGTTCTTTTGGGTTTTCACTTTTCGGACGTCCCCCCTTAGAACCATTGCTCTTATTCCTTTCCACAATAGACATATACTTTTCAGTATCCCTGTCTATATCTATCTTTATAAAGTTGAAAGCAATATTTGCCATAGGTTTCAACCCCCGAAGATTTCCCGTTGTCGCATACTCAATTATGCTTTCGTAAATCTCCAGCCTGACATCATCCGGCAAATCCTTGATTGCTTCTCTCCACCCTTTATAAAAGATGAATGAATTTCTTTCCATATTTTAAGGGATTATACTCCGATTAGTAATAAAACTCACAGACCTTTTGCTTCCTTCAGTTTTTTCGCTTCTTCCTTGTAATGAGTAATCAGCTTTTCTAATTGAAAGTCACTAAATTGCTTAGTAACATTTTTCTTGGCTTCCAGGATCAGCACATTTCGTTCACCATACTTGGCAACTAGACGTCTGCGATAATCCTGAATATTTCCTTCCATGAAGCGGTTACAATGTGAACATTGAGCATTGCAGTTCATTTCATCAAAGCGAGTACTCATGTGTTGGCGGTTGATGTAATGACCGCAATCTGCTTTATTGAAAGGCTTTATTTTACCACATGAAATACACTGAAAATATCCATTAGGCATCGTATCACGATAACGGATGAATAAACTAAATATTCTGTCTAGTTTATCGACAAGATCAGGTTTCTTCTTGACCTTAACACCTTCTACCTCGAAAAGAGGCTTTTTCTTTTCTTTCTTCTTGTAATTTCTCCACATGATAATTAAAATACTACATTGGTTAATTGACGGCCACGACTCATTATACACCATTTTCCCTTTTCAGGCTGTTCTATGCGTAACTCTTCAACACGCCCAAAACGCCGGAAATTCCCACTCAAATCAACAACCCAACCCTCTTTACCTTGGCAGGGACGAATAACACGACCGACCATTTGATAATAGAGGGAAAGGGATTTGGTTGGACGTGCAAGAACAACCGTATCAAGCTCCGGGTAATCGAATCCGGTTGTAAGTACGCCAACATTAGCAACAACTTTTATTCTTCCATCTTTGAAACCTTTCAGAATTCGTGCCCTTTCTTCCTTTGGAGTAGAACCACTAACGATCGCACAATTAGGAATTTCGGAAGCCAGTTTTTCAGCTTCACGAATAAACCTCGTGAATATTAAAATACCTTTGCGTGGTATGCCCGATTTGGGGTTCAACAGACGTTTTGTCCATCCAACTATATCTTTGTATATGTCCACACGTTCAAACTCTTGCAGAAGACTTTTTTCATCGTAATCTGCACCAGTAGAATTAGTCCTGACTCTACTTAAATCCAACTTTGTAATATCATAGTATTTCAAACTTGCGAGAAATCCTTTAGCAAGTAGTTCACTCACCTGACAGTGATAAATAACATCAGTGAAAACCTTTGGCCGGGTACGAGTTATAAATTTAAGCATAGCACCACCTCTTCCTGAACATAATCTGTAAGGAGTCGCTGTCAGCCCAATAACTTTCCTTTGCTCATCTTCAAAGAATTCCTTATACATTCCTTTCTCCGGATTCACTAAATGACATTCATCAATCAGAACGTGCTTGAAATGTTTGAAGAAACTCATGTGTTTCATCACACTACCAATCATAGCGAACGTAATACGATTGATATCCTTTCTTCCGGCAGAAGCTGAATAAACTCCACAATCGAATATGCCGTATGATTGAAGTTTCGCAAAATTTTGTTCGAGTATTTCCTTGCTAGGCTGGAACACTATCAGCGGCCCGTCTATCCGTGCAGCTATATTGGCAATGACAAGGGACTTCCCGGCACCAGTGGGAAGAACTATCACGTAGTTTTTCTTTTCCTTGGATTTAAAAACGCTGACCGCTGCATCACTAGCACTTTTTTGGTAGTCTCTTAACTGGTATGTCATAATTTGATGTGATATTTATGAACTTTCGAATGACAGTCACCACAAAGGGTAACGAGACAATCAAGATGTTCAAGCTCATGACCAACGATTGATTTTCCGTTAACCCTGTATGTTTTGTGGTGAATCTCTAAATTGAAGTCTTTACCGCACATCTGGCATTTATGTCCGTCCCTAATACGAATTTTACGCTTGGCTTCTTCCCAATCTGGATTATTCACAAGCCGCTTCACATAGTTGGACTTCCTGCCTTTTTTGTGCTGCAATCTACTCATCGTCTTCCGGTTCTTCTTCAGGAAGTTTATCAGACAGGTCTTCTTCGAACTTGTCCCCATAATCTTCTGTATCATCAATAGGACGTTCTACTTCAGGATATTCAATACCAAACAAATCAAGCATCGCTTTTCTGTTTCGATCTTCCTGTGCCCAAAGAGAACGTTTGTCCCAATCAGGAATTTTTTCAGCTTTCACAAGCTTAAACTCACCGTTCACCCATGAATAATACAGGAAATATCCATCAAGAGCAAACCGGATCGTATTCTTACTTGAAAGATGATACTCCCTCGTCCCCTTTTTGACCTCGGCAGCCAGGTCTTTAATTTCAGTCTTAATAGAAGCTAACCTGTCTTGAGCATCACTCTTAATTTTCTTCGCACGTTCAATGGCTTCCAACAGTTCACGTTCGCGTTTGGGGACCTCATTCTCTTGCTTGATGCAATACTCTTCACGAATTTCGGAAATCTCAAATTCATCCAGTAAACGTTGTGTCACCTCACTTTCAGGAAATGTAGCATTGAAATGCTCATTCACCAACTTTATCAATTCATCTACATTCGTAGAACCCTGAAATAAAACAGGGGGGAAATTTTTCCCGAATAGAATCGGGAACTACAAACTCGATTGTCTCGGGTTCGTAGTTTCTCAAATTTGCAATCATAAATTATAAAAGGATTAATTAGTACCGGTTTTGGTACTCATGAATAAAATCTAAGTAGTGTTGGTCTTCAGGTAATGGAAGCGTAATACCAAACTCAGCAGCCGCATCAATCTTCACGCTTTCCATGAAATTATGCATCTCTAAGGTATTGAGTTTACTTGTTCCTCGCACAATAGTTTCTACATTACCATTCACATGCACTTGCTTTACAAGAAACTTCTTACAGTACAGGTCATGTATATCCTGTACACCATCAGCAGTACTCCAATACTCTTCACCAGTGTATTCACGTAAGCAGGCGCCAATACACTGAAACCATTTCCACATGAGAGCATTTTGATTTAATGTCCTCGGTTGTGTCTTTCTCTTAATGGTTACAGTGTATTCTCCATTACGTAACGCGCTGCACATGAACTCGAAAGACTTATCCATTTGGACTTTGCCATCTTTCTTCGTTAATGTCGCTTCCATAATATACTAGAATGGTAAATCATCAAGTGTTGGTGTGGGTGGTGGTGGACACTCATTTCCCTCACTCTGATTCTGATGGGTGGTCTGTTCTGGAAGAGGTGGAGGCGGTGGTGCCTGATGTGGCTTAGAAGAAAGCATTTCCATGTATTCAACAAACACTTCAGTTGTGTATCGCTTAACACCTCTGCTATCATCATAGCTCCTAGTTCGAACCTTTCCTTCCAAGTATAATTTATCTCCCTTATGGACATATTTCTCAACGACATCTGCAAATCCACGCCAAACAACAATATTATGCCATTCTGTTCTTTCAGGAACCTGTGTTCCATTGGCAAGGGTATAACCTTTCTCTGTAGTGGCAAAGGAGAAAGTGGCTACTTTAGAACCAGCTTCCAAAACTCTAATATCGGGGTCTTTGCCAACATTCCCGATAAGCATCAATTTGTTTAAACTCATTATTTTTCCTCCCTTATTGTAACACGAATACTATCAGCTTTAGGAGCTATTTTGACATACTGGGAATAAATCTCCGGGTGATCTGCCTGAAACTTCTTAGTATCAAAACTATTACTAGTAGAAGCGGGTGTGTAGCTGACTCTCAATCTCCCGGCATCCCAGGATTTGACTCCATTCTCCCGCATAGCAGTTTTTAGTTTCTCTTTATAGACTTTCTGAATTTCAGTTAGGTCTGAAAGTTCTTCCTCAATCCCGATTATTGTATTTACAAGCTGCAATGGTATAAGTGACTTGTCATCAGCAGGAACAGGAAGATTGGATAAGTACTGCTTTCCATTCTTCTCGCATTCCATCAATTTCTTGACTTCCTCATCAGGCTTACGAGGAATCTCAATCAATTCATGCTTATCACCGCGTACCCAAATGCCGAACAGCTTATCAACTTTGATTAACGGGTTTTGAAGTTCAAATAGATAAGCATAGATTGACAACTGCCAACTCAAATACTCTTCATCAAGATGCAAGGTCGTTTTGATGTCACCGAGACTAATTTTATCGGCTTTCTCCCAAACGCAGTCAATATTTGACGCGAAATAGTCGTTATCTGAAACGGTATATTCATTAGCAAATGCTTTATATCCGGCATTTACCCTCATTCTGATATAATTTTCTGCTTCAATACTCTCAGGCGGTAAACCTGTGGCATCAGCAAATTGACATTGACTATGAATAAGACTACCCTTTGCAGCAGCTTTCTTCAAAACAAAATCCGGGACATCTTTATATTTATCAGGGAACAACTGCCGACCAATCATACCGGTTACACCCTGCAACTGTTTTTCACCGAGCATATAGGTGTGGTTTTCCTCATTGAAAACTACACAGGACTTCACTAGTTCTATCATTATTATCAATTTTTAGGTGGATACGTTTTCTGCATATCAATAGTTATGTCCCTGAACTCTTTATTATTATGAAGTTCCGGGTGTTCAGCCCAAACTTTTTCAAGCTCTTCCCGGCTTTTAACACCAGTCATTTGTTTAATTGCACGGTCCAGGTCTATGCCAGTATATACTTTGCCCGAAGCATTTGAAGCAGAAACATTGGGATCATATACTTTTTCTTTTGTATTACCATAAGCAAAACGAACATGGTTCTTATTATCTACAATAACAAGAAGAATAATCTCCTTTTGCTCGTTATAGCCAATCTCTTTCACACTGAATTTGGTATATAGAGCAGGAGAACCTGTTTTGCTCTGATATACTTCATTTTTTTCAAGTGTAATCCAAATAAAAGGACCTGTATAAAGTTCACGTCCAATTCCCCAGTTAAACCCTGCACGTTTAAAGGCGTCCGAAGCCTGTCCTTTCTCTTTTTCAGTGTTGGATTCTGTACCAACATCCTGTTTACTCACCCACTCTTTCTTTTCATCGTCCCAAACAGACAATGTACAGAATAGATTTCCATTAACGACATCATGGTGTCGCTTCCAGTTCATTTCTCCGAATACTTCATCAAGTATTCTCATGTCTACTCTAGCATCCTTGTAAAGTAGCAAGGAGCATCCAGAACCATCAGGCTTCATACTACCAACTCTACATTCTATTTCAGAAGCTAGAAGCGGTCTGATAGGGTTCTTTTTCTTTTCTTCTTTCTGAGCCATTAGTTCAGTTGTTTTTCTCGTTGTCATAATTCTAATTTAATGGTTTGACTTTTAATTGATTACATCAGTAAAGTTATCTTTAATTGACAAGTTATACAAACAGAAACTTCGCCATTTTAACGCCTTTTTCAGTAACAAAAACTGCCTGTACAGTATTGTACAGGCAGCAAAGCAAATGTCGAAAGTAAAATCCAATGTACCTTATGGATCGGCTACGCTTAAAGGGTGTACGGCTCCCTCGATTTATACATAATGTAAATGCGTGGTGAACGGTATCGGTATCGAACCGATCTCTTTACTTCTGTACACGAAGTAACATTTCATCCCAGAGTACTGACCGCCCAAATAAAAAAGAAAGGTGAACTATTCTCACGAACCATCCACCTAGAAACACAAACACAAAATAAAACACGACAAAACAATAAATATCACTCTCACGAGCTACTGTGCTCCCGGATAGCTGTTCAAAGCACACCGGGATAGTTAGAACAATTCAAAACTCAAATAAGGGACTTTAACCCTACAGCGTCCTTTTCGCCGGTATCATTGGTTAAACATAAAAAAATATCAGTGAAGGAACCCGGACTTGAACCGGGACGGATTTACATAAGTTTTAGCATGGCCACTCTCAACTTAATACCACACACAATATGTATGCGTGTCTGCCAATTCCACCATTCCTTCGGTTCGTAGCCGAACGCTTCCGGCTACTTTGATTGATTTTTAAACACAAATATTATTTCTCCTTCACAGGGTACTTAACTCTAAAAGAGTTGAGCCAGGGAACAGATTCGAACTGTCGACCTCATGTATTACATGCACTCTACCACTTGAGCTACCCCAACAAGTGCCCGGCGAACCGGGCTAATCATGACTAATAAAATTAAGCAATGCAAACCTTCACAGGCTATCTTTATTTTGTTTTTTATCTTCATAGATGAATCTTACAGCCAATAGTACAACAACAATAAAGAATATGATATACGACCAGGCAATATCACTTCTTGTTGCTTCGATTCCTCCACCTATATACATAGCTACCAGTAAAGCAGCTACCGTAAAAATGTTATGAACGATTTTCAATGATTTCATTTCTTCCGTTTTTTAGGTTTGACTTTCTTTCTCGAACATCGGCAATGAAGTAATACCTGAGCAGCATTACAATGCCATTTCCCATTTTGAACCACTGAAGGTTTATCACTCTCAATCTTGCCTGCTTCAATGAGGCTAATCAACTTCTTCTCACCACCTACATAGTATGCTGACTTATCTTTCCCGAATATCTCTGTCGAAAACAAACGGAGAATATTATCAAGTAAGATCTCAGCCATTTCACCTCTAATCTTCTCCATAAGCTATTATGCAGTTCTGGTAACTTTAAATATCCCATTTTCAACGTCAGTTCTTGTTGTCCAGGACATTCCTTTTGCTTTTTCTATGTAAAGTCTAGAACTCAATGTATTATTTACAGAGGTCTTTTGAATGATGGGAAATATTTCTGTATCTCCAACATCCATATTTCGTAATACATCAATTACACTACGTCTTTCAATTTCTTTTTCCATACTGATTATTAATAGATTAATAGGTTCCTCCGATCCAAGATTATTCGCTAATAAAAAAGGAACGGAGGATTTTCTTATTTTTGAAGTGTCTAATTTTAAAATAAGAAAATGAATAAATTTATTGAGATTACCGAAGACGGTAAACGCATCCTTATCAATCTAGGATGTGTTATTAGAATTGAGGACCATAGAAAACAGTGTATCCTACATTTCATTGATGGGACACCGCCATTAACAATCACTCTTACGTATGAGACTTTGAAGTCGATTCTTCAGGATCCCACTCATTCACTGTGTGGGTGACCCTCCAAACGGGAATACCAAAGAAGGTTATCACCTTATAGCTTTCAAACACTTTCACGCAATCCCTGATGGGCTTGCCGCCAATAAAGATGTCTCCCATCTCCCGGAAGGAGACATCTTTAATTTCAATTATAGCTTTCATACATAATACTTTTAAATTAAACCTGAAGCGATGAGCGGATTCGAACCGCTGACCTCTGCTTGTGGTGCTCTTCCGTTAAGCTAAGAGTATTTCTTGAGAGACTCGAACTCCCAACCATCCACCACACACAGCGCTCTAACCTGCCTGAGCTACATCACCTTTAATATCATAAAGCAAATACCACGATTTGCCGACATAAAAGTCTAGCTGCTTTTATTTTTGCAACGATACGGTCTGACCATTAACCACAGCATTATATCGTTGAGAAGCCTGCCTACGTCAGTAATCCCTTTCGGCACGTGTCGGCTCCCAAAACACCATTTTACCAATATGTCAAAGAACTCTTCTCTGTGTTCCCAGTCTCCTTTTAAAGGCAGGCTCATAGACCGGACTGGGTACCGGATAACCGGGGTTTGGTTTGACTTTAGTGAGGGCTAAGATTTAGCGGAAGTGTAAATCAGGTTAGCGATTGTAGAAATGGACTTAACGCTTTCAGCAAGTTCCATATTCTTAGCATCCGCCTTTCTCCACCATTCTTCAAACCTTTCGTTGTCTTTTCTAAGCTGTTCATTCTCTTTTCGCAATTCCTCTACTTGTTCTTCAAGAACTTGCTCGCGTGATTTCTTTTGATCTTCCATGATTATATAAATTGATTAGTCACCAACATAGTGTGCACCGTATTTTCCAGTACTGTTTGGGTTGTAATAAGCAGAAGCAGGGATATTCTTATTATTGTATTCTTCGCTTGGAGTTGCTTTAGCGGCCTTGCTAATTGCTTCGTGCCTTTCAGCTAAGAATTTATCCGTTCTTGTTTTCACCGCTTCCGATGAAAAGCTTTCTTGAAGTCTAGCGAAGCTCCATGCTGATTTTAAGCACTCTGAGAATGTTTTTCCACCTTTCTTATAATTGCGGTGTGCCGACTTCATGATTTGTGATAAATTGTAGCTCATATTCTTTGTTTTTAAATTGTTTTTGTCAATCACTTTTTGTATGTTTGTATGTGTGATTGATTTATGATGCAAATGTAATCCCATTTGGTATTATGCACAAATTTAAAAACCAAATAATAATCCCGTTTGGTATTATTTAACTTTTGATTGATTTGATATGATTAGTAGAATTAAGGAAATTATAGCCTATTCGGGATTATCCGACAGAGCTTTTGCTATAAAATGTGGAGTTGCTCAAAATACACTTAACAGGCAGCTAAACGGCGTTAGAGAACTTAGTCTAGTGACTGTAAATGCAATACTAGGCACTTTTGAAGATATATCAACTGAATGGCTATTAAGAGGAAAAGGTGAAATGCTGATTTCTGAAGCTATAAAGAAAGATGAAAGTACAGAACGAATAACTCGTCTTGTTGATACCATAGCTACTCTTCAAGGGACTATAAACGAGCAAATGAGAACTAATCAGTTGCTCACTGACGAAAATAAAAAGTTGAAAGGTGAGCTAGCTATGATTAAGAATGAACGTAACATTGGGTAGTTTATGGAAACTTTTAATTATAATGATATAATAAACATCCTATTCAAGAACTGGGATAAAATTGTACTTTTAGTTAGTATTCTTGGTTTCTTTATTCGTGAAATATTCGTATCTAACCTCAAAAAAGAAGAACACAAATTTTCTGTTACTTACAATGAAATGGTTAAATCTATTAATAATTATATAGAAGCATTTGATAGCTATAGGACATCAATGATAGATTTACCTTTAGAATTTATAAATCATAATTTCCCATCTAAAGAACTAGATAAATATGTAGTTTCTCCGCTAAACAAATTAAAACATTGTGATTTAGTTCTATCATTATATATAGATAAAAATTCTTATAAAACATACCGAAAAATAACAGATAGTTCTATCAATTTAAGTGACAGGTTACATATTATCATAATGGCAGTATTGAACAATGAAACAGAATATTGGAAAATATACGACAAAGAATTAACTATTTTCAAAGAAACAACAAACAAACTATTAAAGCAGATTCACACAGACAACCAATCTAAAATATCCAATACCCAAAATGGATATTTTACACGCTTATTTAGAAGAAAAGAACAAATCTATAACAATGTCACCTTATCAAAACAGGATATTGCAAACATTAGTTATGTTCCAAGATTAATGACATTAATAGAAACAAATCAAAATACTCTTAAGGAATATATGGAAATAAATCATTTACTCACTGAGGAGCCTAAAAAAGTCAAAGGTGAATTAGCTATGTTGAAAAATGAAAGGAATATAGGATAAACTAAAAAATATAATTATGGCAGAAGCTTTAGATTTTAGCAACAACAGTGTATTAGAAATTATTGATTATTTTAATTTTCTCCATACACACACAAGTCTTTTCGTACCTGGTGAGGATAAAGATGATTATTACTGTGGGATTACAAGTGAAAATGAAAAAACAAACACATTAGAACGCCACCAAATTGAATCATTTTTAGCCATAGTTAATACTGGTTCTCAGACCGTAGCTGCCGAAGTAGAAGAAGAATTAGGAAAAGAAGGCTTTGACATAGGAGAGGTAGATCATGGTGGAAATGGAGGTAACGAAGATAGTATTCTCGTATATATGTTCAAAAAGACAAGAGATACAGTTCCAAGTATATAATTACTATACTAATAATCATAGCATAAAAACTCAAAAAGGTCAAGGGAGAATTAGCTATGATGAAGAATGAACAAAACATAGGATAATAAAGAGGTTTAAGATAACCTTATCCATAAAAATAGACACTAAAAAAGAGCAAGTACATAGATTTGTATTTGGTGATAATTATATTAAAATATTAAATTAAGTAGAGATATGAACGTTCTTCCTTTTAATATAATAGAGAAAATGATTCAATGTTTTGGTAAATGCTTTTATTATAAAGATACTATGGAATCTTTTTTAATATCAGCTGGCACTCCTCCACAGCAAGCAAGAAAACATAAAGATGAGTATAAGTTTGTTTGGGCAAAGAAACTATTGCACGAATTAAGTGAATCAAGTGAAGGGATTGTAATTCAGCATAAAATTCTTAGATCCTTTTATGACCTCAGAGACTTGCCCGACAAAGCATTGGTAGGAAAAGAAAGGAATGAAGGCCTAAATGAACTTCGCGATTTAAAGGAGCTTATTCTCGAATTAAAATTGGTTGAAGAACAAAGAAAAGAGGATAGTAATGCAAGAAAAAGATTATTAGAAGAAAAATCGAAAATAATAGCCCAACGCAGTGAAAGACTTTGCAAACTAAAAGATGTGTTCTATAAAGGACTTACATCTTCAAATAGGCAAGAAGCGGGATACGATTTAGAAGATATTTTAATGCGTTTATTCTCTCTTTCGGAAATAGAGTACAAAAAATCGTATAAGACTCCAACTCAACAAATTGATGGTAGCTTCAGTTTTGAAGGGTTTGATTATTTAGTTGAAGCAAAATGGAGAAAAGATCAACCAAACGAAGGAGAAATAGGTTCATTTCAACGAAAAGTAAATACAAAATTAAAAAGTACAAGAGGAATTTTTATTTCTGTAAATGGATATAGGGAAGAAGTTATTGAAGCATTTAATAACAATACTAATATTCTCTTAATTGATGGAGTCGACCTAACACATCTACTTGAAGGCAGAATAGAACTGAAAGAACTATTAGCAATGAAAATAAAATATGCTGCACAATATGGAAAATGTTATTGTCCTAGCAGCATCTATTTAAAATAGTATATTACAGAAAAAGTAAACAATGAAGAAAATCACATTAATCTCACTTATATCTATGCCAATGACATTATTTGCACAAGCCCCAGCTCCTGCAACAGGAGAAATAGGTTCTGTACTTATCGTTCTACTAATCTGCGTAATAATCTTCATAATATGCAGAGAACTACTCTGCTGGTACTATAAGATTAATAAAATGGTATCTAACCAAGAAGAGATAATTCGACTTCTTAAAAAGATAGCCAATGAAAATAACGCACCAACCAATGAAACAAAATTGGGAGAACAAAAGAAAAGTATTTTTAAAGATTTAGTAGATAGTACTAAGTTTATGGTTACAGGAAAATAATATTTAAGAAACTCTATCAATAAGCAAAACATTCAATAACAAATAAATAACACTAATGAAAAAATTACTACTCATTATTGTATCTATCTTTATTATAAGTGGATGCAAATCAAGAGAAGAGAAAGCAGCAGAACTAATAAAAAAAGATCTATTGTCTCAACACAATATAAGTGGTTATGAGGCTGTCGAAACGAAAATTGACAGCGCTTTTATTTCTGCGCATACTGATTCTATAATTCTTAATCTTGCCAACCGTATAAATACACGAATAACAGATGAAGCGGAATTATACCTTTTAAAATTAAAAGAAAAAGAAAGCCTAATTAATCTATTCAAGACAAGTGGATTAACTAATTCGGATGAGTTATTTATACAGGCAGCATATGAATTTAAAGATTATTCAGACAAACTCTCGGCATGCTATAAGACCATGCAGTTAGATCAAGATAGTATTATTGAGAGAGCCAAAACACTAAGCAAAGACTTCTCCGGCTGGCAAGTATCTCATGCGTTTAAATTTAATGGCGATGATGGAGAATCATATACAGCAGATTACATCTATGTTTTTGATAAAGATTTTAATAAGATATTATACTCCGCAAATATAAATGATGAAAATTATATAAGCGTTAAAAGCTTGATTGACGAAGCTTTGGATATGGACAATAATAATGTTAAAACGCAAATAGATGAAACTAGAGAAGAACTATAAAATCATAGAAACATAATATGAAAAATAGAATTATTGATAGTACATAAGACAAAAGTATTGCCGTTTCCGTGCCGTTAGGCATTTTTCAACGGCTGTAACTAATTAAGTAGGAAGCGTTTAACGAACATTATTAGCAATAAGTCTAGTTTAGTTTTTGTGTTGAGTGCTTCCTCGTCGGCGGACGATCTAGGAAGCACTTTTTATTTATCTATTTATAGAACAAGCTGGACGATAGCACTAAATCAAAGAAAAATAACATAAAGTTTTATTATACCTAAAGCTCTTTTATATTCTATTAAATCTTAATGCATTTCTTTTTGCGAGTAAAGACTTGACTCCGTTTGTTTATAGGGGGGATGCTCAAACAAGAACAGCTCTCCGGACGTTATACTACTGATATCAACCAAATTATAAACATTAATTGCAGATAATATGTGTTTCCACAACTCCATGTCAGCCAAAGCCATCAAAGTTGCCGCCCGTTACGGACGCCAATCGGATGTAGTCGAGATTTACCAAAGCATTCTTGACGAACAGTATCATGTGAATGCGTTCACTTTCCCCAGATATCCTATCATTACTTCTTCGGACGAAGTACAGGTTTTCAACTGGGGACTCATCCCTTTCTGGGTAAGAAGCGAAGAGGATGCGACAGAAATAAGAAAGATGACACTCAATGCCCGTGCGGATACCATTTTCGAGAAACCGTCTTTCCGCGAACCGATCATGAAGAAACGGTGCATAGTGCCCAGTACCGGCTACTTTGAATGGAGGCATGAAGGAGCAAACAAGATACCTTATTATATATATGTGAAAGATGAACCTATCTTCTCGATGGCCGGCATCTACGACCGTTGGCTGGACAAGGATACGGGAGAGGAACACGAAACTTTCTCCATCATCACCACTGACACCAATTCGCTGACCGATTACATCGATAACACCAAGCACCGGATGCCCGCCATACTCACCCGAGAGGAAGAAGAGAAATGGCTCAATCCCTCATTGAGCAAAGCCGAAATAGCTTCTTTACTGAAACCCTTCGATACAGAGAAGATGGATGCATACGTTATCAGAAACGATTTCTTAAAGAAATCTCCCAATGATCCGACAATAGTACAAAGGGCATAGGAAAAAGAAGTTTATCCTAAAAAAGTGAGAGGTGTGAGGGAGGAATTGCAACTTTTATATTTTTATTTCACTGTTTCTACTCTCTAATTTTCAACTAAAAAAAAATACGAATGTTAGAAATCCTCTCTCACTCCTCTCACTTTTTCCCCTTTATTTCATGAAATTCGGAAGAAAGTACAAAAAGAAACAGAGTTCAAAGAGTAAAACGTGGTGGGAAATCCGGAAAACATAACCATCTTTTCCGAACTTCCCACCACGTTTTATCTAGTTCGCACCGTCCGGTGATTTACTCACCCAACTCGCCCAGCAAATCATACGACGGCACAAAGAAAAGCGTCCCCGTTATTGCCGTACTGAAATCGAGCAAGCGGTCGGTATTGCCCGCCGGACTGCCGATAAACATATTCTCCAACATCCGGCGAGTCGTGCTGAATGTACTAGCATACCCAATAAAATACGTACCATACTCCCCCTTCGAAGTATTGGCAAACGGCATATTGGCACGTACAATCTTCAGATCATCACCGATATTGGTCACAGCATTATGCGCATTCTCCGGCTTCTCTTCGTCCGACAGCTCCACATCATTGAACTTATGACGTCCGATCACCTTTTCCTGCTGTTCCACCGGAAGCGCATTCCACGCAACCATATCATGAATGTATTTCTGCACAAACACATAACTGCCTCCTGCAAAATCCGCATCCTCCTCGCCTATCACCGCAAAATGATAGGGATTCTCATCGACAGCAGGATTCTCCGTACCGTCCACAAAGCCGATAATCGCCTTACCATCCATATAGCGAAATCCATGCGTCTCATCAACAGACACCACAGCCCCTTTAAGCTTCTCATCAAGGATAGAAGCAAACTCGAAACACAGCCCCATCTGCTTCGCCCGAATATGGAACAACAAATCACCGGGAGTAGAAACAGCTGTATACTTCTCCCCTTTTATCTCGGAGAAAGTACTCAGCTCTTTCGGTTTACCCTTATCGGGGAAAAGCCGCGTCCACGCATCAGCCCCGAATCCCATCGTGCAACTGAATTGCATATCAGGAAAACGATTGCGCATACTACGGATCATTGCCGAGAAATTGGCACATACATCCTTTACTTTATCAACCGTATCGGGGGAATCTGTCAGGTTATAGACTATAAATATTACATTCTCTCCCTGTTTTCCGGCCACATCCTGTGGGATATGACCGCCGAACGAATTTTGAAATGGATTCATATTCTTTTAATTTTAGTTTTTTAGTTTCGCCCATAAGATATATCCGGTGATAAAACCGAATCAAAACCGAATGGCTACATAGGCAAGAAGCTCCCGGCTTCGACCCCGTGAGCTTCTCTCTTCTCCAATGTTACTCTCTCTTCTTATATATAATATACTTTGTCTTTATATTGTCTCTCTCTTTTCAGTCATTCCGCACATACATCGCGGCTCCGGCATCCATAAAGAGTTCGACATTCTCCGCATGATGCGCTATATAAGCCGCCGGTCCCGTATCTCCCGAGTGGCAGATTTCTTCCACCACTTCCGCCTTCGCCTTTCCGGTAATCAGAAAAATAACAAGGCGGGCAGTCAGAATCGGAAATCCGGTCATTGCAATGCGTTTCTGTCCGTTACGGGGATGAGTGCTGGTCACATAAATCTGGTCGGAAGAGAGCAAAGCCTCCTGTCCGGGGAAGATAGAGGAAGTATGTCCGTCATCTCCCGCTCCCAACAGCACAATGTCAAATTCGGGCCAGCCATTCTTCTTGGGTACCTGCCGGCTGACAAGTTCGGAATAGCGGGCTGCTTCTTTTGCCGGTTTCTCTTCACCGCGAATGCGGTATACATTTTCGTAAGGAATGGGCACTATCCCCAAAAGCAGGGAACGCATCATTCCATAATTACTATCAGAATCTTCGGGAGGAACGCAACGTTCGTCTACCCAATAAAGTTTCATACGCTTCCAAGGAGTAATATCAGCGTATTCATTTGCCCATAAATCAAACATCAAGGCGGGAGTGCTGCCACCACTCACTGCTATGTTGAACGTTTTGTCCGGTTCAGCATTCATGATATCCACCAGGTGGAATATCAACGAACGGGCTGTCTCCATAGACGACGGGAAAACAGATAGTTTCATAGTTCGCAATATTGGTCTGTATTTGTTAAATTCTTACACGGATTGGTCCAGTCTGCCCCATGCTCGTGCATCATAGCTTCACTTTCGAGAGGTCCCCACGTACCTGCCGGATAGCCGTACAAAGGTGCGTCCGGATTATCTTTCCAATAACGTAAGACCGGATCAAAGAAGTTCCAGGAAGCCTCTACAGCATCACTTCGAGTAAATAAGGTCGGATCTCCCTGAATGCAGTCGTCAATCAGACGGGCATAAGCGTCACCACTCGGCACGCCGCCCAACTGTGCGTAACTGAAATCCATCGTCACCTGACGGACTTCGAAACCTGCACCCGGAACCTTCATTCCGATCTTCAACACAATACCCTCGTTTGGTTGCAAACGAAGGATCAACTTATTAGCCCTCGGACAGTTACCGCCGGAACAGCGGAACATCTGATGGGGCGTCTCGCGGAAGTGAACGACAATCTCCGTCACCTTCGTCGGCATCTGCTTACCGGTACGGATGTAGAACGGTACCCCGCTCCAACGCCAGTTACTGATGCCCAGCTTCATCGCAATATAAGTCTCCGTTCGCGAGTCGGGAGCCACTCCCTTTTCCTCACGATACCCCTTCTTATTGCCCGAAGCCGTATATTGTCCGCGAACGATATGTTCATTCAAGTCCGTCTCCGTAAGCGGAGTCAGCGACTCATAAACCTTCACTACCTCATTCCGGAAATTATCCGCATTGAATACCGCCGGCGGCTCCATAGCCGTAAGAGCTACGAGTTGAATCAGGTGATTCTGCACCATATCCCGCAAAGCCCCCGCCGTCTCGTAAAAACCTCCACGCTGCTCAATACCCAGATTCTCTACAGCAGTAATCTCCACATAATCAATATAATTACGATTCCATAACGGCTCAAAAATACCATTGGCGAAACGGAAAGCAAGCACATTCTGCGCCGTCTCCTTGCCTAGAAAATGATCGATACGATAAATCTGATGCTCATCAAACACAGAAGAGTAAATCTTATTCAACTCAAGCGCCGACTCCAGATCATACCCGAATGGCTTCTCAACAATAATACGAGAATGAGGAGTATTCAGCCCGGCCGCCTTCAAATGCAAAGGCACCACCCCATACAGCGAAGGCGGAGTAGCCAGATAGAACAACAAATTATCCGGATCGACCTCCTTCGTAAGCTCTACCAAACGCTCCCGCAACTGCGAATATCCCTCCACTTTCGCAGGATCCATCGGCAAATAATACAAATGAGACACAAAAGAAGACATCAGCTCCAAATTCTGCTCTTCAGCCTTTACAAACTGCTGCAACTCCCCAAGTATATATGAACGGTAATCTTCATCAGAATAGACAGTACGCCCAATTCCCAGAACAGTAAAACTCCCCGTCAGCCGTTTATCCCGATACAGAGAGTACAATGCGGGCATCAACTTGCGTTTAGTCAAGTCGCCCGAAGCACCAAAAATAATCATTGCAAATTTATCCATCGTCGTATTTTTAACTTTTTACCTTTTATCCATCCATCACCGCACCTAAACCGACCAGCCTCAACCAACCGACAAACCGACCAATCTCAACCAACCGCCCTAACGCATAATCACCCACACACCCACTACTACCCCCACCTACAACTTACCATCCGAACGGTCTCCCGGCCTCACCGAAGGAGCGTCAAGCGGAGGCTGTATCTCCGGCGTGAAGAAGGGCAGGCTGTTTGAGCGGAGCGAGTTCCTGCCCTTTAGCCGGAGATGCGGCCGGAGTAGCTCCGTAGGTGCAGCCTTGATTTTTTCTTTTGGTACCTTTCTTTTGCATCAAGGCAAAAGAAAAGTACTCAGACATTATAAGTCCCCGACTTCGTCTCCCCTCCGTGTCCCGTCCAATTCTCATGAAAGAACTGTCCGCGCAACTCATCCTTCCTCTCAAACGTATGCGCACCGAAATAATCACGCTGCGCCTGCACCAGATTGGCAGGTAAATTGTCAGAAGTCAGCGAATAAAAATAATTCAAAGCCGAAGAGAAAGCCGGAACAGGCAATTCCTCCTTCATCGCCTCCGCCACCAGATTCTTCCATCCGGGTAGCAAAGACTTGATTTCCTCACGGAAGTAAGGAGCCAGCAACAAATGCTTCGGCTTATCCGCCGCCTCAAAAGCAGCAGCTATATCATTAAGGAAAATACTGCGGATGATACATCCCCCACGCCACATACGGGCAATGGAAGCCAAGTCCAGATTCCATCCGAAAGCATCAGAAGCCCGCTGCAACACAGCAAAGCCCTGCGCATACGACACCAGCTTGGAAGCGTAAAGCGCAGAAAATATCTCCTTCACCAATTCCGCCTTATTATATACAGGTAATGTATGCTTGCACAAGAACTGCTTGGAAGCCAGATGACGCAACTCCTTCTGAGCCGAGAGACTGCGTTCGAACACCGCCGTGGCAATCAAGCCCAACGGCATCCCCAACTCCATCGCATTGATGACAGACCACTTTCCCGTCCCCTTCTGTCCGGCGGCATCGAGAATCTTATCGATCAGATACCCACCGGATTTATCCTTGTGACGCAAAATATTAGAAGTAATCTCAATCAGATAACTGCGCAACTTCCCTTCATTCCAACGGGCAAAAACGTCCGCCATCTCCTCGTTCGTCAGATCAATGAGATTCTTCATCACCCAGTAAGCCTCGGCGATCAACTGCATATCACCGTATTCGATACCGTTGTGAATCATCTTCACAAAATGTCCCGACCCGGCAGGGCCTACCCACTGGCAACAGGGAGTTCCGTCCGGCGCTTTCGCAGCAATGCTCTGCAAGACAGGCTTCACTTCCGGCCACGCTTTCTCCGATCCTCCGGGCATGATGGAAGCACCGTTCAACGCACCTTCCTCACCGCCCGACACTCCGCTTCCTACAAACAAGAAGCCTTTCGATTCAGCTAATTTTACACGGCGATTGGTATCTTCGTAATTAGAATTACCACCGTCAATCAGAATATCTCCGGGAGAAAGCAAAGGGAAAAGCTGATCCATCAGTTCGTCTACCGGACTGCCGGCACGTACCATCATCATAATCTTGCGAGGGGTGGCGATTGATTCCACAAAAGCCTTTATATCTGTAAAACCTTCAATGTTTTTACCTTTAGCACGACCATTCATAAAGCGGTCTACTACTCCTTCTTCCACTCCGGGGACGGTACGATTGTAAACAGAGACGTGCCAGCCCTTGCTTTCCATATTCAAAGCAAGGTTCTCACCCATCACTGCCAGACCGATCAACCCGATATCTGTTTTATTCTGATTTGCCATATCTTATATATTTTAAAATATTGTTTATGTAAGAAACACTTGAAAAGCACATTTGTTCGCTAGTTTTGGATTAAAATACTATTTTTGTGGTCAACAAATAACTATCAGAATGAAGAAGATCAAGATCGGCCTGCTGCCACGCATCATTATTGCTATCATCTTGGGGATTGCCATTGGCACTATTTTTCCGGCTCCGCTGGTGCGAATATTCGTTACGTTCAACGGAATTTTCAGTGAATTTCTTAACTTCTCCATCCCGCTCATTATCGTCGGACTGGTCACCGTAGCCATTGCCGACATCGGCAAAGGTGCGGGAAAGATGCTGCTTGTCACCGCCCTCATCGCTTACGGCGCGACGCTCTTCTCCGGCTTCCTGTCCTACTTCACCGGTGTCACCGTGTTCCCCTCGCTCATCGAAGTGGGCGCGCCGCTCGAAGAAGTCAGCGAAGCGCACGGCATTCTCCCCTACTTCTCCGTATCCATCCCTCCGCTGATGAATGTCATGACGGCATTGATCCTTGCCTTCACACTGGGATTGGGACTGGCGGCACTGCACAGCGATGCTCTGAAGAGTGTAGCACGGGATTTTCAGGAAATCATCGTACGCATGATCAGTGCGGTCATCCTGCCTTTACTGCCGCTTTACATCTTCGGCATTTTCCTGAATATGACTCATTCCGGACAAGTATATGCCATTCTGATGGTCTTTATCAAAATCATCGGAGTTATCTTTCTGTTACATATCTTCCTGCTCGTCTTTCAGTATTCCATTGCGGCACTCTTCGTCCGTAAGAATCCGTTCCGGTTGCTGGGCAGGATGATGCCGGCCTATTTCACCGCATTGGGCACGCAATCGTCCGCCGCCACCATTCCGGTGACGCTGGAGCAGACGAAGAAGAACGGAGTATCCGCCGACATTGCAGGATTCGTGATTCCGCTCTGCGCCACCATTCACCTGTCCGGCAGCACGCTGAAAATCGTGGCCTGCGCACTGGCACTGATGATGATGCAGGGAATGCCGTTCGACTTCCCGCTGTTTGCCGGATTCATCTTTATGCTGGGCATCACGATGGTAGCCGCACCGGGCGTTCCGGGAGGAGCCATCATGGCGGCACTCGGTATCCTGCAATCGATGCTCGGCTTCGACGAGTCGGCACAGGCGCTGATGATCGCACTCTACATCGCCATGGACAGTTTCGGGACTGCCTGCAACGTGACGGGCGACGGAGCCATCGCGTTGATCATAGACAAAGTAATGGGAAAAGGAACGGGAAAATAAAACAGACTTGGTTTGCATATACAGCATAAAATAACGAAATTTGTCCCCCGTATTTTCAAATAAAAAATAAAGGAATATGAAAACAGCCCTTATATCAGGCATCACCGGACAGGATGGTTCTTATCTTGCCGAATTTCTCTTGCAAAAAGGTTACGAAGTACACGGTATCCTCCGTCGTTCTTCCTCATTCAATACCGGACGTATCGAGCATTTGTACTTTGACGAATGGGTACGCGACATGAAACAAAAACGTACCATCAACCTGCACTACGGCGATATGACGGACTCCAGCTCACTGATCCGCATCATACAGCAGGTGCAACCGGATGAAATCTACAATCTGGCAGCACAGAGTCATGTGAAGGTATCGTTCGACGTGCCCGAATATACTGCCGAAGCGGACGCTATCGGCACACTGCGTATGCTCGAAGCCGTACGCATCCTGGGACTGGAAACGAAAACAAGGATATATCAGGCTTCCACCTCCGAGCTCTTCGGTAAGGTGCAGGAAGTTCCGCAGAAGGAGACAACTCCGTTCTATCCCCGTTCTCCCTACGGAGTGGCAAAGCAATACGGCTTCTGGATCACCAAGAACTACCGCGAAAGCTATGGCATGTTTGCCGTTAACGGCATCTTGTTCAATCACGAAAGTGAACGTCGTGGCGAAACATTCGTTACCCGCAAGATTTCTCTCGCTGCCGCACGTATCGCGCAAGGCGAGCAGGACAAGCTGTATTTAGGTAATCTGGATGCCCGCCGTGACTGGGGGTATGCGAAAGATTACGTGGAATGTATGTGGTTGATTCTTCAGCATGACGTTCCGGAAGATTTCGTAATCGCCACCGGAGAGATGCACACCGTACGCGAATTTGCCACACTGGCATTCAAGGAGGCAGGCATCGAACTTCGTTGGGAAGGCGAAGGCGTGGACGAAAAGGGTATCGACGTGGCTACCGGAAAAATATTGGTAGAGGTTGATCCCAAATATTTCCGTCCGGCAGAAGTGGAACAACTGTTAGGAGATCCTACCAAAGCCCGGACATTGCTGGGATGGAACCCAAGGAAGACATCGTTCGGAGAACTGGTAAGCATCATGGTGCGCCATGACATGGAAAAAGTAAGAAGAATGATCGCTACCAAGCACTAACAGACCTCAAACCGAACGCGGATTACGCCGATTCAACGATCTTCATTTTTTACATGAGATGCGCATAACCGGAGTAATCCGTGTTCATATATGATACTTAATCATGGAAAAGAATGCAAAAATCTATATAGCAGGGCATCACGGTTTGGTGGGTTCTGCTATCTGGAAGAATTTACAGGATAAGGGATATACCAATCTGATCGGGCGTACGCATCAAGAACTGGATTTGCTCGACGGTGTAGCTGTCCGCCGTTTTTTCGACGAAGAGCAACCGGAGTATGTGTTTCTGGCTGCTGCATTCGTAGGCGGCATCATGGCAAACAGTATTTATCGTGCCGACTTCATTTATAAGAACCTGCAAATACAGCAGAACGTCATCGGTGAAAGTTTCCGTCATAACGTCCGGAAACTGCTGTTTCTGGGCAGCACCTGCATCTATCCGCGTGACGCCGAACAGCCGATGAAAGAAGAAGTCCTGCTGACTTCACCACTGGAATACACAAATGAGCCATACGCCATCGCCAAGATCGCCGGACTGAAAATGTGCGAGAGCTTCAACCTGCAATACGGCACGAATTACATCGCCGTGATGCCGACCAACTTATACGGTCCGAATGATAATTTTGACTTGGAACGCAGCCATGTCCTGCCTGCCATGATCCGTAAGATTCATCTTGCGCACTGTCTGAAGGAAGGAGACTGGGAAGCTGTCCGCAAAGATATGAACCAACGTCCTGTAGAAGGCGTCAATGGCGACAGCCCCAAGGCGGACATTCTGAATATCCTCCGCAAATACGGTATCAGCGAAACGGAAGTGACTCTGTGGGGCACGGGAACTCCCCTGCGCGAATTTCTCTGGAGCGAAGAAATGGCCGACGCCAGTGTATTCGTAATGGAACACGTGAACTTCAAAGATACCTACAAAGAAGGTGACAAGGATATCCGCAACTGCCATATCAACATCGGAACGGGAAAGGAAATCACCATCCGCCAACTCGCCGAACGAATTGTAGAAACGGTAGGCTATCAAGGCAAACTAACCTTCGACAGCAGCAAACCGGACGGCACTATGCGCAAACTGACCGATCCGTCCAAACTACACTCTTTGGGATGGCATCACAAAATAGAAATAGAGGAAGGAGTACGGAGAATGTACGAATGGTACTTGAAATAAATTCAAAAAGAACTATCCGCATTGGGGCTGAATTAGAAAGAAACAGACTGAAAACAACCGGTTTTTCGGATTAATCCATGTTAATGACTGCGACATGCATTGTGGACTGTCTTAACAAGCATTGTTAATGACATTACCATGCATTCTTATCGACCCTAACAAGCATTGATAACTTCCCTTTCTTATAGAGAGAACAGTGATGCTATGCCATAGGAACAATCGTGCCACAGGCTGGAAACGCCCGTGCCATGCCTTTGGCACGCCCGTGCCACCAGCTTGTCACAGTTGTGCCAAAGGCGTGGCACAACTCCTTCCCCTATACTTCCCAACACTTTTCCCATACTTCCACATCTTAGTCCCTTATTACCCCAAGACTCCCCATTTCCAAAAATTCTTCATTCTTAATTCTTCATTCTTAATTTAATTACTATATTTGCACAATTTAATACCAAATGTGCAAAAACAATGGAAAAGAGTTTTATAGCTTACATTGAAAATAGTATCAAGAACAATTGGGACTTAGACGCCCTGACAGATTATAAGGGAGCCACCCTTCAGTATAAAGACGTTGCTCGAAAAATCGAAAAACTCCATATCATCTTTGAAGAAAGCGGAATCCGCAAGGGAGACAAAATCGCCGTTTGCGGCCGAAACAGTTCCCATTGGGGAGTCACTTTCCTCGCCACACTGACGTATGGAGCAGTCATCGTCCCCATCCTTCACGAGTTCAAGGCGGACAATGTGCACAACATCGTCAACCACTCCGAAGCCAAATTACTATTTGTAGGAGACATGGTGTGGGAAAACCTCAACGAATCGGCAATGCCCCTGCTGGAAGGTATTCTGATGATGAACGACTTCACCTTACTGGTATCACGCAGCGAACGACTGACGCACGCACGTGAACATCTGAACGAAATGTTCGGCAAGAAATACCCGAAGAACTTCCGCAAAGAACACATCGAATACCATAAGGATGAACCCGAAGAACTGGCAGTAATCAACTACACGTCCGGCACAACGAGCTACTCAAAAGGAGTCATGCTCCCCTACCGTAGCCTCTGGTCGAACACCAAGTTCGCGTATGAAGTGCTCGAACTGAAAGCCGGAGACAAGATCGTCTCCATGCTTCCTATGGCACATATGTACGGACTGGCCTTCGAGTTCCTCTATGAGTTCTCCGTCGGCTGCCACATCTACTTCCTCACCCGTATGCCGAGTCCGAAAATTATCTTCCAGGCATTCGAAGAAGTAAAACCGAATCTCATCGTCGCCGTTCCGCTCATCATCGAAAAGATTATCAAGAAGAGCGTACTACCGAAACTGGAAACGCCGACCATGAAAATCTTACTCAAAGTACCCATCATCAACGACAAGATAAAAGCAACCATACGCGAAGAAATGATCAAAGCGTTCGGTGGAAATTTCAGAGAAATCATCGTAGGTGGAGCAGCCTTCAATCAGGAAGTAGAACAATTCCTTAAAATGATAGACTTCCCTTATACGGTAGGATACGGCATGACAGAATGCGGTCCGATCATCTGCTACGAAGACTGGACAAGATTCAAACTAGGCTCGTGCGGAAAAGCCGCGCCGCGTATGGACGTACGGGTACTGTCTTCCGATCCGGAGAATATCGTTGGCGAAATCGTCTGCAAAGGGCCTAACGTGATGCTGGGATATTACAAGAACAACGAAGCGACAGAAGCAGTGATCGACAAAGACGGCTGGCTGCACACAGGCGACCTCGCCTTGATGGACGCCGAAGGAAATATCACCATCAAGGGACGCAGCAAGAACCTGTTGCTCAGCGCCAGCGGACAGAACATCTACCCCGAAGAAATCGAAGATAAACTGAACAACCTGCCATACGTATCGGAAAGCATCATCGTACAGCAGAACGAGAAACTCGTCGGACTGGTTTATCCGGACTTTGACGAAGCATTCGCCCACGGCCTGAAGAATGAGGATATCGAACGGGTAATGGAAGAAAACCGCGTAGCACTGAACGCCATGTTACCGGCATACAGCCAAATACTAAAAATGAAGATATATCCCGAAGAATTTGAAAAGACCCCGAAAAAGAGCATCAAACGCTATCTGTATCAGGAAGCGAAAGGATAAAGGAAGTGAAGGATTAAGGGAATACTCTGTGAACCTAAACTGAAAAAAAGAGTTATAATAAAGATGAAGATAATAAAGACAATATTCACGGCAGCTGTTCTGATGGCTGCCGTTTGTTTGCCGGCACAGAACAAGAGTGCGGGCATCAACCTTTCCTTCTGGAAAGACATCTGCACACAGCCGTATGACAGCACTCAGACGACTTATGTAAACCTCGGTCTGCTGTCTACGCTGAACCGTCTCAACGGCGTTGGCATCAACGCGCTGGGAAGCGTCATTCATGGAGATATGAACGGAGTACAGATCACAGGATTAGCCAATCTTGCCGGTGGTACGATGCGGGGTGTTCAGATAGCGGGTGTCAGCAATATCAGCGGAAACAACACCGTAGGGCTTTCCGCCGCCGGACTGGTGAATATCACGGGCGACGGCTCAAAGGGGGGCATTATTTCGGGACTTACCGGCATCGGTGGGGACAACAACTCGGGAGTAATGATAAGCGGTCTGATGAATGTGACGGGAAACATGGCTTCGGGATTTCAGTTTTCCGGCGTGTCAAATATCACGGGACAGAGTTTCAACGGTATGATGACTTCCGGACTCTTGAATGTGGTAGGCGAAAACATGAACGGTCTGCAGATTGCCGGTATCGCCAATATCACCGCAAAAGACCTGAATGGCGCACAGATCGGGTTATGCAACTATGCGACGAAGGCTCATGGCTTTCAGATCGGTCTGGTCAATTACTACAGGGAAGATATGAAAGGATTACAACTCGGCCTCGTGAACGCGAATCCCGATACAAGAATACAAATGATGGTATATGGCGGTAACATCACGCCCGCCAACATAGGAGTGCGTTTCAAGAACCAACTGTTTTATACGATCTTGGGAGTAGGTGCATTCGATCAGAATCTGAACGATAAGTTTTCTATCAGCACGTCTTACCGTGCCGGACTGGCAGTGCCTGTTTACAAAGGTTTGTCTATTAGCGGTGACCTCGGATTCCAGCATATAGAAACGTGCTCCAACAAGGATGAAGTGATTCCCCGACGCCTTTATGGATTGCAGGCACGGGCGAATCTGGAATATCAGATCAGCAAGAAATTCGGCATCTTTGCCACCGGCGGTTACGGACTGACACGGTATTACAACAAATCCGGTAATTTCGATAAAGGAGCGATCATAGAAGCGGGCATTGTCCTCTTCTAAGGCTGATTAATAAGTAATAGGTAATAAGTATTAAGTATTAGGTAATAAGTATTAGGTATTAACCGTAGCTATCATTTAGAGGTATATCTATCTGTCATTCAAAGTTTTCATCACTTTATCAAAGTGAAACAATTCGATAATGACGAGCATAAGTATCTGTCATCCTGAGCTTGTCGAAGGATCTCCTCTTTTGTAGTCACAAAGAAGAGATTCTTCCTCCTTACAGTCGTCTGAATGACAGACAGATGCGTCTCTAAATGGCAGCTACGGTTATTACCTAATACTTATTACCTATTACTTATTTATACTTTCTCTTTAATCAACCCGATGCGATAAGCCACAAGCAACTTCTTCAAATCCTGAATCTGCGTCACAAGTTCCTTCCCTTTATCGGTGTCTTTCACCATCATCCGTTGCGAATTGAACTCCAGTACAAAGTTGGTTGACTTGATATCCAACCCTTCTTCAATGGCTTTCTGCCTGGACTGGAACGGCTCGTGCTGCACCAACTGCATCCCGTGAGAATGGTAAACAAGCGTATAGCCCGCAATTCCCGTCTCCGGCTGATAGGCTTTGGAAAATCCTCCGTCAATAACGAACAATTTGCCATTTGCCTTCATCGGCTGTTCTCCTTGAATAGTCTTTACAGGCACATGACCATTGATGATATGAGAATGAGGTCCCAATGCCCCGAACTCATCTAATATCTGATCGCAGATATCTTCACGATTGCGAAGCGTGTAGTAATACCCCTTCTTTTCCTTTTGTATCTTCTTGTCTTCCAGAAAATAGCGTTCGAAAGTCGCCATCTTATCCTTATCAAACAGAGGAGCTTCCGGACCACACCACATATACCAGATATAGTCCATCGCAAATTCTTTATCATCCTCTCCTTCTTCATCAAAGTATGCAGTACGAATCAGCTGATCGGCCTTATCGAGCAACTTACGTCCCCAATACTCCTTGCCACGTATCTTGACATGCTTGAAACTGCCATCCTCATTCAAAGGTACCGAAGCATGATAAAGAAGATTGGAATTGGAAACCAGATACATTCCGCCATACGTAAACAGGCAACGCATATGCTTCTTCAACTTCTCACTATTCATAAACGAATAGTGAATCTTTTCCACAAGTTCCCGTTCTTCGTCGGTCAGTCGATAAGGATCGGCAGGGTCTACGGTCGGGAAGTTTGTGTCACGCAGGGCATATTCTTTGCCTTCATACACAAAAACTCCACGCTCAAAATCGATCTTCTCCAACAGCTTGCGGTTACTCATCCCGAATTCCGGACGACGGTCTATTATTTCAGCTTCCAGCTTAAACTGGATGATCGTAATCGCCTTGTGCATCTGGGTGATCAGACGCAAAGTCTTCTCATTGTAATTGGTGTCGGCAAAATTCATCTTCGGCATAAAGATGGTACACGGATCATCGGCATAAGTATCCATGGCGAAAGTTGCCAAAGGAAGCAGATTGATTCCATAACCGTCTTCAAGAGTACCCAGATTGCCGTAGCGCATGGACATACGGATCACGTTGGCTATACAACTGTCATTGCCGGAAGCGGCTCCCATCCACAGGATATCGTGGTTGCCCCATTGAATGTCGAAGTTGTGGTAATTGCACAAAGTATCCATGATGATGTGCGCTCCGGGACCACGGTCGTATATATCACCCACAATATGAAGAGAATCAATAGTCAGACGCTGAATCAGATTACACATGGCTATAATAAAGTCATCCGCCCGCTTAGTAGAGATTATGGTGCTGATGATGACATTGATATATGCGTGCTTATTCGGCTCGACAGACGTTTCGTGCAGTAATTCCTGAATGATGTAAGAGAACTCTGCGGGCAAGGATTTTCGAACTTTGGAACGGGTATATTTGGAAGATACATTCTGACAAACCTTCACCAACTGGTTCAGAGTGATCAGATACCAGTCGTCCAGATCCTTCTCGCGGGCTTTTACCAGCTGAATTTTCTCTTCTGGATAATAGATCAACGTGCAGAGTTCTTTCTTCTCCGCTTCGCGCAGGGTATTGCCGAAAATCTCGTTCACTTTGCGTTTTACCGCACCCGAAGCATTCTTTAACACATGTTGGAAGGCTTCGTATTCACCGTGTATGTCTGTCAAGAAATGCTCCGTTCCTTTAGGCAGATTCAGGATAGCCTCCAGATTAATAATTTCCGTACTTGCATCGGCAATAGTAGGAAAACTCCGGGAAAGCAACTGCAAGTAGCGGAGATCGCCAACTATGCTTTCAGGAGTTATATTACTTTGAGCAGTCATTATATGTACTATTTTACTATTTACAATATGCTATTTATCGACTTATCGTTTATCGCTATAAATATAACGATTTATCATCTACTTATTACAAATTCCGGCCTTTAATGTTCATCGTCAGCCCAATAAAAACATCAACAGCACCTGCGCAATGATCACACGCAGAAACATACACAACGGATATACTGTAGCATAAGCGACAGAAGGATTGTCACCCGGTATCGTATCGTTGGCATAATTCAGCGCCATCGGATTCGCCATACTGCCGCACAACATACCGGATACACTGCCGAAGTCTATCTTCATAATCTTGAAAGCGACAAAGCCGACCAGGACCGTCGGGATAATTGTCAGCCCGGCTCCCAAAGCTATCCAAAGCAATCCTTCCGGACGGAAGACAGTATCGAAGAAATGGGCACCGGCATCCAGACCAAGACAGGCTAGATACATGGAAAGCCCCAACGCGCGCAGCATCAGATTGGCGCTGCGGGTAGTGTAAGTGATCATGTGTATCCGTGGGCCGAAAGTTCCCAGCAGGATACCCACGATAATCGGTCCGCCTGCCAGCCCCAGCTTCACGGGGGTACTGATTCCCGGTATGGAGAACGGGATCGCTCCCAATGCCAATCCCAATACGATGCCTATAAATATGACAACAAGATTAGGTTCTTTCAGACTTTTCACTGCATTTCCCAATACTTTTTCTACATTCTGAATGGCTGCTGCTTCACCTACTACTGTCAGGCGGTCGCCCAGTTGGAGAATCAGTTCCGGAGTGGCAAGTAGTTGCACACCCGAACGGTACACACGGCTGATATTGATTCCATAATGGTTTCTTAGTCTCAATGAGCCAAGTTTCTTTCCATTCAGTTCGGGGCGGGTTACGACGATACGCTGCGAGATCAATTCGCTGTCAATTGCATTCCAGTCTATATCTTCCTTGTTCCAGTCCGTATTTTCTTCCTGTTCGCCGAAAAGTACTGTCAGAGCCAGGACATTCTTTTCCGCTGTGATCACCAACAGGCGGTCGCCTTCCTTCAACACCTTGTCGGAGGTAGGAATACTGACATGACCGTCACGCCACAAACGGGAAATCACAAATTTCGGATAACTCATCTGAGCTATATCCTTGATACTTTTATTAAAAATAGCGGGGTTATGTACTTGAAACGCTGCGATAAAGGTTTTGTTGGCATCATCCTTTTCTTTAATCTCCAAGTCTTCTTTATGAACCAGGAATTTACGAATCAGCAGTACGGCAAGAATCACACCGATCACTCCCATCGGATAGGCTACCGCACACCCCAAAGCCGGAGTACTGCTTTCTATGCCCATCTGTTTAAGTGTCTGCTGCGCAGCTCCCAAGGCAGGAGTATTAGTCGTGGCTCCGCAAAGGATACCCACCATATCAGGAAGCGACACACCTGTCGCATAACTGGCAACAACAGTCAGCAAAGTACCCAACAGAACTACGGCCAACGCCAACATATTCAGCGTCACCCCTCCTTTCCGGAAAGAACTGAAGAAACCGGGCCCTACCTGAAGTCCCAGTGAATATACGAAAATAACCAGTCCGAAACTTTCTGCATAATTCAGCATCTGTGGATCAACCGAAAGCCCGAAGTGCCCGGCAAGGATACCTGCAAAAAAAACAAAAGTGACTCCCAGAGATACTCCCCAGAAATGCACTCTTCCCAGCCCCAGCCCAATCGCAGAAATCAGTGAAAGCACCACAACTGCCTGTAAGGCAGAATGTTCGAGAAACAGATTATATAACCACTCCATGAATTAAACATACTAATAGGGCGCAAAGATAAAAACTATTTAGTCCCATTCAAAACTTTTAAGCTTTCATTTCGCGCCCTATCTCTTCTCTAAATTCTTAATATCCTGAAATCTTATATGTTATCCTTTAAATTATCTGTTTGTTATCCGCAATCTTTTTACCTGTCACCTCCACCTATCGCTTTTTACCTTTTCAACCTATTCCATGTGGTATCTTTCTACCTGTCGTTATCCGAAATCTCTCTACCTGTCATCTTTTGTGTAATCATCATTTTCTTTTCATTTGCCGGCACTTTCCATCTGCCGGCTGTTATCTCACCTACCTGTATATTCTACGAAATTATTCCGACCATCCAGATAACCGCTCAATCGATTTCCTCCGATGTATACATCATCCAGGTAAGATACATCATTGCGACCGTAATCCATGCGAATGGAAGTCTGTGCATAATTCTCCCAGTTCCAACGGAAATAATATTCGAATGTCTCCACATGTCCATTAGGATATTCTACCCGAATAAAATCAACGCCTGTCCGATCCAAATAAAAGTCGAGTTCCTGACGGCAACGGTTACCGTCCACATCCCGATAAAAACTCACCCATGTACGGCTACATAAATCAGAAGAACGATTATAGTAACCACCACCGATATTATCATCATCATAAAAACTATCGATTTCTACTTCACAAGAAGTCAGACTCAACGTTAACACAGCCATTAAAGCCAGTCCTAAGTATCTAAATGCGTTCGTTTTCATATTCCTTTATTTTTAATGGTTCCTTTATTAATCCTATCATTTATCTTTCGATATTACAAAAGTAGGGAATGAATTCTCCTTATGAAATTGAAAATTCCTACTTGTTTAGGGGAATTCACCTAATGGAAGAGGTAAATTCCCCCAACGTACTGGATACCTTACAGATTCCTAAATAGCTAAGAAGACACGCTTCCGCCCTCCAGAACCTTAATAAACATTGAATCAAACATTCAATTATTTAATCAATGTTATAAATCAAGCCATTTAGCCCGATTTATTTGCAGATATCACAAAACTCCGTATATTTGCAATGTGTTTTTCATAGTATTAGATTTAAGGTTAACAAAAAGATTGGCTGTCTGGGATAGATAGCCTTTTTTTATGCTCTTTTTTTTAATAAACTTCTCAAGAAGCCATGAAGACAAACGTAAAATGGCAAATACTGATGTGAAAAATCTGATGACACCACAGGCTTCTATAATAATTAATAAGGTAATCGTTTTCTCCCATGAATAGTGAGAAAAAATATTCTCAAAAAAAATAATCCGTTTAACATTTGAAACATAGCAAGTTATCTCTTTCATCAAAAAACAAGTAAAAAAAATCTTGCTAAAAGATTTGCGTAGTCCAAAAGTTCCCCCTATATTTGCACCGCATTTGAGAGAGAATGCGGGTTCAAGGAAGTTTGGGTGAGTGGCTGAAACCACCAGTTTGCTAAACTGACGTACGGGTAACCGTACCGGGGGTTCGAATCCCCCAGCTTCCGCAAGATTCTCTAAATAAAAAGAGCTAAGTTTTATAGACTTGGCTCTTTTTAAATCTATCAAAAGCCGGTGGGTTCGTCTAACGGTTAGGACACATGCCTCTCACGCATGTAATACGAGTTCGATTCTCGTACCCACTACTCTATTTTAGTTAGCCTCTTACATTGAAGTAAGAGGCTTTTTTTATTATGTTCATATCTCAAGAAATGGAATATAACGTAAAAGAATTGAAAAAGGTATTGATTGAACAATGCAAAGAAGAAGGTATTTATTACGCATTGATAGCAATCAACAAACAGACGAAAGAGATCGTTTTGCCACAAAGCCTTGATAACGCTTTAAATAATCCGGATTACTGCGTCTTTAAATGCAGGAAAGTGAAGGATGAATATAAAGTAGAAGAGGTAAAATAAGCATAATTAAAAAAAGAAGGATATGCTTATTGATATTGTATTAAGATGTTAAAAGATTTAATAATTATTTGAGCATTCAAAGTTTTTTCTGTAAAAGAATGTTATATCCATGTAAAACGATTGTGTTTCACATGGATACCCGCCAACAAATGAAGAAAAACGCTGCTTACTTACATTTCTTCACTCTGCTCGTACAATTCAAAGTAAGACTCTTTATCAATCCGCAGTCGGACTCTGTTTTCCCGCTTCTGACCGGCCAGGTTGATAAATAAATTGAAGTATAATTGACTAAAAGAGAGGTCGGAACGATCATAAGTGATATCGAATGTACATGTTCTTCGGAATGAATCGAAAGTTCCCAGCTTCATACCTCCCTTACACATAAAGACTTCGGGGAAATTCGCAGGCGGATAAGGCTGAAACAAGCTGGCCAGCTGCGCATACACATAATCGATCATCCATTCATCACCGGATACAAGCAATTCTCCTTTCAGACGAAGTTTGACTGCATATTTAGCCGTGACGTCCTGAGAAGTATAAATGGGGACCTGACTCTCTGATGGATAATTACCATCCTTATAGCCAAGGCTCATGGTCAGTTTTGATTTACCCACGCCGTTGAAATCCGCCACATTCAGATCTTTCTGTTGATTTTTCAAGTCAATCATAAATGTCAGTTTACCCAAAGTCGGGTCATTCGGATATTGAGCTATCGTATCCAGCACATAATCTTCTTCATTAAAACTCCGCGCTACCAATACATCCCCCTCTCCGACTTCCAACGCCGGACCTCCTCTTTCAATATCCACATCGCCTACAGGGTAATATATTGCATCATTATCTCTGACACAACCTGTCAGACAAAGCAGTAAAGCTGCTATTCCTATTATCTTATTCATTATCATATTACATCCTTATTTTGGAGACAAAGATACATCTTTTTTGAATCAACTTGATTTATATCAACCGTTTTTAGTACTTTTGCACATAACAAGACTATAATGACATGGATACACTACTAAGAGAAACTGTAAATGCCGTCGTAAATTCCCGCTTTCCCGAAATGAGTATAGAGGGACGCCGACAGATAGAAAGCATCCTGATACGTGAGGAATATCCTAAAGGAGTGATCGCACTTAATGAAGGAGAAGTAGCCCATGAATTAGTTTTTGTCGGGAAAGGGATGCTCCGGCAATATTATTATAAAAACGGGAAAGACGTTACCGAACACTTCTCATACGAAGGCTGTATCCTGATGTGTATCGAAAGCCTGCTGAAACAAGTCCCTACCCGATTGATCATAGAGACACTGGAGCCTGCTGTCATCTATCTGTTCCCTTATGACAAAATGATGCAGCTGACAAAGCAAAACTGGGAAATCAATATGTTCTATCGGAAGATACTGGAATATTCTCTGATTGTATCGCAAACCAAAGCCGATTCCTGGCGTTTCGAATCCGCCCGCGAGCGTTATAATCTATTGCTCGAAACTCATCCGGAAATCATCAAACGGGCACCTTTGGCACACATCGCTTCATACCTGCTGATGACACCGGAAACATTGAGCCGAGTACGTTCAGGTGTTCTGTAGTTTTGTAATTTTGGGGAGCTATCTGCTTTTCCGGTATTCTTTGGGAGACATACCGGTATAATGCTTAAAGTACTTACCGAAGAACGACTGGTTGGCAAAGTTTAAACGGTCGGCTATCTCCTGTATGTTCATGCTCGAAGAATTCAAGAGTGCCTTCGCTTCCAAGATCACTAATTCGTCAATCCACTCCCCTACCGTCTTCCCGCTGACTTCCTTGACAACTCCGGACAGATGTTTCGGCGTCAGACACAACTGATCCGCATAAAACTTCACGCTGCGTTCCGACTGATAAGACTGAACCAAAGATTCATAGAAGCGCTCAAATATATATTCTTTACGACTTTTACTTTTGACAACGGCAGAAGCATCCGGAGCATAACTGTTGAAAATATTGCAAAGCTCAAAGAAGAAGCCCTGCATCAATCCCATTACTACCTCCCTACGGTACCTATCGTCTTTATTTTTCAATCTCTTTCTGATGAAAGCATGATACTCCTTAATCATCTCCTGCTCGTGCAGATTGAGATCAAAACAAGGGTAATCTTTCAGAAAGAAAAAGAATGAAAGCACATTACCAACTTTGGGCAATGATTCCAACAGACTTTTTGATACAGCAAAGAAAATCCCTCTGAAATTGGAACTGAACTGACGATGTTCGATTATCTGATTGGGCAACGCAATAACCATTCTGCCCGGAATCAGTTCAAACTCACGCAGACTGATATTAAAACGAGTAGAGCCTTCCAGACAAAGTCCGATGCTCACCACTTCCAGTTTACTGGGGCCATTATAAAGGGAAATAACGCTCTCCGTGTCGAAGAGCGCTATATCATTGCCGACCACATCAATACTACCCGGATCTATATGTTTAGAATGAACTACCGAAGAAATACCTATCTTAGGAACAACTTGCATATCCATACACTCTCTCTTTTGGTTGCGACAAAGATACCAGTAATAATGAGATGTTCAACCTAAGGCGAGAGATTATCTGTCAAAAAGAACACTTTTGCCTACTTATTGACTATCTCCGAATAAAAACTTATAATCACGTTCAGCAGCCGGAACAGTCCACTTTTCAGGAACGAATTTCCATTGGTTCAATGCCTTCGGGGCCATAGTACCTTTCTTTTCTATATAATTCATCAGATAGAAACGAAGATCCTTATCCGTAGAGAAGATGATACGCTCTTTCAATTTCTCCTGCGGGATGCCTGATCCTTTCGTCAGCAGTTCTCCACCGCCATTCCCCCGGTAAGAGTTCAAAGCCACCTTATAAATCTTATCCATGAGGAAAGGACTGCCGTCTGCCATGCTGATAATCGTAATCTTCTCCCCTTGCGGCTTGGTGACGTCTACGGTATAAATAATTCCCGATGCTGAATCAAAATTGAAGCTGAAATTTTGGAAAGAAGCTCTGTCCTCCGCACCTTCGCGACGTTTCTCCTTAAACCAGAGCAGATGATCGTCCGGAGACTTCATCCGGTTGGTCCACATGAAATAAGACATTTCCAGATAGTCCTTGATTTCTTTTCCGGATAAAGTCATCATATATAGCATATTCTCATACTTATACAGATTGAACATATCGCTGACAAACACATCACCTTTATTTATTTTCGCATCAAATGAAAGCGGTGCTGCAAAGGATATCTCCGCACCGGTGATATCAAGCTGCAAGGTATGGATCAAGTCGATAAAAGCAGACGGTCCGAAGAAAGAAGGACAGGTTGAGATACTCTCGGTGAATGTACCGATCTTTTTAGAGACAAAGTTACGGACAGTGTCATATTGAGGAGCAAAATGCTTCATAAAGTCCTCGCTGATTCCATAATCTTTCGTTTCGGTCAATACTCCTTTTATATCTTTGCTGCGCACCTTCCCATCTTTCAGTTTCAAGGTCACATCGATGTTGGACAGAACAATTCCGTTGCTTGCCGGATCAATGACCAGTACTGAATCACCTGCCACATTCATCACTTTCTTACATTCGCGCGCATGATCGTGTCCCATCAGTACAATGTCAAATCCGGGGACATTCTTCGCCACACTCAGAGAAGCGTTTTCATTATACTTGCCGGACATTTTGAAAGCCTCCTGCCCCGCATGGAACAAGCCGATCATCAAGTCCGGATTCTCTTTTTCACGGATGATCTTCATCCATTTGCGTGCAGTCTCCTCCATGTCGTCGAAACGCAGTCCCTTCCACAGGTTCTCCGAGAGCCATGCAGGGATAGCAGGGGTGATCATTCCAAGGATTACGATTTTCACTCCGTCACGTTCCATGACCTTATAAGGAGGAAGATGAGGTTCTCCGGTCGATATATCGATGATATTAGCTCCTAATACGAGAAAGTCACAGGTATTTATCCAGCGGTCGAACACGGCTCGGCCTGTCTCCACATCATGATTACCCATATTTCCGGCATCATATTTCATGTAGTTCATCATTTCCGCGCATAGGTGGGGTGATACTGTATCTATATAATTATAGTAATAGGCAGTCGGTTGCCCCTGCAATATATCGCCGTTGTCGAGTAAAATAAGATTCTCCTTATATTGTTCGCGTTCTTTCTCCACAAAAGCGTATATTCGTGCCAGACTGCCCTGCCAATCCTTACGGGTAATAAAATTATAAGGATAATAATTACCATGTACATCACTTGTCTGTACAATTTTCAGCTTCACTACTTTTTCCTGTGCCGCAATTGAGAGCACGAGGCAAAGAAGCCATACGTAAACACATGCAAATCGTTTCATTCTTTTTCTATTTTAAGCGGATGTGAGAACATGAACCGTGCACCTCCCGTATATTCGGAGTCGATCCATATATCCCCTTTCCATTTATGCACAATCAATTTACAGATAGATAATCCCAAACCTGTTCCCTGGGCATATTCGTTCAGCTTCTCGAAGCGCTCAAATACCAGTTTCTGTTTCTCTTTCGGGATGCCGCACCCTGTATCCGTCACAGAGAATACAGCCATCTCCGTCTCTTCATTCACCGAAAATTCCAGTGTTATCTGCCCTTTCCTGGTGAACTTATCCGCATTAGACATCAGATTGATAATCACCTGCTGCATACGCTGTATGTCTGTCGTCATCCGAAACGACTCATAATCGCTGACAAACAGGAACTGATTGCCGGACTGCCGTGAAACGCTGACAGATGCCACCACCTGCCTGCATAGCTGCACCACGTCACACTCTTCCCAAGTCAACGTGACCCTGTTCGCTTCCAGGCGTGAGAGATCAAGAATATCATTGATCAGGCGAAGCAACAAATCCGAATTTGTCTTGATAATCTGATAATAGGTCTGCTGTTCTTCTTCCGTATTGCCACCCACAGCGAGCACATCCGAGAAACCTACAATGGAGTTTAAAGGCGTACGTATCTCATGGCTCATATTGGCGAGGAAAGCACTTTTCAGACGGTTCGATTCTTCTGCACGGTCCTTAGCCACCCGCAGGTCTTTTTCCGACTTCAGCAGATCGTCCTTCAGACGTTTGGTGCGGAAATAGTAGAAGAGCGAGATGCACAAACCCAGCACAAGGATGAGAAACAGTGCACACGCCGACCAAATCTGATAAGTATATTGCTGATAGAATGATACAGTCTGATTAATAATCTCCACATCAAAAGGAAGGATATCCGGGTCCAGTCCCCACTCCTTCACCTTCCGGCTGTCCAGTACGGCCTTGCTGCCAATCACGGAAAGGTGCTGCTGTTCATCCGCCGGATATTGATCAATCTGTACAGATGCCAATGCCATGTCCTTTCCCAGTTTCCGGTAATCGGGCAGCACTCCGCCGATCGCCCAATACCCCAGACTCACCGATGAGGGAGTAAAAGTCGGAATGGTCGGAGTAACCTCCATCATGGCATAAGTAGCATTCCGCATGAAATAACCTTCGTTCATATCCACACGCCACGTGCCTACCATGATCACCGTATTCTCCGGTAAATGACGCAATTCTTCTACAATCGTATAGATAGTATGCCGCCGGCCGTCCATCAAGATCAGGTCGATTTCGGGAAACTTCTTCATTTCCTTCCGCACCAGTGCCTGCATGGTGACGCCGCCGTAAGTATTGTCCGAAATAAAAGCGATGTGTTCCGTCTTCGGATAAAACACCTTGATCATCCGGACGTTATCTTCTATATTGTACTGATTGATAAATCCCGACTTCAATTCCGGTATATTCATGTGGTCGGTAAAGAGATCGACCGATTCCGGCATCCATGTGTCCAGTCCGGCAACCGTATCCTCGGGCAGTATGACGATGTTACTGCTGACGAGACTACACATCACCGGCACCTTCACCTGTATCGAATCCCGTTGCGACAGATACGCCGCCCATGCTTCCTGTCCCAACAGAATAATCTGCGCCGGATGCTTCTCCCCTTGATATTTAGAAAGAATCTGCGTCATCATACCGCTCCAAAGCGGGGCTTCGGAGAAACTTTTGCAGTTCATGTTTTCAATGATAATATCGCGTTTCCCTCCCAATTTGCTATATTCTTCCATATAGTCGGAGATAGTGACCGAAGTTTGATGAGCGGCGGGATTGTAGGAGCAGATAATCAGGATGGGTTTCTGATCGTTAGAGACAGCAAATAACGCTGTGGCCCGGAAAAGCCATAGTAAACAGATAAACAGGCATCCTATATATCTCATCATACTTGTAAGTTTTGAAGTGTTACTATCTCATTTTAGCTTGCAAATATACTAAAACTTGTCGGCTATAACAGATTTATGTGTATTTTTGTCGCTCATTCATTCACAAAAAAATTGTTTATGGAACTATTTCATCAAATGATTTCCGGATTACTGGGAATTCCGGAAAGACAAATCAGCAGTACCCTCCACTTGTTGGGCGAAGGTGCCACCATCCCTTTCATCAGCCGTTACCGTAAGGAAGCTACCGGCGGACTGAACGAAGTACAGATAGAGAACATCAAGGAGCAACATGACAAGTTGTGCGACATAGCCAGACGGAAGGAAACCATCCTCAGTACCATCAACGAGCAAGGCAAACTCACTCCGGAGCTCGAAAAGCGCATCAACGCCACCTGGAATCCTACGGAACTGGAGGACATCTACCTCCCCTACAAACCCAAACGGAAGACCCGTGCCGAAGCGGCCCGTCAGAAGGGACTGGAACCACTGGCCATGATCATGATGCTGCAAAGGGAGCCTAACCTCACCGCCAAAGCCGCCACCTTCGTCAAAGGCGACGTAAAGGATACGGAAGACGCACTGAAAGGTGCCCGTGACATCATCGCGGAGCAAGTGAATGAGGACGAGCGTGCCCGCAACGCCATACGTAACCAGTTCACCCGTCAGGCGGAAATCACCGCCAAGGTAGTGAAAGGAAAAGAGGAAGAGGCCGCCAAGTACCGGGATTATTTCGACTTCTCCGAATCGCTGAAACGCTGCACTTCCCATCGCCTGCTCGCCATCCGCCGGGCAGAATCCGAAGGGTTGCTGAAAGTATCCATCAGTCCGGATGACGAAGCCTGTCTGGAACGCCTCGACCGCCAGTTCGTACATGGCAATAATGAATGCAGCCATCAGGTAAAGGAAGCCACTGCCGACGCCTACAAACGTCTGCTCAAACCTTCCATCGAAACAGAATTTGCCGCCCAGTCCAAAGAAAAAGCCGACGACGAAGCCATCCGCGTATTTACGGAGAATCTCCGCCAGCTGCTTCTCTCTCCTCCTCTCGGACAGAAACGGGTGCTCGCCATCGACCCCGGATTCCGTACCGGCTGCAAAGTCGTCTGCCTCGATGCGCAAGGCAACTTGCTGCACAATGAGAATATCTACCCGCATCCTCCGGTCAATAAAACCGGTGAAGCGGCCTCCAAACTCCGCAAGATGATAGAAGCCTATGAAATTGAAGCCATCTCCATCGGCAACGGAACAGCCAGCCGCGAAACGGAAGACTTTATCAATCATCAGACCTTCGACCGGCAGATTCCTGTATTCGTGGTCAGCGAGCAGGGCGCTTCCATTTATTCGGCATCCAAGATCGCCCGTGACGAGTTTCCCGATTATGACGTAACGGTACGTGGAGCAGTCTCCATCGGTCGCCGACTGATGGACCCTCTGGCGGAACTGGTAAAGATCGACCCCAAATCTATCGGTGTGGGACAATACCAGCACGATGTAGACCAGACGAAACTGAAGAAAGCCCTTGACCAGACAGTGGAAAACTGCGTGAACCTGGTAGGCGTGAATCTGAATACCGCCAGCAGTCATCTGCTGACATACATATCCGGTCTGGGGCCGCAACTGGCACAAAACATTGTCAACTTCCGTGCCGAGAACGGAGCTTTCTGTTCACGCAAGGAGCTGATGAAAGTCCCCCGCATGGGTGCCAAAGCCTTCGAACAGTGTGCCGGCTTCCTCCGCATTCCCGGAGCAAAGAACCCGTTGGACAACACAGCCGTGCATCCGGAAAGCTACCACATCGTAGAGCAAATGGCAAAGGACTTGAAATGTAGCGTAGACGAACTGATCGCGAATAAGGAACTCCGCCAAAAAATCAAGATATCGGACTACATCACACCGACTGTGGGCCTGCCTACCCTGCAAGACATCATGCAGGAACTCGACAAGCCGGGTCGCGACCCGCGTAAAGCGATCAAGGTATTTGAATTTGACAAGAACGTGCGCACCATCGCAGACTTGCGCGAAGGCATGATTCTGCCGGGCATCGTAGGCAATATTACCAATTTCGGAGCTTTCGTCGATATAGGCATCAAGGAGAACGGGCTTGTACACCTCTCCCAACTGGCCGAACGATACATCTCCGATCCTACGGAAATCGTGTCCATCCACCAGCATGTCATGGTCAGAGTGATGAACGTGGATACCGACCGGAAACGGATTCAGCTTAGCATGATCGGGGTACAGCAAGACTGATCGCCTCCCGTTTTTCTCCCCACCAAACAATTAAAATCGTAAAGATAATCATCAGTACTGTACAAATGAGCGAGCCTTCAAACCCGAAGGCTCCGCCATTCAGTACGTTCTCTTCGGGCAGATGCAGCGTCAGCAGGGATGTCCCAAAGTCATTTCCACTTACCTGATAGCCCAGTATCGGGCCCTGAATCCAGTTCCAGAAAAGATGAAGGGAAATAGGGAAACAAAGATTGCGCGTATATAAATAGGAAGCGCCGATAAACATACCTGCAAGTAACAGATTCAGCATAGGCAGGAAGGCAAGGTTCGGATTGAAGAGGTGCAGCAATGCGAACAGCAGTGCGGAGACAAAAAGAGACAGGAATTTATTCATCCGGGTATGCAGCAGACGGCCGAGTATATAGCCACGCATCATGATTTCTTCGGCCAGAGCCACCAGCAGGCAGAACACAAAGGTAGCAAGCAGATTCAGAGGATCGAATTGAAAGCCAGTTACTTCCACCTCACCCAAAGCCAAAGACAGTCCGAAGCCGATCAAGTAGAGAAGGATGGCTGCCAGCAGTCCGTACCACAATCCCCGTGCATGACCTTTCAGTGTCAGTCCCAGGTCAGAGAAAGGGCGGCGCTCAAAATAGAGCAGAATCACTGCCGAAGTCAGCACAGCCAGCAGCATACCGGCTTCCGCCACCATATGCCCCAACAATCCGGGGTGCCTTGCCTCATCACCAAGAATCAGAGATAAAACTCCGAAGCCTATCGTACTATACAATCCAAAGGTGACGAAAAGCCCCAGTGCAAACAACAGGATGCACGCCCATACGGGAAGTCTCTTCGGTTCTTTCTTTTCTCTGATTTCTTCTGTCTCCATTTTTACTTTTTGTTAATCACGCTACAAAATTAGATATAAAACATAAAAAAACATCGTGTCTTACCTATTTTTCCTATATTTGTCTGAACAAATCTGCATAATTATGAAAATAAGACAACTACTGATAAGTTTTTTATTGGCTGCCAGTACTTTGGGAGCAACCGCACAAGTAAGCAAAACGTATTATGTCAGCAAGCCCGGCACATTGATCTCGATGATGACGGAAGAAGAAGCCAACAGCATCACCCACCTGACACTGACAGGAAAACTGAACGCAGAAGACTTCAGACATCTCCGCGACGAGTTTCCCAGCCTGAAAGTGCTTGATATCTCCAATGCCGAAATCAAGATGTACAGCGGAAAAGCCGGCACATATCCTAACGGAAAGTTCTACATCTATATGGCCAATTTCATCCCTGCCTACGCTTTCTCGAATGTGGTGAACGGAGTGACCAAAGGTAAACAGACGCTGGAGAAAGTGATCCTTTCCGAAAAGATAAAGAATATCGAAGATGCAGCCTTCAAAGGATGTGACAACTTGAAAATCTGTCAGATACGCAAGAAGACAGCTCCTAACCTGCTGCCGGAAGCTCTGGCGGACAGTGTGACCGCCATCTTCATCCCGCTGGGCAGCAGTGATGCCTACCGTTTTAAGAACAGATGGGAGCACTTTGCATTTATAGAAGGTGAACCGCTGGAAACCACCATACAGGTAGGCGCAATGGGCAAACTGGAAGACGAGATTATGAAAGCTGGTCTGCAACCCAGGGACATCAACTTCCTGACCATCGAAGGGAAACTGGATAACGCCGACTTCAAACTAATCCGCGACTATATGCCGAATCTCGTATCTCTGGATATTTCTAAAACAAATGCGACGACTATCCCCGACTTCACTTTCGCACAAAAGAAGTATCTCCTGAAGATCAAACTGCCACATAACCTCAAGACCATCGGTCAACGGGTATTCAGCAACTGCGGACGGCTTGCCGGAACACTTGAGCTGCCTGCGAGCGTGACGGCTATCGAGTTCGGAGCGTTCATGGGATGCGATAATCTGCGCTATGTGCTTGCTACAGGTGATAAGATTACAACGCTGGGCGATGAACTCTTCGGAAACGGGGTGCCGAGCAAGTTGATTTATAAGAAATAAAAAAAGTATAATCCACATTGGACATTGATTTATGCTATGTAGAAGATACGAGGATAGATCGAAAATAAATTAGCTATTAGCATATTTCGATTAGCTATTAGCTAATTTGTTTTTGCTAATAGCTAATTTCGATTTGCTCATAGCGTATTTGAAAGAAAAGAATGACAAAACCGATCAATTATTTCACTTCGTCATTGGCATAGAGAGAAAAAGCTTCTCGTTTGTCACAACTTTCTTTTATTTCATAATTTCTCCCGATTTTCACAACTCTTTTTTCTTATGACAATCAAGGAAAAGTCACGAATTTCCTTCCTTTCAAAGTCCAATAAAGTCCAGAAAGTCCATATTAGATTTTTAGAATACACAATCTGCGATATAACTTACTATATTTCAAGCATTAACACCTTAATTTATTAAATAATAAACAGCGCTTCTAGAGAAGTTTAATTCCTCTCCCGCAACACATGAATCTTTAGCCCCAAAAACTGTCTAAGCTTCTCCGAAAGATGCGAGATATGTCAGACGATTGCACGTTTTCGTGTCTTCGACAAAGCTTCTCACGCAGGTGTTGACCATTTTATTATGTTCAACGTAATATAGTAAAATGGCGAACGCTACTTCGATATACGTGCGACTGATATTGTCAAGAATAAATAAGAAGACTGTTCAACATCTTCCGGTTCGTCCGGCAACACACGTAACAATAAATAACAACAACTATTCATCCTATTCACGTTATTTTCTTATGATGGAGACACATTTTGAAGATGGTGGGAATCAGATTGCAGGTTTAGTCCGGGAAAATTTAAATATGCCCGCCAAGTCCTTCTCTGCTCATTTCTTCCTCGTTTTTAATCCAATTTCCGTTTTCTGAAAATCCTATAGTGGACTTTTGAACTTTACTGGACTTTGCTGGAGGAATTTTGGAACTTTCGATCTCTCCCTCAGCAACACATCTAAATAAACTTTATTTTACAAACAGTACAATACAAGTTTATATACTTCAATATACAAAAGGAAAGGGAAAAGCAATATGACGACAGTCAACAAGCATTTCCCTTTATTTAACAGTAAGGTATTATTTATACTACCTTCTATACATTATTCAGTGTATCCGGCTGATACAACACGCTATTTATCACCGTACATCTTCGCCCTTAACTCCTTGATATGATCCGAAGTGATATATTCGTCATATTCCATCATCTTGTCGATGATACCGTTCGGAGTCAGTTCGATAATGCGGTTGGCAACCGTCTGAATAAATTCGTGGTCATGCGAAGAGAAGAGGATATTTCCTTTGTACGTCTTCAGATTGTTGTTGAAAGCCTGAATAGATTCCAGGTCCAAGTGATTGGTCGGAGTATCCAGAATCAGACAGTTCGCATTGCGGAGCTGCATACGTGCAATCATACAACGCATCTTTTCACCTCCGGAAAGTACGCTGACTTTCTTCAGTACCTCTTCGCCGGAGAACAGCATACGTCCGAGGAAGCCCTTCATGTACACTTCGTTACCTTCGCCGAACTGGCTCAGCCAGTCCACCAGGTTAAGGTCAGTGTTGAAGAAGTCCGTATTGTCCAGAGGCAGGTAAGCCGTTGTGATGGTTACTCCCCAGTTGAACTGTCCGGCATCCGGCTTCATGTTTCCGTTGATGATTTCGAAGAAAGCGGTCATCGCACGCGGGTTACGTGAAAGGAATACCACTTTGTCGCCCTTTTCGATGTTGAAGTTCACGTCGCTGAACAGCACTACGCCTTCTTCCGTCTTCTTGCTCAGTCCGGAAACTTCGAGGATCTGGTTGCCCGGCTCGCGTTCGGGAGTGAAGATGATGCCCGGATACTTGCGTGAAGAAGGTTTGATTTCTTCTACATTCAGTTTTTCCAGCATCTTCTTGCGGCTTGTGGTCTGCTTGCTCTTCGCTACGTTGGCACTGAAACGGCGGATAAATTCTTCCAGTTCTTTCTTCTTCTCCTCAGCCTTCGCCTTCTGGTTCTGCTGCTGACGGAGCGCCAGCTGACTAGATTCGTACCAGAAACTGTAGTTTCCGGCAAACATATTGATCTTTCCGTAGTCGATGTCTACGGTGTGCGTACATACGGAGTCGAGGAAGTGACGGTCGTGGCTTACCACCAGCACGGTGTGCTCGAAGTTGGAAAGGTATTCTTCCAGCCAGGTCACTGTTTCCATATCGAGGTCATTGGTAGGTTCGTCCAGAAGGAGGTTGTCGGGGTTGCCGTACAATGCTTGCGCAAGCATCACACGCACCTTTTCCTTACCGCTCAGCTCACCCATCAATGTATAATGCTTGTCTTCCTTGATGCCCAGACCGCTCAACAGCATGGCTGCGTCACTCTCAGCATTCCATCCGTCCAGCTCGGCAAATTTCTCTTCCAGTTCGGATACTTTCAGTCCGTCTTCGTCCGTGAAGTCTTCCTTGGCGTACAATACTTCACGCTGCTTCATAATGTCCCACAACACGGTGTGGCCCATCATTACGGTGTCCATTACCGTATAAGCATCCCATTTAAAGTGGTCCTGGCTCAACACCGACAGGCGTTCGCCCGGTCCCAGGGCAATCGTACCGGTCGTCGGGTCCAGATCTCCGTAGATTGTACGAAGGAAGGTGGATTTTCCCGCACCGTTCGCACCGATAATACCATAGCAGTTGCCACTTGTAAATTTCAGGTTCACGTCATTAAACAAGACTCTTTTACCAAACTGCACCGAAACGTTTGAAACTGTAATCATTTTCTATTATTTACTATTTTACCAGTTACTATATTATTATTTGAGCGTGCAAAGGTAGACATTTAAAATGAATTATGAGCTATCCGGAATGTGTCAATCTGGCATAAATGTATTACCTTTGCCACGTTTTTTGGCAAAACGGTCAGATTGGCAAAGTTTTTGCTTGGGAAATTGATATTATGAATAAAAAATAAAAATAAGATATGGATCCAAAAGAAAAAGAAAAGATGGCTGAAGAGCTGAATGTGGAAGAAACAAAGGATACGGCGGAAGAACAACCGCAAGACGATCAGGCAGAAGAGGCCGCTCCCCTGACTCATGAGGAGCAGCTCGAAAAGGAGCTGGAAGATGCTCAGGCTGTCATCGAGGAGCAAAAGGACAAATATCTGCGCCTGTCCGCTGAGTTTGACAATTACCGCAAACGTACCATGAAGGAGAAGGCGGAACTGATTCTGAATGGTGGCGAAAAGAGCATCAGCAGCATTCTGCCGGTGATCGACGACTTTGAACGTGCCATCAAAACGATGGAAACTGCCAAAGACGTAAAAGCCGTGAAGGAAGGTGTCGAATTGATTTATAATAAGTTCATGGCTGTCATGGCACAGAATGGTGTGAAGGTCATCGAAACGAAAGACCAGCCGCTGGATACCGATTATCACGAAGCCATTGCCGTCATCCCTGCCCCGTCGGAAGAGCAGAAAGGTAAGATTCTGGACTGCGTACAGACGGGATATACGCTGAATGACAAGGTGATTCGTCACGCGAAAGTAGTAGTTGGGGAGTAAATACAAAAGTTAGTTTAGTTAAGAAGCATGGCAGAAAAAAGAGACTATTATGAAGTGCTGGAGGTGACAAAAACCGCCACAGTAGAAGAGATTAAAAAAGCCTACCGCAAAAAAGCGATCCAATATCACCCCGACAAAAATCCGGGTGACAAGGAAGCGGAAGAGAAATTCAAGGAGGCTGCCGAAGCGTATGACGTGTTGAGCAATCCGGACAAGCGTTCGCGTTACGACCAGTTCGGTCATGCGGGAGTAAGCGGTGCGGCGGGCAACGGAGGTCCGTTCGGTGGTTTCGGTGGCGAAGGAATGTCTATGGATGATATCTTCTCCATGTTCGGTGACATCTTCGGAGGTCGCGGCGGTGGTTTCAGCGGCGGCTTCGGAGGGTTCAGCGGTTTCGGTGGCGGTGGCGGTGGTTCACAGCAACGTCGCTATCGGGGCAGTGATCTACGTGTCAAGGTAAAGATGACTTTGAAAGAAATCTCGACAGGAGTAGAAAAGAAATTCAAACTGAAAAAATATGTGCCGTGTAATCACTGTCATGGCACGGGGGCCGAAGGCGACGGCGGTTCGGAGACTTGTCCGACCTGTAAAGGTAGCGGTTCGGTGATCCGTAACCAGCAGACGATTTTGGGTACGATGCAGACCCGCACCACTTGTCCTACTTGTAACGGTGAAGGTAAGATCATCAAGAACAAGTGTAAAGAGTGTGGCGGCGACGGTATCGTATATGGCGAAGAGGTAGTGACGGTGAAGATTCCTGCCGGAGTGGCAGAAGGTATGCAGCTCTCAATGGGCGGCAAGGGTAATGCCGGAAAGCATAATGGTGTGCCGGGCGACTTGCTGATTCTCGTAGAGGAAGAACCGCATCCGGACTTAATCCGCGACGAGAATGATCTGATCTATAACTTGCTGCTGAGTTTCCCGACTGCTGCACTGGGCGGTGCCGTGGAGATTCCGACAATCGACGGAAAAGTGAAAGTGAAGATCGACTCGGGTACTCAACCGGGAAAAGTGCTGCGTCTGCGCGGCAAAGGTCTGCCGAATGTCAATGGTTACGGTACGGGAGATTTGCTGGTTAATATCAGCATTTATGTGCCGGAAGCATTGAACAAGGAGGAAAAGAGCACGCTGGAAAAGATGGAGGCTTCGGACAACTTCAAGCCGAGTACGTCGGTGAAGGAGAAGATCTTCAAGAAGTTCAAGAGCTTCTTTGACTAGCTTTCTTTGGCTGGGTCTGTTTTTAAGATCATAGTCATTCACACAGAGATATAATAAAGAGTGTGTGTCAAAAGTCAATAGTCACCCCATTTTAGTTACTATTGGCTTGACACACACTCTTTTAGTTTGTATTGGATATTATAAATGGATGAAACCAGCTAATATCCCGGATTCTGTTCCAGTTTTGTATTCATTACCCGTATCTTTTCCGGAATCGGGAATACGGTGGTATATCCATTATTCTCAGCAGGAAGTTGCGGACGACTGCTGTATGCTCTCGTGAACGCTCCGAAGCGAATCAGATCCTGCCGTCGCCAACCTTCCCAAGCCAGTTCGAGCTGTCGTTCGGCAAGGATATTTTCTAATGTAGCCGTTCGGGAGGAAGCGTTGACACGCCCGCGTACTTCGTTCAGTTCGGCATCTCCGTCTTCCCCATTACGAACCTTTGCTTCGCTCTTCATCAACAGGACATCTGCATAACGGAACAGTACAATGTCGTTCTCCATCAGTTTACCGTCCTTGGTAGCCGTTTCGTCTACTTCGTACTTTTTCATGCGTGCTCCTGCCGTCTGCTCATAGGGAGTATTCGAGATATCCAGTTCGACTTTCCACGGCAAATATTCGAGAACGGTTCCATCGTCCAGACGGACTATATTTCCTTTTAAATCATATACGACTCCGGCAAAATAGCAGATATCGAAACGCGGGTCCTGTTGCGCTGTTTCATAGCCGAAGGTTTCCAGAACTTCGATAGTAGCGCTCGGTCCGTTTTCACCGCTCAGTCCGTAGGCTTTGGCGTGATTGTAATGGCGGGAACGGAAAAGGTATTGCATCTGGTTGGTGTACAAGGTCTTGTTCATCGGGATGGTGAAGATATTCTCAACAGACGGTTCGTTGAATACGGCAAAGTTGTTTTTGTAATCCGGTTCCAGACGATAGCCCATTTCTTGCAGTTGGTCACAGTAAGCGATAACCGTCTGCCAGGCATTGAGGCGGTTGCCGTCTACTTCGAAAAAGAGATTCTTTCCGTCGGGACGCTGGCCGTCCGTCCAGTCGTTGTCGGCATAGACTTCGGCATTCAAGGCAAGCTTTGCCAAGAGGAAAACAACTACGGGACGGGTGATTCGTCCGTAATACGGACCGGACTGGTTGCTGTGGACTTCGGTCAGCAAAGGGGCGGATTCTTGCAGTTCTTTGAATACAAAGTCGAATATCGTTTTCCGTTCGCTCTGCACTACGTCTTTCATCGATGGGGATGAGGTAAGTATAAGCGGGACACGTCCGAACAGATCCATCAGATAATAGTAATACATCGCCCGCATGGCGCGTACTTCGGCACGATAGGCGGGAAGTTCGGCGTCTGCGTGGGTAGCACTGAATTTGTCTATTCGTTCGAGGGATTTGTTGGACAGCATCACCACTTTATAAAGATATTCCCAAGTGGCTTGGATGGCATCGTTTTCTATTCCCCATTGGTGCAGGAACAGACCTTGCCAAAAGCCGCCGTCGTACCAATCACCGCCACGGGTGGGGATAATGGCTTCGTCGGTGGTGAAGGTGTTCAGGTCATAGACTCCCCTACCCGTCCCCTGCAATCCCTGACTGTCGCTATAACCGCCGATGTAGGTGTAAAGTGAGGCTACGGCATTCAGATATACATCCGAGATATTGTTGTAGACTTCATCTTCCGGCAGTTTGTCTTTGGGACTCTCTTCCAGAAACTTGTCGCACGAGAAGAAGGTAATGCACACAATAAGAAAGACAACTGTTTTTTTCAGGTTCATCTTCCCCTCAAGCAGATTCCCCCCAAGCAGAGTTGCTTTTCCATCATATAGAGATTTACTCTCTAAATACCATCCTTGCTGCTGCAAATATCGCTTTATCTTTTTCATTATTGTTTTCCTCCTCCGTTAAAAGTTAATACTCAATCCCAACGTGTAAGTCCGCGCTAACGGATATCCGCGTTTATCGTCCAGCCCCAAAGTGGAGTTGACCGTCGAACTGTTGATCATGGGCGAAAGACCTGAATAGCCGGAAATCGTCGCAAGGTTGTTGACTGTAAATGCCAGTCGCAGGGAGCGAACATATTTCTTTAGTTTCTGCACCTTTTCTATCGGTACGTTCCAGCCGAGTGTCACGTAGTCGAAATTGACATACGCTCCGTTTTCCAGCCAGTAGTCGGTGGCGGTCTGGTCTTTGATATTGCGTGCGGGAGCTTCCTGCATCACATTGTAGTCGGGGAATATATTCATGTTCATATAGGTCAGGGAGGTTCCGTTGTATATTTTGTGTCCGAAGGCGCCGTTGATCTGTACTGAAATATCGAAACGCTTGTAGCGGAAACTGAGGTTCGATCCGAGAATCGTTTTGGGTACGGCTTGCCCGGCTACATAGCGGTCCTCGCCATCTTCGAGGCTGACGCCGCCGCCATTGAGATCGGCTATGTCATAGGTGTAGCCGCCGTTTCCATCGGAAACGAGTCCGTTGGCACGTGGCAGGTAGAAGACACCCAGCGGCTGGCCTACTACTTGATAAACGATGTGGTTATAACCTCCGTGAAAGCCGGCTCCGTCGAGACTGGCGAGACTCTTGTATTCGGGGGCGGAAATCAGTTCGCCATTGTACATACCGCTCAGAGAAAGCAGCTTGTTCTGCTGGAAGGTGATGTTGGCGTTGATATTCAGTTCCATGTCCTGAGTCTTCAACGGGGTGATGCCGATGGCTATCTCCAGACCGCTGTTGCGCATGGAGCCGATATTCGCCAGCAGGGTGTTGTAGGTAAAGGGCGGTACGCTTACGTTGTAGAGGTAGAGCATATCCGTCGTTTTGGAGTTGTAATAATTGGCGGAGAGCAGCAAGCGGTTGCCGAACATGGCCAGATCAATACCCGTATTGAAAGTATGTTTCACTTCCCATTTCAAGTCGGGATTCGTGTTTCGCAAGTCTCCCAATGACACGGCTGCCGAGTTTCCTACGGGAATCACTCCGTTCGGTTTGACAAGGCTCAGCGTGGTGTAGGAGTCGATACCGCTCTGATTACCAGCCAAACCGTAACCTATACGGAACTTCAGATTATCAATCACGGGGAGGCGTTTCATGAACTTTTCCTCACTGATCACCCATGCGGCGGAGACGGAGGGAAAGAATCCCCATTTGTGATTGGCTCCGAATTTGGAGGAGGCATCGGTACGGGCGGTCATTGTCAGACTGTAGCGGTCGGCATAGGTGTAGTTGAAACGTCCCATGAAGGAGGCCAGATGCGGTTGCTCGTAGTACGAGTTGGTTCCTTCCCACGGACGGAGAGCGCCGGCTTGCAGGTTGTGGTAGCCGAATTTATCTGTATTGAAGTTGGTGACTGTGGTATAGAATCCGGTGTATGTCTCCTTCTGGAGTTCCGCCAGTGCCAGCGCGTCGAAGTAATGCTTCTTCCAGCCTTTCTTGTAGGTCAGCATCATGTTACCCAGGAGGGATTCCATCTTTTTCGTGCCTTTGTATGCCTGTCCGTGCGCCCAGACGGAGGTGGGCAGGTATTGGGAATTTTCGACTATGTTATAGGTATAAGCACCGAAGAGAACCAGTTTCAGTTCGTCCATCAGATTGAAAGTCAGACGAGCGTGAGTACTGATATGCGAGGTGGCGTCATGATCCTGTACTTCCATCCATGCCAACGGATTCGTGATCTGACTGGCGGTAGTGATTCCGTCCCATGAACCGGAATCGGGGTCTTTGTGATTGGGGTATGTGGGATTGAAAGTGGCGGCAGAATAGAAGGTTTTCTGAAGGTCTACCAGATTGTGATTCTTCTGGATAGAACCGAACATGCCCAGTTCGCAGTTCAGAAAACCGTCGAACATCCTTTGGGTCATGTTCATATTAGAGGTGAAGTTCTTCATGTCCTCGTTCAGTATGACTCCCTGACGGTCCATGAAACCGAGAGATACACGGTAGCTGGATTCATTCGAGCCTCCATAAAAGGCGATGTGGTGGTTCTGTTGCAATCCTGTCTGTTCTATTTCTTTCTGGAAGTCGGTGTTGTTTCCTTTGTCCAGTATGGAGATGCCACGTTCAGATGCGACCCGGCGGAAGTCATCTGCTGACAGCATTTTCAGATTCTTATAGACGGTGGATATACCGAAAATACCGTTATAACTCACTTGCGTTTTACCGCTCATCCCCTTCTTGGTGGTGATTTCGATGACACCGGAGGCGCCTCGTGATCCGTACTGTGCCGTTTCGGAAGCGTCTTTCAGGATGGTGAAGCTCTCTATGTCTGTAGGATAAATGGAGGTAAGCATACTCAAATCGCCGAAGACTCCATCGACGATAATCAGCGGGTCGTTTCCGCTGGTCAATGAGGTGGTTCCTCGCAGGCGGACTGCATCTAAGGCGGCGGGACCGTTTGTCCCACGCTGGATGGTCAGACCCGGTACTCGTCCGCGTATGGCTTCCAGCGGATTCGTGATCTGGTCTTTATTCATCTGTGTCTCCGTGATTTTCTCCACTGATCCGGATATGGTTTTTAAACTTCCGGTGGCGTATCCTACCGTTATCAGAGAGTCTATCGGAGTGATCGTTTTTCTCTGGGCAAAGGCACTTCCACTGGAAGTGATCAGAAAGAAAAGGCTCCAAATAGTAAGTCTGTAGTGTTGTTTCATAATTATCATTTTTTAAGGGATAATACAAATATAACAAAAAAAACGGGCATCTGGTTGTCCGGATACCCGCTTTTCTTTGATATGGGATATAAAAATTATATTGTCAACGTAGATGAATACAACAAACCGCTTGATTGGGGAAAATCAAGCGGTCGGCTATATCTGACTGACTATATCTTGGGGGATATACTGTGGTCAATCAGATTGAAACGGGCTATCGTTTATTCTCAGGTTTATTCTTAGAACCGGATTACGATTTAGCACCTTTTTCCTGTCCATAACCGTATCCGTAGCCATAGCGTTTGCCATATCCATAGTACTTGCCATACTTACCGTAGCCGTAGTAGTAGCCATACTTCCTGCGTTTCAGGTCTACGCCATTGATTACAGTACAAAGGTTAGGCAGTTTCTTTTCTTCGGCAAGTTCGTTGATCAGTGTGTACTCTACTTTATGGGTATAGTCGGCACGGCATACGTAGACGGACAAGTCCGCTACACGACCGATCAATAAGGTATCGGTAACCATACCTACCGGTGCGGTATCCAGAATCACATAGTCAAAGTTCTTCTTCAATATCTCTATTGCCTTGTCCAGACCATCACGCGCTAACAGCTCGGTCGGATTAGGAGGAACCGTTCCACCGGGAAGGATATACAGATTCTGATTAATATCCGAAGGTTGTACCAGACTCATCAAATCTGTTTCCGGGTTTGCAAGGTATAAGGTAATCCCCTTCTCTTTCGTCGAAAGACGGAAGACTTTATTCAATCCCGGTTTGCGGATATCAAGCCCTACGATTACTACTTTCTTTCCTAATAAAGAGAGACTGATGGCTAAATTGGCGGAGATAAATGATTTTCCTTCTCCACTGACGGTAGAAGTCACAAGAATCACTTTCTTGTCATTCTGAAGCATGAACTGAAGGTTGGTACGGATGTTTCGGAAGGTCTCGCTCATCAGGTTGTTCTGATTCTCAAAGACGGCAATAGAACCGTCTTTTTCGTTCTTCTCGTCGGTTAATGGGATATCACCGACGATAGGAATAGTTGTCAGTTTCTCGACATCTGCACGACCTTCGAGTTTGAACTTGGTCAGGCCGATCAGGTAGATGATGCCTACGGGGATGCCAACACCTAATACTAAAGCGATCAGATAAATCATTCTACGCTTAGGAGAAACAGGGATATCATCAGCGATAGCTTCATCAATGATTTTTGCATTGTTTGCAGTAGCTGCCAATGCTATGGCGTTCTCCTCACGCTTTTGTAAAAGCATCAAATACAGTCCGGCCTTGATTTCCTGTTGACGGGCAATACTTACATATTCCCGCTCCTGCCCTGGAGCATCACTAATACGCCGAGCATAACGGTTCGCCTCGCGATCAAGGTCAGCTCTTGTTATTAATAACCCTTGCAATGTTCCTTCAAGCGTAGCCTGTACATTCGTTTTCATCGCGCGGATGCTCGTATCCAAATTTACAATAGCCGGATTATTCTCAGTAGATGTACGCAATAGTCGCTTCCGTTCAATAAGCATTTCATTGTAACGCTCTATTACTGAAATTAGAGCAGCATCCTGCAATCCAACATTACTAGGCAATATTTCATATTCATTACCAGTAAAATACTTTCGCAAGTCACTCACCAAACTAATCTGAGTACGATTCTCCACCTGCTTTTTTTCATATTCCGCATTGCCGGCTAAAGCAATCTGTGCATCACTAGTCAAATCTGTAATACCTGCATTCCTTTTGAAACTCTCAAGACTCGATTCTGTACTACCCAATTCTTTTGAGATTATATTAATACGCTCATCAATGAACTCTGCCGTTTTTTGCGCTATCTCGTTCTTATCATTGTTCGTATTTCGATTGTACATTTCTAACAATTGGTTGATGAAGTCTTGTCCACGCCGCAGACTTGAATTCTTTAAAGAAATTACAGCTACCGAAGTTGTCTTGGAAGTAGGTTCGATAGTCAGATTTGCACAGTAACTCCTTGCTACTTTCATTGGTTGGCTAATAGTAGCTGTGATATGACGTACGGTATGAACAGGAGATGCATCTTCTGCTTCTCTTATCGATGATAGTGAGTCCGAAGTATTTTGAAAGAAAGCCAATGTACCTTCATCCATAGGAAAAACAGCCGGCAGTTTTTCAAAATGTTTTTGATATTCTTTCTCACCAACCATAACATTCACATCCAGGCTCCCTTGTGAATGCAATGTCATTTCAATAGCCATCGGGTCGCTCAACTTCTCAGCTTCCTGCGGAGTCAAACTGACCTGAATAGGAGACGTTTTATACATATTCTTAGCAGGAAATTCATCTTCATCCCTATAAGCAACGTATAGATTCAATTGACTAATCACCTCTTTTACAAGTGTCTTAGAACGCAATACCTCTATCTCATTATCAATATTCTGAGAAGAATTGATTAACCCACTTAACCCTAATTCCTCCAGTCCTGACATAGTGCCGGTGTTTCCTCCCTTCTTGTCATCTTTAATCAGAACAGTTGCGGAGATATTATAAACAGGAGTAGCCATGTGTAAATATGCCCAAGCTCCCATTAAACAAACTATAACTGCTCCTACAAACCAAGGCCAGTGGATAATATATTTAAAAAGTAATTCTTGAACATCGATTTTCTCTTCATCATCTTCACGCTGTCTGTCGCTTACTCTTTCTTCTTTCATTATTCCAAAATTATTTTAAGATATTAAATAATAAACTGGCAAGAGACACAAGAATGGATGTGGCAGAAAACCACAAACTCGTACTATTCCCAATATCTGAATTTCGAGCTTTAGCTTTATTCGGAGTCACATAAATAATATCATTTTGCTGAAGCCAGTAATAGGGAGAAAGGATCGTTTCTGCTTTATTCAGGTCAAGGGCAATAATCTGTTGTTTGCCAGCAGCATCCTCACGAATCAGTTTGACATTATCACGCAGGCCATAAACAGTCATATCCCCTGCCATAGCAAGAGCCTCCAACAAATTGACTTTTTCATTAGAAATAGTAAAAGTGCCCGGACGAGTTACCTCTCCAATCACAGATATCTTATAATTCACCATTCGAACAGTTACAATAGGCGTTTCTTTCATATAAGGGCTCAACTTCTCTACAATTACCTGCTCGGCTTGCTTCTTTGTTAACCCTCCCAAATGTAGTTCGCCTAGTACAGGAAAGGATATATTTCCTTCATTATCTACCAAATACTGTTGCAATACCGGCTGTGTAGTAGCATACATTATAGACATATTGCTAGGAGTAGCAACTGTCAAATTAAATGGTGCCGCCAATTCAGGACTTGTACATGACACAACAATAGTCAACAAATCCTTAGGCATAATTTTAGCATCATACAGATTTTCCTGTTGTATTGTTCTACCAACTATCTCAGAATCTTGCAAGTAAGGAACTTTCTTGTAAGATTGACATGCTGCAAAGAAGAAAGGCAGCAATAACAAAGAAATTAATTTATTCAACTTTCTCATACTATTATGTAAAATATCTAGTTTATATTCTTTTTAAAACTCAATCAATAAGCTTCTTTTTCTCCACAAATCGCATTATATACCGTTTTATAAATAATATATAAATCAAGTATAAATGTCCAGTGCTCAATATACCAAATATCACGGCTTACGCGTCCTTCCATTTGCCAAAGCTCCTTTGTTTCACCCCGATAACCTGTCACCTGGGCCCATCCTGTAATACCGGGTTTCACAAAATGCCGAACCATAAATTTATTAATTAATTGTGAATACTCCTTCGTATGTTTAAGCATATGAGGACGTGGACCAACAACAGACATATCTCCTTTTAACACATTAATAAACTGAGGTAGTTCGTCAATACTTGTTTTACGGATAATCTCCCCTATGCACGTCTTACGAGGATCACATTCGGTTGCCTGCAATGTATCACATTCTGAGTTTACCCGCATTGACCGGAACTTATAACACCAAAACTCGCGACCATCCTCGCCACTACGCTTCTGTTTGAAGAAAATCGGCCCTGGAGAACTGATCTTAATAGCCAGCCCCACAATCAAGTAAATAAAAGGGAAAAGCGTAGTAAGGAACAATAAAGAAAATACAATATCAAAAATACGCTTTAAAATACGGTTTTCACGAAGTTCAAGCGGTTCACGACGGATCGATAACACCGGAACATTACCCAACAGCTCAAAATACATTCTTCTCTTTAGATAATTACGAACGTTTGGAACGCTAAAGAAACGCACTAAATGATTCTCACAGTAATTGATTATCGGAACGATTTCTGCACTACGGATAGAAGGAAGACTACAATAAAGCTGGGCAATCTTACCTGCATTTTGTTCTAAATAACTTATAACCTCTTTCGGTTGTCCCAAATAAGTGACACCATCCGGATAGCATCTTGAAGGAGAATCTTCAAAGTATCCTATTACACGATAACCAGAAGTAAGATCATCTGCCATTGAATGATAAAGTTCCTGCATATTTTCATGACTACCTACTAGTACAACCATACGCACATTACCACCCTTCTCTCGATAAAGCTCTAAAAAATAACGAAAAATAAGACGATAACAAATGATTACCAATAGCAAGGCTACATAAAAAAAGCCAAATACTCTCGAACGAAAAAACTCAAAATGAAAGATTGATAAAATAAAGATCGAAAACAAAACAAAAGGAACCATATTACGTAATACACGAATCATTATTTGCTCAGAACGAACTACCGGATTGTGCAGAATGACCCCCGACTGTATATTACAGATCAAATAACACAGACTCAATAATACCATCCCCTGTAAAAGTGAAGTAGAATTTCCTGAATAAAATCGGGCACCAAAAACTACTTCAAATCCCCATAACAGTAGGTTTAACAAAATAATATCCCCCAAAAGAACAAATAATTTTAAGACCCTATTAAAGCGCTGGATTTCTTGCATAATTATATTGCTATTTAAACAAAAAATTAAGTCACGTTTTCATATACAGCAACGACCTGCTCTGCAATTGTATCCCAATTATATTCATCCATAGAATAAGGGATTCTAGCAGAATCTTGCGATAACATCTGCTTGATTTTTTCATTTAATTGTTTTTCATTTCCCGTCTGAAAATAGCATTCATGAGATAGCCCTATTTCAAGATTTGCCGGAATATCACTAACAATCACCGGAAGCTCATAACTCATTGCCTCTAATAATGCAATAGGCAATCCTTCATGAGAAGAAGGTAAAACAAAACAACGGGCATGCGTTAAGAGCTCATGTAAGTTCTTGCCTTTTATAAAACCCGTTAAAATAACACCATTCTTTTGGGCCAACGCTTTCAAGCCCTGTGAATATTCATCTTCAAAATCCGTATCTCCAGCCAATACTAACTTATAGTCTGTCTGTTCTATAGCAACAAACGCATGAATCAAATTATGAAAATTCTTTTCCGGCACAAAGCGTCCCATCGCAAATACATATTTGTGCGGCTCAACTCCTAATTCATCCAAATAATTAGTTTCAAGAATTTTGGCAGGTTTGGAGACGCCGTTATAAATAAGATGACAATCTCTCCGGTTATATTTACGTACTAAAATATCATTAATAACTTCTGAAATAACAATTACTTCATTAGCAAACATACACCCCATTCTCTCCCCCATCTTTAACATAAATCTAGCAACTTTTCCCCATTTATCTCGATTATAATCCGGACCGTGATGCGTAAAGACAATCTTCATGCCCAGTAAACGTGCCAAAGGAGTCAATAATGCCGGACCAATGGCATGAATATGAACAATATCCGCACGTAGTTCCTTTGCTTTCAAAATCGCTTTAAGAGTGTGAACAATAGCCTCCAATGATTTCTTCTTCGGAGTTTTTATATCCACCAGTTTCACATCTCCACATTCCCGAAGCGAATCATGTACATAGCTTTTACGACGAATAATAGTCACATCAATGCCTTTTTTCGCAATGCGAGGAAAGAGCTCCTCACAATGAGTTTCGACACCACCAAGGATATCAGGAATTCCCCGGGTACCGGTTACGACAACCTTCATTAGTTCAAAACTCCTCCCTTAAATCTCCTTGACAAGAATCTTGCCCTACATTATACCAACATTTATCCAAACAGATAGATTTCCCTTGCATACTACGAATTTTATTAACAACAGCCCATTTCAGCGGATACTTGATATATTTATGCATCACAGGCGAAGCTGTTCCCACCATCCAACAGTTCTTTGGACATTTACGGACCATCTTGCGAACGTCCTGTGCTTGTTTGCTATTCCAGATATCCATAAAGTCAGGAGTTTCACGAATATTTCCCATCTTCTTCATCCAGTATTTTTCTTCCAGTCCATTACAAGGATAAATGTCACCATAAGGTTCAATAAAAAAGTTAGCAGAACCGGCCTCACAAGGTAACATACGACGTCCACCTTCAATATAATTAATCAATCCCATATTGAAGAAAGCCCGAAACCAACTTTTCGGGTGTTTCTCCTTTAGTTGCCATTCTATTAACTGTCCAAAGTTTTTGCAAACTTCGTCTTTATTCGTTATTACATTATCCCCTTTATGGAAATAATAAGAGTTGTGAAATGCCGCCGTTGCAAACTCCATCCCTAAAGATTTGCTTAGTTGATAGAGCGAAAGCATATCTTTCGAGTTATTATTGGAAACGGTACAACCAAAACCAATATCTTTCACCCCCATACCTTTTAATGTCAACAATGTACGAAGCCCTTTATCAAAACCGCCGGCGTGACCGCGCAACTCGTCATTTTTACAACTCAACCCCTCAATACTTATACGAATCCCGATATTCGGAAACTTCTTGGCCAAAGCAACGACCCTGTCTTCAAACCATCCAGAAGTAGATATAACGATGCGATCGGTATGCTTATAGCATTCCTCCACAATTTTGTCAATATCTTCACGAATAAATGGTTCTCCTCCCGTCAGATTTATAAATTTCAACTTAGGAAGAGTATGAAGTTCCTCCGGTTGTATCTCCTTACTTTTTTCAGTAGGATACTGCCACACATTACACATTTTGCAACGCATTGGACAACGATATGTTAAAATGATGCTCGCATCCGTAGGATGCGGAATATTATTTATTGTCATAATATTATAATAGTTTAAGCAATGTTTATTATCATCTAACAATATGACATAATCTACTTTTTATAGATTTTCATTATTTCAGAATAGTAGTGATCAGCTGAATAACGTTTCTGAGACTCTTTAGAAATAGAAGCATAATCGAATATATGAGAAAACATAACTTCGATCTTATTCTTCAAGTCGACAACATTTCCTGATTCAAAAAGCATCCCGTTCACTTTATCTTCAATCAACTCTGGAATTCCTCCCATTTGCGCACCTAAAACTGGAGTTCCCAAACATTGTGCCTCTATCACAGAAAGAGGGTTGTTTTCATAACACTCTGAAGGCAATACCATAAAATGGGCCTTAGCCACAATTCGTTTCAAATCATCCCATGTCTTTTGCCCGACAAACTCTATATTAGAAATACAATACATTTTCTTTAATTCCAATTCCAGGGGTCCTTCACCTATGATCAATAGTCTGTATGGTAGTTGAGATGCTACCTTTAGCAAGGTTTTAACTCCCTTTTCAGAACTCAAACGTCCCACAAAACAATAATAATTAGATTTCTCAAATAATTGGTCTCCAATTTTACTGATATCTAAAAAATTGCACAAAACGTGTATCTTGTTAGCGCTATAATGACCTCTCACCATTGTTTCCTTCATAAAAAGACTAGGTGAAATAAATGTATCTGTTACTCTCTGTAAACAATGATGATTCCATTTCTTAGCTTCCCAATAACCGATCAAACTTCCCAAAAGGCCTCCTTTCATACATTTGAATTTTAAGCAAGACAGCTTATTGTTAAAGCATAACTCACACCTTTGACCATCACGCATACAATCATAACGAGGGCATACTAATTTACAATCATGTAATGTCCAAACGACTTTAATTCCTTCTTTATACGCTAACTTAGCTATTATGGGAGACAATTGTGAATGAACATTATTCAGATGAACCACATCTGGACGAAAATCATTTAACAGTTTTGTAAACTTCCTCTTCACATCCGCTGTTCCAAAGGGACGACCAAAAGCCTTTATCATTCCAGTACCTAATGAGAATTTTACTGCATTGGGAAAATAACTATCCCAGGATGAGGGTATATTATCAGGATATTGCATGGCAAATATCGCCACTTCATGCCCATGAGATTTCAATAATTCCTCCAGATTCAACACGTAAATACAATCACCACCACGACGATAATAAAATTTATTTGAAAGTAGTATTCTCATCTTATAATTCTATAATAACATAGTACAAAACACGGGGACACGCAGACAACAAATCTATATTCTTAAACAACGCACAGAGATCCCAGTAACTCAATAGATTTTTTCCTTTCTCTATTCAGAATATTATTCACTCTATCATAATCAATAGATCGCTCTGCTATAGAAAAATCACTAAAGTCGGTAACAATCCTATCTCTAAGTCCTGTAAGCTCCAAGATACTCAGATTGCGACTTCCTGTTTCATTATTAGGCAAAATCTCGACAAACTGTCGATTGAAGTTAAGAGCAAAGGCCGTACCGTGAAAAGAATCTGTAACAAGATAAGAACAATTCTTTATATAGGATAAGAACTTTCCCAACTTTGGCAAATAAATAAACTTCCCCCCACGCATAAATTGATGAAAAGATGGTGAAATCCTAAACAAAGGAAGGCCCAATTTTAATGCAAGTTTTTTTGCATAATCATTCAAAGCTTTATTATTATGCAATTGATATACTAAAACATATTTCCCCGAAATATCTTTATCAATATATTCCGCCCATTCATCGCCAGTCAATAATAATGTAGGATCCAAGACTTGCCCGACACAAGATATATCCATTTGATGTAACAAATTAACAGCTGCATTCTCTCTTACGGTAATAGCATCATAATCAGAGAGAAGTTTTCTGTAAGCCGACATTATCTGATTATTAAAACTTGTTTTTCCGAAACTTGCTGCATATGAAACTTTCTTTGCTCCATTGTTTACAAAAGACAAGAAATAAGTTTCATCATAATTCGCAGTTAATACAGGCCCCCAAACCTGGTCGCTGCCAGTCATAAATATATCAGCTTTCAAGGTGGATAACTCTACAATAGAACGATATCGTAAAGTCATTTCCAAATATTTCATGCGCATGTGTGCAAATCTCCTTTGAGCCCAATATTCTTCAGGATAGCGTAACATGACATAGAGCAACTTTTTAAGGAAATTATTATTCCATTCTTTTTTTCTATCAAGAGACATCAATATTGATTTTAACCCATACTCGTCATCCCGAATATAATCTATTATACAACATTTATGCCCCAAACGACGAACAATCTTTAGAGTAGCCATAGATTGTAACAATGAACCATAATTAAAAGGAGCATGTCGAGTTATAACTTTTATATCCATAATTATTTTAATATAATATTTCGCCAATCGGGGAGTTTACACATTACTCGATAAAAAATAAAAGGTAAACTTGGTAATCCCCCAACAACTGTTTGCAGATATTTACGTTGTAATTGCTCCATTCGACCTGCCCAACGTATCCGCCTAGTACATGCCTCACCTCTAAAATAAGGGACTAATTCACGTTTTCTACGAATGTCAGTCAAACCTAAAGCTGGTTCGATATCATTATATTTTTGAGGCATAAGCGTTAGATTAGGAACCCTTTGCAACAAAGACAATCCTTTTTCTGTATGAACTGTAATTAAAGTCTCACCCAAATCATTAGCTCCGCGTATTATCCAAGGATCCATTAAAGTTATATCAGCATTTGCTTCCATCCCAAACGGGTCTCCACAGATATTACACCCTGGCACAGTCCACAACCTTCTTCCAAATGGAAGCTGAGCTGCTTTGTTCCAAGATAATTGAGCTCCATCAACATTGACAATACCTGGCCACCCTTTTCCACGATAGCATACAGTAAATAGTAGATTAACAGGCACCTTAGTCTTCATTACTTTGGCAAGAAAACGCGTTGAATTTAACGTTTTCTGCTGTTTACAAAAGATACACACCTTTATCAATTCCTGATATTTATCTTTCAACATTTTCTCCATAACTTTGAGTTGACATGGAGTGCCAACAATCATTAAGCGATTGCACTTCCCGACTTTCTTAAAATGGCGTCCCATCATTACGGAATGATAAACAGAATTTGGAATATCAAAATAGCTGGGAATATTTTGAGATGTGTAAAATTCGCTTTTAGCTTGAGGATATTCTTCGCACTTTTTTAAAGAATAAACTCCATCAACATACCCTGATTCTAATCCTTCAATTATGAGTGTTTTGCAGACCCCTCCCGAGGAAGATTCTCTACGAATTAATTCATCCTGATTATAACCTAAATAATATTTCTTATTAAAGAGAGAAGATAAATATTCTTTCGACAATTCGCTATTAACAGACGGGCAAACCTTAATACATTTTTGACACCTAATGCACTTATCTTGCTCGATAATTATATCCGAAAGCCCATCATTACGCTGATGCATTAATATGGCACGAGTCGGACACACATTCTCACAAAATCCACATTGTTGACAGTGAGAAAATATGAAACGAATATTATTATTCTCCAGTACCAACATTATTCAAACAATATTTATAAAAATCATAATATGATTCAGCACAAGCACGCATAGATAATTTAGCTCTAAATAGTTCAAGTAACCGCTGCTTATTTATAGATTCATGATTTTTTAGATATCGAAGCAACATCTCAACATATGAATCAAGAGTGAAATTCGCAGAAATAAATCCATTCTCATTATTTACTACTAAATCAACAACTCCGCTAACAGGTGTAGATAAAGGTATGCAACCACAAGCTAAAGCCTCTATTAAAGTTATTGGTAACCCTTCATATATAGATGATAAACAAAAAGCGTCACTACATAACAAATAATCTTGAACGTTGTGTTTCTCCCCTAAAAAATAGATTCCATTATGAGCTCTTCTCTTTAGCTCATTCCCTTTCTCTGAATCAAATCCACTACCTATTATTAATAATATAACATTATGTTTCTGAGAAATAATTTCATTAAATGCATCAATCAATAAATCTTGTTTTTTTTGTACTGCACACCGTGCAATATGTGTAATAACAAGAGTTGAATTATTATATTTATATGATTCGACTTCCTTCTTAATCGCTTCAAATGATAGACTTTTAGATAAATGCTTCCTTCCATTATAAATCATCACATCACATTCCCTACCATATACTTTTTTATATTCAATAGCGTTCTTATCAGAAATAGTACAAATACGAACTAACCTTGTACGGTAAACTATAAGCTTCAATAATCGTTTAATTTTACTTCCATTATCAATTCTGGCAACCTCATTATGTACCGTTTCAATATAAACAGGTTTACGCATGAATGTAATTGGAAGTAAACAATATAACACAATAGGAGAAAGATGGATATGTACAATATCTGGATTTTCTTTTTTTATAAAATGATATAACTTAAAGAATAGGGATAAGGACATTTTCCTAATTCCCAAACTTTCTAAATGAACTCTTATGCATAACTCATTCTTATAAAAGACATTTCTTTCATCTTGATCAGTCTTTAATATAAGCAACCTCACATCACAATCTTCCCTTTGAGATAACTCGTTAGCCAAATCAACCAAGAATCGTTCAGCTCCGCCTGAAGACAGCGAATAAATAATATGTAATATTTTCATTTACCTCTCAGTTTTTCATTTTTATACTCAACGCATAAAACAGATTTAAAATTCACCACAATTCCGATCTTCGTTTATTAATAGAAATAATTATAATTAAACCCACTGTTTTAGAGCTTCTAAATAACCTACAATAAAAAGCAAACAACAATCCATATTGCTGTTAGAAATTTATTCTCTAATGAATAATCTAGTTGGCTATATTCAAATATCTCCAAGCGAATAGTTCGTATATAATGAAATTATTATTAAACATATAAGAATAACTCCAAGACTATTAATGACCAAAATTCTTATAAACATCAATATATTTATCAGCAATATTAGACCAGCAAAATAAGCCGTCTGAAATATTCTTTTTGATCATATTGCTCATTCTTACAGATTCATCTGAATGCTTCAGTAAATATATTATTGCATCCGCTATACTTTTTGAATCTCTCGGAGGTACCAATAAACCTGTTTCAGAATCTATCACAGATTCACTAAATCCACCGACATCAGACGCAATAACAGGCTTATGTAAGGCATAAGACGTATAAACCACACCACTCTGAGTAGCATCAGTATATGGACAGACGACCACAAATGAACTCTCAATAGCAGATATTAATTCACTAGTAGCAATGAACCTGTTTACTATTTTAACATACGAGGTATTCAAATATGGAGTAACATCAAAATAAAACTCTCCACCTCCCATCACAGTGCAAATGGCATCAGGGTATTGAGCGTGTACAATTGACATCGCTTCTAACAGATATTCAACCCCTTTATAAGGAGAAATTCTTCCAAAAAATAATATATTCTTTGAGGGTGAAGCATCCACCTTATCTATAATGAGATTTCTATAAACATTTACTGAATCATATACCCCTAATCTATTAATTTCGACTTTATTTTCATCAACATGATACATATCTATAAACTTGTTCTTTTGTATCACGTTCAATAAGAATATCTTTGATGAATATTTGATTGCCAGACGACGAAATATTTCACGACGAGAAGACTTTTCTCCTGTATGGGGGATGGGATCATGCAGTGTTACTACTAACTTCTTATTAAAAAACAGTAAAAAACTATCAAGATCACAAAAAATTGTAGTATGTAAAACATTAACCTTCAATCTAATAATAAACAGTATAAGTTTTATCGTAAGAATAAGACTACTCAAACTGAAGTTTCTTGGGCTCAATTGATTTACTACATATATTTTATCCAAATCCAAGTAATCTGAGAATATTCCAGATTCAGCATATTCCGAAAACTTAAATATGCCATTTATCGGTATCTGCTTCTCTATATTAATCAAAGTAGAATGACAATTATATGGAGTCAGTTTAATCAGATAGAGAACATCAATGCCTTTTTCCATATATTCCTTTATGAGAGGAAAATCACAGTCGGCAAAAGAAGGGGTAGAATAATATAACAATCTCATAGTATCTTTTATCAATATATTAATTCACTCGCCGAAACATTATAAGATTAAAGGCATATAGAGGAGAAATAAAATACATAAATAACTTGATTCGATCTTTAAAACCGATACCCTTAATGATAAAAAGTTTAAAAGACTGATTACGCATATAATTCACATTCTTCTTATAGAAATCTTGGAAGTCGTCAGTAGAGAAAGAGTCTAGAGCATGAAAAAAAACTAATAAAATAATTTTAAAAATCAAGAATCTATAATGAGACCGCGAAGCATAAGTTACTTGCGTGTTTATGAAATTCATAAGAGACCTATGAATCTTTAAAAGATCACAGCATGACCGCACACTCAATGAACTTTTTATAGAACCTTGTGTTCTCAGCAGATACAAATAAATTGGTTGATCCAATAAATATATACTATCAACATAATGTATCATTCTATAGAATAGTTCACAATCTTCATGGAGAACACCAGGCATAAAAAAAAGATTATTATCTATCAGAAACTTTTTTCTAAAAATATACCTTTGAGAAGTAGTTCCATTATATTTCTCACCATATTGTTCAGTAGGTAAATATCCAGAAAAGAACTCTGCAAACTCCAAATATTGTTCGTTTGTTTTTTCATTCTTTATCAATAAATTTGAAGCATAGACATCACATGGATAAGTATCTACAATATCATGCAAATATTCTACAGCATTTTCTAATATGGTATCATCACTATCTACAAACCATACATATTCGCCTAACGCATGTCGAAGTCCAGCATTCCTTGCCTCACTCAAACCTTTATTTTCTTGATTTATAATTCTAACATTAGTATATCCGTTAACGAGTTTATGTACTATTTCCATACTATTATCTTTAGTACCATCATTAACGACAATTATCTCACATAAAGATTCCGGCTGATTAAGAAGACTGCATAGACAATCCCCTACATATCTTTCCACATTATATACAGGTACGACTACACTCAGAAACATACTTATTTATTATTAATATGCCACAAAACTTTATCCCAAGAATGCTGCAAAAAATATTCAATAGTAGGCAGTTGGTTCAAAAAATTAAATCTAAATTTCATACCTTGTAAACCCAATTTGATAAATTTCAATCTATAGAACGGATTTTTCTTTATAGAATAGGGATGTAACAGTTTATGACCAGGAAGAGCTTCCTTAAAAAGCTGCTCCCATTCTAATACAATCTTATCGAAAGAGAAATTTTGTTTTATAAAAGAATAAACTTCATTATAATCATGCTCTTTTTGTAATAGGAGCTTAATTATATTCTTGGCCAAATTATTTGAGTTATAATACAAATATCTTTTTGTAAAAACTGTATCTAAATATCCGGAACATTTCATAGTAGTGATATTACACCCCATAGATTGCATTTCAATAGCTGTAAATCCAAATGTTTCAGTATTACCAGAAGGATTAGGTACGCCTACTCTACATTTTAATAGCAAATCATTCTTCTCTTCTCCTAAAACTCCCAGAAAATGTACAGATGGAAGAACCTGATTGTCATTTGTAATATGTTTCATGAACTTATTCTCAAATTTCTCATCAGCAATATTCCATTTCCCCAAAACTGAATTTCTATTATATAATTTTCCTGATCCTACAACAAAAAGCTGGGCATCAGGTACTTTTGCTAAAACTGCCGGCCATGCAGAAGCTAATAAATCAAAACCTTTGGCCGGTACTAAACTACCAACATACGCTACATTCAAATTGCGCTTTTCAAAAGGATGATTAATCACATCATATTTATCAATAGATTGCATTAAAACCCCATTATAAATGTAATCCAACCTGTCAGCCATAGGATGATCACAGTACAAATCTCTTTGTTCACACCCAACATTAATAATTCTAGCAATATTGGGGTGTTTATAATAAAAATCAAAATCCTTTGCAACTATAAAATTATGTGCCCATACGACAAAATTTAGAGCTTTATATTTGCACACAAGTTCATGAGGAAGCCTCTTATAATCAATAACAAAATAATCCAAATTATCCTGTGAAGCAATAGTAACTGCATTTTCTACATTGTTACAAACATTATACTCTAACCCACTTGGGAATATACCTTGTTTGTGAGCATAAAGCCTAACTTCTATATCATTTTTATCTACAGACAACATATAGGCAATAGCAATAATCGCATACTCTGCCCCACCTATACCTGGGTTTCCATAAATAATACGGGAACAATCAACCGTTTCTTGCCCATCATTATGAAGATGAAATCCAACTCTAACCATTTTCATCCAATTTAATTATCTAAAAGCCCTGTTTTTTTAACCTTAAAACTAAATAAAGAACCATTCCCTGCACCAACATACTTCCAAATTGATAAACTTCAGGATGAGTAACAGATATGATTAACAAATATATAAACCAAGCACTGATATATCTATTTTTTCTACTGTATCTGGTTAACCATATACATTTTATCATATACAAGAGCATGCATATAACAAGAGGAACTCCTCCAAGCCAACTCAATCCTAATAGCCCCCAATCCACCCAGTTTATTCCAATAGCAGGAAGTTCCTCTGAAATATATAAACCATACGGACTATTTCCTGGCAGGCCTGACCCTAGGAAGAATTCTATTGTATTCTTAAAATGCTCGCCAAAATAATAAGCCAGCTGGATGGTCCGCGCATAATCTTGGTTATCCAAAGTATTATTTTCTACTGTTTGCCTTAAAACCATATTCCCAATAGATTCTTGAACTACCGGAATAAGTAATGAAAATGAAAACATCAATAAGACTCCAGCTATTTTCAAAATATTCTTAATGCTAAAAATCGTCTTGTTATATTTATACAGAATCCAAATTAACGAGACTATAGCAGCAAGAAGCATTATTCTAAATCCCCTAATCAGGATACAAACAAAACAAACAAATGACAATATAGCATAGAGCTTATTCTTCAATTCTAGAAATTTATTAAATCCCAGAAATATTCCTAAAGATATCAATGATTGGGCAGTAATTTGTATAAAACGATGTGGAGTTGCACTTAAAGAAATCCATTCACCCGCAGAAGCAAAAAATATTATTTTGGGAAAGAACAAGTGTTGAAGAATAAATCCCAAACAGGTAGCAACAATTAATATTACTAATACTTTTTCAAATCTCTTGACTCCAACATTTAAATAGACTAGAAAATAATAGAAAAAAATATCTAGAATAAATAGAGAAGCATATAAAGAGGAAATAAAACTCTGATTCCGATAGACTTTTGATGATATTGCACACAATATCAAAGACACTACCATCATAATCAAGTACTTATTAAATAAATTTCCCTTTTTATATCCTAAAAAAACACCCAATACAAGAATCCCAACATGAGTAGTAAGCATGAAAGGTAGTCCTTGCAACCCCATGTATCCATAAAACTGTGTTAATATAAGAAATAAAAAGATTATAGTACCCATATCATCAATATTTGATCATATTAAGCAATCGATAATAGGAGCGTTCCTTTTCCAATGCTAATAAACGATTGACTTCAGCATAATTAATCTTTCTCTCAATACAATTTAGGTCAAAATTGTCAATCAATCTATCTTTTATATTCAATAGCGTTAATAAATTAACAAATCTTGTAGATCCCCGTTCAATATTGTTTATTGCCACGAATTGTTTATTGAAATTTATAGAGAAAGCAACCCCGTGGAATGAATCTGTAACAACAAAATCAGCATTATATATATATTTCAGCCATTTTTCCACAGGTAAAAAGCCATACTTAGAACTAACCATAGCCTTCCATCGATTTACATCTTCAGGGTAAATATTTACGACTTCAAGTCCTAGTTTAGCAGCAATCGTTTTTACATAAGTTTTTTTCTCTTCTGATTGATCCAAAATAAAACTACATAAGATTTTTTTTCTTTTGCGCATATCTAATTTTACAATAGAGTTATAATCATCCGCAGAAAGAAGTAAAGTTGGATCTAAATCATAATCAGCTTTTAACCCTAACATATTCTGGCAAATATCAATTCCACTCTTCTCACGAACTGAAATGGATGAAAACCCCTTCAAACAGCCTGTTACCTTTTTTTTTACTTCATCAGACAATTCAAATGCATCTTTACCAAAACTTACAGCATAAGATATTTTACGGACATTCAAGCTTGTTACCCAATCCAAATAATAATAATATCCCATTTTCTTGATACAATCAAAATTCCAAATCTGATCACTGCCTGTTATTATCACATCATATCTGTTTTGTATATCATATAAATCTTGTTGACTGTTTATATGTTCACTCAGTTTTAGGAATTTTTCTCTAAAGCGCTCAAAGTAATTAGGGAAAATGACCTTTTTGACTCTTTTAAATCGATAAGATGGTATATTAAACTTATCAAATAAGCGGTCTATAATCTCAATATCATGTCCCATCTCTATTAAAACAGTCTGAAGAGCATAGCATTGTAGAACAGCTCCATAATTTTGAGACGAATGAAAAGTTACTATAGCTATTCTCATTTAGCACTTATTTTGAAAGGTCCGTTCGATCTTCATCATAACTCTATCAAACAAATTCGGTTTTAGTATCGATAGATTAAAATCAAATCCTAAAGAAAGTTTCTCCACAAAAAGATGTCTATATTGTGGACAGTCATATGAACTTACAATGGAGCGATTACCTAACACCACATCGTCAAAAGATACTTTTTTATAAGAAATCCTGTTTAAAAGTTTTTCTACGTAAGCATTATTATCATTTACAAATAAAACACTTACCCCTTTATCATCATCAATTTCCGGATGTATATTTTCCACTCCCCAAAAATCTGCCAAAGTAAAATTGCTATGACTGCGAAATGACCTGAAAGCACAATGATAACACGATGGCCTTAAATACAAATTGTTTATAAATCCTATCATATAAGGATTCTCTGCAAAGTATTGCATATACCTTTGTGAATCACTAAAAATCAATTCTATATTGTATTTCTTCCATCCATTAGTTTTATTTCTAAATGAAATCTTCTTAAAAGATTTAAATTCCCCTTCCCCAGTTTGTCCTTGTTTCATTTTAAGTTCATAATTTAAATATGACTGCCAAACCTTTTGAGAAGGAACTCCGTGACAAACAAAATCAACAGTTACTAGATTCCCATAATCCTTCCGTAAATATTTATACAATCCTGCTACCTGACAAGGCGTACCAGAAAACAAGACCATCCTTCCTGCTTGCAAATATGAACGAACTTGCGAAAACGCATTTCCAATATGACTTTGTACATATTTACTTCCACAGAAATGGTCTAAATCCTCCTCCTTGTCAATATAATCATGGATAACATTCCATTCATTATCAAATCGAACACCGAACACCACTCCATCTTGCTCTATAACTATTTTAGCCAATAGAGAAAATATTCCTCCCGATGAACTTTTCATTCGTACATTCTCATCTGTATTTATAGCAGCGACAGTATTTACAGGAACTCTAGATTCATTCTTGTTAATGACAGGACATACCTTTTCACATAAATCACAATTTGTGCAATTAACTGTGCATACTTTAGGGTAAAAGAAGCCTTCATTATCAGCCCTCATTTCAATGCATTGCTTAGGGCAAACTTGAACACAGGCAGCGCACCCGCAACAATCCTGTTTTTTCTTTATATGAATCATCGTCTGAGTAAAATAAACAAATCACAAACTTTCTTGTTAACAAAATCTCTTTCTCTTTTTTTCAGTCCAATTCCATACACACATATTACACTAGAAAATACTGATAAAACACAAACAATCCAAAAAGACAAGGTCGTTTCCGGCAAATGACTTTTTACAACAATAGGTAACAGACATGATAAAGAAGTAACAAACAGACACGGCAAAACAACCTCATTAAAATATTTATTTAAAGAAAAATTTATCATCTGTTTTATCATTACCAGTCTTACAATTTGACTTATTAGAGATATCACCAATTGTACTATAAAAATAGATTCAGGCTGATAACCTAATTTAAGAAATACATAAGACACTGGCAATACAAGTAACATTATCCCCCCAACTATTAATTGAAAATTTCTAATTCTGCCATAAGCACCAGCAGCATTTGAAATAGGATTGCCTAAAGCAGTCACGATGCTAATAGCCAACATCAATTGTATAAACTGTGTTGTATGTTCAGGAACCTCAACCAGCCACCATTTCAGTAACACATTAATTTCTAATACAACAGGTAAAGAAATAATGTAAAGCAAATAATACGAATATTTAGAACTGGCATTTATCAAACTAAACATATAATCCAAATCACCTACAGCATACGACTTATTAATCTGGGGATTCATTGCATTTTGAAAATTAGTAGAAAAGTTCTGTATTGCATTTTGAACTTGCACCGCCACTCCCCGTGCTGCATTTACTACTGGTCCAAAAAACATATTCAGAAGAATATTTTGACCTTGAATTGCAAATACATTAGCTGCACTTCCACATAAACTCCAAAATGCATAAACAGACATATCCTTAATTATATCTTTCTCAATAATATAACGAAACCTAATGAACCTGATTTTTCGATTACAATATACTTGATATGTAATTCTTGTTACAAAATTTACACATAACATTAAAACACCATAAAGAATGAGCCTGTCCACTGTATCAGATATTAATAACATCCAAACAATTACCAACTTCAATATGACTTCTAAAATACTTATATACGCATAAGCTCCCATTTTCTCATATGAAATTATAATCGCATTATACGGAACACTCACAATCATAACCATACATGACAAAATCGACAGCTGATAAATCCAGTTAGCAGCAACCATTCGATCAGCAGGTATCGTCATTTGAGTATTAAGAAACCACAGTCCAATAGTTTCTCCTAGAAGAAAAATAAATATTGCTATTACAACATGAATAATAATACTTGTGCTAAATACTTTATTAACATTTTCGATATTATTTTTTCCCAACTCAAAAGACAAATATCGATTAGTGGCACAAGTCATGGCAAAGTTTACAAATGTAAACATTGTAACGATTCCTCCTACCACGTTATACAAGCCATAATCGACTTCTCCTAGAGTTGATAATACAATACGAGAAGTGTATAAGCTTATCCCCATCATCAAAAACATTCTTAAATATAAAAAGAATGTATTCTTTGCAATTCTAATATTTTTTGCAGATTGATTTTCTTCCATTTAATTATAAAAAAAGAATCATAAGTAGATGATTCTGTTCAATTATGGAAACAAATGTACATTTTCTGAAGAAATGTTTAAATGTGATCGTAATGTTATGATTAGTTGATTTTTTCGCAATACCACTTGGGAATATGTAGCATGACGCCGATAGTAGCTAACGTAACAACTACGTAATAGCTCTTCTTGTATTGCGTGAGTTTGCCTTCAAGTCCGGCAAACGGGCCACGGATCACCCGAACTGCTTGTCCGGGACGGGCTTCTGCTGTTACTGTATCGACATAAAGAGTTCCTTTATAATTAGGATCGCATACGGCACGGAATTCCAACATCTCACAGTCTGGAATCTCATAACACCGCCGTGTACTCCGGTCACGAACAAGCAAAAAAGGTATAGTACAATCTTTTACCCTTTCTAAAAGTTCTTTTTCCGTAAATTCTTTCTCGATAAACAGCAGATTGTGTACAGCTGGAGTCAGTTTCCGATGCTTTTTACCATCAAGCGTCTCATGCTCGATATATCGCATCGGAATAAAATAATTTACCCCTTTTTTTTCCAAATATTTCCCCAAATGTTCTTCTTTACAATAGAAGGTTTGTACAGCATACCATGCCTTCCTTCCCTCTGTTTGTCGTTCTTTGTCCAAATCATTCATTATCACCCATTACCCCTTGTTTTTTATTTCATCACTTACTTAAAAGACAAAAGCGCCCTGACTTTCACAAATGAAATCCATTTATGAAGCAGTAGCGCATCTCTTAAGGATTTAGCCTTTTTATCTTATCTCCATATAAGAACCAAGGTTCATAGAGAAACGGATACAGTACTAAAACGATGCAAAAGTAATACAATTTAATAAAAGAACATACTTTTACAGCTTTTATTTTGCCTGCAAAGATGTTAAACTCCTGCCTGCTTAAACAAAAATTCCTCTAAGTGTATCGCAATGAAACACTTAGAGGAATTACACATATTACAACGATATTTCTTACTTCTTAGCTTCCTGACGGCTTTCAATGATTAAGACTCCTTTTTTCAAGCCTTTACCCGTAGCTTCAAGGGTTATTTTGCCTGGCTGCTCTGTCGAAGATACAATAGCAGTCATCATACCACTGAAGACTTTCATCTTCGGACGCTGGAAAGATTCCAAGGAAGCTGCATTACCATTAGCTCCTGCACGGTAACTACCCTCTCCCTTCACTTTGAAACTGATTTCATGTGAGGCATCCGGACACAAATTACCGTCTCTATCTACCACTCGCACTGTCACAAAAGATAGATCTTTTCCATCCGCCTTGATTACATTACGATCAGCTACCAATTCAATATGATCCGGTTTACCGGCTGTATGGAGTTCTTTTTCAGCTACAGCTTTCCCGTCAGCATTATAAGCCACGACTTTCACCGTGCCTGGCTCATATTTTGTATCCATCCACATTAGGCGGTAACGGCTCTGACGTTTCAAGTTCATGATGGAAACAGAGTCAGCACTATTATCAATGGTTACGGAAAGGTCTTTGGTACGTTTCCCTTGGCTCTTTCCGTTGATGAATAATTCGGCTGAAGGATAGTTGGTATATACAAAGACAGGAGTTATCTCTCCCTCTCGTCCTTCCCAATTCCAGTGAGGAAGAATGTGAAGTGTTTCCTGTTCTTTATTCCAGTGACTACGATAGAGATAATAACGGTCTTTGGGCAGCCCTGCTAAATCGATAATTCCAAATAGTGAAGAATGACTGGGCCAATCTGTATAATAGGGAGTCGGTTCACCCAGATAATCGAATCCTGTCCAAACAAACTCTCCTATGCAATAAGGTAAGTCCTCATGCTGAATAAAATCATCCTCAGGCAGATTGGACCATGAACAAGACTCCACATCATAAGAGGAAGACTGATGATCGTCATATTTCTTCATCCATTGCCGGGTAACAGGGAATTTATATACTCCACGCGAACTAACCGTAGAAGCAGTCTCACTACCCAAGACTATCTGTTGAGGAAGTTTTTTATAATTCTCCTGATATTTATGTGGCCTATAATTAAATCCCGCAATATCCATTACTGCCGCCATATTATTATTGACTACAGCATCCGGCGCATCCATCCCCTGTGTGACAGGACGTGTCGGATCTTCACGATGACAAAGTTCCTGTAGAAAATAAGACATCTTAGGTCCTTTATTTCCATCCCATTGTTCGGGAACCTCATTTCCGATGCACCACATCACCACACTCGGATTATTACGATAATGACGTAGCAAGTTCGTCAAATCCTTTACTGCCCATTCGTCAAAAACATGACGATAGCCGTTCTTAACCTTCATAGCCTTCCATTCATCAAACGATTCCGCCATCACCATCATTCCCATCTCATCACAAGCTCTGATTAACTCAGGAGCAGGCATATTATGAGAAGTACGAATCGCATTACAACCCATATCTTTCAAAATACGAATCTGACGACGAATAGCAGCATCATTCACAGCGCCTCCCAAGGGGCCGAGATCATGATGATTGCATACGCCTTTGAATGAAGTTCTCTTTCCATTTAAGAAAAAGCCCTTATTGGGAATGACCTCAATAGTACGAATACCGAAAGATGTTGTATATTCATCCTTCAGTATATTGCCTTCATAGACTTTAGAGACAGCCTGATAAAGAACAGGAGTTTCCGGGCTCCATAAAGCCGGACGACTAACAACAAGTTCCTGGCTGAAGATATTATCATCAAAACGGGAACCTTGTTTTTCATCAGTAGTTACTACTTTTCCATCCTTATCTTTAAGTTCAGTCACTATACGGTATGCATCAAACTGTTTTCCGGAAGGTACGACCAAAGTCGTTTTTATATTCACTTTCGCATAATCATCTTTCACTACCGGAGTAGTTAACTGTGTACCCCATGTCGGAATATGAGCATCTTCCGTTACTACCAGATGTACATTTCTGTAAAGTCCGGCTCCCGGATACCAACGGGAAGATTCTGTCTCATTCTCCAAACGAACAGCTAAAGTATTCTTTGTCCCCTCTTTCAGATAGGGAGTTACATCCAGATAAAAGGTATTGTATCCATAAGGCCAATAACCAGCCTCCTGACCGTTAATATACACACGAGCATGGCTCATAGCTCCGTCAAAAATTAATGTAGCCTTTTTCCCTTTGACAAAAGAGGGAGCATCAAAATTCAGCCGATACCAACCCACTCCGACGAAAGGAAGACCACCTGTACGTCCGGCATGTTCCATCGCTTCTTTTTGTCCGTCTTGCGCAATGGCTGTCAATTGCCTGTCATTATCTATACCAAAAGGTCCATAAATAGCCCAGTCATGGGGTACTACCACAGATTGCCACTTGATATCATTATAGTCAGGCTGAATAAAATCAGCATTATCTTCACGTGTAAACTTCCACCCTTTCTCAAAAGTATACGAGGTTCGTACTTGTGCACTGATCACAGAGAAAGAAAAAAGGAGGGCTATTCCTAATAAGTATCTAATATTTATAGTCATAAATTATACATCTGATTATTTCACTACTATTTCATCTGTAAATATCCATCCGCCAAACTCTTCTCCGGCACGAGCCTGATAACGTATATACCGTCCTTCAGCACTGCCTTCCCATGAAATACTAATAAATTTAATAGCTTCTTTTCTATTTACTTCAAAAGTATATTGTTTCAATTCTGTGAAGTTTGCTCCATCATCAGAAATGGAAATAGTAACAGATTCAGGCAAAAAGACCTCTGCCCCTACCACTTGCATAAAATCAGCAGAGACAGAATGGACAGCAGTTTCCGTACCCATATCAATGGTAACATCCAATCGCTTTTTATCGATAAAACCTTGCCAGGATCCATCTCCATAAGTCCAGTCGCCACGAATACCATCAGTAAGAGCTGTATTTCCCTGCGCAGGATAGTGAGGACTATACGGAGCATTATAAATCACCTTTTTCCCCACAGCCAAATGACTTATCGGCTTCAAAGACTCCGGACGACTTCCTATCTCATTTTTAAGATCAAAAGTATGATATCCTTTCGCTTGCAAATCATCAACTGCTTTCAATGCACGATTATGAAAGTCTGTCCATGATTTACGTTCGGAAGCCGACCAAGCCACTTCTGCCAAAGCAAGGATACGAGGATATATCATATATTCCATATGCTCCGGAGTGGGGATATATTCTGCCCATAGATTTGCCTGCACACCATAAACAAGTTTTGCCTGTTCTACAGTTAAAGAATCTGAAACCGGATTATATGAATAAACCTTCTCCAATGGCAAATATCCTCCGATGGCTTCCGGCTGAGAATACGGAGCATCCTGATAACTATCCAAATAACAATATTGACCGGGAGTCATAATTGCCTGATGACCGGAACGGACAGCAGCAATACCTCCCTCTTCGCCACGCCATGACATTACAGTAGCATTAGGAGCCAGACCACCTTGAAGAATTTCATCCCAACCCAGCAACTTACGTCCATGTGCATTCAGAAACAGTTCAATACGATGAATCAGATAGCTTTGTAGCTCGTCTACATTAGAAAGATGTTCATCCTGCATCCTTTTCTGACATTTCGGACAAGTCTTCCAAGCCGCCTTACCAGCCTCATCGCCTCCTACATGAATATATTCCGATGGAAAAAGCTCCATTACTTCAGTAAGCACATTTTCTAAGAAAGTGAATGTTTCTTCATTTCCAACACAAAAATCTGCGTTTTTATAAGGTTCACCCGAACAGGAGAGTTGCGGATAAGCAGCCAATACTTCTTCTGAATGAGCAGGCATCTCGATTTCAGGAATGATTGTGATATAATGCTGCTGCGCATATGCAATAATCTCCTTCATGTCATCCTGAGTATAATAACCACCGGAAGCACCAGGCTCATCAAAACGGAGATATTTCCGTCCGCCATTCCACCACTTCTTCCAGTTGGCATCAGTACGCCAGGCGGCAAATTCCGTCAATAAAGGATATTTCTTTATTTCAAGTCTCCATCCTGCCGCATCCGTCAAATGCAAATGCAAACGGTTTAGTTTATAAAATGCCAATGCGTCTATCTGTTTCTTCACAAATTCTTTAGAGAAGAAGTGGCGGGAGACATCCAGCATCATCCCACGATAAGCAAAACGAGGGGTATCCTGTACTTCAACAGAAACTATAGAATAACCCGTGCCCGAAGGCTGAGATAATTGCAACAGTGTCTGAATTCCATAAAACAACCCAGCACCGGAAGAAGCCTGAATCAGAATATGTTCAGGAGTAACGGATAATATATAACTTTCCGGTGACACCAACTGAGGATTCTTTTCTGTTATCAATAAAGACAAGACATTCTGTTTATCTTTCTTTTTCCCTTCCTTAAATTGTACAGGTAATGCAGTTTTCAGATAGTCGCCCAGAAGAATAGCTTCTTCTCCTTGTAAGTTTGTATAAAGCTTTGTTTTTTCAGAGAGTAAAAAAGAGCCCGTACCCTGTTCCATCTTTAAGGGAACAGGAATTACGGACTGTGCATTAATGGGATGTGCACAAAGACACATCCCGATTACCCATAAGAAAAGACAAACTTTAGTGTATCTCTTTCTTATATTCATTAATTAATTGTGATTTCGTCTACAAATAAAAAGCCTGGATAACTCTTACCACCATGCCATTCCGGAATACTTTTCTCGGGTGAAGCTATAACTTTCACATATTGTGCAGTTACAGGTGTAAATGTTAGTTTATGGTCATAAACACCATTTTTATCAGTTTCCTTCATTGCAGGATAAGCTTCAGATGCCACTTTCGTGAAGTTTGTGCCGTCTTCTGAAACTTCTACAGAGAGTCCTCTTGTATCAAAAACCCAATCTCCCTTCTCTACGCAAGTAGAAATGGCAACGCTTGAAATCTCTGTTGGTTGTTTGAGATCAATAGTCACATCCATATCATTTCCTCTAAATGCAATCCAGCGTCCGGTTTTATAGTTACCATTTCCTTTCAAGCCATCTACCAACGTAGAGACACCTTTGAACTCATATTGTTTATTCACCGGCTGATTAGCAACAATCGGCTTCATGCTTGATTTACTGAAATCGATTTTCTCAGAAACGACACGACTATTTCCAGTAGGGCGAATAGCTATAGCCGAGAAGTCTGCATTTTCCTTAATCTTCAAAGCGCCATCATAAACGGGAGAAGTACTAGTCGGCTCTGTACCATCTAGCGTGTAGTGGATTGGCGCATTGTCAATTGTAGTAAGTGTAATGTCTAAAGTACCATCAGCCGGATTCGGAGTAAATTCTGCTTTTACGTCAAATACGTGCTTTGCATAATTATATCCTTCTGCATCATACCACTTAATCAGTCGTGGAAGACGAGACAAGAAATCTTCGTAGTTCTTCTTATCAGGTGTTGACCACTGGACTTCACACAAAGCAGCCCAACGAGGCAAGACCATATATTGAGCATGAGAGAAAGTAGCAATATATTCTGTCCAGAGATTAGCCTGTACACCTTTTATATACTGCTGTTCTTCCGGAGTAAGGGAAGCCGGCATCGGCTCATAGCTGTACACCCTTTCCATCGGCAAATAACCTCCGATACCGAAAGGTTCATTCTCAGTATCTTTAGCCTGATAATAATCAAAATACAGATAAGTGTTCGGGGTCATGATCACATCATGTTTCTGCTTGGCAGCTTCAATACCTCCACTTTCGCCACGCCATGACATAACTGTTGCATTAGGAGCAAGTCCGCCTTCGAGAATCTCATCCCAACCGATAATCTGACGTCCGTGATCGTTCAGGAACTTCTCTATATGATTGATAACGAAACTCTGCAAACGTTCTTCCTTACTATGATTCTTATCCGATTTCAAGCCCAACGCTTTGATACGTGCCTGACATTTCGGACATTTCTCCCATCTTACCTTCGGACATTCGTCACCACCTACATGGATATACTCTGAAGGGAAGATTTCAATCAATTCGCCATATACATCTTCCAGGAATTTCAGAACCTGATCGTTGCCGGCACAAAGTACATCATCGGCTACTCCCCATTGTCTCCAAACTTCATACGGTCCACCGGTACAACCCAATTCCGGATAAGCGGCAAGGGCAGCCAGCATGTGTCCCGGAAGGTCAATCTCAGGAACAACAGTGATATAACGTTCTGCGGCATAATCTACAATTTCCTTAGCCTGTTCCTGTGTATAGAATCCACCATAGGGTGTATTGTCATATTCACCGGAGTTACGTCCGATGACTGTTCCCGATCTTTGAGAACCTATTTCCGTCAACTTCGGATATTTCTTGATTTCCAGACGCCATCCCTGATCGTCAGTGATATGCCAGTGCAAACGGTTCATGTTGTGCAAAGCCAGCATATCAATATAAGTCTTCACTTCATCAATTGTGAAGAAATGACGACTAACATCGAAATGTGCACCACGATAACCGAAACGAGGAGCATCCTTAATTTCAACAGCAGGCAATGCTACATCAGCACCCAAAGCAATAGGCAATGATTTACGCAAAGTCTGAATACCATAGAAAACTCCGGCTTCTGTAGGGGCAGTTATCGTGACACCTTGATCGGTGACTTTCAACTGATAAGATTCAGGGTTTTCTACTTCTGAGCCTAACGCCAGCACTATAGCATTTTTACCTTCAGTTCCGGCTTCAATCGAAAAGTCTTTTCCGGTTGCAGTCTTCAGATAATCAGCCAAAAATTGCGCATTACGCTGCATTTTCTCATTTCCTTCCGGATAAAGGATTTTCACACCGCTTTTCAAAATAAAGGGGTTTACTTGCGATGTTACAATTTCTTGTGGCAATGGGATAATCTGATAATTGGCTTCTTCTTGTACCGAGCCACAAGAGCTCATCAGTCCTGCCAGTGCCACACATCCTGTTAATTTTAGGAGTTGTTTCATAAAATAAAAATTAGGTGTTAGTAGTTAATAAATTAGTTTTATTTATAGGTTTCTCGAATATGCTTGATATTGACAGGTAATTCTTCTCCCTTCTTTATCCGGGGAGAAGTGATAATTACTTTCTTACGTTCTCCGGGTAAGAGATCAAAGAAGTTGTCACTGTAACGGGCTCCTTGCAATGGAGTCTCAATAAAAATATCTTTTGCCAACATTGATGAAAAGAGAGTCAATTCACATTTACCATCCGTCTGCTTCATTTGATAGGATACTGATATCGGAGGAAGTTGCAAATCTTTCGTCTTTCTGAAAAAATGGACGCTCTCAGCCACCTGATGTCCCGATTTATCTTTGAGTATCAATTTCAAGAAGCTACGTCGGCAGTCTTCGGGAGTCAGCCAGCCATCCAGTTTTGCACGATAAACACATTTTGAAGTATTTGCCGGAACTTCCAACGAATGTACTTGTATCTTCTTACCCAGCGTTTTTCCATCAAAATCCACGACTTTCATTTCCAATGTCATTTGCTCCATTGTATCAAGCCGGTCTGAGATCAGATAAACACTCAAACTGTCATTCTGCTGTATAGGATTGATCAAGACCGGTGCAAAAGCACGCTTTGCCTGATAATGTAATGCCTTCCAATTACCATAATAATCAATACTTGACCAGGATACTACCGGCCAACTGTCGTTCAACTGCCAATACAATGTCCCCATACAATAAGGACGATTGCGTCTGTGAGCTTCCAGTCCATGCCGCATCCCCTGTCCTTGCAAGACTAATCCGACATACACAAAATCCTCGAAACTTTCGGGAATAATATAATCACGTTCCATATAAGTACGGATCAACGAATTACCAATACTACTCTTCTGATGCGCATTCATCACTTCAGACTCAATCTGATAATCTTCAGAAGCAGCAAAAGCAGCAATGGTTTTCATTTCCGGAAATGACTGGAAACCAAATTCACTCATAAAACGCGGCAAATCAGTATCTAAAGACTCAAATGGCTTCTTTCCGTACCAGACTCCCCAATTATGACTGTCTCCTGTCCCCCATGACTCCGGACGCCCCCAGTTAGCGAGATAAGGCGAACTGTGCACATAAAAACGATCCGAATCAAATTCTTTAACCATTGAAGGCAACAGCTCACGGAACAGTTTATCATAACCATGCATTAATCCTTGATAAACCTCCGGAGTAAACTTCTTCTCAAAACCCCAATATTTCAGAGCTTCCAGTATTTCATTATTACCACACCACATCGCCAAAGAGGCATGATTCCGAAGACGGCGAATATTGTAAACAGCCTCCGCCTCTACCCGTTTCAGGAAAGTAGGATCGGATGGATAAGGAGTACACGCAAACATAAAATCCTGCCAGACAAGTATCCCGTTCTCATCGGCAAGGTCATAGAAAAGATTATTCTCATATGTCCCACCGCCCCATATACGAACCATATTCATATTGGCCTCCTTCATGTCACGGAACAAAGTCTGATAGCGTTCCGTAGTAACATTAGGCAGCAGTGCATCCTGAGGAATATAATTAGCTCCTTTGGCAAACATCGGTATGCCATTGACTTCAAAATAAAAAGATTCTCCGTCCTTATCTTTTTCATTTACCACACGAATCGTTCGTAAACCAATCCGATGAGATTGTTCCGCAACAATCCGATCTCCACAAGCTATCTGAGCCGAGAAATCATACAGAGTCGGAGTTCCCCAACCATTTGGCATCCATCGTACAGGGTTCGTCACTTCAGCAGGAAGAGTGATATGATTTATCCCGGGTTGCAGGGTCACCTGCTGTTTTACTTCTGTAACGGTAGTTCCATTCAACGATACATTGACCCTTACTTCAGCCGGAATTTTCTGAGGAACGATCTGGTTTACAATCAGTTCATTAGACAGACGAGCGTTTTCATCTGTCAGCAATAATTGTCTGACATGGTAGTCAGATATGGTAGCTATGTCGTAAAAACGAAGAGTAACCGGGCGCCAGACACCACTTGTCACCATTCGGATGCCCCAGTCCCAACCGTAACTATACGGAGCCTTACGGCTGAACACACTAAGATGTTTCTCGTGATGATCGTTATCCGCCGGATAATTGAAGCCATTGGAAGCATATTGTGGCAACGTTTGCCGAATAGGTGAATGGAAATAAATATATAAGTGATTCTCGCCCTTCCGCAACACAGATTTTACAGGAAGTGTATAACCCACAAACATATTATCAGCCTTCAGCAGTAATGAGCCGTTGAGATATACGTCTGCATAGGTATCAAGACCTTCAAAAATAAGTTGGATTCCGTCACGATTCAATTGCTCTTCGGAGACTATAAAGGAGGTTCTATATTCCCAGTCCTCATTCTCCACCCATTGAATTTTCTTTTCATTCATCCCATAAAAAGGATTCGGCAGTAATTCATGACTGATCAGGTCCTGATGAACCGTACCAGGAACCGTGGCTGGCATCCACTTTTCAGTCCCTGATTGAGAAAATTCCCAACCGGTATCCAGTAGCATGACTTCCGAAGTGTCATTACCTTGAGCATAAACCATACTACAGCAACATAGCAATCCACATGCTATCGGCGCTATCTTTCCTGTCAAATTTAAGATCATAGTGGGGGCATTAGATATTAACGGAGTAAAGATATTGCTTTTTTGTTAAATATTTCCTATTGAAGCTACAAAATATCTCATTTCATCGAAAATTCGGCACGAAATGTCGAAGCAGGCAGTCCTTCCCGATTGATCAGATTAGCCCGCGTAAAAGGTTGCCAGCCATAACGTACATAGCGGGGATTTGGCACTTCTTTACTATACACCTTCACCTGGTCTCCTACAACCTCAGCCGTTGCCGGATAATAGATACCATCATATTCCGCTACTTCAAAGCATTGTAAAGGCTTTCCGTCTGAACTCCGCATCCCTTTTCCATAATCAAAAGATAAAAAGACTTTCCCACCGCGAACGTTTGCACCACGAAATAAAGGACCGGAAGGAATGACATTTTTCTGATACGTTTTATTCAAAGCCCATCGCGCCAAACGCTCTCCCACGGGTTTCTTACAGGTAGGATGCACATCCAGAGAATCACCATGATCGCTGGATACAGCCATTCCGATATGAGAAATTTCATTCAACATTCTACGCTGACTCTCACGGAACCAAGGCCAGGAAGGGCGATTCAAACTGGATAATTGTACATAATAAAAAGGCAGGCAGGCATCATTCCAATTCTTCCGCCAACTATTCACGAGCAGTTTAAATAATTTTTCATGAGCTTCCCAATTATGTGCATTCGATTCTCCCTGATACCAGATTACTCCTCGTATCGGATACTGTTCCAAAGGCCGAATCCCCGACTCATATAAATAACAAGGCTCATATGGATGCCTCTGCTGGCTATTTGCTGACTTTTTTATATTCAAAGCAGCCCGTCCGCGCACCCATTCCTGAATAAAATCATTTTTAGTCCAGTCTTTTAAAATGGCGGGAAACTGATATTCCAAACTAGCTCTATCTACCCAGGCTTCTGTAGGTGATCCTCCAACAGCATTGCAAATCAATCCAACCGGAACATTCAGACTATCTCTTAGCATCTTACCAAAATAGTATGCAATTGCCGAGAAATCAGAAGCTGTCGCCGGAGTACAATTTTTCCATTCCGTATCCTTATAATATTGGAGATGATTCAACGAATCAAGTACGTTCGCCTCCCATTCGACGGCATTTGTGCGCCAACGTGCTTTCATATCATACAAACGAAGTTGCTGATCTACGGCACGTGGAATATCGGCTCGGGCAGTCGAAGCCTGTTTCAGCATAAACTCCATATTTGACTGACCGGAACAAAGCCAGACTTCACCCGCTAACACATTTTGATATTGAAAACCCGTCTCATCCGTTGAGATCTTTAAGGTATAAGGACCACCCGCCTTTAAAGGAGGCAGCGTTACCGACCATTTTCCATTCAGACCTGCTTTTGTTTTCATTTGCCGGTCGGCTATGCTTACAGTAACCCGGTCCCCGGCATTGGCAATTCCTTGAACCGTCAACGGAACATCCCGTTGCAATACCATATTGTCTGTATAAAGCAACGACATTTTCAGTCCGCCATAATCTCCGGTAATGGCGGAATATACGGTCTGAGCCATAATAAACGCTCCTTCGGGATCAGGGTGTACGGCGTCCGTCAATATGAAAGGGTATGGATACAACGGCTCATGAAAGTCGATCAACTGTACTCCGGTATAGCGTGCCACATTCTCAATAGCCAATTGTATTTCTCCATGCCAGTCACGTGTCCCTGACAGGAAACGAGGATGCCGATCGGCAATAGGCGTAAGTCTGGCAATCATAATCCGGACTTTAGAATTAGCCGCCCGAAAAGAATCGATCAATTCAATGTAATCTTTCACAAAGAAATCACGATAATCGGACCAATCACGGGGATCTGTATCATTGATGCCCAAATGAATAACCACAATATCTCCGCCAAAGTCGATCGCTCTGCGATACTCATCTTGCTGCATATAAGGCCGGTGCCCTTTATTCAACAAGGTAGCACCCGATTTGCCGAAGTTTTCGACTTGATAAGACTCTCCCAACATCTTCTGTAATTGCACCGGATACGATTGTGTAGTCCGGTCGGGCAATCCATAACCATAGGTGATACTATTCCCGATGCAGGCAACTTTAATACGATTTTCCTGTGCACTCGCTGCTGTAATAAACAAGATGGAAACAACAATCAATAATACATTTTTCATCATATAAAAGTCAATTACATTTTCTTTTCCGGAGAATAGATCAGCCCTTCTACGGCCTTATCGCCGTCAGGAGTCACAAATACTGCAGTAAACATCCATTTAACCAATCGTACTTCATTCGTTGAGAATTTGCCGACAGGCAGTTTCAGCAATACCTTATTCCAGCCTTTATGCAAATGAACCCGTAGTGGCGGACGTGCCACACAATTCTCATTACCTAAGGCTGTTTCCGAGCTTTTCACGAGATGAGTAGCAGACCATACCGGGGGCAGTATTTCCTGATCATTAATCCAAATACGGCTTTCTTTATAATCCCACTTTCCCGGCAATGGCGGCAGGTCATTCTCTGAACGTCCATAATTCTGAAATTCAGCCCATAAGCCTACTTCCTGTGTTTTAGAAGAATAGACATACGTGTAAGCATAAGCAGTATGATTCTCCTGTGGATCTTTGTAAAAAGCCGGCACAATCTTACCCCATACGTGCCGAAGATAGATACCGGCTCCTATGGCAGGACGCACTCCATATTGCTTCCCTTCATAGGTATATGAATCTTTCAGCTCTTCTTCCGGTGGAAAAACTTTAGTCAGATCCCCCTCATTTGGAAAAGCATCTGTAATGTTCCATTTTACATGAGTCTGTTTGACATAGGCAAATGGATACCCTTTAAACAGATGCTCTTTATACCATAACATACGACTTTCGAAGTCCTCAAAATTACGAAAGACCTCAGAGTTTTCATCTACAGGAAGAATTGTTCCCTGCTTATCGAAATATTCAGTTCCTCCTCCCCGCCATGAACGCTCTGCGATAGCCAGCATATTCGGGTAAAAGTTATTTTCCAGAACCATATTCCACTCTTTGTCGATTAAACGATCGTTCCAGATACCCATAATGACTCCGGCAAGATCATCACTTCCCATATCTGCATTATAAATCCGACTATTATATAGAGCAATTATATCGCCGAACGTATCAAAATGATTCAAATAATGGAAACGGGAGTCAATAGCGGGAATACCCTGTTGGGCTTTGCCACGATAACTCCAAAGTTGCATCATGTCGATCTCACCCGCCTTATACTTCCATCCGGGATTCCAGGAAATCACTTTTTTCCCTTTGTCACGGACATAAGCCACCATTTCGGGCACAAACTGCGGATTAGTAAAATGCACTTCGTCTGTTCCAATATGGAGATATGGAACATCAAACGTTTCACAAATCTCATCCAGCAGGAGTTTCAGGATTTTCATTCCTTCCGGACTTTGCATATCATGACGGAAAGTACGGATAAATGCCGCACTATGCCCGGGCATATCAATCTCCGGAATCAACAGTACCTGATGAGCTTTACAGAACTCGGTCAACTCTCTGGCTTCCTCCAACGTGTAATACTTACCCGCCATACGAGTCATATTCGTACTGTCATTCAGCATCGGAAAGATTTTACTCTCCAGACGCCATGCCTGATTTTCCGTCAAGTGCCAATGAAAGGTATTGATTTTAAATCGGGATAATATGGCTATCTCACGTTTCAATTCTTCCAAAGACAAGTAGCTACGCCCTACATCCTGCATGAAACCCCGAATCCGGAAAGCCGGCCAATCAGTGATAGTAGCACATTGCAGGCGGATCTTCTTTCCCTTTTCTTCTTTTAGTTGATATAGCGTCTGCATCGCCCAATATACTCCGCGCTCTGCTACAGCCTCCACAGTAATTGCCTTTGGAGTAATAGTCAGACGATAAGCCTCTTCCTTATTGACAGATACATTGTCAATCGCGTCAACCAATTTTATATTGATAGAGGATGCCGACTGATCAGTCAGAGTACCTCCCATCTCCGTCACAAACTGTTTCCATTCCTGCGAAAGCACAGGAGTGGAAAGCTGCATTTTACCCACGATAAAATATCCTTTTGCAAGCACACATTGCTGAGGTTGGGGAAGCAGACGCAAATGATCTGCCCCCAATATATATAAGGTATGGAATAAAAATGCAATCCCCAAAAAGATTCGAAGACTTTTCATCGAATCAAATCTTTCAGTTTTACAGCTTGAAATGTCATGTGGGCTGCACTACTCTCATACAAGATACCAATCGTTTCCCGATCAATCATTGTCAGACAGCTATATCCCCAGCCTTCTCCTTCATCCAGCATTAACTGATGTTCGGGAAGCCAGGTCAGCCCATCGTCCAGGCTAGCTTTAATAGTTATATGATTGCGTCCTCTGGTCGTATTCGGATTCGAGAACAAAAGAATATCTTTATCAAGTACATTATCTTCAGCTTCCACATGGATCAAACTAGCCATACATACAGGTTCCTGCAAGGCCTTCCGAGAGGAAGGATGTTCTGTCCATGTCTTGCCCAGATCTTTTGTAATTGCCACAGCACGGCTTCCTCCACGGTTATCCCGCATATTCAGCATCAGCACTCCGGGCTCTATTTCTACTACTTGCGCTTCGGTTGTATTGGTGCGTGCCATGTTGTGCATCTTCCATGTTTTTCCGCGGTCTTTACTATACATGATACCGGCATTAGGTACACGGGTAGAGTCGATAAACTGAGTAGGGAATACTAAAGTTCCATCACTCATTGTTATTCCCCGTCCCGGTCCCTGAAGCAAGAAATACCAGGAAGGGTCTTTTACTTGTTCGGTTATATTAATCGGTTTCGACCAGGTTTTACCGTCATCCGTACTTTTTGCCATCACCAGTTGTGCCGTTTGATATAGATCCATTCCGGGATGAGAACTCCACCAGGCACGTTGATTACCCATTCCGTGTGTCCATGCGGCAACAACCCAAATTGTATTCGTTTGGGTATCTACCAAAATAGAAGGGTCCCCTACTCCATTCTGTGCAGCAGGCAAACCATCGTATTCACCGAACGAAAGAGGAAGGCGCATCTTTTCCCATGTTTTGCCACCATCCGTGCTCCGGCTCAAACCGACATCTACATATTCCTGCAGATCGACACTGCTATTATAACGGACATCATATACGCCAAGCAGCGTTCCTTTATTTGAAGTTACCAATCCGGGAATACGGAAAGAAGCCGAACCGTCATCACCGGCATGGCGGACGCCCACTGCCATTCGATGAATGATGTCTTTCGGCGACCGTTCTTCACAAATGGCTTCTTTACCATCGATCTTCACTGATTGAAGTTCAGAACTTATTTTCGTGAATAGAGAAGTCTCCGGCTTCATCTGCAAGCTGATCCAAAAGAAATTAATCCCCGGGAACAACTTATAATGACTCTTCAAAACTACTTTTGCAGAAGGCTGCAAGGCTTCCGCACATTTTATCGAATAAGACGGTATTGCTGCCAATGTATTCCCCGGACGGTGACTGGATATATAGTCAACAGGTGCAAACCTCTTCTTTCCTTTATCTTGTAAAGCTTCCGTACCGCCATAATAGAGTTTGACTGCCTGTACATCCGACAGATTGACACTCTTTCCAAAATCCAAAACGATCTCATCCATCATCCGGCTTTCTTTTGCATCTAAACGAAAGTAGAACAATACGTTATCCTGCCGCTCAATTAAAATAGGAATTTGCGTCTGATGTACAAAAACGGTGTCTGAAGCTTTCACAAAGATAGAGCACCCTAACAAGAGAATAAGGGTAAATAAATAATGATTTCTTTTCATAAATGGGGGTATTAGTTAATTTAACGAAGGCAAAGATAAGATTTTCTCTGCATATATTTAACAGTCAAAGCGACAAACTTGCGTTTTTTACCAAGTTCTCGTAGGACTAGTCAACACTCTGACCACCGTTCTTGCTCTTG